>Ga0172379_10000022_pt1 | contig 383919 bp, 392 predicted proteins | sample GrowelOW334metaG_FD_119756 | JGI IMG/M metagenome (GOLD analysis project Ga0172379, IMG submission 119756) | Groundwater microbial communities from an aquifer near a municipal landfill in Southern Ontario, Canada - Groundwater well OW334 metaG | ecosystem: Environmental > Aquatic > Deep... | reverse complement strand
ATTGATGCCAATATAAATTCACAACTTGATCCCGGTGAGGCAACAGACATAACAGATGTTAATGGAGACTATCAGTTAAACAATTTACCTTTGGGTGATCACCGTGTTTGTGAGGTTATGCAAAATAATTGGGCTCATAGTTTTAAGATTTGTTTAGACCTTACTTTAAGTTCAAATACGCCAGACCTAACCAATATAGATTTTTACAATTATGCCTATGGATACTTACAGATTACCAAAGATTTAGTTCCGGATCAGTCTGGTTGGTATAACTTAGGTTATGATGATCTTGGAATTACTACCAATAATAACGACTACGATTCTACCCCATTTGTTATTCCTGTAGGATCTCATACTGTTTGGGAAACCGGAGCTAATGGCACAGATTTAGCAGATTTCCAAGTGGTTTTTTCTGGAGACTGTGATTCACAAGGAAATGTCTCTATAGCCATTGGAGACTCAAAGGTTTGTCATATTACTAATACTAAAAAAGGTTCAATTTCAGGATACAAGTGGAATGATATTAATCAAAATGGAATTTGGGATGGTGGAGAGCCGGTTGTAAACTATTCCGATGTAGTTAATGGTGTGACAATATATCTTGATCTTAATAATAATGGTCAACAAAATATTGGTGAACCAAGTACGGATACTGATAATAATGGATATTATCAATTCGCTAATATTGTTTCAGGTAGATATGTAATTTGTGAAAGAGATGACAATATGACTGGTTGGACAAGAACATATCCTATTGGAAATAATTGTCATGGTATTTTTGTTAATCCAGGAGAGGATTTAACGAATATAAACTTTGGCAACTTTGAAAACGTTTCCGTTACTGCTTGTAAACAAGCTGATCCAGATGGTCTTATTGGTACGACTGATGGTAGAACTAATCTGACTGGATGGCACGTTAATTTAATGGTAAATGGTCTGCCAACCAGCGCTCAAGTCACGGAAGCAAATGGTTGTTATACATGGTCTAATCTTGGTCCGGGTGATTATGGTGTCGGTGAAGCGTTGTTACCCGGATGGACAAATCTTACCGGAACAACCTATAACTTTGGAACAGTTCAAAGCGGAAGTTCTAATTCATTTACATTTGTTAATACGCATCTCGGAAATATGATTGTTAAAAAGGTTATGGTTGGGGGAACCAGTAGCTTTAATTTTAGCGGTGATGTCTCAGGCACTATTGATGCCAATAATGGAACATTACAAGTAAATAATGTTTTACCTGGTGATTACACGTCATATGAAGATCCGTTTCCAGTTTCAGGTTGGAATTTGACGAGCATATCTTGTGATGACAGTGCATCTCAATCACCCAGTGATTCTAATGTATCCACTGGACAATTGGTTTTTAAAGTAGACCCAGGAGAAACCGTAACCTGTACATTTACCAATACTAAACAAAGTTCTATTACTGTTATTAAAGATGACAACTTAAATAGTGGTCAGGAGTTTACTTTCGACTACACACCTTTGGGATCTGCAACTACACAATTTATATTAGATGACGATAACAACAGTGATGCCACGTATTCTGATACTCAGATTTTCTCAAATCTTTCATCTGGTTTTTATACTATCAATGAAGTTGCTACCCCCGGCTGGTCACCATCAATTGTAGAGTGTACATCTAATTACAACCTTATTGGTTTTCCACAATATAACCATTGGTATGGAACTATGTCTACAGCTTTAAGAGCCGGGGAAAATCTGGTCTGCACTTACCAAAATGTCCGTGATACCGGTACAATCCAAATCAAGAAAAATGTTATTCCTGATGATAGTGGAGTTACAGGGTGGGACTTTTCAATCGTTGGGCCAACAGCAAATACGGCGAACGACCTTCAGGATAATGAACTCTCTGGCGTTTATACATCATTGACAGGTTCATACACAATAACAGAGTCTGCCCATAGTGGAACTGATGCAGGTTACTTTAACTCTAATTATTTATGTCAAGTGGGGACAACAGTAATAGCATCCGGCAATCCTTCAACTGTTGCTTCGTTTAATCTGGGTGTAGGTCAAAATGTTCTCTGTACCTTTAATAATGCCAGAATAGCCACAGGCCTTACTGTAATGAAACAAGCTGATATGGACGGTAATGGAACTTATGAAACCAACAATCCAGCCACTTTCTCTTGGAGCCTTGATGGAGTTAGCCATAATTGGGGAAACCAAAGCACATATGTTGGTTCGCATACTATTACCGAATCAAGTCCAGTAGATTATCACTTTACCGGATGGTACACTCTTCCCAGCACTCAGCATAATTGTATAAACCCTGAGGGAACATCATACCCAATTACTTTAGAACTTCCCCAAACATCTACATGGTTGGTCCTTTGTAATGTCCACGATACCGGCACGGTAATTTTGGATAAGGTTACAAATCCTTTAGGTGATCAAACAGATTTTGATTTAGAAGTTTATGACTATACAGGGGTAATTGGATCCGGTCCTACCGTCGGTGAAGGAATGGTTTCAGACGTTGATGCTCCGGTAAGTGTGACTCTTCCAACCGGTCGCTATGGCGTTAGGGAAAACAACCCAGATACTGAATATTACCTATCAGATACAACTTGTGTCTCCAGTGTTAGCGGAACACTACCTAATTACTATGATTTTCAGCTTCAAAGTAATGAAACAGTAAATTGTACCTTTAATAATCTTAAAAAGGGTCATTTAATAATTCAAAAGACAACCAATCCTGCGAACGATCCAACTCAATTTGAAGTCCACGTGCTGAATGATTCCGGCGGTTCGGAAATGTTTTTTGGACCCAGTTCGGGCAATATTTCCGACTCAACTGATTTAGATGTGGCTATGGTTGGCGGTCCGGTTACAGTTTATGAATCATATCCGGATTTCTTCAGTCTGCCGGAAGGTTGGACTCAAACCGGACAAAACGGATGTCAGGGTATATCAGTCGCTGCAGGAGAAACAAAATATTGTACTTTTACCAATTCCAAATTGGGATCAATTTCGGGAATGAAGTTTAATGATTTAGAGGCTGATGTTTTGGGTCCAAATGAGGGTGATACCGGCGACCCAGGAATTGAGAATTGGACAATTGAACTTTATCGTGATGACGGAGGATGGCAGTTTGTTACCTCAGTTCAGACCGATTCAAATGGGGTATTCTTGTTTTCCAATCTTGAGCCCGGGGTAAATTATAAAGTGGCCGAAGTTATGCAGCCAGGTTGGACACCATTGATGCCAAACGGACAAGGATATTACACTGTTAGTCCGCTTCAACCTGGCCAACATATAACTAAGATGGATTTCGGCAATGTACAATATGGCTCTATTGCTTTGGGCAAATGTAACGATATTAACGGAGACGGTGGGGAATGTGATGGCTCAGAGCCAATGCTTGAGGGATGGACATTGTTCTTAGATGAGAATGAAAATCATATTTTAGATAATGAAGAAAGAAATGGTATTACTAGTAGCGAGGGAATGGTTTACTTTACTAATGTTCTTCCGAGAGCTTATGGCCTTTGTGAAGTTGAACAGGAAGGCTGGATTAGAACCAAACCATCAGATTCAAACTGTATTGATATAAATTTAGCACCCGGTGGTGGTCTAGCATTTTACTTTGCTAATAAGGAAATTGACTTGGGTTTGACTTTGGCTAAATCAAACTCCGTCAGTGGGTCAACAGTAAATTACTCTTTAACTCTCACAAATACTGGAAATCAGGATTTTACAGAAATAGTTGTTACAGATGCCCTTCCTGGTGGTTTTAGTTATGTATTAGGTTCAAGTAAAGTTGATGGAGTAACAATTTCTGATCCAACTATAGTTGGTGGAGCAATGATTTGGAGTATTCTGGATGGACTTTTAAAAGGGACAGAAAATTCAAAAACTTTAACTTATAAGGCAAATATATCTTCAGATTTGAAAAATGGAATATATACAAATCTAGCATATGCCTTAGGTACTTTTAGATATGGAAGAGATTATTCTGAAAGTAAGGAAAGTGGATTATCAACTTCCGATGTAGCTATTTCTTTAGGTATTGCATATAGTGGTACACTTCTTCCACAAGTATTGGGAGCTTCAACTGAGCTACCAGGAACTGGTAGTCCAACTATTATGCTTGTGATTGCAATATTGATGGGATTAATTGGAGTAAGTCTAAAAATACATGAAAGGAAGGGTAAAAATGCCAAAAATTAAAAGATTATTAGGATTAGTTTTTGGTTTGATAATGGCTAGCGTTATATTTGTTAAACCAGTGATGGCTATTTCACCAACTGTGACAATAACCGAGCTTAATGAGTTTACTGTAACCAATAATTTTAAGATTTCATATTCTGCATTAACTGACGATCCTTCAACAATCTCTGCACAGTTTTATTTCATGAAAGAGGGAGGAAGCTACCAAGCTTTCGGATCAGCTATCTCAGGAGCATCCGGACAAGTCGAAGTTACAGCTAATCAGATGGATGAGCAAATGAAAACATATTATTTTAAAGTAGAGATTGCAGGAGCATCTGATGAGACAAAAACTTTTTATGATGCATCAGGCCCTTCCCCTGTTAATAGTTATTGGAAGGAAAGAATTAGTTCAAATCTAATGAGACTTCATTGGAAAACTCCTACTGATGATGATTTTTCAAGAGTATTTATTTATAGAGGTGAAGTATCAGGTTTTACAGCCGATGGAACAACAAAGATTGCAGAAGTAGGCGGAGCAAAAGACACCGAAGTAAATTGGGATAATAATGTAGAGGCAAATAAAGATTACTTCTATGCATTTAGAGCCATTGATAAAGCTGGAAATGCATCGAGTTTAGCAGGGGATGCTGGAACAGTTACAGGCTCTGTTCAGGGAGCTTCAACAAATACTACAGGAAACAGTAAAGTAATTGTTCTTCCTGCTGAAGGGTCTAAAGAGCCTGAAGGACAAGTATTACCAGCTGAAACTGAAGCACCACAAACTTTAGGAGAAAAAGCTATAAATACTGTCCAAGATATCGCTCAATTCGCAAAAGATAGAACAAAAATTACGATTGGAATTGGACTTGGAATTCTAGCAATCATTGGTTTAATCGTCTATATCTCCAAAAAGAAAGATAATTAAGTTTACTTCAACCTATTGAATTATTGATTCTTAATTTGTGAAAGGTTAAGATTGATTGTAATGAAATTTGCCCATAAATTAGCTCATCTTGTTTTTCCTAGAGAATCAAATAATCAAAAAGCCAAGCTTTTACATTCTTCTTCTTTAAGTTTTCTTGTTTTATTTATTGTTATTTATCAATTGGTCTTAAATTTTCTTCCTCAAATAAGACCTGATATTTTGGGTTTTGCTGCAAATATTGCTCCTAGCGAGGTAATTAGGCTTACCAATGAAAAGAGAGCCCAAGCGGGACTACCAGCATTAACTGAGAACGGAACACTATCCCAAGCTGCTCAGGCAAAGGGAGCTGATATGCTTAATCGTGATTATTGGAGTCATATTGCACCAGATGGAACACAACCTTGGACTTTTTTTACAAATGCAGGTTATAGATATAGATATGCTGGGGAAAACTTGGCAAGGGATTTTTCATCTCCATCCTCAGCGGTTGAAGCCTGGATGGCTTCTTCTTCACATAAAGATAATATTATGTCTGCCAAATATAAAGAAATTGGGATTGCTGTAGTTGAAGGGGATTTGGCAGGAGTTGATACAACCATTATTGTTCAATTTTTTGGCACCAAATATACAGATACGCTTCCTGCAGTACCTATAGCTGAAGCAAAATCTAATACTACTACCTCTACTATAAAGCCAACTGTAATTCCTACAGTAAAACCAGTACCTACAATAATTGCTACACCTTTAGCGTTATCAAGTGCTTCACCCGCATCTTTTGTGGCAATGAATAAAGGTGAAGAACCACCGCAAGCACAAAAACCTAAAATTACTATATCGCCTTTTGCAACAACAAAATCAGTTTCTTTAATAATTATTAGTGTTCTTTTATTAGTAATGGTAATTGATTGGGTTGAATCAAATAGGAAGCAGTTAGCAAGAATCAGCAGTAGAAGTTTTGCACATATTGCATTTTTTGTAATGATTTTTGCAATAGCGTTAATATTAAAAGCGGGACAAATTATCTAATATGAAGAACTTGATTAAACACATACCATACTACACTCCTTTATTAGGGATATTTTTTGCAGGGGCATTGGGATTTTATCTTTTTTCCTATGACAGAATTTTCCAAGTTGCAATTTCTATTGCAATTGCTCTTTCCTATGTTATTTGGGGAATAATCCACCATTTGATGCAAAAAGATCTGTACTGGGAAGTAGTAGTTGAGTATTTAGTAGTCGCCTCTTTGGGGTTAGTAATTCTTTTTTCTTTAATCTTTAGAGCTTAAGACCTTTTAAGAAGCTTTTAAAATCAGAACCGATGTCTTTTCTTTCTAAAGCGTATCTTACTTGAGTTTTCATATATCTTAACGGGTCTCCTGTTGTCATCCATTCACCTTCAATTTTTGCCGCAAATACGGGATTATTTTTAGCATATTCAATGACAGAATCAATAAGCCAAAGTTCATTATCTTTTCCTAACTCATTATTTTTATATTTCTCATTTGTAATGTTTATTATTTCTTTGTTTAAAACAAATCTTCCAAATTGTGCAAGGAAAGGAGGTTTTACATCCTCTGGATTTGGTTTTTCAACTGCACTTTCAACTTGATCTTCTGTCCCTTCTTTTATTTTATAAATTCCGTACCTCTCGACCTCTTCTTTTTGAATTTCTTGAACTGCAACTGTCACTGCTTTATCTTTTTTATCAGAGTAATCAATAAGTTGTTTTGCACAAGGAGTTTTGGACTGAACTAAATCGTCTCCGAACATGTAAATAAACCTTTCATCTTTACCGATAAGATCTTTTATAGTAATAAGAGGTGTTCCATTTCCATAAGGGAGGTGTTTATGTTGTCTAACATATATGAAATTTGCCATTTTTGAGATTTTTCGAATTTCTTCTAACTTTTCCAATTTTCCATTTTTTTCTAAGAGGTGTTCCAATTCGAAGTTGCTGTCGAAATGGTTTTCCATTGCGGATTGGCCCATTCTGGTAACTAAGATTACATCTTCAATTCCACTGGCTACTGCTTCTTCAACAAGATATTGAATAATAGGTTTATCAATAATAGGAAGCATTTCTTTTGGTTGATTTTTGGTTACCGGAAGAAACCTGGTACCAAATCCTGCAGCTGCAATAACTACTTTTCTTATTTTTCCGTTACCGTTTCCATCCATAAGCTTATTAATAAGAAATTATATCAGAAAGCAGAAATAAGCACAAAAATTGTGATATTTTGTGCCTAAGGGTTATAATATAGCCTGTTATGAAAGGTGATGATATAAAGTTTATAAGTCCAAGTAAGGGAGTAGTCTCTGCCACTGAAATGATCCAGATGATTTCTTCTTTTGTTGAAGAAGAACCTGGAAGGTTTTACAGGCTTGTAATAGGAACAGATTCCCAGTCGAAAAGATTAAAGGGTCAAGCTGAGACAGATTTTGTGTCAGCAGTTGTTGTTCATAGGCAAGGCAAAGGTGCAAGATATTTTTGGAAGAAAACAAAAACTAATAATATCCCAGTCTTGAGAGACAAAATTTATACTGAAACTCAAATGTCTTTGGATTTGGCTCAAGAGATAGTTCCCCTTATTAGGGAATGTGTTAAACCTGCCAGATATGATTTGGAAATTCATATAGATGTAGGTTCCTTAGGACCCACTAGGGAAATGATTAGGGAAGTTGTGGGAATGGTAAATGGTAATGGATTTACAGCAAAAACCAAGCCTGATAGTTGGGGAGCTTCCTCAGTAGCTGATAAACATACTTAATTTTAAGTTTGTATTTAATAATTGATTTTGTATAATTAGACTTATCTTTATTATATGAAAGGAATCATACCTACAGGAGGAAGAGGCACAAGGATGCAGCCCATGTCTCTTTATACCAATAAACACTTCATTCCTGTTGGGAATAAACCTCTTATTTATTATCCGGTTGAAGCTCTTGCAGGTGCGGGAGTAAAAGAAATTGCCATTACTTATAATCCAGGAGGATTTGATCTTTCAAAAAGTTATTTAGGAGACGGAAGCAAATGGGGAGTTAAATTTACCTATATTGAACAAAAGGAACCAAAGGGAGTAGCTGATATTATTAGAGTTTGTGAAGAATTTTTAGCTGGTGACAGTTTTGCTTTCCATCTGGGAGATAATATTTTCACCGAAGGAATTAAAGAAGCAGTCGAACATTTTAAAAAAGAGAAACCTGACGGAATGGTCCTTATGGTCCATCATCCTGAAAATTGGAGATTGGGGGTACCATACTTTGATGATAATGGAAGATTGGTTAAGTACGCTGAAAAACCAAAAAACCCACCTCATGATTTTGCTATTCCAGGACTTTATTTTGCAAATTCCAATATTTTTAAGTCTTTTAAAGGAAAAGATGCCATTAAGCCTTCTGAAAGAGGAGAATATGAAATTAGCTCCCCCTTTCAGTGGTTAATTGATCATGGTTACAGAGTAGATGTTCAAGAATATAAAGGAAGATGGCTTGATCCTGGAAAATTTGATGATTGGATAGATTCAAACGAATTTTTGTTGGATAAAAATATAGAGCCTAAAATTAACAGTAAACTTGACGACACAGTCAAAATAAAAAATAGGGTCTATATCGGTAAAGATTGCTCTATTAGTAATTCCGAAATAAGAGGACCAGTTTCAATATTAGATAATGTAACGATAACAGATGCTTATATCGGTCCCTACACTTCAATTGGAAAAGGTTGCGTAATTCAATCAGCAAAAGTTGAGAATTGCGTATTAATGGATGATGTAACAATTTCTCATATTAATCAGCAAATTGATAATAGTTTAATTGGTGTTGGGTCAGAAATTTCAGGAAATGGTGGAAATAAAAACTGTTACGAATTTTTTATTGGGGAAAAGGCATCAATTAAATTATGAAATTATTAGTAACTGGAGGAGCTGGGTTTATTGGCTCCAACTTCATTAGATATTGGCTAGAAAAGTATCCAAACGATCAAATAGTTAATTTAGATAAACTTACTTACGCTGGACATATTTCTTCAACTAAAGATTTTGAAAATAACCCTAATTATAAATTTATAAAAGGAGATATTTGTGATTCAGAAATTGTTAACTCGTCAATTAAGGATATTAATATAGTTGTAAATTTTGCGGCTGAAAGTCATGTTGATAGATCAATCACAGGTCCTAAAGATTTTTTGAATACTAATGTATTGGGCACCCAAATACTTTTAGATGTTGCTTTAAAAAATGGTATAAAAAGATTCCATCATATTTCAACAGATGAGGTTTTTGGTGCATTAGAGTTAGATTCAGAAGATAAATTTAACGAAGGAACTCCCTATAACCCTAGAAGCCCTTATTCTGCTTCAAAGGCTGCATCTGACCATATAGTAAGAGCTTACTATCATACCTATGGTCTTCCCATTACTATTAGTAACTGTGCCAATAATTATGGACCATATCAGGATCCTGAAAAGTTTTTTGCAAGGTCAATTACTAATTTAATTGAGGATAAGCCGGTATTTATTTATGGAGATGGTAAATATGTCAGAGATTGGCTTTATGTGGAAGATCATTGCAGTGCAATTGATTTAATAATAAATAAAGGGAAGGTCGGAGAAACATATTTAGTTGGAGGACTTACTGAAGATATTTCAAATGAAGAGATAGCAAAATTAATGACCTCCCATTTTGGGAAAGATGAAACTTACTTGAAATATGGAAAAGACAGATTAGGACATGATAGACGATATGCAATTAATTGGACTAAAATTAAAAATGAATTAGGTTGGGAACCGAAATATGATTTTAATAATTGGTTAGTTAAAACAATTGAATGGTATAAAGAAAATGAGTGGTGGTGGAAGCCTTTAAAAAGTGAAGCTGAAGAACTTTATAAAAAGACTGGTCAAGTTTAATTATTATGGATAATTCTATTAAAGAAACTGGTATTAAAGGACTTTATGTTATCGATAGACCTATTTTTACCGATGATAGGGGATTTTTTAGAGAAGTTTTTAGACTTAAAGATTTAGAAGAAGTAATTGGATTTAAATTTAATATAGTTCAAAGTAACCATGCTTATTCTAAACCAAATGTAATAAGAGCGCTTCATGCAGAAAATTGGAATAAATTAGTTTATCCGGTTAATGGAAAAATGTTTACTGCGGTAGTTGATATTAGACCTGAATCGGAAACCTTTGGAAAGGTAGAAACATTTAATTTTGATAGCAGTTTCAGGAAAGCCTTATTTATTCCTAAAGGACTTGCGAATTCAATCTGTGTAAATGGGGAAGAAACAGTTGATTATATTTATTATGTTGATTCTTATTATGATGGAAGTGATACAAGAGCCTTTGCTTGGAATGATCCAGATTTAAATATAAGTTGGCCTGTAACAAACCCGATAATATCAGAAAGAGATAGAAAAAACCCCACATTAAAGGAAATATTCCCGGAAAAATTTAAATAATGAAAATTCTTGTAACAGGTTCAAGCGGATTAGTGGGTTCAAGGTTTGTTGAACTTTTAAAAAATAAGTACGAGTTTATTACTCCAACTTATCCTGAATTTGATTTAACAAATAAAGAAAGTATTGAAAAATTATTTAAAGAAAACACACCAGATGTAGTGGTTCATTTGGCTGCTTACACTAATGTTAGTGAAGCAGAAAATCAAAGAAACAACAAAGATGGAGACTCTTGGAAGATTAACGTTGAAGGAACAAAAAATTTAGTATCTTTAATTAACCCTAAAATAACTCATTTTATTCACATATCAACCGATTACGTTTTTCCAGGCTCTAAAGAAAATCCAGGCCCTTATTCTGAAGAAAGTTTACCTGAGAGCGATTCCGATAAAGTTACTTGGTATGGGTATACAAAAGCAGAGGCAGAAAGAGAAGTTAATAAAGCATTGGGAAAAGATAAAACAATCCTTAGGATAATTTATCCTGTTAGAGCCAAATATAGTGAGAAAGCTGATTATTTAAGAAAACCACTTTCTTTGTTTGATCAGGGAAAGCTTTACCCAATGTTTACAGATCAAAAAGTAAGCATTTCTTTTATTGATGAAGTAGCTATGGCTTTAGAAAAATTAATTGATGGAAAAATGTACGGAAATTTCCATTGTTGCAGTAGTGATACTGCAACACCTTTTGATTTAGTTACCTATTTAATAGAAAAAGCTAGAGGAGTAAAAAATGCAGTAAAACCATCAAGTTTAGATGAATTTATTAAAAATAGTGGTAGTTCTCCTGTTAGATACCCTAAATATGGGGGCTTAAAGGTAGAAAAGACACAAGAAGCTCTTGGAATTAAGTTTAGTGGTTGGGAAGAGATTATTGATAAATTAGTTAAACAAGGAATCTCTTAATTTTCTGAAGCAATTTTCTTTGTTTTTTCTTTTGACTCCTTGTCTCTCCATTCATTAATCTCTTTATGATTTCCAGAAAGAAGTACTTTTGGAACTTTTAAACCATTAAAATCTTCAGGTCTTGTATATTGCGGATACTCAATGAGATTTTCTTCAGAAAAAGATTCAAATTTAATGGCGTCTTCTTTTGTCAAGACACCTGGAATTAGTCTTACTATACTATCAACTATTGCCATTGTTGGAATTTCTCCACCGGTTAAGACAAAGTTTCCAATTGAAATCTCTTCATCCACAAATTTAGTTATCCTTTCGTCATATCCTTCATAATGACCTGCAATAAAAATAAGATGTTCAGATTTACTTAATTTTACGGCATTATCTTGGTTATAAGTTTTTCCTCTTGGAGTTAGAAGAATAACTTTTGAGTTCTCTGTCTTAATTTTTTCTAATGCCTTATATATTGGTTCAATCATTAAAATCATTCCGACCCCACCTCCATAAGGTCTACCATCAACTGTTTTTCTTTCATCTAAACCATATTCTCTTAAGTCAATGATATTTATTTCAACTAAGTTTTTATCTTGCGCTCTTTTAACAATTGATTCATCAAAAGGCCCTTTAAACATACTGGGGAAAAGTGTAATTATATCAATTTTTAACATTTCTAGTGTATTATAACTTTATTGGGACCGAATTTCTAAGGTTTATTTATTAAAGCTAGATTGAATAAATAAAAAGAATTACAATTAGTAAGATTAATATGGATAAAATAGTAGTAATAATGCCCACCTATAATGAGGCTGCAAATATTAGCCCCATGATAGATGAGTTGGTGGGGGTAGAATTTCCAAAAATTACAAAGGCGAAAATGCTTCTTTTAGTAGTAGATGATAAATCTCCAGATGGAACAGGGACAATTGTTAAAGATTATATGAAAAAGTACAAAAATGTACATCTTTTACTTGGAGATAAGAAAGGATTGGGGTGGGCATATATAAGAGGAATGAGATATGCAATGAAGATGTTGGGAGCCGATGCCACCATTGAAATGGATGCAGATTTTCAACATGATCCTAAATCTGTTAAAAAGATGGTCGAGGCATACCTAAAGGGTGCAGATTATGTTATTGGCTCTAGGTATGTAAAAGGTGGTTCGATTCCTAATAAATGGGCATTACCTAGAAAAGCCATGAGTTTTTTTGGGAATCTATTTGCAAGGGTAGTTTTGTTTAGACCAAAATTACACGATTTAACAACTGGTTTTAGGTTAACTAGAGTAAAAGGAGTTTTAGACAAAATTAAATTAGAAAAGCTAAGAGAACTTGAGAGATTTGCTTATAAAATTGATTTATTATTTCAAACCACGAAAATCACAAAAAATACTGTTGAGGTTCCTATTCATTTTGGCATTCGAGTAAATGAATCTTCTAAATTTAACATTAAAGAAATGATTTCTTCTTACATGATAGTAGTAAGAATTAGGTTAGAAGAAAGTAAAAGACTAATAAGATTTGGAGTTGTTGGAGCAACTGGATTTATTATTAACTATGCTTTTATTAGAATTTTTAGATATCTTAATTTTTCAGAAACTTTAACTTGGCTTTTTGCAACTGAGTTGGCAATTGTTAATAATTTTATTTTTAATAACCTTTGGACTTTTAGTGAGAAAAAAATAAGTGGAATAAAAGATACGCTTCTAAAGTTCATTCAATTTAATGTGACCTCAGGTGGAGCATTAGTTATTCAAAGCGTATTGGGTCCTTTGGGAGTTAGGATGTTTGGAGAAAAGTACACAGTATTTATTCTTGCCTTTGTTGTTGCCTTTGTAGTTCTTCCATATAATTACCTCATGTATAACTTAGTTATTTGGAAGACTTGGAAATTATCATTTCCGAAAAAACAAAAGTAGAATTTAGACTTCTTTTAATAATGAACAAGTTATCTTATAAATATCTACCAGTCGATAAAAAAATATCCTACAAAGAAAGAGAAAAATTATTTAATAGGTTTATTGTGTCGGAATACCTTAAATATGGATCTGTTGATGAAGTATTTTCAAAAAATAATTATGATTTGCCAATTTCATATCCCCAAGTTCATAGAATTCTAGATAAATGGGGAATTGTTAAATCGGTAGGTCCAAACAGCAAACTTTCTGAAGCCATTTGTTTTATGGTTCTTCTTTCTAATAAAAAGATTCCACTAGAAAAACTTTACAAATCTATTCCTTCAAGTTTTAAATCCTCCATGAGTACTATGCACAGAGTTTTGCATAACATTAAAGAAGGACTAATAAGAAGATATGGTACTGCACTAGTAATTACTTCAGGTAGTAATTTAAAAAAAGTTTTGATTGCAGAAGATGTTTCAACACCTAGATTGGAACTTGGAAAACCCTTCGGTTCAATATCTCTTCCCATGAGTTATTCCAAGAATAACGAAGATCCTAAAAAATCAATTTTAAGAATTTTACAACAAGAGGTGTTTACTAATGAAGTAATAGATCAGACTTTTAATAAAGAATTAATACCCAATAATATCAAACCTTTTATGTTTCTGGATATTGTTGATGTTAGAGTTACTGTTTACCATATTTCTCTTGATAAAAAATATTTAAATCTTAAGAACTTCTCAAGTTATAAATTAAAAAATTATAAATTTATTGATTTAAATGATTTACTAGAAAAAAACAGTAAATTTAGAATGGGTTTACCAAAAATTGGCTTGGGGTATCAAAAATATATAGAGAGATCAAAGACAATTGTCGAATATAAACCGGTATTGTTAAAATCAGATATTAATCTTGAACTTGCTCAACTGGTTTTGGAGTATCTGAAGTAATGTTATTTTTGCTGTCATAAATTATTCTATTTTCCTTCCTTACTTTTAATAAATCTTCTGTAGTGCAATTACCACAAACGTCTTTAGGCGGAAAAGTAGGTTTATCACAAACAGTACAAAGATCACCAATTAATCCATATCTTTCTTTTTGCCCTCTCCACAATCTTGGCACTTCCATAATAATATTTTAGTTGTTAGAAGCTATCAAGCACTCTCAGAAATTAAAGAAATGGAGCCCAATTGCCAATAGGCATTACATTTTGTGATATGTAAGCTAAAGAAAAAAGAAAAGTAGGAATAGCCAAGAACGCTAAAATATATTTGAATTCTTTCTTAAGTATAGTTTCTCTAAAAGAAATAATTACGAATGGAACAATGGGTAAGCTGTATCTGATGATATCTCTATGAGAAATAAAAAGAGTTGAGATAAAGAAAATGGCAAAGAACCAAGTGACAATGCCTTTATCATTTTTAATTAAGTTACTAAGAGCCAGCGCCCCAAATAGGTAGACAAAAATTATTTCTTCCAGCCAGAATGTACCAACCCACGGTGCAGAATAATTAAAAATGGTAAATGGAGGAAAAAAAATATGAATATTATTTCCCGAATTGAAATAGGCAAAGAAATCTTTAAAGGTAAATGAATAGAAGATAAATATTGTCAAAAGAGCTAAAGGAATAAGAAAGATGGGTAACTTTTTCTTGAATCCAATTTTGGCAAGCCATGAAGGAAATTTAGTTGTTATGATTTCTTTCATATTAGGTACTATTAAATAAAGTAAATATGCTATGAAAAGAAGAATTCCAGGGGATTTAGTGAGTTGTGCTAAAGCTCCCAATATTCCTGCCCATAAATAATTTTTCTTGTTGAAAAAGTAAATTGAAGCAAGTGTTGTTGCTAAAAAAAGTGGTTCAGCTGATCCGACTGATCTTACAATTAACCATCTTGCAGGTAAAATCGAAAATACCATAGTTAACCACATCGCATCTTTTTTATTCACAAAGGTTTGAGCTATTTTATTAAAGAAAAATAATGCAAAAACAGAAGAGACTGTAGTAACAAAAAGCATGGAATAAGGAAACCCAAAAATGTAAGAAAATACCTTTATTAAAGCAGGGAAAAGTGGAAAATGGGCAGCATAATACTCAACAGGTAAATTTAAAGGAAAAGATTTAATTATGCTTGAATTATAAAAAGACTTTGCTATGACCATATACAAAGGTCCGTCATAGTTTGAGACAATTACTCCCATTCCTTCTTGAGGAAGAGGAATAGTCCAAAAGGTTTTGATTCTTAAAAAGAAAGGAATCCAGATAAAAAGTGTTGGTAAAAGGCTAATTGCCAGAATTGCTAAAAAATTTTTTATTTTACTTCGCATTAACACAATCATATCTTAGCTTCCAAATGGAATCAAGGGTGCTTGATATGTTAGACTTCAATAAGGAAAAATGAATAAAATAATAGACTCAATTTCAGTTTTCTTTCCTACTTATAACGAGGGAGGAAATATCGAAAACACAGTACTTTCGGCCAAAAAAGTATTAGAAGAAATTTCTAGTGAGTGGGAGATTATTATTGTAAATGATGGTTCCACTGATAATTCACTCACTATCGCCAATAAATTATCAAAAGATGACAACAGAATAAGAATTATCTCTCATTCTAAAAATAGAGGATACGGAGCTTCTTTAAAAAGTGGTTTTTATAATGCCAAATATCCTTGGATTTGTTTTTCAGATTCTGATGGACAGTTTAATTTTGCTGAAATTAAGAAATTTATTTTAAAACAGAAAGAAGAAAAAGCTGACTTGGTAATTGGTTATTATCTTGGAAGGAAAGTTTCATCATTTACGATTATAACTTCAAAAGTTTGGGAAATAATTGTTTTTATCCTTTTTGGAATGAAAGTAAAAGATACTGATTGTGGTTTCAAACTTATTTCTAAAAAAGTAATTGATACAATTGACAAACTAGAAGCTGAAAGAGGCGCATTTATTTCGAGTGAACTTTTAATTAAAGCCAAGAAGAAAGGATTTAAAATTACCCAAGTTGGTGTAAGGCATTACCCAAGAATAAAAGGAAAAGGTACAGGAAGAAGTGTAAAAGTAATTATAAAAAGCTTTATAGATTTAGCAAGATTATGGATAAAATTAAACTTATTTCAAAAATAAAGAATCAGTTTAAGAAATTTAGAAACTATATAAAGAAAAATCCAATTGAATTTTTTTCTATATTTATAGTATTAATTATTGCTTCAATTTTGAGGTTTTACAAAATCAGTCAATACATGACCTTTTTAGGAGATGAAGGAAGAGATGCAATTATAGTAAGAAGGTTATTGGTAGATGCAGACCTTATTCTTGTTGGCCCCGGAACATCAATTGGAAACATGTATTTAGGTCCACTTTATTATTATATGATGGCTCCAGCCTTATTACTGGCAAACCTTTCTCCGGTTGGTCCTGCAGTTGAAGTTGCAATACTAGGAATTATCACTGTTTTAATAGTATGGTTAATTACAAAAGAGTGGTTTGGGAAAAAAGGAGCATTTATTGCATCGCTTCTTTATGCAATTTCCCCAACTGTAATTATATATTCTCGTTCATCTTGGAATCCCAATATAATGCCTTTTTTTTCAATTCTTTCCATCTATTCAATTTGGAGTGCTTGGAAGAAATTTGATTTTAAATGGTTGTTTTGGATGGGAATATTTTTGGCTTTTGCACTTCAGTCTCATTATTTAGCTCTTCTGCTTTTTCCAATAATTGGAATATTTTATTTATTAACAATTATTAAATTATGGTTTAAAAAGAAACGCTTAGATAAGGCAAAAGAGAATATTAATTATCAAATTCAAAGAAAATCATTTATCAAATATTCAGTATTTGGATTATTAGCATTTCTATTTTTAATGTCACCTTTAGTTATTTTTGATGCAAGACATGGTTGGAGGAATGTTGCCGCTTTAGAAAAGTTTTTTACAGAAAGACAAACAACTGTATCTATTAGGCCATGGACTGCAATTCCAAAGATTCCTGAGATTGCTCAAGAAATATCTTCAAGATTAATGGGAGGGAAAAATATACCGATTGGTGGATGGATACTTCCAGTAATATTCGTTTTTTCTTTTATTTATTTAATTACAAGAAAAAAAAGTAATAATAATGAAGCCTCAGCGTATTCAATTCTACTTATTTGGATATTTGTTGCAGTGATTGGTTTTGGAATTTATAAACAGGAAATTTATGATCATTATTACGGTTTTTTCTTTACTGCACCTTTTATTTTAGTTGGTGGATTGTTGGAAGACTTACTAAATGGTTCAAAGAAATTTGGAAAAATAGCTATCTGGATATTGGTTGGTGCTTTGGTATATATAAATATTTTGGAAAATCCATTTAAATACACACCCAATAATCAGTTAAAAAGAAGCGTTGAAGTAGCTAACAAGATTAAAGAGGAATATAATAACCAACCTTTCAATTTAGCTGTAATTGCGGAGAGAAATTATGAAGACGGATATCAATACTTTTTAGAAAAAATGAAATTACCCGTTGTCGATATTGATGCCCAAAAACCTGAAGAAACAATAACAAATCAGCTTTTTGCGATTTGTGAGCTTCCAAAGGAAAAATGCGATCCTACACATAGCCCTAAAGCTGAAATCGCTAATTTCGGCTGGAGCAAAATTGAAAAAGAATGGGAATTGGCAGGTGTGATTTTATATAAATTAGCTCACGCAAGATGAAATATAAAGATTCAAGAAATATATTAAGGGTTCTTAAAAAATCCAAAAGAATTTTAATTAATATTCATAGACATCCTGATTCAGATGGTGTCGGGAGTGCACTGGCATTTTACGAGTTTCTTATAAAACTTAGAAAAGAAGTTAAGGTAATTTGCCCGAATGAACTAACAGAAGATAATTTATTTTTGCCTTTCTCGGAAAAAGTAGAAAAAGTAGATTTTAATACTTTTGACTTTACCAATTGGGATACCTTTTTAGTTTTAGACTCTTCAAATTGGGATATGGTAGCAGGTGATAGTGGTATTAAAGTTCCAGAAATTAATATCATATTAATTGATCACCATATAACTTCAAAAAGATTTGGGAACATAAATTTAATCGATGAAATTGTAAGTTCGGCTTCTGAACTTGTTTATTTTCTGTTTAGAGACTGGAGAGTCAAATTAACTGAATCAATTTCTCAAAATTTATTAGCAGGGATAATTTGTGATACAGGAATACTCCAATATCCAAATGTGACACCTCAAACTCTTGAAGCCACCAGAGATTTAATAATTAAAGGAGCTAATAAAAATGTGATTGTAGAAAACTTATATAGAAATTATCCATTCAATCAACTAAAACTTTGGGGTGAAATTCTAAATAAAATGCAGTTTGATAAAGAGAGTAAATTTGTTTATTCTGCAGTTCCGAATGATATTTATAAAAAATATAATGAACCAGTCGGAGGAAAAGAAACTGCAGCCAGTATGTTTTGTCCTGTTGTAAAGGATTCAGATTTTGGCATGATTATGATTGAACAAGAAAAAAACAATCTTTCAGTTAGTTTTCGTTCAAAGAAAGATTTTAATGTTGCAGAAATTGCGGAAGCCTTGGGTGGAGGCGGACATATTTTGGCTGCTGGTGTAACCATAAAAGGTATGGAATTTGAAAAAGCAGTTGAAAAGGTGTTATCTGTAGCTAAAAAATATGCTCAAAAAAATAGTTAAGAAATATTTTAATTTTGAAAATGTTTTTGTTTTTATAGTTCTTTTAGCTTCATTATTGGTTAGAGTTTATAGAATTAATCAGCTTCTGGGTTTTTATTATGATCAGGGAAGAGATGCACTTGTTATTTGGGATTTAATATATAAAGGTAAATTTTTTCTTATTGGGCCAACAACGGGAATTGAAGGAATTTTTAGAGGTCCTTGGTATTATTGGTTAATTACTCCTTTTTATTTTTTAGGAAAAGGGAATCCAGTATATCCATCAGTGTTTCTTTCGTTAACTACAGTTTTTTCAATTTACATTCTTTATAAACTAGCAAAGGAAATTGCTGGAAAATCTGCTGGTTTTATTGCCATAATTATTGCTTCTTTTTCTTCTACTCTTGTTTATTCGTCTCGTTGGCTCTCTAATCCCACCCCAATGTTATTAATTAGTATGGCCTTTGTTCTAAGTCTTTTACTTTTATTAAAGAAAAACAAATGGGCTTTTCCTTTGTCAACATTTTTAATAGGTATGGCGATGCAGTTTGGAAGTGCTGCAGAAGTTTTTTATATCCCAGCTTTTATTGTCTTTTGTATTTGGCAAAGGAAAAAATTACCGAATTTTAAATTTATCTTGTTGGGGGTGGTCACCTTCGCTGTTTCATTTTTACCACAAGCATTGTTTGATTTAAGACATGGATTTATTCTTTCAAAAAATATTATTGATTTTTTGGTTGTAGAGAAAAGTTTTAAACTTTCTTTTTGGCAAATGACCAAAGTAAGAATACCTTTTTACTATGATGTATTTACTTCGAAGATATGGAGCGAAAGAAAATTACCAGAAATTATTTTAATGTTATCTGGAGTTGCCCTTTTAATAACTAAATGGAAGACATATTGGGAAAAAGATATTTTTAAAACAGTCATTTTACTTTTAGTTTCACCAATGATTGGTATGATTTTTTTCCAGGGGAATTATGGAAATGTTTATGATTACTATTTTACTGGCTATTACTTAATTTTTATTCTGTTTTTTTCTGTAATCATTTCTGCTTGGTCAAAAAATTTTATAGGGAAAGTGGTAATAGCATTATTTGTTATTTCATTTTTAGGAAGTAATCTTCCAAAAGTAAGAAATTATATTATTTCAGGAGTTGATGGACCAGAAACTATTGCTTTCGGTAATCAAAAGCAAGTGGTAGATTGGGTTTACCAAAATGCTAAAGGAGAGAAGTTCAATGTTGATGCTTATGTGCCACCTGTAATTCCACATACATATAATTACTTGTTTAAGTGGTACGGGGGAAAGTCATACGGATATACTCCCAATGAAGACAAACTTGGTCTTTTATACACCCTCTATGAGGTTGATTCACCACATCCAGAAAGATTAGAAGCATGGTTATTAAGACAAAAAGGAATAGGTAAAGTATTAGAAGAAAAAACCTTCGGAGGAATTACAGTTCAAAAGAGAACAAGAATTCTATATTAATTTATTTTCCCTTAATAACATAAAATACATCGTGCAAGGTAAAGATTCTTGGAGTAGTTATTTCTCTTTTTTCTACAGTAAAATATCCGATTTTTTCAGTTTTAATAACTTTTGATCTTGTATCCTCAAGAGAAATTATTGCGTCAATATACGCTTTATCATCTGAACCTCGAGGTTCTATTATTAAATAATGTAAATTTGTTGGGGTATCGTTAGCAAATTTGATTTTTGAACCCGGTACATCAACTTGAGTTTCTCCCCACCAGTATGGCATATATCCATATTTATTCATTCCATGCCAATTAAAAAGATATGCCCATGTGGTATTTATAAAGAGTGGAGATGTAATTGTATTTAATTTAAAGGGTTTATTTTCACTTTCTTTATATATCCAATCAATTATTTTTAACTCATCTCTCAATATCATTTGTTTTTGGACTGTAAAAAGAGTTTCACCTTCTTTATTTTTAGTAAGCACCTGAAATATATTTCCACCTACAATTGAACAAATCACTAATATAGTTATTAATTTATATTTGTCAAAGTATTTAATTAAGACATATGAAGTGATTATTAATATTGGAACTAACATACCAATATTTAGATAATAAGCTTTTGGGCCTGGGAGAATATAAACAATAACTGGAGAAATTATCCATGTAAAAAGTATAATAAATTGATTTTTTACTTTATTTTTCTTGTAAAGGAAAAAACTTAAAATTAAAAGTAAAATCAAAAAGAAAGTCGCATAATTTAAATTTATCCCTGCAACATTATGATAAGTTACTTCAGTTAGACCATGTAAATAGGATTTAACACGGGTAGCAATGTTTATAGAAGAATTTGGTTTAAGAAGTAATGATAATCCTTTTATTCCTTGAAATTTAAACTTAATTTCAGAAATAATATAAGTAGATAAAGTTAGAAAAAATGCGAAAATTGCAATTAAATATGTTTTTAAAGATGCTTTCGGTAATTTGATTCCTTTAATTAATAACCACAAAACAAAAAAAACAAATATTTGGTATACCAAAAATAATTGCAGTTGAATTGATAATCCTAAAGAGACAAGAAAAGGAATTAAAGCCCATTTTTTCTCTTCGACAAGTTTATTAAAAGCCCAAAAAGAAAGAGTAATAGTAAAAAGTGAAGGACCGGGATTTGATAACCATCTAGCATACTGGATGGCCTCAAAAGATATTGCAAATAAAAAAGATGACAATAGCGCGACTTTTTTGTCTTTGAAAAGTGACTTGGTGAGATCATATATAAGAAATATGGTTAAGCAATTTATCAAAATAAGAAAAAGTCTTACTGCCCATACGTTTCCATTAGTAAAAAAATAAAAAGGTGAAATCATGTACCAGTAGAGAGGTCCGTGGGTTAACCCAGCTATTTCAGCTTGTGGCCCCATAATTTTTATTGGATCACTCTGCCAGATTTCCATTGAAGCTATAGCATCTCGTGCTTGATCGTAAAAAAAGGTGGTTGGGCCTTTGAAATAGATAAGTCTTAGGATAAAACCTAAAAATAGTATTATTAATAAAATATTCTTTGTTTTCACTGGTAAATTAATATTATACTTTCTTATATTTGTTTCAGAAAGTATCTTTAATAGTAACTAAGGATAGTTTTTAGTAAAATAAAGGAAGACTATTTATCAGATATGAATAAGATCGATCTTTCAATTATTATCCCTGCCTATAATGAGGAAAAAAATCTCAACAAGGATGTCTTATTAGATGTTTGGAATTATTTAAAAGATAAAAAATATACCTGGGAAGTTGTGTTAGTTGATGATAAATCGACTGATAGTACGTTATCTTTCTTAAAAAGATTTGCAGAAAGTCATAAAGGTTTTAGTGTATTAGCCGAGCCTCATAGAGGTAAGGGTGGATCTGTTATTGCAGGAATATTAAATGCAAAAGGAGAGATAGTTCTATTTACTGATATGGATCAGGCAACTCCGTTAAAAGAAATTGAAAAGTTTTTTCCTAAGTTTGAAGATGGCTATGATTTAGTAATTGGATCAAGAACAGGAAGAAAAGGAGCTCCTTTAATAAGAAGAGTTATGGCATCAGGTTTTTCGATTCTAAGAAGAGTAATTCTAAGACTTCCTTATAAAGATACCCAGTGTGGCTTCAAGGCTTTCAAAAAAGATGCAGCAAAGAAAATATTTTCAAGGTTAAAAGTATTTAGTGATAAAAAAGTAAAAGCTGGTGCTCATGTGACGGCTGGTTTTGATCTTGAAGTTTTATATATAGCTAGAAAGCTTAAACTTAAAACTGCAGAGGTAAATGTTAATTGGGAGCATAGGTCTACTGAAAGAATTAATCCTATTAAGGATTCTTGGGAAGGTTTGAAAGATTTAGTTAAGGTAAGAATGAATGCCTTTTTAGGGATATATAAGGACAAAAAATAAATGCTTAAAAAACTTATTAAGGAATATTATCTTGCAGTTCTTCTTCTATTTGGTGTTATTTTAATCGGTGTATTTTTAAGATTTTATAATTTAACTATTCTTCCGGTTTTTGCAGATGAAGCTATATATATAAGGTGGTCTCAGGTGATGAGAGCAGAGTCTACATTAAGATTTTTACCAATGTCAGACGGTAAACAACCACTTTTTATGTGGTTAACTATTCCTTTATTAAAATTATTTACTAATCCTTTGTTTGCTGCGCGTGCACTGTCTGGTCTCTCTGGATTGGGCACTTCAATTGGAATATTCTTTTTATCTTATCAACTTTTTAAATCTAAGAAGGTTAGTGTCGTTGCAGCCTTACTATATATAGTATCTCCATTTACCGTGTTTTTTGATAGGCTAGCTTTAGCTGATTCTCTTCTTTCTATGTTTGGGGTTTGGATAATTTATTTTTCAATAATTACAGTAAAAAATAAGAGATTTGATCTAGCAATGATAACAGGATTTATTTTAGGGGGAGCACTTCTTACAAAATCCACTGCTTTGTTTTATTCTCTTTTAATTCCTACAACATGGTATTTATCTGACTTTTCTAAAAAACTAAAACAAATATTAAATCTTCTATTCAAACTTATAACCATTTTTGTTCCAACTTATCTAATAGGTTATGGAATTTATAATATTCTAAGACTTGGACCTAATTTCCACATGATAGGTTCAAGAAATTTTGATTACGTTTATCCGTATAGTCACATTTTAACTAGTCCTTTAGATCCATTTATGCCGTTTTTTGATAGATCTTTCGAATGGATAAGATTGATGGGGCCATGGCCAATACTTTTGTTAGCAACATTTGGAATAGTTTTTAATATAAAGAAACATTTCAAAGAAATTCTGCTTTTATCACTTTGGTTTATTTTCCCAATAGTAGTTCAATCTGAATTTGCCAAAGTTTTTACAGCAAGATACATTTTTTTAACGCTTCCATATTTATTTATATTAGCGGGAAGTGTGTTGTTGAAGTCGGAAAAATTTATTAAGGATTTTTTTGTAGTATTACTATTACTTTTCATTTTTCTTTCTTTTAGATTTGATTATCAACTATTGAACAATCCAGAAGCAGCTAATTTACCAAGAAGTGAGAGAAGTGGTTATTTGGAGGAATGGACGGCAGGAACTGGAATAAAAGAAATTGCTGATACAGTAAGAGCTGAATATCAAAATGAACCAACTAAAAAAATTATTGTTGGAACTGAAGGATATTTTGGAACGCTACCTGATGGAATGCAGATTTATCTTAATGACCTTTCTGAAATTACAGTAATTGGTGTAGGGCTTGATTTTGAATTTTTACCAAATTCTTTAATTGAATCAAAAAAATCGGGAAATAAAACATTTTTAGTTATTAATAATGATAGATTGAATAATGGTATAGAAAAACTTGGTCTTAATCTATTAGCAGCATATCCCAAAGCTGTTAAACCTGATGGATCAAGACAAACTCTTTATTTTTTTGAAGTAACAGAAAATGCTTTAAAATTAGCAAAGTAAACAATAAATGATAAAAATAACAAATATTTTTAAAAAATGGTGGTTTTTAGGACTTTTAATCGGAGTATTGTTAAGGTTATTTTTAATGCCCATTACTTCTCATCCTGATTTATGGGGGCATTCATTTACTGCATATTTTTTAGTTTATGAGGGAAAGCTAAATCCATACCAACACATGCAAGATTTGCCAGCAGATTATCCACTGGTAAAAAATATTGGAATAAGTGATATTTTTATTTACCCTCCACTTACTTATTTTACGATTGGTTTATTTAGGGTTTTAGTTAAGCCTTTTGTTGATCCGAATTTTATTCCATGGCTTATGGGGAATATGGGTCATGTATATGAAAGGAAAGATTTATTTTCAATTCTTTTCCTTTTTAAACTGCCTTACCTATTTATAGATATTGCAGTAGGTTTTCTACTTTCAGCTTTATTTGATGATGCGAAGAAAAAGAAACTAGTTTTTACTCTTTGGATGCTAAACCCTGTAACTTTATATGCGACTTTCATGATGGGGCAGTTAGATATCTTACCTGTGTTATTTACAGTTCTTAGTTTATATTATGCAAAGAAAGGGAAATATACTGCTTCCTTAATATCTTTGGGAATTGGTGGATCTTATAAAATGTATCCGCTGTTTTTTATTATTCCGGCTGCCCTTCTTTTTTCAAAAGATTTTAAAGATAGAATTAAAAATATATTAATAGGTTTTCTTCCATTTATTTTAACAACACTTCCATATCTTCCTTCATCTGCTTTTAGAAATATGGTTTTATTTCAGGCGAAGAGTCAAAAAATGTTATATATGATTTGGAATGTTTCAGGAGCGGAAGGAATTTATCCATTCATTATTGGAATTATTATTATTTACTGTATTTCTTACTACTGCACTAATAAAGAAAAGTTGGTTGATTTTTTCCTTGCAATTCTTCTTATTACTCTAATGGTTACACATTATCATCCACAGTGGTTTATTTGGGTAATACCTTTCTTAATTTATAAGATAGTTGCACAAAAAGACAAAATATTATTTGTATTAATACTTTTTAGTATTTGGCTAATTATTACTTTACTTTTTGAGCCATCTTTATCTGTCGGGCTTTTTGGTCCAGTTATTCCTGCTGTTAGAACCTTTGGCGGATTTACCGATATATTAGATAAATTTACAGATGTTAATAGATTTAAAAGCATGATTAGAAGTGTTTTTGCAGGTATATCATTATTTTGGATTGGCCAGATGTTTTGGAAAAACGAAGTTTCAAAGGATCAAAAATGAAAAAGTATCTGTTTTTGATTTTTACTTTACTGTTAATAATACCTGCTTTCTTTTCTCTTATTAGACCAGGCTTTTTCCCGATCCAAGATGATATGCAGGTCTTTAGGCTTCAACAAATGGACAAGTGTTTTTCTGATGGACAAATTCCTTGTCGTTGGATTCCAGATGCTGGATATCAATATGGTTATCCTCTTTATAATTATTATTCACCTTTGGTTTATTATGTCGGAGAAATCTTTCACTCAATTGGATTTCAATTTATAGATTCAATAAAAATACTTTTTGGATTAGGGTTTATTTTGGCAGGACTTTCAATGTATTTATTGGCGAAAGAATTTTTTGGTGAATGGCCGGCTTTAATTTCAGCAATTTTATATACATATGCTCCCTATAAAGCACAAGAAGTTTATGTTAGGGGATCTTTAAATGAATTTTGGATTAGCGTATTTTTCCCTCTTATTCTTTGGGCAATCTATAAACTTATTAAAAATGGAAACAACAGATATATATTTTGGGTATCGTTTGGGTTCGGTTGTCTTTTTTTGACACATAATTTATTATCTTTTCTTTTTATTCCCATTATCATTTTTTGGGTAGTCTACTGGTTAATAATGGAAAGAAAAACAGGGAATTGGAAAAAACTATTATTAGGTTTTTTAATAGGAATTGGTTTTTCAGCATTTTTCTTATTGCCGTTATTATTTGAAAGACAGTTTGTTCATATAGAAACCCTTACAGGTGGATATTTTGATTACCGTCAACATTTTGTTTCTATTAAACAACTATTGCTAAAAAATAATTGGGGATATGGATCATCTGGATTAGGAGCAAGTGATGATTTGTCTTTATCTACTGGGATAATTCATTGGATTGTAGGATTCATTGCAGTTATTTTATCTCTTATTAATTTTAAAAAGAATAAAAAACTTTCCCTTTTAATAATCTGTTTTGGAATTATTGACCTTTTGACCTTATTTTTGATTCATGAAAAATCGTCTTTCATTTGGTCAATTGTCACACCACTTAAATGGATGCAGTTCCCTTGGAGATTTTTATCAATTAGTGTCTTTTTACTTTCTTTTATGTCAGCTTATGCCATTTACTCATTTAAAAAGATGAAATATTTGTTGGGCGTTTTAATTATTGGAGTACTTTTTATTTTAAATATTAGTTTTTTTAAACCAGTTAAGTGGTTAAATATTTCAGATACTGAAAAACTATCAGGTGCATTATGGGAAAAAGAATTAACTTCGAGTATATTTGATTATCTACCGGTATATGCAAAGTTACCTCCTTCCCAAAAAGCTCCTCTTTTGCCGGAAGTATTAGAAGGTAAAGTAGAAATTACTAATTATTACAAAGGTAGTAATTATCAAACAGGAATTTTAATTGTTAAAAGCGCGTCGGTAGTTAGATTACCACTTTTTGATTTTCCTGGAATGAAAGTGCTTCTTAATGAAAAAGTAGTAGACCATGTTAATAATAATTGTGATAAGGAAAAATTTTGTTTGGGACTTATTACCTTTAATGTTTCAGAGGGAGAGTACTTATTAAAAGTAATGCTTACGGATACTCCAGTGAGAGCCATTGGGAATATACTATCAATAGTATCTATTGCAGGTATGGTATTTATTTTTATTAAAAAGGATGAAAAAATTCTTAAAAAATAACATTTACTTTATCTTAGTTTTACTTTTATCACTTCCAAGTGTATTTGCACTTTTTAAAGGTGGGTTTTACGGTGCTTCAGATGACATGCACATAGCTTGGCTTTTTGAAATGGATAGAATAATAAAAATTTGGCAAATCCCTCCAAGATTTGTACCTGATTTAAGTTTTGGTTTTGGCTATCCTCTTTTTAATTTTGTTTTTCCTTTGCCATTTTACTTGGGAGAACTATACCATTTAATTGGACTTAATTTTGTTGATAGCATAAAGCTAGTTTATGGGCTTTCATTAGTTGGATCATCCTTGGCGATGTATGTACTTCTTAAAGAATTCTTAAATAAAGAGCTAAGTTTAGTTGGATCATTAATCTATCTTTACACTCCTTATCGAGCAACAGATGTTTACTCAAGAGGTGCGATAGGAGAATCCCTTTCTTTTGTTTTTCTTCCGTTGATTATTCTTTCAATAATTAAGATTTATAAAAATTGTATAGATAAAATACATACCAAAATTGATTGGAAAAACATTCTAACCTTTTCTTTAAGTCTTGCTGCTTTAATTCTTTCTCACAATATAGTTTCATATATGTTTTTTCCATTTATTTTATTATTGGTAATTATTTTTCTTTTCAATTTAGCTAATAAAAAGTTATTTATTGTAAATAACTTATTGGGAATTATTTTTGGATTATCGATTAGCATATATTTTTGGTTACCTGCAATTATTGAAAGTTCTCTTATGAAATACGAAACAGTTTTTAATTTCAAAGATCATTTTCCTACTATGAAACAACTTATTACTCCATATTTTGGTTACGGGTCATCAGTTCCAGGTCCATATGACTGGATGTCATTTTTCCTAGGGACTTTGAATATTTTTATTTTAATATCAGGAATATTATTAAGTATTTTTTTCTGGAAAAGATTTAGGAGGTTAGAAAAAAATATATTTATTTGGTCAGTTATTGTTTTTTTCTTAAGTATATTTATGATGAATTACCGTTCATCATTTATTTGGGATAATATTCCATTTCTAACATATTTCCAGTTTCCTTGGAGATTTTTAACATTAACGACATTTTCTTCAGTGTTTTTCTTGTTACCTCTAAATTATTTAACTAAGAATAAGGTTTTTAAGATGATAATTCCTTTAGGTTTAGTAATTTTTACAATTTTTATTAATGTTAATTATTTTAAACCCCATGACTTTTTGGGAAGAACGGATAGCTACTATATTAATAGGTATATTCCGTTTCCTTTGCCAAGTCAGGAATATTTAACACTACAGGAAGAATATTTAAGGCTTCCAAAGAACCTAACTGAAAGGCCAAGTAAGGTTTATCCGATATTATTCTCTAATGAGGAAGTAAACTATCAAGTTATTAAAGAAGATGGTTTATCTACAACAATAAACTTCGAGATGGGTAATAATGGTTTAGTTTACTATAATAAATACTACTTTCCTGGTTGGTCAGCAAAATTAGATGGAAAGGAAGTAAAGTTATCTGCAGGAAAGCCTTTTGCACAGGTTTCTTTATATGTAGAGAAAGGTAAGCATACAGTCGAATTTAAGTTTAAAGAGGTTTGGTATAGAAAAATATTAAATTGGTTTTCATTATTAACATTTGTATCATTAATAGTATTAAATTGTAAATATAAAAATCATGAAAAAAATAATAAATAAGGTTATTAATTTTATCTCCAAAAACAGTACATATATTTTCTTTATTTTGGTTTTAATTTCAGGTTTTTTTGCTTCAAGAACTTTATTTAAGAATAACCAATATTGGATTATGCACGATGATCTTCAGATGATGAGACAGCTTGAAATGGAAAAATGCTTCAAAGATGGACAGATTCCATGTAGATGGGTTCCAGATATGGGATATGGTTTTGGTTTTCCATTATTTAATTACTATCCACCTTTACCTTATTTATTTGGACAAATTTTTAGAACCTTTACTCTAACCTTCAACTTATCAGTAAAGCTTACCTTTGCTCTCGGAATTATTTTATCTGGAATAACAATGTATATTTTGGCCAAGGAATTTTTTGGAAAATGGGGAGGGCTTATTTCTTCTGTTTTTTATGTCTGGGCACCATATAGAGCTGTAGATGTATTTGTAAGAGGAGCCATGAATGAATCCTGGGCTTGGATATTTTTTCCACTTTCTTTATGGAGTGTTTATAAAATAATTAAGGAAAAAAGCAATTGGAGTTTTATTTTATTAAGTGTTTCTCTATTAGGTTTATTGTTATCTCACAATTTAATGGCTATGATTTTTAGTCCAGTTTTTGCAGTATGGACTATTTATTGGTTGGTAAAAGAGAAATCAATTAAATCTATCTTCAAAATATTTTTTTCTGGTTTATTAACTTTAGGTTTAGCTGCATTTTTTACTTTGCCAGCCGTCTTTGAACAAAAATATGTTCATATTGGAACATTGGTTGAAGATTATTTTGCATATGCAGGGCACTTTGTCACTTTAAATCAACTTTTTATTTCTAGATTTTGGGGAGACGGCCCTTCAATTTTTGGTTCAGCTGATGGTATGGCTTTTCCTATTGGTTATATGCATTGGATTATTGCCATAATTGCTTTATTACTTTTAGCAATAAGAATTATTAAGAAGAAAAAATTTGATACTACTAATTTTGTAATTCTTTTTGCTTTAGGAGTTGGGATATTCGCTGCATTTATGAGCCACAATAAGTCAGCTTATATTTGGAGAACTATTGCTTATCTTAAATTTGTTCAGTTTCCTTGGAGATTTTTAAGTTTGAATGTCTTTGGTTTTTCATTCGCAGCGGGTGGTATCTACTATCTATTAGATAAGTTTGAGTTGTTTAAAAAAGACATTATAAAAATAATTATTTCTATCTGTATATTACTTTCAGTTATAGGAATTAATTGGAATTATTTTAAACCAGTTAGAATAGGCTCTTTAACTGATGAACAGAAGTTTTCAGGAGAGGCTTGGAGGATTCAACAGCAAGCAGGTATCAGAGACTACTTACCAATTAACGCCAAGAAAGACCCAAATAGTAAAAGAATAAATCTTGTAGATATTGTTAAAGGTAAGGGATCGATTAGTAATGAAAAATGGGGAACAAATTGGTCAAGTTTTAATACTGATCTTGTAGATAAAGAAAATTCTCTTAGAATTAATATTTATGATTATCCAATTTGGAGAATTTTCGTGGACGGAAAAGAGGTTAAAATCTATATTGATCAAAATGAAGAATGGGGAAGAATATATTTTAATATTCCTGAAGGTAAGCATGGTGTTTATTTGAAATTGTATGACACAACTTTACGAAAAATTTCTAATTATATTTCACTTATCAGTTTAATTATTCTTATTTACTTAATTTCAAAGGAAGTGCTTAATAGGAAGAAGGTTAAAAAAACATGACAAATTCAATTATTGATGAACATCCAGAACAAGATTTGAATCCTACAGGAGAAATCAATCTAGATACAGTAAAGGAAAGAGCTTTAAAGGGAATTGTTTTTTTGACAGGTAGAACCTTTTTTATTCAAATAATATCTTTAGTTGCAGTTAGTTTTTTAACAGTATTTCTTTCTCCGTCACAATTAGGAATATTTTGGATTGTTTCAGCAGTTGTTAATTTTTTGGCTTATTTTTCAGATATAGGTTTAGCTGCAGCACTAATACAAAAAAAAGAAATTCCAAATGAAAAAGATTTAAAAACTACATTTACAATTCAACAATTATTAGTTGTAATGCTTTTGGTTATTTTATATTTGGGAATGCCATTTTTTACAAAGATATATTCTTTGGATCGAGCGGGGCAGTATCTTCTATACGCTTTAGGAATTTCTCTATTTATGTCATCTTTAAAAACGATTCCATCAACTCTTTTGGAAAGAGAATTACAATTTGAAAAAATTGTTTTTCCTCAAATTTTAGAAACGTTGGTTTTTAATCTTGTTGCAGTGACTCTTGCCTGGAAAGGTTATGGAATTAATGCTTATACAATTGCAGTTTTAGCAAGAGGTTTGGTCGGTTTAGTTGTAATTTACATATTAAAGCCTTGGAAACCAGGAATAGACTTTTCAATGAAAAGTTTTAAAAAATTAATATCATTTGGTCTTCCATACCAAATGAATACACTTTTAGCTTCCTTAAAAGATGACGGAATGACAGTGTTTCTTGGTGGAATTTTGGGTCCTGCAGGTATGGGATATTTAGGATGGGCACAGAAATATGCATATATTCCTTTAAGATTTTTTATGGATCCTGTAACAAAAGTAACCTTTCCAGCATTTTCTAGAATGCAGGCAAATGAAGGGGAATTAAGGCGAACTGTTACAAGGTCAATTCTTTTTATTTGTATTCTAGTATTTCCATGTGTAGTGGGACTTGTAATTTTAGTTCCAATTCTTATTCAATTAATCCCAAACTATTCTAAATGGATACCAGCGCTTACCGCATTGGGTCTAATTGGAATTAATACTCTTTTTGCTTCAGTTACAACACAGTTAACAAACCTTTTAAATGCTATTGGTAAAATTAAGATTACATTTAAATTAATGGTTATGTGGACTATTCTTACCTGGATCTTTGTGCCATTTCTTGCTATTAAATACGGAGTAAACGGTGCAGCTTTAGGTTATTCTTTAGTTGGAGCAAGTTCGATAGTTGCCATAATAATTGTAAAAAGAATAGTTAATTTTTCTTTAGTTGATGGAGTATTTAAGCCCGGGATTGCCGCTTTAGTTATGGGACTACTAATTAAGGTAATCAGTAAATATTTACCTGTAAGTTTATTATCTCTATTTCTTTTAATCGGTATGGGGGCTATTTGTTATGCAAGTATCGCCTATTTACTAATAGGTCCTTCGATTTTAACTGATGTCAAAAAAGCTATAAAGACTTTTTTGAAGAAAAGATAGTTGATATGAAAAAACATTTGCAAGCAATTCTTTTGATTCTTCTTGGTTCTTTTACCTGGGTAATTACAATGTTTAGAAGTGGACTTAAATATTCTTATGGAACAGGATATTGGGGAGCAAATGGACATGATGGAATTTGGCATTTAGTAGTTATTGAAGGCTTAAAAAAAGGGAACCTTTTAATGCCAATTTTTGCAGGTGGAATTATTAGAAATTATCATATTGGTTTTGATGTTTTAGTTGCATTTCTTGGAAAAATTACAACGTTAAGTTCTTCTCTTTTATATTTTCAGATTATTCCAATAGTATTTGCTTTACTAATTGGTTTTTTGACATATAAATTTATCTTTCTTTGGACTAAATCAAAAATTAAGTCCTTACTTACGGTTTTCTTTATATATTTTGGGGGAAGCTTTGGATGGTTGGTGGAACTTGTAAGAAACGGAAAATTTGGAGGAGAATCTATGTTTTGGTCACAACAGGCAGTATCAACTCTTATAAATCCACCCTTTGCCATGTCTTTGATTTTTATTCTTCTAGGTCTTATTTCACTTCAGAATTATTTGAAAAAAGGAAAACTTCATTTTTATTTAATTTCTTTTATTTGTTTTGGACTACTAATTCAAATTAAATCTTATTCATCAGTTTTATCTTTAGGAGGTCTTTTTGTTGCTGGTTTATTTGAATTTATTAAAAATAAAAATTTAAAGATTTTTAAGGTTTTAATCTCTTCGATAATTTTATCAATTATTATTTTCCTTCCTTTAAATGGAGGAGTCGGAAAAATATTTGTTTTTAAACCATTTTGGTTTTTGGAAACAATGATGGGTTTAACAGATAGATTTAGTTGGATGAAATTTTATTCAGCAATGATAAATTACAGAGCAGGCGGAATTTATATTAAAGCAGTTATTTTTTATCTGATCGCATTTGGAATATTTATTCTAGGAAATTTAGGAACAAGAATTATTTCTTTTTTTGAGATTATAAAAAATATAAGGAATCCAAAGAAAATAGATTGGGTATTTATTTTTTTAACATCAGTCTTTTTTGCTGGAATTATTATTCCGCAATTTATATTACAAAGTGGAACTTCTTGGAACACAATTCAGTTTTTTTATTATTCTTTGTTTTCAGCTAGTATCCTAAGTGGTATTTGGCTAGGTTCTCTTTTAGAAGAAAAGAAGAAGTTCTCGAAATTTATTATGGTTTTAACAATTTTATTTACGGTTCCTACTACTTTAGGCTCTCTATATTTTATTTATCTTCCTAAAAATCCTCCAGCATTTTTATCTAGGTTCGAAAGTGAAGCTTTAAATTTTTTATCAAGACAGGAACCTGATGGAATAGTTCTAACATACCCATTTGATAGAGTTAAAGCTGATGAAGCAGATAAAAGTGTTCCTAGACCGCTGTATTTATATGAATCTACAGCTTATGTATCTGCATATTCCCAAAAACAATTACTTTTAGAAGATGAGGTAAATCTAGATATAACAGGTTTTGATTGGAAAGAAAGAAAACAGGAAATTTTGAAATTTTATCAGAGTAATGACCATGAATTTGTTAAAGATTTTTTAAAGAAAAATAATATTTCATATACATATTGGCTGAAAGGCCAAAGAGCTACTTTGGGCGAGTCCCAATTAGGGATCACTCAAATATTCGAAAATGAAGAAGTCAAAATTTATAAAACAAATTAATAAAAATAATCTAGTAGCTGGAATAATATTTATATTTATTATTCTGATTTCTCCATGGCTTTGGGTTTTAGTCAAAAATTCAAATCCTTCTCTGTATAAAACTGTAAGAATAATTAATTTTAAAAATGAGGTAAGTAAAGATCAGATCAATATTCTAAGAGGAGAAATGCTTAAATCGAAAGTGCCTAATGTTATTGGCAGAGTGATAGTAAATAAGTTTAGTTATTACTTCATGCAAGTAACTAAAAGATATTTAGAAACTTTTGATCCACAGTATTTATTTTTTAATGGAGATTTAAATATAAATAAATCGACTAAATCTAATGGAGTTATTTATTTGTCCTTTCTTCCGCTGATATTTACAGGAATTTATATTTCATTAATAAATAAAGATAAATTAAAAATATTTTTGTTATTGATATCTCCATTATTGGCGGCATTTGTAGATCCACACTATGAAAGTATTTCAAGAATTCCTGTGTTTATTATGCTCTCATATTTTTCTGCAATTGGATTTTTGTATTTATTCAAAAAGAAAAAGTGGCTGGCCTTATTAATTACATTTCTTATTTTTTTTGAATTTTCTAGATTTGTTCATGACTTTTTAATTCACTATCCTGGAAGGCTAATAATGTAGATTTATCAATATGTTTAAAAAATACTTACCTTTAATTATTATTTTTGCAATCGCTTTGTTGTTGAGGTTTTACAAGTTAAGTGATTTTAGATGTCTCAATTGGGATGAAGCGTCTTTTGGATATAATGCCTATTCAATATTAAAAACAGGAAAAGATGAGTATGGTGTTAAGCTTCCACTTCAATTTAAATCAGTTGGGGATTATAAAGCACCTTTATATATTTATCTTTCAGTTCCAGTAATTAAAATACTTGGACTTAATGAATTCTCTATTAGATTTTTACCAGCACTTTTAGGAAGCCTTTGCATTCTTCTTATCTTTTTAATTACAAAAGAGCTTTTTAAAAAGGAAAGAATAGCCTATTTTGCGGCATTTTTTCTGGCAATATCTCCTTGGCATTTACAGTTTACAAAAGCTGGTGCGGATGTTGGTGTAGGAACATTTTTTACACTTCTTGGTATTTACGGATTTATAAAAGGAGTTAAAGGATCAAAGTTTGGATATCTATTTACAGCCATTGGTTTTGCAGGATCAATATATTCATATTTTGCAGAAAGACTTTTTATTCCTCTTATGGCCATAGTTATGTTGGTTCATTTTAGGAAAGATATTATTAAAACAAAGAAAAACTTTTTGGTAGCTATTTTTGCAGGTCTTTTACTTCTGGCTCCGATTGTTCCGTCATTAGTTTCTTCTGGACATGAAGAAAAAATATTAAAGACAACCATTTTTGGATACCAGAGATCTACAGAATATGTAAATCAAATTAAAAATGAAGATAATTCAAATATTCTTTATTTTCTTTATCACACCAGTATTTTTGAAAATACTTGGGGTGCAATGAATCATTATTTAAATCATTTTTCTCCATCATTTTTATTCATGGAGGGAGTCAAAGCTGATCCAAGGCAATTTGTTGTAAATATGGGGATGCTTTATCTATTTGATTTGCCACTAATTCTAATTGGTCTTTTTTATATGGTCAAAAGAAAAGAAAAAAATAAAAACTTTATTATTTATTGGTTAATTTTAGCTCCAATTCCTGCAGCAATTACAAAAGATCTTTTTTCAGCCAGAAGATCATTTAATATGGTATATCCATTCTTAATAATGTCTGCATATGGATTTGATATTCTTTTAGATTGGGTTAAAAAATTATCAAAAAATTTAAGATATATATTGATTTTTCTGGGCTTCGGAATATTTTGTTATTTATTCTCATTTTATTTAGTGAGCTATTATGTACTTACGCCACCGCAAGGCTATGCAGGGCCTGCAGGATGGCACTGTGGGTATAAAGAACTAGTAAGCTATATAGATAAGGTAAAAGGAAATAGTAAAGTTATTGTGGATACTTCATATCAAGGACCATATATATTTTTCTTATTTTATGAAAAATATAATCCAGCAGACTATCAAAAACAGGCTCGTTTGATTCAAGATTCTCCGAACTCCTTAGGAGAAGGAGCTGGATACGATAATTATATTTTTAAGTCTATTTATTGGCCTAATGACAGATCTTTTCCTAATACTATCTTTGCGGGTCCTGATGAAAGACTTCCAGAAAGAGATTTGTTGGTAAAAGAAGTTGAAATTCTTACCAGAATTAATTTTCCAGACGGTAAAGAAGCGTTTAAGGTTGTAAAAACTCTAGATAGATAAGAAATTAGCTTCAAAAGAAACTCTTTGAGCTCTAATATATTCGATAGAGGTATCGTAAAATGCTACAATTAGGATTGTGAACGAGATAAGTGTAGTTATAAATACTCTCAATGAGGAGAAAAATTTAGCTCGTGCAATTAGCTCCATAAAAGGCTTGGCTGATGAGATTATCGTTGTTGATATGCATTCTTCAGATAGTACAGTAGAAATTGCAGAAAAGTTTGGTGCGAAAGTATATCTTCACAAAAATGTAGGTTATGTTGAACCTGCCAGGAATTTTGCAATTTTAAAAGCAAGAAAAGATTGGATATTAATTTTAGATGCCGATGAGGAATTGCCTGTTAAATTAGTAAAAAAGCTTAAAGATATAATTAAAAATCCAAAAGCAGATTTTTACAGGCTTCCAAGAAAAAATATTATTTTTGATAAGTGGATAAAATATTCACGCTGGTGGCCAGATTACAATATTAGATTTTTTAAGAAAAATAGTGTTTCTTGGAGTGATGAAATTCATTCCATTCCCTTAACCCAAGGAACTGGTGCTGATATTGAAGCGAAGGAAGAATTAGCAATTATTCACTATAACTATTCTTCAATTGAACAATATTTAGAAAGAATGAATAGGTATACTTCTATTCAAGCAGATTTTCTAACAAATCAGGGCTATAAATTTATTTGGAAAGACTTAATAACAAAGCCAACGCAAGAATTTTTAGGCAGATATTTTTCTGGAGAAGGCTATAAAGATGGTTTACATGGATTAGCACTTTGCTTGCTTCAATCTTTTTCTGAAGTAATTTTATACATAAAGCTTTGGCAAAAGGAAAAATTCCAAAATCAGTCAATTACCTTAGATGAATCTATTAATGAATTTAAAAAAACAGGAAAAGATTTTAATTGGTGGATTACAGAATCATACATAAGAGCAGGAAAAATAATTAAGACCGTACCTGAGCGGTTAAGAAGACTTCTTAAAAAGGAAAAATGACCAATAAGCCCAAAATTTCTTTAATAATTCTTGCTTACAATGGAATAGATCTTACTTTTGATGTTTTGGATTGTATATCTAAACTTAATATTGAAGGTATGGATATTGAGACTATTGTTGTAGATAATGCTTCAAAAGACGATACGGTTAAAAGATTAGATAATTACACTCTTTCCAACATGGAGTTTAAGCTAATTGAAAATAGTGAGAATTTAGGATTTGCTGAGGGAAATAATGTTGGAATAAGAGATGCAATTAAAAGGGGGTCGGATTATGTAGTTTTGTTAAATAACGATATCTTATTTCCTGAAAATTTTATTTATGAATTGGTTAAAACTATTAAGAAAGATCCAAAGATTGGCATTGTCTCTCCAAAGATGTATTTTGCAAAAGGATTTGAATTTCATAAAGATAGATATAAAGAAAACGAATTGGGTAAAGTTATTTGGTATGCAGGTGGAGTAATCGATAAGGGCAATGTCTACTCAGAACATAGAGGTGTAGACGAAGTGGATAAAGGTCAATATGATATTGAAGAAGAAACAGATTATGGAAATGGTGCAGCTATTTTAATAAGTGCAAAACTAATTGATGAAATCGGATATTTGGATAAATCTCTTTTTCTTTATTGGGAAGATGCAGATTTTAGTCAGAGAGCTAAAAGTAAAGGATGGAAAGTTATTTACACTCCAAATACATTTATATGGCATAAAGTATCTGTTGCTGCAGGAGGACCAGGTGGAGAAACAAATGATTATTTTCTAACTAGGAATAGATTAGTTTTTGGTTTTAGATATTCTTCCCTTAGGACAAAATTGGCTCTAATAAGAGATAGTATGAGACTTTTATTTATTGGAAGAAGATGGCAGAAAAAAGGTGTAGTTGATTTCTATTTAGGAAGACTTGGTAAGGGAACAAAAATAAAATAAAAATGTCAAAATATTTATTAAGTGCAGTTATCTTAACAAAAAATAGTGAAGAAACTTTAGCGGATTGTTTATCTTCAATCGAATGGATTAATGAAATTGTTATTATTGATGAGAATTCTATAGATAGAACTGTTGAGATTGCTAAGAAATTTGGAGCTTTAGTATTTGAAACAAGTGATTCAAACTTTTCGAACAAAAGAAATTTTGGTGCAAAGAATTGTTCATCAGAATGGATTTTTTATATTGATGCTGATGAAAAAGTGACAACTGATTTAAAAAAAGAAATTTTATCTTCAATTAATAAGTCAAAATATTCAGGTTATGCAATTCCAAGAAAGAATATTTTATTAGGTCACGAAATGAAACATGGAGGATGGTGGCCAGATTATGTTTTAAGGCTAATTAAAAAGAAAGATCTTGTAGGCTGGAAAGGAAGTTTACACGAGCAGCCAGAAATAAAGGGCGATATTGAAAAGTTAACTAACCCGTTAATTCACAATAGTCATAGGTCATTGAGTACGATGGTTGAAAAAACTAATCAATGGTCTGAGGTAGAAGCAGAATTACTTTATAAATCAAACCATCCAAAAATGACTTGGTGGAGATTTTTTTCTGTAGCCTTTCGTGAATTTTGGTATAGAGGGATTATTAAACTTGGATTTCTAGATGGATCTACAGGAATTATTGAAATTATTTATCAAATGTATTCAAGGATGATAACTTATGCAAAACTTTGGGAGATGCAAATTACAAAAAAAGAAAAATGAAAGCAGCTATATATAATCCTTATTTAGATACTTTGGGTGGTGGAGAAAGGTATTCAATGGCTGTGGCAAAATATTTATTAAATAAAGGATATGTTGTTGATGTTGAATGGAAAGACCAGAAAATAAAAGGTAAATTAGAAGATCGTTTTGGAATTAATCTAGAAAATATTAATTTTGTTGAATCGATAAAAAGAGGGGATGGATATGATCTTTGTTTTTGGATTTCAGATGGAAGTATACCTACACTAAAAGCAAGGAAAAATATTCTTCATTTTCAAGTTCCCTTTAAGGGAGTAAATGGTAAGACTTTGATTAATAGAATGAAATTATTTAGGATTTCAAAAATAGTATGTAACTCTAATTTCACTAAACAAGTTATAGATAATGAGTATGGGGTTAATAGTGTTTTTGTATATCCACCTGTTGATACCGAAGGGATAAAACCAAAAAGAAAAGAGAATACAATTTTATTTGTTGGAAGATTTTCTCAACTAAAGCAAGTTAAAGGACAAAACATATTAATTGATTGTTTTAAAAAATTTGTTGATAAAGGCTACTCTAATTGGAAATTAATTTTAGCAGGTGGAACAGAAGTCGGAGTGAGTGATTACTTAGAACAATTAACGAAACAAAAAGAAGGTTATTCAATTGAAATAATAAAAGGTCCTGATTATAAAATGATAAAAGATTTATATGGTAAAGCTAGAATATATTGGTCAGCGGTTGGTTTTGGACAAGATGATGTTAAAGAGCCCGATAAAGTTGAGCATTTTGGTATCTCAATCGTTGAGGCAATGGCTTCAGGTGCAGTACCAATTGTGTATAATGCCGGAGGACATAAAGAAATAATTAATAATGGTGTTACTGGATATGTTTGGAATACACCTCAGGAGTTAGTTAAATTAACTTGTAATTTAATTGATAAAAATGCTTATTCAAGCATTACAAAAAACTTAGGTTCAGAAATTCAAAAATATTCGTATCAAAATTTTTACAATAATCTAGCAAAAATAATATGACTTTTAAAAAGGCAATTAAACTACATGAAAATGTACCAGCCGATTGGTATTACTCTTCCATAAGAAAAAATATTATCCAAAAGTATGTTCATACAAGAAGATTTAATGAGGTTTCTAAATTAATTGAACCGACAGGTGGAAAAATCCTAGATATTGGAAGTGCAGATGGAGTATTTACTAACGTAATCTCTAAAGAATCAAAAGCAGAAAAAATAATTGGAATTGATGTATTAAAAAAATCTGTTGATTGGGCAAATATACATTGGAAAGACTCGAAGATGAAGTTTTATTTAGGAGATGCAGAAAATCTTAAATATGAAAAAGAAACATTTGATGCAATTTTTGCATTAGAGGTTTTAGAACATGTTCAAAAACCTATTAAAGTATTGGAAAATATTAAAAGATTATTAAAAATTAATGGATATGCAATATTTCTGGTACCTGCAGAAACTTTTCTCTTTCAATTTATTTGGTTTATTTGGGTAAGAACTCGAGGTAAAGTTTGGAATGATACACATATTAATATTTTTAAAAATAACGGTTTAACCAAACTATGTAAAAGTGTAGGATTTAAAATAGCGGAAGACAAAAAAATTATTTTTGGTACACTACATTTAATCAAAGTGAGAAAACAATAATGGATAAAGAAAAAAAAGTTTCAATTATTATTCCGAATTTCAATGGTAAGGATCTTCTTGCAAAGAATCTCCCAAAAGTAATAGAAGCTCAACAAAATTTAAATAATCATATCATTGAAATAATTGTTGTTGATGATGCATCTTATGATGATAGTGTCGCTTTTTTAAAGAAAAATTTCCCAAATGTTAAATTAATTAAACATAAGAAGAATAGAGGATTTTCTTATTCTGTTAATACTGGAGTTAGAATGGCAAAGGGTAATTACATAGTTTTATTAAATACTGATGTAATTCCCGATAAAAATTTTCTTGAGTCGGTACTTCCTCATTTTGATAACAGCAAAGTATTTGCGGTTTCATTTCATGAAAAAGGTTATGCTTGGGCTAAAGGATATTTTAAGGATGGTTTTATTTCCCATGAGCAAGGAAAAGAAACTGAAGAGGTGCATAATACCTTTTGGGTTAGTGGGGGAAGTGGAATATTTAGAAGAAAATATTGGATGGATTTAGGTGGAATGGATGAAAAACTATTATCTCCTTTTTATTGGGAAGATATTGATTTATGTTATAGGGCCGCAAAAAGAGGTTTAATATTATTATGGGAGCCAAAATCTTTTGTAGAACATAAACATGAGTCTACAATAAGTAAACTTTCAAAATCTTATGTTCAAAGGATTAGAGAAAGAAATGAACTTCTATTTATTTGGAAAAATTTATCAAGCATTAATCTATTCAGAAAACATGTAAGAGGACTTTTCTTGAGAATAGTTAAACATCCAGGATATATAAGAATTGTTCTTATGGCTTTAGGTAAACTAAAGTTGGTAATTAAAAAAAGAAAGAAAGAAACAAAAGAAGCAAAAATTTCAGATGAGGCATTATATGCTAAATTTCAAAAATGATTGATTTATCAATAACAATTGTAAATTTTAATACTAGAAAACTTGTATTAGATTGTTTTGAATCGATTAAAAATGAAGGATCTGGAATTAGTTTTGAAGTTATTGTTGTCGATAATGATTCTAAGGATGGATCTGTTGAAGCTTTTAAGAAACTAGAAAAAGAAAACAGAAATTTTCATTTAATTGCCAATGATGGAAATTATGGTTATGCGAAAGCTAATAATCAGGGAATTAAAATCTCCAAAGGTAAATATTTATTGCTTCTAAATTCAGATACATTGGTAAAGAAAAATTCGCTTGGGAATTTAGTTAATTTTGCAGAAAATAATAGGAATGTTGGGGTTATTGGTTCAAAACTATTTAATGCGGATGGATCGTTACAATCTTCATGCTTCCATTTTCCAACCATAAAAAATGCAATTTTAGAATATTGGTTTGGGAAAACTGGTCTTTTAGAAAAATATGCTCCTAAGTCTAAAGATGCAACGGAAGTTGATTCTGTTGTTGGCGCTGCATTTTTTATTACACCAGAAGCTAAGAAAAAAGTTGGTGTTTTAGATGAAAGATATTGGGCTTATTTTGAGGATATTGATTATTGTAGACAAACTTGGAAAAACGGATTAAAAGTCTACTATTTACCTAGTTCTGAAATTGTTCATTATCATGGAGTGTCTTTTAAGAAAGCTACACCAGATGATAAGAATAGATGGAGAAGATTAATTCCATCAAGTAAAATCTATCATGGATTTCTTAAACACTATTTATTAAATTCAATTATTTGGTTGGGACAAAAATGGAGAAAATTGTTAAAAAAATAGCAAAAAATGTTTCTCTTCTAAAAATAAAGAAAAAGTTGCCTCAGAAGTTTATTATTCTTATTCTCATTTTTACATTAGCTTTGTTTTTACGTTTTTGGAATTTAGCTAAGTACCCAGAAGCTATAGATGAAGATGAAATGGCTGATGGATATTATGCTTTCTCACTTTTGAAAAATGGAACTGATGAATATGGACATAAATTTCCTTTATATTTTGAATCTGTTGCTGATTACAAGTATGTAGGGTATTCTTATTTTTCGACTGTACCTGTAGGAATTTTTGGCTTAAGTCCTTTTAGCACAAGATTTTTATCTGCCTTTGCTGGAAGTCTCACAGTAATACTTATTTATTTTTTAACTTTAGAAATATTCAATAAAGTCGGATTTGCACTTATTTCATCAGCTCTGTTAGCTCTTAGTCCTTTTCATATTCATTATTCAAGGGTGGCGTTTAGTAATATTTTAGGAGCGTTTTTTTCTATCCTTTCTATTTTGTTTTTTATACGATTATTTAAAAAAGAAAAACTTAAGGATGGTTTAAAATCATTATTTTTTCTTGTGTTGTCGATCTTTACATATCAGACTTATCGAGTATTTTTACCGACTGTTTTTGTTTTGATTCCTATTTTTATTTATCCCAATAAAATTTTTAGTAAACAATATAAAAATTTATTATTTATATCCTTAGCAGCAGTATTAATTGTTTTAGTTTCTTTCATTTCTCCAGATAGTCGAAGAAGGGCTCAAGATTTTAACGGATTAATCAATAAACCGGCCTTAATTGAACAATATTCGGAAGATAATCTTGGGGGAACAAAATTAATTATTACAAGAATATTTCACAATAAATATTTATCTGTTTTTCAAGATTTAATCGGTAGATATGTTTCTTATTTTGATCCAAGATTTCTTTTTATAGAAACGACATCTGAAACTGAAAGACAAAGCATCCCAGATATTGGTTTTGTTTATTTTATTGATGTAGCATTTATTTTTCTTGGGATTATTTTTCTTCTGACAAAAGTAAAAGAGAGGGAGAAGCTAATTCCTTTCATTCTTCTGTTTTCTTCTCCCATTGCTGCATCAATGACAACACAACCGAGAAGTACTACGAGAGCTATAATAATGGTTATTCCTTTGGTAATACTTTCGGCATTTGGTGTTTATTCACTTTTTCAAATAAAAAAAATAGGAAAGTATCTTTTATTAATTTCTGGAGTTGCATATTTTATTAGTTTTTACTTTTTTACACACCAATATTTAGTTCATAAGTTATATCACCAACCTTGGTATGGGGATGTTGGTCTTAAAGAAATGGTAATGAGTGTGAACAAGAATTTTACGAACTATTCAAATGTAGTTGTAGCCAGAGGGCACTATATTCCATTTCTTTTTTATAATAAGGTAAATCCTAAGGATTTTTTGAACAATTCGGAAATTTCAGATAAGTCTGATAATAATCTAAGGATAAAAAGATTCGGAAAGATTATTTTTAATATGCCATACGATTGTCCACTTGCTGGTAAAGAAAAAGTTTTATATGTCTGTTTTGGTTATCAGGTTCCTCAAAATTCTAAAATTGTCGAGGTAATTAGATACCGAGACGGACAACCCGCAATTATTTTGATTGAGTTCGGCAAAGGAATGGATAAGAAATTACCGGAAAAAGTCGAATATTATGGTGAAATCAACATCAAGTTCCCAAATGGGATTTTACCGAATAGTTACGACAGTTTCTGGCCAATTAACAATTAAAAATTAACGTTTTTTCCTCAGGTCTTTTTAAAAGATGATTTTTCAATTAGAATATAAAAGATATAGCTGTAAGTTTTTTCTAAATATTAGAGTTAGCTTTTTTACTAAATGAAGAAATACTTAATTATCTTAATTCTGTTTTTATCTCTCTTTCTAAGAGTATGGAAGCTAAATAAGGTGCCAGTTTCTTTATTTGGAGATGAGACTGATGTGGGCTATCAAGCATATTCAATATTAAAAACCGGAAGAGATTATTATGGAAATTTTATGCCAATCCATTTTCATTCGTTAGCAGAATGGAGAACACCTCTTTATCTTTATTCAGCTGTTCCGACAGTTGCCATATTTGGAATTACACCATGGGGTGTTAGACTTCCCGCAGCCATATTTGGAGTTTTAAGTGTTTATGCTTTATATCTCCTTCTTAAAAAGGTTTTTGAAGATGAAAACCTAGCTTTGTTCTCTGCATTTTTGATGGCAATTAATCCTTGGAGTATTCAATATAGTAGGGCAGGATTTGAAGTAACCCAGATGATATTTCTTATAATTTTAGGTCTTTATTTTTTCTTTTGTTCACTTCAAAAGAATGGAAAAGGTTTATGGATAGCAATTTTACTTCTTACTTTAACGCCTTGGGTTTATAGTACGGCTAAACTTTTTTTACCTCTTCTTTATATTTTTATGTTTATAAACTGGAGAAAAGAAATTCTTTCTTTTTCTAAAAAACATCTTATTGTAGCAATTGTAACTTTTGTTGTTGTTGGAGGGCCAATTGTTTTAAGTACCCTTTTGGGTGGAGGTGCACAAAGAATTGGTGATATTAGTGTTTTTAGTGATCCCAAGATTTCTTATGTAGTTGGTTTAGATAGAATTAATGATGCACAAATGCGTGGCGAGTATGATTCTCGAATTAAACTTACTTTTGTTGATAGACTTTTACACAATAAATTTATATTTATTAATGGAGAAATTGCAAAAAACTATTTAAAATCTTTTTCAACTGATTTCTTGTTCATTACTGGTGACCAAAATCCAAGGCATTCTATAGGTATAGGTGAGTTTTATAAGATTGATAGTCTATTACTCTTATTAGGTTTGGGTATTTTCTTTTTTGGGAAGATTGATAAAAAGATAAAGTATTTTATAGCTTTCTGGATATTAGTTGGTGCCCTACCTTCTTCCTTAACTCAAAATGGTGGTAATCATGCAACAAGATTGATACTAATTTTACCGCCTTTAATTGTAATGATTGCATATGGATTAGTTAAAGGTGTCAAAAGAATTCCAAAGGTAGGTAATTATCTTATGTTTGTCTATTTTATTTTTCTTTCTATTTCTTTTTTCTTTTTCCAGCATCAATACTGGATTCATAATCCTTGGTGGTCTGAAACCTGGTGGCATTATGGTTTTCAAGAAGCCATACAGTCAGTAAAAGAAGTAGAAGGAAATTATGATCAGATAGTTATATCAACTGCAAAAGAACCACCTTGGGTATTTTTCGCTGCATTTTATAATTATCCACCGAGAGAGTGGCAATTGAACTTTCCTATTAATAATGTTGTAGAACTAACAAATTTTGGACGAGTATCCCATATAGGTAAATTTTACTTTGGTAGCCCTCAAGCCGGTGGAGTATATGATTGGGGAAAAATAATGAATAATAAAACTTTATATTTGGCATCAGCTACAGAAGTTCCAATGGACTTGGTTTTAGAGCCTGAAAGAGTTCCTGGGGATTTAACTCTATTAAAGACAATTACATACCCTTCTGGTAAACCAGTTTTTTATCTTTTTACTGGTAAGTAGGATTTGTTTCAACTATCCTAAAAGCACAACTTCCGTCAGGATATTTAATTTCTTTTATTAAAGTTAAGTTTTCTCTTTTAATCTGATCAAGAGAAATAGCTAATTCATCTCCGATTAAATATTGTTTTTTTGCGAGATCATTTTTCCAATCAATTGTTCTTGTAGTAATATTTCCAATTTTTATTACAGGATCTCTATCCATATTTGTATAGTATTCATTTAAAGGGATACTGGCATTATCTTTTTGATATGTAGAAGGATCAAATTTAAGATAAAAAAGAATCTGAATGTACGGTTCACTTCTGGCGTTATCTACAACTATCGAATATTTGGGATTTAATTTTTTAATTTCACCAACAGTTTCTTGCCAACCATAATTCCATTCATTTGCTCGGTAATATTCATTTAAGATAATTACCGAACTATAAAGTTTGCCAAGAGAATACAAAATTACAATTAAAGAAAAACCAAAAAGTAAAAATTTAATATACATGTGGGAAGATTTTAGTCTAAATATTAAATCTGATAACCCGATTGAAATAATAATGGTTTGAGGTATGACAAGAGGAAGAGCTCTTATTGTTGAATAAGGATCTCTTGTAACTGCAGCAGGGATTGGGGAAATTAATAATAATAGTATTGTGTACCACCTTAAAGTTCCTAATGTTTTGTCTTTTATTAACAAATAAATTCCATATAAATAAAATGGAAATTGCCAAAGGAAAAATGTTGACAATTGAGGGAAAGAACTTCTTGGTCCGTAATCTCCCAAGATAAACATATTTCGAGGAAATAGATATGAAAAATATAATGAAAGGAATTCCTTTAATGACAAAAGAAATGAACTATTAATTAACCATTCAAAAACTCCTTTATAAGATAAGTTAGATCCTGCTGGTAAAAATCTTTCATGGCTAAATATATTTAAGCCAGATGCCCTTGCTAAAAATCCAGGAGTAAGGGCAATAAAAATGGTAGGAAAAGAAAAAATTGCACCTAAGGCTGCTCCAATAATAAAACTTATCAAATGTTTTTTATCTAATATTGTTTTTCTATACATTAAAAACAGTGCAATCAAAGTTAAGGGAGTAACAATTCTTTGAGAATGATATGCAGGAATTGCTATAGCGAAAGAGATTGCTGAAGCAATCAGAAGCTTAGGTTTTTTAAGGCTTTTAAAGAATATATAAACTCCCAATAAATAAAAGAAAAGCGCAACGTTACATTCAAAGTTGGTTCTACCAAATAGAATATGCCAAGGGGAAATTGATAAAAGAAGAGGACTTATAACAGCAATTAATTCGATCTTTGACTTATCAAGATTAAATTTCTCTGCATTTGCTGAAAACAATTCTTTAATTAATAAATATAAAAGTGGAATTGTTAAAATACTAAAGAAAAAAGAAGGGAATCTTACCGTAAAAGCTGTTAAATCAAAAATTGGAATAAGTGGTGCAACTAAGTAGATATAGACAGGAGTTTTAAAGTCATTAAAAGATCTAAAAACAATTGGAAAGCTTTTTTCAAATTCATCTTTTCCAGTTTTTAATATTGAATATGCACTATAACCTTGTCCTGCTTCGTCTAAATAAAGTCCTTTAGGTGCAGTACCTAATTTATAAAACCTGGTCAATATTGCAAGTAATATGGCAACTGTTATAAGAATATAAATTATTATTTTTTTCATACTAAATAATTGTAAAAGCGACTATTGTTCTTACTAATTCCCAAATTGAAATTAATATAAAAATAATAAAAGCGTATTTATATGTTTTTGGGAAATTATTAATAACATATTTGACTCCTTCAATAATTATTAGTGCTAAAGGAATCCAAAGAATAAAATCCTGTCTATCAAAGTTAGTAAGTATCGAAAGGGAAAGAATTAAAGAAGTAGTTATCACAAATAAATATTTATTATATTTTTCTTTAATACACTTAAATAAGCCAAAGAGGAATAAAAAAATTGCTAAGAAAGGAAACTTTGCCAAGTTTTGGTTTTTAACTGGAATTTCTCTTGGATGAAATGCAAAAAAATAATTATTTGGATCAGTTAATGCAAAAAAATTATCATCAAACTTGTCAATAATTGTTCTTGCTTTGTTTTGATAAATTCTAGCAAGCAAAGGTGTTGGATAAAGATGAATATTTCTTATAACTAATTGTTGTGCCTCGTAGTCTTTATTAAATATTGCTTCTCCCTTAAAAGAATTAAAATTTAATCCCAATAAAATTATTGAAACTAATAGTCCAATAATAAATTTGGTAATTTTCTTTTCAAAAATAAAATCTAAAGTAACAGCTAAAAGTGGAAGAATAGAAAGCTTTGGTTCAAAGATAGGAATAAAAAAGAGTGGTATTAGGTAATATGTTTTTTTGAACTTAAAAAGTACAAAACTTAAGATTATAAAAAATGATGGAATAATATATCTAATAAAGTTAGCTTTGTCATTTGCAAGAAATAAGCTAATTGGCCAGAAGGAAAATACTATTAATATTAGAAGCTTAGAGACAAAAGAGAATTTTTGATTCTTCATTAAGCATAATTTTATCAGCATATTATAAATGGTACAATTTGAGATAGAGTAAAGTGAAAAAACATACCTTATTATTCATATTAATTCTATTTTTTGCGCTCATTTTTAGACTTTTTTTAAGTTCTCTAGCTCATCATGGGGACTTAAATAACAATATCTCATGGGGAAAATTAGCTTCAGAGCGTGGACTAACAAATTTTTATGAATCTGAAGAATGGCCTTACTCAGCTCCAAATCAGCCACCTCTTAGTATTATTATGTTTTCTTCTCTTTATAGTATATGGAAGCCAACACCTAAGCTTATTTGGGATTTAAATTATAAAGTAAGAATATTTCCTTCAAAAATGATTTGGTTTTGGGATGAAAAAGGTTTAACTATTTTAATAAAAACTACAGCCATAATTGCCGATTTAGGTATTTCGTATCTTTTATATAAATACATCAAAAGAAAAAAGAATGAAAAACTGGCTTTTTTAATAGCTTTAGTTTGGCTTTTAAATCCAATTACTTGGTATAACTCATCTGTCTGGGGGCAAAGTGATCCAATAGTAAATTTATTTGGTCTTTTATCAATATTATTGCTTTTAGATAGAAAACTTATATTTTCATTGCCTTTAATGGCGGTATCAATTCTTTTTAAGGGATCTTTGGGGATATTTATTCCAGTATATTTAATAATTTCTTTGATTCAAAAATACAAAGTGAAGGAATGGATTATCGCAGCGTTGGGATCTATTTTTGTAGTTATTGCATCAAGTATTTGGTTTCATCCTAGGGCAGATATTCTAGTCTGGATTTTCAATTTATATCAAAAAAGAATTCTTCCTGGAGAAATTGGAGATTTAACTGCAAATGGTTTTAATTTTTGGAATATCCTAAAAGGTAATAGAGTATTAGACTCAATTGTATATTTCGGAATTACTGCAAGGATATGGGGATTTATAATATTTTCAGTTATTACAATAATTTCTCTGACTAAATTTATCAAAGTGAAATTAACTGACGAAAAAGTTTTTCATTTACTAGTTTTAATTGGTTTTGCATCATTTTTGTTTTTGACAAGAGTTCATGAAAGATATCTTTATCCAGTATTTCCTTTCTTCACATTACTTTTAGCCTACAACAAAAAATATATTTCTATTTATGTAATTACTTCTGCTGTATTTCTTTTAAATATGTTTAACCTTTGGTGGTTTCCAAATATTCCGTTTTTATTTAATTTGATGCAGGTAAATAATGGATTAATAACAATAATTTTAAGTTATATAAATATTTTAGTTTTTCTATACTTTTTTGTTACTTTTGTGTTGTTGGGTACAAACACTAAAGCAGTAAAAATAAATAAATGAAAAAGATAATTCTATTTGTAATATTGTTTTTAGCATTTTTTTTAAGAATCTTTTTTCTAAATAAGTTCCCTAGCGGATTTACACCAGACGAGGCATCTTTTGGCTATGATGCTTATAGCATTATTAAAACAGGTAAAGACCAATGGGGTGTTTCTTTTCCTTTAATATTAAAATCATTTGGCGATTATAAATCTCCACTATTAACTTATTTACAAATTCCTTTTGTAGCACTATTAGGACTTAATAAGCTTGCAATAAGGCTGCCCAATGCAATCATTGGTTTCTTGGCAGTTCTAGCAACTTATTTACTAGTAATGGAATTGGGTAAACGATATAAGTTTAAAATTAAGAGTTGGATTCTGGCATCAATTGCTAGTTTTTTGGTAGCAATATCCCCATGGCACGTAATGATGAGTAGAGGTGCTTTTGAAGCCAATTTTATAACCTTCTTTTTACCATTTGGAATTTATTTGTTTTTAAAAGGATTGAAAGACCATAAGTTTTTAATTTATTCATCAATAATTTTTGGACTTAATTTATTTTCCTACCATTCAGCGAAGTTTATTACACCAGTAATAGTTACAGGATTAATAATTTTATTTTTCAAGGATCTTAAAAAGATTAGTGTAAAAAATTTAATTTCCCCATTGGGTATTTTTACAGTTTTATTAATACTTTTAATTTACACATTTAGTTTAGGTGGGGGAGCAAGAATAGCTGAAAGAAGTATTATGCAGGGATCTTTAGAAGAAGGGGCAAAAATAAAAATTGAGTCAATTCAAAACGGAATGAATCCGATTGTTGCAAGGGTGCTTCATAATAAATACCAGGTTACCTTAAAAAGGTTTATTTCAAATTATAGGCAATACTTTTCAGTGAGATTTTTATTTAGTAAAGGTCCAGCTGAAACAACTTACGGAATGATTCCTGGATTTGGAGTTTTATATCCTTTTGAAATACTTCTTCTGGTTGGACTGGTTGTTGCAATTTTTGAAAAAGAAAATAGAAAAATACTTATTCCTCTTTTTTTCTGGCTTTTAATTTCTCCAGTTCCTGCAGCTTTATCAACTGGTGTTGGATATTCTGCAAATAGAGCAGTGAGTATGATTCCAGTTATCCAAATAATTATTTCATTTGGAGTATTGGGTTGGATAACTATTTTTAAGAAGATGGAAAAGAAATATATGTCGATTCTTTTAGTTTCTTTAGGAATTTTTGCAATTTACAATTTTTACCAATTTATAAATATATATTTTATTAATATCCCTGCAATTTCAGCAAAGGGAATGCTCTATGGAAATTTAGAAGCATTTTATTGGTTAAAAGATAATGCTGATGGGGGCATAAATATTCAAGTAAGTAGAAGGCTTTCTGAGCCACATATATATTATGCTTTTGCCAGCAAGACTGATCCTAAAATATATCAAAACTCTACCAAAAATTGGTTTTTTGAGGAAATGGGTGTCAATTGGGTTGATCAGATGGGAGAGTATAGTTTAAAAAACGTGGAATTTAAAAATATTATTTGGAATTCGGATAGTAAAATAGAAAATACTTATTTTGTTGGTAGACCTGAAGAATTTCCGTTAAATATTAAAGCTGAACATATAATATATTTTCCTGATGGAACAGTCTCAAGCATTATTGTAAAAAAATAATATGAAAAACATACTTCTATTTTTTAAAAGAAATTACTTACTTTTTATGATACTTTTATTGGCCTTATTCTTAAGATTTTATAATAACAATAATTTTCCACCTTCTTTAAATTGGGACGAGGTTAGCCATGGGTATAACGCATATTCAGTATTAAAAACAGGTATGGATGAATGGGGTAAGAAGTTTCCTATTATAGATTTCAGGGCATATGGTGATTATCCTTTAACCTTAAATTTATACTTAACTATTCCCTTTATTCGTTTTTTAGGGTTAAACCAGTTCTCAATAAGATTACCTCATATGATTTTAGGAGTTCTTACAGTAGTTTCTTCGTACTTTTTAGTACTAGGTATATTTAAAAAGAAAAACTATGCGTTGTTAACATCATTGTTGGTTGCAATTGATCCTTGGCTTTTATTTCCATCAAGAGGAGTATTTCAATCAAATCTTTCGGTTTTCTTATTAATTACATCCATGGCCTTATTTTTTAATAGAGAAAAGAAGAAGTTTCTACTGCCTTTAAGTTTATTCACTCTTTTATTAACTCTTTTTTCTTATCATTCAACAAGAATATTCTCTCCACTCCTACTTATTTCTATACTATCTATATATAGGGATGATTTAATCTCCTTTTTGAAGGTAAAAAAGGCATACAGTACTCTCATTTTAGGTATTATCAGTGTGTTTTTTATATCTTTAGCGCTCATTTTTATTAATCCTGAATCAAGAGCCAGATCTCAGTGGGTATTTTTAATAGATCAGGGAGCAATTAATAAAATTAACGAGCAAAGAGCTCTATCAACTTTGCCTCAAGAGCTAAAAAGATTTGTTTACAATAAACCTTTATATGTTTTGAAAGGCTTTTCTGACAATTATATAAAGTATTTTTCTCCTAAGTTTTTGTTTTTTAAAGGGGGAACCCAATATCAGTTTAGTAATCCTAAGTTTGGTCTTCTTTTATATCCTAACCTTATCTTTTTCTATATAGGTTTTATTTGGGTTTTTTATAAAGCTTTAATTAAAAAAGAAAGAAATTATCTTTTTATACTAGTTTGGATTTTAATAGCACCAATTGCTGCTTCAATAACTAAAGAAAGTTATGCGGTTTTAAGATCCACAACAATGCTTCCAATTCCTGAAATACTAAGTGTTCTTGGTTTTTATTTTATTTTTGATTTGATAAAGAAAAAGAAAATAATTGGAAAAATTTTCTTTGGAACTTATGTTCTGTCACTTTTATTTTGTCTTTTTATATATTTTAAAGATACTATGACAAATTATATTTACAATTATTCTTGGTCTTGGCAGTATGGATATGAAGAGACAATCGAATTTACCAAAAATAATTATTTTTGGTATGACAAGATAATAATTACTAAAAAGTATGGTGAACCTCATGAATTTTTATTATTCTTTTGGCCCTGGCAACCAAAAGAATATATTTTTGATAAAAACTTGATTAGATTTGGCCAATCTGGTTGGTATTGGGTAGATAGTTTTGATAAGTTTTATTTTGTAAATGATTGGGAAATTCCTACAAAGGAAAATGAAGATTTTAAGTTGGAAAGTGGAACGATTGTCAACTGTGGTCTTCAGGAGATAAGATGTTTATTAATAACAAGTCCTAACAATTATCCAAAAGGTTGGAAAAAACTTAAAACAATAAAATTTTTAGATGGGAAGTCTGCTTTTGAAATATATGAAAATAAATAAATTTATAAAAGAATATTGGCTATTAATTTTAGCTCTATTGGTGGGAATTTTTTTAAGATTATGGAAATTAGGTAGTACTCCTCCTCAGATGACTACAGATGAAGTAGCTTTAGGTTACAACGCCTATTCAATTTTAAAGACAGGAAAAGATGAATATGGGAAGGTATTGCCTTTAATTTTTAAATCTTATGGAGACTTTAAGCCAGGTTTATATATTTACTTTACTGTTCCTTCAGTTGCACTTTTGGGATTAAATGAATTTGCTACAAGACTTCCTTCTGCAGTTTCTGGGATATTTAGTATTTTATTAGTATTTCTTATAGTTAAAAAACTTTTTTCTGATAAGAGACTTGCTTTAATTTCTGCTTTTATTGCAGCTATTAATCCCTGGCTTATCTTTTTTTCAAGGGGTGCATGGGAAGCAAATTTATCTTTGGCATTAACTTTAGCTGGTATCTATTTCTTTCTTTTGTTTCTGGAAAAACCAAAATATCTAATCCTTTCCGCTTTGTTCTTTGGACTAACATTTCTGACGTATCAAGGAGCAAAACTTTCTAGTGCATTAGTACTTTTTTCTTTAGTTGTAGCGTTTTATAAAAAAGAATGGTTTAAAGAAAAAAAGTATTCAATTTTATCTCTTTTAATAGGATTAATAATTTCCCTGCCAGTCATTTTGAGTCTATTTCAAGGAAAAACTGGCAGACTTGCAGTTTTTAGTGTTTTTTCATACCCGAGACCAAAAGAATATATAGAAGCACAATTAAATCAAGGTAATGAGAAAATCGGGAGTCTGACATATTATTTGTTTCATTCTGAAACTTATAATTTTCTAAGAGGTATTATGGGACGTTACTTCAATAATTTTTCTGGTAAGTTTTTATTTTTTGAAGGAGATTATATGAATCAAAGACATAGTTCTCCCTATCAAGGACAAATGCTTTTGGCTGAAATAATTATTTTAATATTAGGTTTATCAACTATTGTAAAAAATGAAAATAAAAAAAGTAAGGTTTTTATCTTTTTATGGTTAATTCTTGCTCCACTCTCTGCTGCCTTATCAAGAGATCAGATAAGTGCAGTAAGAACTATTAATTTTGCAATTCCACTTATTATTATTTCTGCATATGGACTAAATCACTTACTTAATTGGAAAGGAAAATATATAAAACTGCTTATATGTATTTTTGCTTTATTTTATCTTGCAAGTTTTTGTTACTACTTAGATTCATATTTTATTCATCTACCTAAAAATAATGATTTATTTATTTATAATCACTACAAAGAATTGGTGGAAGAAATTACACCAATACAAAATAATTATAAATTAATTGAGTTCCAGCAATCCTATGCGCAGCCCTATATGTATTTCTTGTTTTATTCCAAATATGATCCTTCAAAGTACCAGAAACAAAATAGTTTTATACCAAGTAATTTTAGTGATGTGGGATTAGTTGAGAAGTTAGATAATATTAAATTTGTTAACAATGTTTATATGGATTATTTCCCTGATGTAAGACCACTTTTATTAGTTGGAAATGCTATTGCTTTTCCAAAAGATAAAATTATATCCAGCAAGGAAGCAAATATCTTAAAAGAAATTAAATATTTGGATGGTAGTCCAGCTTTTTATATAGTTGAAGTTAAATAATGAAAAAAATATTACTTATATTAATACTGCTCTTATCAATCTTTTTAAGGTTTTGGCATTTGGGCAGTTATCCTGCCTTAAATGCAGATGAAGCTGCTATCGGTTATAACGCATATTCTTTAATTAAAACAGGGATGGATGAACATGAGAATGTATGGCCTTTACAGTTTCAATCGTTCAATGACTATAAACCTGGATTTTATTTCTATTTAGTTATTCCTTTTGTTAAATTATTTGGTTTAAATGAATGGTCAGTTAGGATTCCATCAGCAACATTGGGGGTATTAAGTGTTTTAGTACTTTATTTATTAGTTAAGGAACTTTTTAAGGATGATAAGTTTGCATTAATTTCTGCATTTTTCTTGAGTATTTCTCCTTGGCATATTCATTTCTCAAGAGGTGGTTGGGAAGTAAATGTTGCAACATTTTTTATGTTACTCGGTATGTGGCTTTTAATGAAAGCGAGAAGAAAGCCAAAATATTACATTCATGCATTAATATATCTTGTCTTAAGTCTATATACCTATCATGCTGCAAGAATTATTACTCCTCTTTTGGGGTTGGGCTTTCTAATATTTTATTGGAAAGATATTAAAACAAATTTAAAACAGTTTCTAATTGCATTAGGAATTGCCTTTGTAATATTAATTCCATTGGGAATTAATATGATTAAACCAAATGCCATTTCAAGAGTTGCTGGGGTTGGCCTTTTTGCTGATATTGGTCCAATAAATAGAATTAATGAACAAAGAGGACAACACACCAACATTCAAAGTATTTCTGCAAAGATTTTACATAATAAGTTTGTTAATTACGGTTTAGCTTTCTTAGAAAACTGGTCTCAGCACTATCATGGGCTGTTTCTTTTTGTATCTGGTGAAGATATTCAAAGAAATAAAGTTCCTGAAACAGGACAAATGTATTCATATAGTATTGCTCTATTAATTATTGGTCTTTGGGCAATATTTAGAAATTCTAAACAATGGGGAATAATACTTTGGTGGTTGGGGGTTGCTCCTATTGCTGCAGCATTAACTTTTCAGTCGCCACATGCCCTAAGAGCACAAAATATGGTGATTCCTTTAGTAATAATTTCTGCATTTGGACTGGTGCAAATATTAAATTGGCTAGATAAAAATAAAAACAGAGTTTTGAGAATATCTTGTAAAGCATTATTGGCAGTTATTATTATTTTAGGATTCGCAAGGTATCAACATATGTATTGGGTACATATGGCAAAAGAATATCCTTACTCATCACAATACGGGGTAAAAGAATTAGTTAAATATGTGTCAGAAAATCAGGATAAATACGATAAAGTTTTTATTACAGAAAGGTATGATCAACCATACATTCTTTTCCTTTTTTATCTGAAATATTCTCCAGAAAAATTTCAGAATGATCACACTCTAACTGCAAGAGATACGTATGGATTTTCAACTGTCAGAGATTTTGACAAATATTATTTTGAGACAATTAATTTCCAGGAAATTAAGTCAGAAAATCCAAATAGCCTTATAATAGGGACTGAAGAAGAAATACCAGAAGAAGCAAATATTGTTAAAACAATATATTTTCCAGGTAATCAGATAGCCTTTAGAGTTGTTGCAAACTAATATGAATAAATTATCAGTAGTACTAGCCACATATAATGAAGAAAAAAATATTGAAGATTGTATTAAATCGTTCAAAGATATTGCAGATGAAATAATTGTTTTTGATGAATCTTCAAAGGATAAGACAAGAGATATTGCAGAAAGCTTGGGAGCAAAAGTTTATAAGGTAGATCATGAACCGTTATTTCATAAGACAAAACAAAAAGCAATTGAAAAAGCTTCTTATGACTGGATTTTACAGATGGATGCTGATGAAAGAGTTACTCCAGAACTTAAAAAAGAAATAATAAAGGTAATTAATGATGAAAAGAATGTTTATTCAGCCTTTTACATTAAAAGAAAAAATTATTTTGTGGGTAAATGGATGAAAGGTGGAGGAATGTGGCCAGATGCAGTAATAAGACTTATTAAAAAAGGTAAAGCAAATTTGCCTCAGAAAGATGTACATGAACAAATGAATGTTGATGGGGAAGTAGCAACATTAAATGAACCAATGGATCATTATACCGCTCCAACGTTTAAAAAATACTTGGTTAATGCAAATCGCTACACTACCCTTTCTGCTTTTAAATTGGAAGAAAGTAAATTAAAAACTAATATATTTAGTTTTTTTAATTATATTTTTATAAAACCTATTTATACATTTTTAAATTTATTTATTAAACATAAAGGTTTTAAAGATGGACTACATGGATTTGTATTTGACCTATTTTCTGGACTGCATTTTCCAATTGCCTATTTTAAATATATAGAAATTAAAAATAATCCAAGTATTAAGGAAAAATATAAAAACTGGGAATGAATAAATTAAAAGTTGCTATTGATTCTGGACCTTTAACAGGGGGTCATTCTTTTAGAGGAATTGGATTTCATACAAAATTATTAATAGAGCATCTAAAAAATAATCCAAATCTTTCTTTAGATGTTATTGATTTTAAAAAGAATACAAAGTTCCTAAAAAAAGAAAAATTTGATGTTTTGCATTATCCTTCATTTCATCCATATTTTATTTCTTTACCTTTTGTAAAATATTCAAAAGTTGTTGTAACTATTCATGATTTAATTCCACTTATTTATCCAAATAAATTTCCTGGTGGAATAAAAGGAAAATTAAAGTTTTTTATTCAAAAACAATTAATTAAAAGAGTAGATGCTATTATTACAATTTCAGAAACATCAAAGAAAGATATTTGTAGATTTTTAGGAGTAAAACCACAAAAAGTTTTTGTTACCCATCTTTCAGCTAGAGAAAAATTTAAACCTATTACTGGAAAAACACTTTCCAATATCCAAAAGAAGTATAACTTACCTAATAAATTTGTATTGTATGTTGGAGATGTAAATTACAATAAAAATATTGTCAGACTTGCTGATGCTTGCAAGATGGCAGATCTAAAACTTGTTATTGTTGGTAAGCAAGCTGCAAATAATGATTTCGATAGAAATCATATTGAAAATGAACAGCTGAAGGAACTAATTGCTAAGTATGGAAATGATAAAGATATTTTAAGAATTGGCTTTATTGAAGATGATGATTTAAATGCAATATATTCACTAGCGAGAGTTTATTGTCAGCCATCTTTATATGAAGGTTTTGGTTTACCTGTAGTTGAAGCTTTTTCTTGTGGTCTTCCAGTCGTAGCAGCAAAAAACAATTGTTTAGTTGAAGTTGCAGATGGTGCTGCTTTATTTGTTGATCCAACAGATGTTAAAGATATATCTCAAAAACTTTTGGAAGTTTCAGAAGACGAAGAATTAAGAAAAGATTTAATTGAAAAAGGATTTGAAAGAAGTAAAAACTTTTCTTGGGAAAAAACAGCAACGAAAACATTTGAAGTATATAAAAAGGTAGCTCAGAAATCATGAAGAAGAAAGACTTCCTATTTGTAATATTTTCATTTTTTATTTGGAGAATAGTTCTTTTTATAATTGCCTATATTTCAACAAAAATTATTCCATTACAGGAGCTTTTGTTAGGTGGAAAATTAGTTAACTATTTAAAGTACCCATTATTTTGGGGTTGGGCAAATTTTGATGGTGAACATTATATTGCTATAGCCCAAAATGGTTTTTACGGTTTGGCTGAACAGGCTTTCTTTCCTCTTTATATTATTTTAATGAAATTTTTTGCAGAAATAATTAATATCGGCATTGTTGGTTTTAACTTAAGTGGACTTTTAATATCAAATATTTCTTTTTTAATAGGTTTAGTAGGATTTTATAAATTATTAAGAGTTGATTATGAAAGTAAGATTGCAAAGATTTGTATTATATTGCTTTTAGTCTTTCCTACTTCTTTTTATTTTGTTTCTACATATGCTGAAGGATTATTTTTTGCATTAACTATCTGGGCATTTTATTTCGCAAGAAATAATAAATGGTTATTCGCTTCAATTTTGGCAATGTTTGCATCAGCAACAAAAGTAATGGGCATTTTACTATTCCCAGCTTTTCTTTTTATGATACTAAAAAGTATCAAATTCAATTTAACAAAGTTAAATATCAAACACTTTTCAATATTATTAATCCCTTTAGGGATTTTATTTTATATGTACTATTTATATATAAGATACAATGATCCTTTACTCTTTATTCGTTCATTGCCTTTTTTTGGTGAACAAAGGTCAGCTATTCCTATACTTCTACCACAAGTTTTTTATAGATACTTTTTTAAGATTATTCCTCACATTAACTATTCGTATTTTCCTAATGTATATGTGACTTTTCTAGAATTAACAGTGTCTTTAATATTTTTAGGCTTATCAATTATTTCAATCTGGAAATTAAATATTGGTTATTGGATGTATTTAATTTTGGGATTTCTTTTATCTTCCATTAGTGGAAGTTTTTCATCACTCCCGAGATATGTAGCAGTTCTTTTTCCAGCCTTTATACTTATTTCTTTATGGCTAGATAAACTTCCTAAAGTTTGGAAAAGCATGATACTTGGTATATTATTTGTCTTATTAGTAATATCCCAGGCTCTATTTTTTAGGGGATATTGGGTTTCCTAACTATAATGAAAATTTTAATTACAGGTTCAAAAGGGTTTGTTGGTACCCATTTAACTAATAGATTGAAGAAAAACAACGAAATTGTAAGTTTTGATCTTAAAGAAGGAAGAGATATCTTAAATGAAGAGTTATTAAATAAACACTTAAAAGAAGTTGATCTTGTTATTCATTTAGCTGCTTTTGTAGATGGAAATGAATCTTGGAAAAAGCCGGAAACTTATCTTATTAATAACGGACTAGGGACTTATAAAGTAATTAAGTGTGCCATAAAAAATAAAGTAAAAAGAATAATAGTATTTTCTTCGGCTGCGGTGTATGGAAGCCCACTGACACCATATGGAGCATCAAAAATGTGGGCAGAAGCTGCTGCAAGGTCATATAGTGACCAGATTGAGATAATTATAGTCAGACCGTTTAATATTTATGGAAAAGGACAAAATCCTATATATGGATATGTGATTAATAATTTTTCTAAAGGGATAACAGAAAATGGTAAAGTTTATATATATGGCACAGGAAATCAAACTCGTGATTTTATTTACATAGAGGACGTAATTAGTATAGTTGAAAAACTTATGACATCTAAGGTTCCTACTAAACCAATTGATTTAGGTACAGGAAAAGAAACCAAAATTAAAGATTTAGCAGAAATAATTGGGAAAATATTACAAAAAAAGTATAAGATCAATTATCTTAAAGAAAGAATAGAACCTTTGAAAAGTAGAGCTAATGTAATTATGCTTAAAGAAATGAATTTTAAACCAGAGGAATTTACTAAAATTGAAGACGGTTTAAAACTTTTAATTAAATAATATGGACAATAAATATTGGAACGATAAAACTGTGTTAGTTACTGGTGGCCATGGATTTTTAGGAACACATTTGGTCGAAGAGCTAAAAAAACTTAATCCCAAAAAGATTATTACACCAGAATCTTCTGAAAACGATTTAAGAATTTATGAAGAATGTCTCAAGGTAAGTAAGGGAGTAGATGTTGTTATTCATTTAGCTGCCAATGTTGGTGGAATTGGATATAACTTAAATAATCCAGCCGAGTTGTTTGATGACAACATTCTTATGAGTGTAAATATGATGAAGGCAGCAAAGGTAAATGGAGTTAAAAAATACCTAGCTCTTGGGACAATATGTGCTTATCCTAAATTTACTCCGGTTCCTTTTAATGAAAAAGATCTTTGGATGGGTTATCCAGAGGAAACTAATGCACCTTACGGATTAGCCAAAAAAATGCAATTAGTTCAAGCTCAAGCTTATAGGCAAGAGTATGGTTTTAATGCAATTTTTCTTCTTCCTGTAAATCTTTATGGTCCAAGAGACAATTTTAATCCAAAAAGTTCGCATGTTATTCCTGCATTAATTAAAAAATTTGTAGAAGCAAAAGAAAATGGGGAAAAGGAAGTTGTTGTATGGGGGTCAGGTAAGCCAACAAGAGAATTTTTATATGTAAAAGATGCAGCAAAAGGAATTATACTGGCAGTTGAGAAATACGATAAAGAAGATCCGGTAAATCTCGGAGCTGGATTTGAGATTTCTATAAAAGAACTAGCTGAACTTATAAAAAAGTTGACTAGCTACGAAGGTAAAATTGTTTGGGATAGTTCAAAACCAGATGGACAACCCAGGAGAATGCTTGATGTTTCTAAAGCTAAAAAAGAATTTGGATTTGAAGCACAGACAAAATTTGAAGAAGGATTAAAAGAAACCATTGATTGGTATCTTCAAAACAAAAAATGAAAATAGTTATTGTTGTACCTGTATATAACGAAGAAAAATATTTAGTTAGTTTTTTAAAAGATCTAACTAAAACTGGTTTTGAAATAGTTGTAGTAGATGATGGATCTACAGATTCTTCTTATGAAATTATTCAAAAATTTAAAGTGCATTCATTAAGACATGAAGTTAATCTGGGTAAGGGATCATCAATGAAGACTGGAGCTGAGGCGGCATTTAACTTAGGAGCCGATGCAATTATTTTTATGGACGCTGATGGACAGCATAAAGTTGAAGATTTGCCTGAGTTTATAGAAAAAATAAAAGAAGGTAATGAAGTTGTTCTTGGATCAAGAAATTTAGGTTTAGAAGTTCCACTAATAAGGTTTTTGGGAAATAAATTCGCTTCAGTTTTAATTAATGTTCTATTTAGTATTTATGTTTCTGATCTTTTATGTGGTTTTAGGGCTATAACAAAGAAAGCTTATAAGAAGATGAATCTAGAATCACAAGGCTATGGAGTAGAAACAGAAATGGTTATTAAGGTTAAACAATACAAACTCAAATATTGCGAGGTTCCTGTGGCTACCGTATACTATGACAAGATTAAAGGAGTAACCATTCTGGATGCCTTTAGCATACTTTTAAATGTAATTTTTTGGAGGTTTAGGAAATGATAATTGGATTACAACTAACTGCAATAATATTCGCTTTTACTATGATTTATTTTGCTATTCTTAATTTTAAGAGAAAGGAAATTGAAGCAACTGAACTTTTTTCTTGGATCACTATTTGGATAGTTACGATATTTGTAGTAATTTTCCCAAATATCTTAAGGAATTTTGCTCAGAAATTTTCAGTTACAAGACTTTTCGATTTAATGGTTGTAGGGGGATTTATTGTTGTAATTTCAATGTCTGCGTTTGTTTATATGAAGACCAAAAGACTTGAGAAAAAAATTGAAGAAATGGTTAGAAAAGATTCACTTAAAAAGATTAAAAGTTCCAAATGAAACTTCCCAAAATTTCTATCGTTATTCCTTCTTATAATTCCGTTCTCTATATAGAAGGGACTTTAAAGTCTATAGCTTCTCAAAAATATCCAAATTTAGAAGTGATTATCCAAGATGGTGGATCGACTGATGGAACATTGGATTTGATTGAGAAGTTTGCCAATAAGTATTCAAAGATTATTAATTACGAATCTAAAAAAGATAATGGGCAAGTCGATGCGATTAATAAAGGGCTAAAGAAAGCTACAGGTGATATTTTAACTTATATAAACTCAGATGATATTTATAAAAAAGACGCATTATTAACAGTCGGTAAGTATTTTTCAAATAAACCAAAAACTCTTTGGCTTGCAGGAAGGGGAGAGATAATGGATAGAAAAGGAAATATCAGATGGAATTCATCAACTAGTTATAAAAATTATCTACTTAACAAAAATAAGTATTGTCATCTTTTGATGGTTAATTATCTGATGCAACCATCAGTATTTTTAAGTAAGGAAGCTTATAAGAAATATGGACCTTTTACTGGTACTAAAAAGTTTGTTATGGAATATGACCTTTGGTTAAAGATAGGAAAAGATTCAATGCCTAGGGTAATAAATAAAACGTTATCTGTTTTTAGATTGTCAGGAAAAAATATTTCTTCTTTGGCCTTTAAGAACACATTAAAAGAAGATTTTAAAATTGTTAAGAACTACACAAATGATCCAATAGTTCTTACACTTCATGAACTACATAATATTGCAAGAGTAATAATGATCTCTTTGGTTAAATAGAAATTATGTTTTCTTATTTTGAAAAGATTAAATTATTTTTCAAAAAGAATGATTCTTTGTTATTTATTATATTAATAATTATTTTTGGAATTGTTGCTTCTCGATCTTTATTTTTACCTGGTTTTTATTCTTCTCATGATGGAGTATCTCATGTCATTCGTTTAGTTAAGTTTTATGAAGGATTAATAGATGGGCAGATTATTCCAAGATGGTCTAAAGGATTAGCTTTTGGATTTGGTTCTCCAGTTTTGTTATTTTACGGACAACTTCCATATTTAGTAGGATTAATACCTAAATTATTAGGATTCAGTTATGCTTCATCGATAGAAATTATATTTGGACTTTCTTTGATTGTTTCTGGAATCACATTTTACCTATGGGCAAAAGAGGTTACTAACAAAAGTTCAGCCTTGATTGGCTCTATACTATATATATACGCTCCCTATAGATTCTTGGATATATATGTAAGGGGTGCATATCCTGAAAGTTTTGCTTTTATCTTTCCTCCTTTAATTCTTCTTTCTTTGTATAAGATCTTCTATAAATCTGAAAAAAGTGGATATTTGTTGGGAGTCTTTTCGTTATCAGGAATAATTCTAAGTCATAATGTTATGGCTTTATTTTTTATTCCAGTATTTATTCTTTATGCTTTAGGATTATTCTTTGTTAATAAAGATAAAAAGAAATTAATTGTAACAGGCATATCGTTACTGACTTCGTTAGTTATTACTTCTTTTTATTGGATTCCAGCATTTTTTGAAAAGAATTTGGTTAATTTAAATAACCTGGATGCGGCATCTGGATTTACAAATAATTTTGTGGGTCTTAAAGATATTATTTATTCTAAATGGGCTTGGGGTCCTCTTGGATCGACTAGCCCAATGTCTTTACAAGTCGGCTTAGTACAACAAGGCATTATTTTACTAAGTATATTTGTTCTCATCCTTTTTCTTTTAAGAAAAAATAAACTTGGCAAGTTATTGAGTAAGTTTTTAAATAAAATTGGATTAAATGTTTCTAATAAGTTGGAGAAGTTAGATTTAATACATTTTGGTTTGTTTTTCTTTCTTTTTGCTATTTCAATTTTTTTAATAACAAATAAGTCTCAATTTTTGTGGAATAGTATTCCTTTATTGTCTTTTGTCCTATATCCATGGAGATTTTTAGCAATTTCATTATTTTCTTCAGCCATATTGTCTGCATTTGTTTTTAAGTACCTTAAACCAAATATAATTTTTTATTTAATAATTATTTTTGTAGTTCTTTATTCTAATAGGAATTATTCTCAATTAGTTGGAAAGATTTATGAAAATGATAATTTTTATGAAAACTATCAAGATACTGCAGATATGTGGGGGGAGTTTCTTCCAATAACTGCAAATTTGGAAACAATAAATAAATGTAGAAAGGAACAATGTAAGTTTAATAAAGTAGTTGTTCCAAACAAAGTGAAAATTAATATTATTACTGATAAAAGCAACTTATTAGTATTCAGTTATGAAAGTGAAAAAGATTTTACTGCGACTATAAATACTTATTACTTTCCTGGGTGGAAAGTATATTTAGACAAATCTTTCTATGATCAAAGAAAAGTAAATGGAATTGGTACAATGGATATAAATCTACCCAAAGGTAGTCATAATATCTTGTTGAAGTTCGAAAATACAAATATTATAAATTTATCTTTGATAATTTCCTTGGTAGGGTTATTGGGATTTGGAATATGTCTAAAATGTTTAAAAAAATAACTAAACATATTAATAATAACTACTACGTATATTGCCTTATTGGAATTTGTTTAATAGCATTGGTTTTATTTTTTCCATCTTTAACTAATTTTTATACTAATGATGATTTTTTTCATCTAAGAATATCTCAAGTTAGTTCTGTTAAAGATTTTTTTAATTTTTTTAATCTTATGAAATCTCCTGAAGGATGGGGATTATATAGACCATTAACAACTCAGATTTATTACTTTATTTCATCTAGGTTATTTAATCTAAATCCATTGCCTCTGCATGTAATTTCTTTTATTACTTTTTTTGGAATTATATTTTTGGTTGCTGAGCTTACAATGATATTAACAAAAAATACGAATATTGCTTTATTGTCAGCAATTTTATATGCAACTTCAGCTACTCATTTCGGGCATTTATATTTCTTAGGTGCATACCAAGAACTTGGTATGACTCTATTCTTTCTTTTATCTGTAATTTACTTTATTAAATTTGAATTATTAAAAAAGTATAAATATTTAATTATTTCTTTACTGTGTTTTGTTTTAGCTCTTATGAGTAAAGAGACTGCGGTTGTATTACCTTTTATTATGGTTTTAATACATATATATTTGAAATTTAAAAAAGAAAAAGCATATGATTTAAAACACTTTTTAGCGGTATTAATTGCTTTTCTAATGTTGCTTTTGATTTATCTTTATATGCGTTTTAAATATTATGGGTTTGCACAAGGTGATTCATATCTTTGGGATTTTTCGATAAAGAAAGTATTAAATTCTATAGTTTGGTATAAATTGTGGTCTTTAAATATTCCAGAAACACTTGTAGATTTTGTAGGTCCGGGACTTAAGTTAAATCAAAACTTATTTAAGTATTGGGGAAGGGAATTTACATTAATATTTTCATTGTTTGCTGCTGAAGTACTTATATTATTTGTATTGGTAATAAATAAATTTAAAGACATATTAAAAGATTGGAAAATATATGTATTTTCAATTTTTTGGTTTATTTTTACATTAGTTCCAGTATTGTTTTTACCTGTACATAAATTTACCTATTATTTAACACTCCCGATTATTGGAATAGTTATTTGTATTAGTTCGCTTTTGACTAATTTTAAGTTTAAAAAAATTATATTTATTTTTATGATAATTTGGATTAGTAATTCATTTATAACACTGAAGTTAACAAGAAATACAAATTGGATTACTCAAGGAGCTAAAACATCCAAAAATGTTTTTAAATATTTTGAAAAAAACAAAGACAAATTTTTAAATAAGGAAATTATTTTTTATGATACAAAAGATGATAAAAATTTACCTTTTAGCCCAACATTAATAGTAAAAACTTCATTGTCTGACAAAAACTTTTTTGAAGTGTTTTTTAAAGATATTAAAAACGTTTTTTATCTAACTAGTGAAGATAAAGTAGGTAATGTAGAATCAAGACAATTTATTGGATATTAAATTATGAAAGCATCAATAATTTTGACGACTCGTAACTAGGAGAAATTAATAATAAATTTACCTATCAGTAATCCATAAGTATTTACATAATAAAGAATTTTCTAATATTCATTATCATACTTCTTTTCATTGGGGTAATAATTGCTGGAATATTAATATTCAGTGTATATTTGGATTATTGGAACAGGATTGGTCATGCAACATAAAGTCTTTGTATGCTTTTTATCCACTTTTTGATTGTTGTACGGAGCTGGTTGTGTAGGATATATTTAAGAGGAAGAAATGAAAAAACTCATATCTTTATTTTGGTTCATTTGGGCAACTTCATTATTATTAGGTTTGGTCGAGGCAATAAATTATCCTGGGTATTTGTTTAATAAATTTGGATTTAATATGGAGATGACGTTTATATTTATTGCTTTTCTGTCCGTTATTGTGCTTTTGTTTAAATATATTAAAAAAGATTTTTATTTACAAAAAACAGATAGAATCATTACTATTTTTTCTGCTTTTATCATGTTGATGTATTTGGCTTTAAAGATTGTCAATCGTTTGACATATGATGGTTTTGTTTTTAATAAATTACATGTTTTGCCAGACGGTTTATTGTGGCCAGCATTGATTTCTCTTTTGTCAATTGCAGTTGTATTGATTCCACAAATCAAGTTTAATAAATTGTTTAATATTCGATCGGTCATTTTGATATTCACTTTTTTACTAATTCTTTTCAATTTACGTCAAATATATAAATCGGAATGGCAAACATTTCATTATATTATTGCGAACCCAAAAGCAACCTACGGTGATAAGATGAGACGTGAACTTTGCCCAATATTTTACGATTACACTTTGTTTATTAATAAATATACTTCAGAATATTCGTCTTTATTAATGCCACCCCAGACTTTTCCATGGCCATTTGTTGGAAACGGTGGAATGCTACGATATTTTGTTTATCCAAGGAAAATAACTAATGGAGAAGAATACGAAGCTCCTTCGATTGAAGTTCTAAAAAATATTGATTATGTTCTTCTAAATTGGGGAGAGACAGAACAAACACAGGGTGTATACACACACGAATGGCCTAAGTTTGACGTAAAAGCTGAGAAGATTATATTTATGAATGAAGATGGGTCTTACGCTGGAGAAGTTAAAGGAGATTATTATTATAATAATTACAAAGGTAGAAGAGTCTGGGGTTTAATAGTAGTTAAACATTAAAATGTTATTATTTATTGGAGTATCACTGGTTATTATATTTGGTTATCTATTTAGTCTTCTTATAGTGAAAGAAATGCATTTACTTGAAAGACTCGGTGTATCTTTCTTGTTGGGGTTTGGAATATTTACACTTTTGATGTTTTGTTATTCCTCGTTTGGTATAAAAATTACCACTGAAAGTACCATTATAACTCTTGCTATTGGTATCAGCCTTCTTTTTGTATTTCTCAAATTGTTTAGGGGAGAAGTTTTCAAAAATCCATTAACAATGATCAAAAGATTTTCTACTTTTTCAATATTGGAACAAATAATTGTTTATATGATTGTTGCACTTATGACTGGTAGCCTAGTATTATCAATTTATTTTCCTGTATATATTTGGGATGCACTTGCTCTTTATGATTTCAGAGCAAGAATAATTGCACAACAGGGTTTTTATACGCAAATTGCCAATAGTTTTTCATATTTTGCAGGCTATCCACTTTTTACATCACTAAGCCATACGATAGTTTATCTTTTCAAAGGAAATAATCCTCAATTTTTATATTCATTTATGTACATCTCATTTATATTTATCTTTTATACAATCCTGAGGCAATTCACAGACAGAAAGAAAACTTTGATTATAACATTACTTTTGGCCTCAATTGTTGATATCTTTGATCACTCAACCTTCGCCTATACAAATCTGCCTTATACAATATTTTTAACAATAGGAAGTATGTATTTATTCACATGGTTTGCTAAGAAAAAACCAGTTGGATACTTGGTTTTGGCTGGTATATTTACAGGACTTTCAACATGGTCAAGAGCAGCAGAACCTTTTTGGATTATAAATATGTTGGTATTAGTGCTTCTAACACTATCTAAATTTAGAAAATTTGCGCTTCCGGCTCTTATCTATACTGTTTCCTTTATGATTATAAAATTACCATGGAATTTAATTATCAATGATCAATCTGCAGCTGCCGATTTTGCAGTGTATTCAGCTATAACTGCCGATGTTAATTCGTATATTGCAAAACTATCTGTAACAATGTTTTCTCTAGATAGAATTGGTGAAGTTGCTGTTTTTATCTATAAAAACGTTATTGTTTCATGGTTTCCACTTTTTTTCTTGTTTTTGTTTTATGTATTTGTCAATTTTAAAGACTTTTTTAAAAAAACAAGTACATTGTTTTTAACAATTATTTTTTTATATTTTATACTTCTTGTAACTGGCAGTTATGTGTTTAGTTTTAACTTTTCTGAGTGGATTAATATTCCAAATTCAGCTGGACGCATGGCAATGTTTTTCTTACCGCTCATGGTATTCTATATAGGTCTCAGTTTAGGAGAGTTGAAAGATAAGCACTAATGAAAAAATTGATAAAAAGATTTGGCTTAATTGTTGGAAAACCTATTTTTTGGATGGCTTTTTTGATTTTGATTACCTCCATAATTTTTATACCAGCACTAAAGATGAAATTTTGGTGGGTTGATGATGGTTGGACAATTACTATGGCTCAAAAAATAATAGATTCAATTATTCACTTTGATCTTAATGGTTTAGGTATTATTTTTAATGAATCTGGTGGACGTTTTAGGATAATCTATTGGTTTTTCCAAACATTTGTATATTTACTTGGTGGAACTAACCCAACTATCTATTTTCTAATCCATTATTTGGTTATACTTTTTTCTGCTATCTTAATTTTTCGGATAGTACTTCAACTAACAAAATCTAATATATCAGCTTTTGCTTCATCAATATTCTATGTTCTTACTCCTGTAAATACAGAAAACCTTTATCGTTTAGGACCTCAGGAGCCAATTTTATGCTTGTTTTTGATAGCATCAATATATTTTTTGTTGTCTAATAGAAAAAAACTATCCATCTTTTTCTTCTTGCTTACAGTATTAACAAAAGAAAATGGTTTTATTATTTGGATACCAGTTCTTTGTCTTTATTTAGGAAAAAGAATTTTATTTAGAAAGAGAGATTTGATATTAGAAAAATATTGTTTTTGGGGACTGGTGTTTTCAATACCATTCATTCTGAATACGTTTTTGAGACATGGTGGCTACAGTGATTTTTATGATTTTAATGTAGGTCAAATGATCGGCAACTTTGAAAGCTATTTGTCGCTTGTAAACAGTGTTTTTTCTCCACTTTTAATACTTTTCTTTGCAATCTTTTCAATCCGTATAGTTATTTGTTTTTGGAATAATAATTATAAGAAACTTAGACAGAATTTACTAATTCAGGCGATGTTCGCAATTCTATTTTTAATATTTATAGCTGTACAGTCACCCTGGAAATTTGTTTTATACCGCTACATTATGCCAGCATCGGTGGGATTGGTTATATTTATGGGTATGGAAATTGCTGGAATCAAAGAAATGCTTAAGATAAAGTTGGTTCGATTAACACCCTGGTTGGCCATTATTCTTTTAGGATATCTTTTTACTTTTATATGGATGAACATGGTTCATGTATATTTGTCAGGAGAGCTATCTGCACACCAAACTTCTTTTATACAATCTCTTTATAAAGATCTTGCAAAAGATGTGCCAAAGGATGGGTTGGTCTTGATGAATTTTCTTAAGGGAGATTCAACAATGGAATTGGTGGCGCAGACTGATATTCAATTGGGTTTATTTTATAATAGGTCTGATGTCCGGGTTGAATATTTGAGTCTCGACAATTTGCCAAAAGAGAGTTTTATTATTGTAGGTACACCACAGATAAGAGAAGAATACCCAAGACAGTTAGTTGAGGAAAATATAATTAACTACCGAAAAGACGAAAGTTTAGTTCAGAGAGAAAAATTTTTAGTATTAACAACGCTAATGGGTCTATTTAAACAAATTGCCAAAAAAAGCTATCAATTTATTGTTAATAGAGTGCCTTTAACTGGAGATGGAATATTTACCTTCTATATTTCTCACGACTATTGGTATAAATATTATGTTGGAAAATAGGCACACAAAGAAGTAAAATGATTGATCATGAATAAAAATTCAAGAATAGTTATAAAACCTAAACCTAGGTGGTCACTTTTGGATTTTTCTGAGATCTGGAGATATAGAGAGCTCTTTTTTGTCTTTGCATGGAGAGACGTTAAGGTTAGATATAAACAAACACTTCTGGGGGCAGTTTGGGCAATCTTTCAACCCCTGACCTCAATGTTTATTTTCACTATCTTTTTTGGAAACTTTGCAAAAATTCCATCTGGTGGACTTCCATATTCATTATTTGTTTTAACTGGTCTGATTTTTTGGAATTACTTTTCTGGAATACTGTCCAGAGCCAGTAGTTCTCTTATTGAAAATGAGGGGATAGTTAAAAAAGTATATTTTCCACGAGAGATATTGCCACTTTCAACTGTGGGGGCAAATCTGGTCGATTTTTGGATTTCTTTTATATTGCTATTAATAGTCTCTTTATATTTCCATTTTGTACCCAATGCGCTTATATTTTTGATTATACCTTTAGGCTTAATAATTGGAACATTGGGAGCTGGTGGTTTAGGACTTCTACTTTCTGCCTTTAACATAAAATATCGGGATGTACGCTATATTTTGCCATTTTTTATACAAATGGTAATGTTTCTAACTCCTGTTATTTATCCTACAAGTATAATGAGACCTTCTTTTAGATATCTTATTGCACTCAATCCCATGACAGGGGTAATAAATGCGGTTAGGGTTGTACTTTCAGGTGGAACAAATATAGATTGGGGAATTTTGATAATCTCAGGTGGAGCAGCCGTTATTTATTTTATAATTGGACTCTATTACTTTAAATCTACTGAGAAGTATTTTGCTGACATGGTATAGACAAAAATGGAACAAATGATTGAAATTAACAAATTATCTAAAAAGTATGAATATGGAGAGACACAACTCTATTATACTTTTCGTGATATATTGATGGACATAATCAAAAAGCCTTTTAAGCTTATAAAAAAGGATAAAGAAGTCGTGGATCTGAAAAAGAATGAATTTTGGGCATTAAAAGATATTTCTTTCAAAGTTGGCAAAGGAGAAACTGTTGGAATAATTGGTCCAAATGGAGCTGGCAAAAGTACTCTCCTTAAGATTTTGAGCAGAATAACACCACCAACAAGGGGTAAGGCATTTTTAGAAGGTAGAGTTGGAAGCCTTCTTGAGGTTGGAACAGGTTTTCAACAGGAATTAACTGGAAGGGAAAACATATATTTAAACGGTGCAATATTGGGAATGAAAAGAAGGGAAATAGATAATAAATTTGATGAAATAGTGAATTTTTCTGAGATGTCTAATTTTTTAGATACTCCAGTAAAACATTATTCATCGGGAATGTATATGAGATTAGCGTTTTCAGTGGCTGCTCATTTAGATTCAGAAATAATGATTGTGGACGAAGTTTTGGCTGTTGGGGATGCTGAGTTCCAAAAAAAATGTCTAGCAAAAATCAAATCAATAACAAAAGACGGTACAAGGACTGTACTTTTTGTTAGCCATAATATGTCCGCTGTGTCAGCTTTATGTAAAAGATCCATATTTTTAAATAAGGGTATGATAGAATACGACGGAAATACAAAAGTCGCTATTAATAAATACATAGGATATACAAATTTTTTACAAAAAAATAATGACAAACAATAATTTATTAAAAGGCAAAACAATCTTAATTACGGGAGGAACTGGTTATTTAGGACAAGCTCTAACTGAAGAGATTCTCAAACAAGACCCCAAAAGCATAAGAGTGTTTAGTCGGGATGAGGTAAAACATTATAAATTCAAAGAAAAGTTTCAATACAACAAAAAGATCAGAAATTTTCTAGGGGATGTACGAGATTATCAAAGACTCCTTAAGGCAACAAGACAGGTAGAAATAGTAATTCATGCGGCCGCACTTAAAAGGTTAGATCTTCTGGAATATAACGTTGATGAATCAATAAAAACTAATATTTTAGGAACTTTAAATGTTGTTAACGCGTGTTTAGAAAATAAAGTTAAAAAGGCCATAATGATTTCCACCGACAAAGCTTGTTCGCCGGTAAATACTTATGGAGCGTGTAAATTTGTCAGCGAAAGAATATTCAGTGAAACAAATTATAGTAAAGGAGATTTAAAAACAATATTTACTACGGTTAGATATGGAAATGTATTGGAAAGTACTGGCTCAGTGATTCCATTTTTTAGTGAAAAAATTATAAATGGAGACAATATTCCATTAACAGATCCGAGGATGACTAGGTTTATTATTAGTCCAAAAGAAGCGGTTGCACTAGTCTTCGAAGCAATAAGATATGGAATTGGTGGGGAAATTTTTGTTCCCAAGCTCCCTTCTTTCAAAATTACTGACTTGATACAAATTTTGAAAGAAAAATACAATAAAAAAAACAAGGTGGAAATAGTAGGAATAAGACCGGGAGAAAAAATACATGAATTAATGATTAATAATTCCGAAATTGCAAGAACTTATAAATTTAAAAACCTTTATGTTATTGGTTCATCTATACAAGGTGTGTATGGTGAAAAAGATGCATTTTATATTAAGAATGGTTATCTATTAAGTGAAAAGTCTATGAAAGAATATAGTTCAGAGAACTCGTTGATTTCAAAAGAAGAAGTCTCAAAAATTTTTAAGAAGTTAGGTCTCATATGACGATACCCTACGGAAGACAAACTATTGATAGAGCAGATATAAAAGCAGTTTCCAATGCTCTCAGTTCTGATTTTTTAACAACAGGGCCAAAAGTAAAAGAATTTGAAGATAAATTTGCTCATTTTGTTGGTGTAAAATATGCTATTTCTGTTTCAAATGGAACAGCAGCACTCCACTTAGCTTGTCTTGCTGCTAATTTGGAAAAAGGACAGGAATTAATAACCTCTCCAATAACGTTTGCCGCTTCAGCTAACTGTGCTTTGTATTGTGGAGCTAAACCCGTATTTGTTGATGTAAAAGAAAATGGATTAATTGATGAAAAATTGATTGAAAAGAAAATTACTTTAAAGACAAAAATAATAATTCCGGTTCATCTTGGTGGACTTCCTTGTGAGATGAAGAAGATTCATTCAATTGCTAAACGACACAAACTTATCGTGATTGAAGATGCATGTCACGCTTTAGGATCTAAATATTTTGAAACCAAAATTGGAGATTGTAAATATTCAGACATGGCAATATTTAGTTTTCATCCTGTCAAACATATAACCACGGGTGAAGGGGGGATGATAACTACAAATTCAAAAGATCTATATCAAAAACTAATTTTATTAAGAACTCATGGAATTATAAAAGATCATGATAATTTTTTAAATAAAGATGAAGGACCTTGGTTCTATGAAATGCAGGAATTGGGTTTTAATTATCGTTTAACTGATTTTCAATGTGCGCTTGGAATCAGTCAATTAAATAAATTAAGTAAGTTTATAGACAAAAGAATCAAACTCGCTGAAACGTACGACAAAGCATTTATTAATATGAACGAAGTTGAATCAATAAAAACTCCTAAAAAAGTAATAAATTCTCATCATCTTTATATTGTTAAAGTTAAAAATAAAAAGATTCGTTTAAATCTGTTCAATTTATTGGAAAAGAATGGTATTTTTTGTCAGGTTCACTATATTCCAGTTTATTGGCATCCTTATTATCAAAAATTAGGTTATAAAATAGGTCTTTGTCCAAGAGCTGAGGAATTTTACAAAAGAATAATTAGTCTGCCCATTTTTCCCATGTTAATGAAGAAGGAGCAAAAATTTATAATTGTATTAATTACAAATTTTTTCAAAAGTAACAAATAAAATATAAATGAAGAAACAGCAAAAAGATACCTTTTTACTATCTGAAGGGAATGCTTGGTTTCGAAGAAATAAAGAGATTTTTGTTAATAAAAGAAACGATCCAGTTTTAGATTGTATAAAAGAACTAAATATATCACCCCAAAAAGTTCTTGAAATAGGCTGTAGTAATGGCTATCGACTTGCAAAAATAAGCAAAAAATATAGAGCTAAATGTTTTGGTATAGATCCTTCTCAGGATGCAATAAATACTGGTAGTAAGCTTTTTAAAAATATATTTTTAAAACAAGGAACTGCCGATACAATCGATTTCAATGAGAATGAATTTGACCTCGTTGTTATTGGCTTTTGTCTCTATTTGTGTGATAGAAAGGATTTATTTAAAATTGCTTATAATGTTGACAGGGTCTTATCAAATAAGGGAGTCTTAATTATTTTAGATTTTGGTCCACCGTTTCCATATAAGAACATTTATAAATATTTTAAGGGAATTTATAGTTTTAAGATGAATTATTCAACTCTTTTTAACTGGAATCCAAATTACTTTACAGCATATAGTAAGACATTTACTCATGTGAAATCCAAAACTTCTGCAATTTTTAACCCCGACGAGAGAGTAACTTTACATGTATTGTTTAAAGATAATAATTCTGGTTATCCCGATAATCCATTTAAACGATCATGAATATCGAAAAGTTGGCTTTAGGTACGGTTCAATTTGGTTTGGATTATGGAATCAATAATTCAAAAGGTAAGCCCCCAGAAGTTAAAACATTTACAATATTAGATGAAGCGCGCCGTCAGGGAATTGAAAGACTAGACACGGCTGATGTATATGGTAATGCTATTGATGTGATCGGAAGATACCATAAAAATCACGATAAGTTTAAAATTCTTAATAAATTTAGTTTTCCTGATAGTAATAGGGAGATTGAGGATAAAGTAAATAGTACTTTAAAAAAATTAAGAATAAATGCTTTTGATGTCTATTCGTACCACTCCTTTAAGGATTTTGACAATAACAGTAAAACCATTGAAGTTTTGAAGAAACTTAAACAGGAAAAATTGATAAATAAAATAGGTATATCTATTTATGATAATCAAGAATTTAAGACGGCGATTAATTCTGAAGCAATCGATGTAATTCAAATACCATACAATATTCTTGATAATAATAGTATAAAAGGAAACTTAATAACTAAGGCAAAACAAAACGGAAAAGAAATTCATGCAAGATCAATTTTTTTACAGGGTTTATTTTTTGTTGATGAAATAGATATAATTCCTAGACTTAAGCCATTGGCACCTTATCTTAAAAAAATTAAAGATTATTGTGGTCGGGAAAATATGTTGATTAGTGAACTTGCTTTGATGTATGTAATTTCTAATCCCAACATAGATGTAGTGCTTATGGGAGTAGACAGTGTTGAGCAATTAAGAATAAATCTAGATTGTATTAATTTTAAACATGTAAAATCCATCATGGAATTTGTGAAGACATTAGATGTCAAAGAAACTAAGTTACTAAATCCAGTTAACTGGAAATAAATATGAAAATATTAGCTATTACCCAAGCAAGAGTCGGTTCAACTCGGTTACCAAGAAAAGTTTTGAAGTTGGTTAAAGGTAAAACTTTACTGGAAATTCACTTGTCACGTATTTTGCAATCAAAGAAAATATCTAAATTAATTGTAGCTACTACAATTGAGAGCGAAGCTAATAAGATTATTACTATCGCAAAAAAACTTGGTGTAGACTCATTTAAAGGATCAGTAAATAATGTATTGGAACGTTTCTATCTTGCTGCTTTGCCGGAAAATCCGGATTACGTCGTACGTTTAACTTCAGACTGTCCCTTGGTCGACTCACATCTAATTGATGGTGTAATAAACAAGTGTGTTAGTAATAAATATGATTTCGTGTCAAACTCACTTGACCCAACCTTTCCAGATGGAATGGATGTAGAGGTTTTTAAGTTTTCTGCTCTCAAAGAAGCTTATAAAAAGGCCGTATTAAAGTCTGATCTTGAACATGTTACCCCATATATCTGGCGGAATTCATCGGTAAAAGGAAAAAATAGATTTAATTCATTTAGTGTAAGGTGTGACAAAGATTTTTCAAAGTATCGTCTAACAGTTGATACTCAGGACGATTTTGATTTGATTGAAAAAATAATTTTTCATTTAGGGACTAATAAAAGATGGATGGATTATGTAAACTTTTTAGACGAGAATCCAGAGCTAATGAAGATTAATGATCGGCATGAGAGAAATGAAGGTTATAAGGAATCATTGAGAAAAGATAAATAATTAGACAAAATGGGAAAAGGACAAAATTTATACAAAAAAGCGAAAACTCTCATTCCCGGAGGAACTCAACTACTGTCAAAACGTCCGGAAATGTTTCTACCAGATTACTGGCCTGCATATTACAGCAAAGCAAAAGGATGCTATGTTTGGGATCTTGACGGCAAAAAATATATAGATATGAGCTATATGGGTATAGGAGCCTGTATTCTGGGTTATTCAAATCCTAAAATCAATACTGCAGCCATTAAATCTATTAAGCAGGGAAGTGTATCTACACTTAACGCACCAGAAGAGGTTGAATTAGCCGAACTTATGTGTAAATTACATCCATGGGCTGAAATGGTTCGTTATACAAGAAGTGGAGGTGAAGCCATGGCTGTTGCAGTTAGAATAGCTAGGGCAAAATCGGGCAAAGATAAGATATTGTTTTGTGGGTACCATGGTTGGCATGACTGGTATTTGTCGGCAAATCTTTCCACAAATAAATCCCTCGATGGACATTTACTACCTGGACTGGATCCGGCTGGTGTACCAAGGGGTTTAAAAGGAAGTTCTATCCCCTTTAATTACAACAATACTGAAGAGTTTCTAAAATTAGCAGACAAATATAAGGGGCAAATTGGGGTGATAGTTTTAGAATCAATCCGTAATGTTAAGCCTGATAAAAAATTTATTGATGCAATTGCAAAAATTGCAAAAGAAGAAGGAATTGTTTTTGTGGTTGATGAAATATCAGCTGGTTGGAGATTAAATGCAGGGGGGGCACATATGATATTGGGTATAAAACCTGATATCGCGGTTTTTAGTAAAGCGATAAGCAATGGTTTTCCAATGGGGGTGATTATTGGAAAAAGAAACGTCATGCAAGCCGCACAAAAATCATTTATTAGTAGTACTACTTGGACGGAAAAAATTGGTCCTGCCACAGCAATAGCTACAATTAAATATTTTATAGACAATAAGGTGCACGAACATTTAATTAAAGTTGGAGAAAGAGTACAAAATGGTTGGGGTGATTTAGCTACAAAACACGATCTAAATATAAATGTTGGTGGTATTGCTCCACTAAGCCATTTTACTTTTGAGTATAAAGAGTCATTGATATTGAAAACCTTATTTACACAACAAATGTTGGAATTTGGATTTTTGGCCACAACAGCATTCTATGCCTCTTATGCTCACAAACAAAAGCATATAAAATTATATTTGGAAGCGTGTGATAAAACATTCTGTATAATTTCCAAAGCTGTAAGGCAAGGTAATTCCAGGAAGTTATTAAAGGGAAAAATTTGTCACTCAGGATTTAAGAGGTTGATATAAAATTGTGTTACAAAAAATAAGAATAAAACATTTTTATGAGAAATAAAAGAACATTAGCTGTTATTCCTGCTAGGGGGGGAAGTAGGAGGATTCCAAGAAAGAATATAAAAGACTTTCTGGGTCAGCCAATTATAAAGTATTCAATTGATACAGTGATTAAATCAAATTGTTTTGATGAAATAATGGTATCGACAGATGACAAAGAAATAGCTAGAATTGCCATTGAATGTGGTGCAAAAGTGCCATTTTTTCGATCAGCTCAAAATTCGAATGACCACGCCACAACAGCGGATGTTATAGAGGAAGTGCTTCAGGAATATCAAAAAAGAGGTATAAATTATGATTATGTTTGTTGTTTGTATGCGACTGCTCCTTTTATTAAGGCTGATAAAATTATCAGGGCAAAGAGATTGTTAGAAAAATCTGACGCTGATTCAATTTTACCGGTATCTCGCTATAGTTTTCCTATCCAAAGAAGTTTCAATATAAACAGCGAGGGATTTCTTGTGTTAAATTGGCCACAGAATATAAATACACGATCACAGGATCTAGTACCAAGTTATCACGACGCAGGACAATTTTACCTTTTGAAAGTGAGTAGTTTCTTAAAGCAAAAAAAACTATTTGCAGAAAAGACCATTCCAATTATCACCTCTGAAATGGAAGTTCAAGATATGGATTGTGAAGAGGATTGGAAAATTGCAGAAGCTAAGTATATTATTTTAAATAAAATACATGGTGAATAAAAAATACATTACAATCGATAAAAGGAAAATTGGTTTTGGGTATCCAACTTTTATAGTGGCTGAAATTTCTGGAAATCATAACCAAAGTTATGAAAAAGCTGTAAAAATAATTGATGCCTCAATTGCTGCAGGAGTAGATGCAGTTAAGATACAAACATATACAGCAGATACTATAACAATTGATTCTGACAAAAAATGGTTTCAAATAGCTGATGGTCCCTGGAAAGGACAAAATCTTTATCAGCTTTATAAAAAAGCACATACTCCTTGGAATTGGCAAAAGAAATTGAAAGAATATACGGAGAAAAAGGGTGTATTATTTTTTTCCTCGGCTTTTGATGAGACCTCAGTGGATTTTTTGGAAGAATTAAAAGTCAAGTTATACAAAGTTGCTTCCTTTGAGATAGTTGATATAGGTTTATTGGAGAAAATTGGTAAAACAAAGAAGCCTGTCATAATTTCTCGTGGGATGGCTTCTTTGAATGAAATAGAGAAGGCGGTAGATACTCTTTATAAAAACGGTACACCAGAAATTGCGATACTTCATTGTGTAAGCGATTATCCTGCTGATCCGAAGGATATGAATTTGAGTACTATCCCAGATCTAGCTAATAAGTTTAAAGTGGTTACTGGTTTATCTGATCATACATTAGGTATTGCCACATCAATAGCAGCTGTGGCGCTGGGTGCCTCTATTATTGAAAAACATGTGACACTTGACCGATCAGAAGGTGGACCAGATTCTGCTTTTTCACTAGAGCCTGAAGAATTGGATACTTTAGTTAAAGCTATTAGAGAAGTTGAACAATCATTTGGCAAACCAGTTTATTCAGTAACTAAGAATGAAAAGAAAAACAAAATTTTTCGTCGCTCACTGTTTATAGTTAAAGATATTAAGAAGGGAGAAAAGATTACAAGAGATAATGCAAGATCTATTCGTCCAGGATACGGACTTGGTACAGAGCACCTTAAAAATGTGTTGGGTAGAGTTGCCGTGCAAAACATAGAAAAAGGAACTCCATTAACCTGGAAATTGATTAAATAAAGTGGAAAATAATTATCAAAAGTTTTACGATCTGCTTCTGAAAGATAAAATTAAAAAGTCAGATGCTGTTATATGGTTGCAAGGAGATAGACTCGATAGGGGAGATAAAGTATTAGAAATTTACAAATTTGAACTGGCAAAATTAGTAGTGATTTCAGGAAATGATATTTTGATAGGTCCAAAGATGAGGCCAGGAGAAAACAATATAAGTTTAGGTGAAATGAAAAAATATTTGATGAAGAATGGTATCAGTAAAAAAGACATCATAGTTGATTACAAATCGTTTAATACAAAAGAACAAGCGATCCATTTAGTTAAATTATCAAAACAAAAAAAGTGGGAAAGAATAATTATAGTCAGCTCTGTTTATAATCAACCAAGAGCCTTTTTGTCATTTGTAAAAGCAACACAAATTATAGGTTATAAAGTAGAAATAAATAACCAGTGTGTAAATATGGGTGAGAATGTAATCGCTTCTGGTCGAAAAGCGACAAATAAAAAGTTAATCGAAGAAGAAAAGATAAAGATTTTGAATTATCAATTAAAGGGAGATATAGCTTCATATCAAGAAGGATTCGATTATCTTAGAGGAAATAATATTGAAAAAAATAAATTTAAATTTAGATTGATATCAATTAACGACGCGGATACACTTCTTAAGTGGCGTAATGATTCAGAAACTAGAAAATGGAGCCATAATGTTGGTATTGTAAAGAAGAGTGACCATGTTAAATGGTTGACAGATTCTTTGAAGAATAATAATCGAAAAATATATATTGTAGAATACAAAAAAGATTTAGTTGGTACTATACGTACTGACAAAAAGGACAGAACTATAGAATTGTCTTGGACTGTTGCACCCGAAGCACGGGGACGAGGAATCGGGAAGGAAATGATTGCATTTTTTGTAAGTCGTATTAAAGTATCTGTACGGGCAGAGATAAAGGTTGGTAATGAAGCTTCAAAAAAGATTGCTGAATATTCTGACATGAAGTTTGACTATGAGAAGAATGGAATTTTATATTATTCTAGGCTGGTAAATAGCGTTTAATTAATAAATATAATAATGAAAACAAATAAAGAACTCCGGTATTGTAAAAAATGTTTATACCCTGAAACCAAACCCGATTTGTATTTTAATGAAAAAGGCATATGTTCTGCCTGTATAGCGGCGGAGTCTAAGAAAAAGGATGTAAATTGGAAGCAAAGAAAAAAGGATTTTTTTACCATAATTGATAAATTTAGGCTTGGCAAAAACGAAATTGGATATGACTGTCTAATTCCAGTAAGTGGTGGTAAGGACTCTACTTATCAAGCATATTTTATGAAGGAAGTTTGTAAAATGAATCCCTTATGTGTGTGCTTTGAAACTACGCAGGAGACTGAACTCGGGCGAAAAAATTTGAGTAATATATCTAAAATGGGAATAGATGTCATTCATTTCCATAAAAACTACAATGCATATCAATCTATGGTTATTGAAGGGTTCAAACGTGTAGGGGACGAAATGTGGCCTAATCATATAGGAATTTTTACAATACCTATTATTATTGCTGTGAAATTCAAGATTCCATTAGTTATTTGGGGTGAAAATTCTCAGCAGGAGTATGGTGGTCCCCTCGAGAGTATTGAAAACAATCTTCTAACAAGAAAATGGTTAGAAGAGTTTGGAGGATTATTAGGAAATCGTATCCAAGATATGGTGGGGGTTGATGGATTGACTGCAAAAGATTTGACGCCGTATTTTTACCCCTCTGATAAAGAATTGAAAAAAGCAGGCATAATAAGTTTGTTTTTAGGTCATTATTTCTTTTGGGATGCACGTAAACAATTAGAAATTGATATCAAACATGGGTTTTTAGTAAAAGAAGATGGGCCTGTTGAGTTTACATATACTAATTATGAGAAATTGGACGAGGAAATGCACGGATTGCATGATTATTTAAAATTTGTTAAATATGGTTTTGGGCGTGCTACAGATAGCGCGTCAATAGACATCAGAAATAAACGTTTAACCCGTAAAGATGGATTAAAATTGGTAAAAAAATACGATGGAAAATATCCACATAAAGCCATAGCAGCCTTTATAAAATATTCTGGTTTAACAAAAGCCGAGATAGATAAAGTAATTGATTCTTATACAAATCCTGTTTTATTTAAAACGAAGGAAGACGGAACATTTCTGAAAGATAAAAATGGAAATTTAATTAAAGATTACAAAATAACCTGAATGAAGATTGCCATTGTCAAATACGGTATGGGGAATGTGGCTTCAGTACAAAAGGCACTTAACAAATTGGGATACCAAAGTGTTATTACAGATAAATATAAAGAAATTCAACAATCTGATTTTATTATTCTTCCTGGTGTAGGTTCTTTTAATAAGGCAATGGAAAACCTGCGTAAATTAAAATTGATAGACCTATTAACTCAAGAAGTTGTTGAGAAAAAGAAACCTTTCTTAGGAATTTGTTTAGGAATGCAACTTTTGGCTACTTATGGCAACGAACCAGTTAAAGTAAATGGTTTGGGGTGGATAGATGGAGAAGTTGTAAAAATAAAGACGGATAAAAAATTACGGATTCCGCATTTAGGGTGGAATAATGTGCAGACTAGCGATAGCAAACCGATTTTTTATAAAGAGTTCGATGGAATGGATTATTATTTTGTTCACAGTTATCATTTTGTGGCAAAAGATAAAAAAGACGTAGTTTTAAAAGTAAAATACGGTACGTCTCTCGTTGCTGGATTACAAAAGAATAATATTTATGCTGTTCAGTTTCATCTAGAGAAAAGTCAAGAGGCGGGAATGAGATTATTAAAGAAAATAATTGACAAATATGCTTAAGTATAGAGTTATACCCGTATTAACCTTTAATGGATTTGCTTTAGTAAAGACTAAAAGATTCGCTGCAAATCCACGCATGGTGGGCAATGCAGTACAAGCTGCTCGAGTTTTTAACTCCAGAAATGTAGATGAATTAGTATTTCTAGATATATATGCTTCTGATCAGAAACGAAAAATCAATTTACAAATGGTGCGGTCAATTATTAATGAATGTTTTATGCCAGTTGCAATTGGCGGAGGCATAAAAACCATTGAAGACATTCATAATTTATTAGCCATTGGTGCAGACAAAGTTGTAATAAAAAATAAACTTATAGAAAATCCTAAATTTATCAACGAGGCAGCAAATATATTTGGCAACCAATGTATAACATTGGCAATTGATGCAATAAAAGAAGGAAATGCTTATTATGTGTATAACCGGTTATGTAAAGCAATACCTCTATTGGAATTTTTAAAAAACATATCTTCTCTTAATTTCGGTGAAATTATTTTGACATCAGTTGAACACGATGGGATGATGGATGGTTTTGATATTAAATTAGTACAGATGGTAGAAAAACTCGTTAATGTCCCAATTGTGGTAAATGGTGGGGCTGGAAAACCTGCTCATTTTAAGGAATTATTTTCTATGACGAATGTTGAAGCAGCGGGTGCATCAAGCATATTTTATTTTACACGCTATACGCCATATGATATAAAAATGGCTATATCAAGTGCTGGTAAACCCGTAAGAATTGTTAATAGTAATTTTATACCCTCAAATTGACCAATATATATGAAAGATAAGAAAGTGAAGGTTGGGTCAAATGTGAATAATATTTTTGTTGGTGTAGATATAGAATCTATCTTAAGATTCAAAGATTTAGATAGAAATAGGTCTGAAAGATTCTTGTCTAAAATTTTCACAAAAAATGAAATTGATTATTGTTTTTCAAAGCGGTATCCGGCCCAGCATTTAGCTGCACGTTTTGCAGGTAAAGAGGCATTAATTAAGGCAATTAAAAGTACAAAAATAAAGACTGTGAATTTGCAATTAAACAATGTCGAAATCACAAATAATGTAAATGGTTCTCCGTCAGTATCTATCAATAACTACAAGCTGATTAATAAAAACAATATTCTCAATATGAAATTTAAAATTAGTCTTTCTCATTCTGAAGATATGGCAATAGCATTCGCTTTACTTATTTTGCAATGATATTATTGGGGAAAGATAAACGTTTATGAAAAAAATAAATCTTCTAGATGTGACTTTAAGAGACGGGAGCTATGCAATAAATTTTTCTTTTTCAGTTGCTGATACTCAATTGATATGCAAAAAGATGGAAAAAGTTGGCTTTAAGTATATAGAAATTGGTCATGGGGTAGGTTTGAACGCAAGTGACTCTCAACATGGAGTAGCTGTACAAACAGACGAAGAATATATGAAAGCCGCGGAGTCTGTTTTGAAAAAGGCAAAATATGGAATGTTTTGCATACCAGGTATTGCTAGACTTGAGGATATTGATTTGGCTTACAAACACAACATGGGATTTATCAGAATTGGCACAAACGTAACCGAAGTTTCACAGTCAGAAGAGTATATAAAGAGAGCTAAAAAATATAAGATGCTTGTCTCGGCAAATTATATGAAATCTTATGCTTTATCTCCAAAGGACTTTGCTAAACAGGTTAAATTATCGGAAAAGTATGGAGTTGATATGGTTTATATAGTTGATTCTGCCGGTGGTATGTTTCCCGATGATCTTGAAAAATATTATAGAGCTATCAGAAAGGTTAGTAATCTACCCATTGGTTTTCATGGACATAGCAACTTAGGGTTAGCTGTAGCTAATAGTCTACTTGCTGCCGATTTGGGTATAGAGTTTCTTGATTCCTCTCTTCAAGGCCTTGGTAGAAGTTCTGGTAATGCGTCCACAGAAATTTTAGTAGCTGCATTAATTAAGAAAGGCTATAACGTCAACATTGATTTACTCAAAATGTTGGATATTGGCCAAACTTATATACAACCCTTATTGGTCAATAAAGGTATAATGCCACTCGATGTAGTATCTGGTTATGCAGATTTTCATTCTAGCTATATGCCCCATATTCAAGAGTGTGCGGCAAAATACTCTGTTGATCCAGCAGAATTGATAATTGAGATGAGTAAAATTGATAAGGTTCATCTAGATCCATTAATACTTGAAAAAGTGGCTAAGAGAATTAAAAAACGTGTAAATGTTTATTTGGGGAAATATGCATTTAATAGATATATAGGTAAAGAACAGGATGCAAAGAAAAATTAACCTCAACGATTTAATAATCAATATTTTCAATGAAAATTGGCAAAAAACATTTGTTTTTGATGCAATTAATGATGTTTCTATAACTTATAAGGAGTTTTTTTGTAAGGTGGTCCTCTATTGTAAAAAACTAAATAAAATAGGCATTTCTTCAGGAGATATTTTAGCCTTAATTATGAATAATTCTTTAGATTTGATGGTTTTATACTTTTCCTCTCTAATTGCCGGGATTAGGGTTGTACCAATAGACCCTTATAAAGGAATAAAAGAAATAAACGAAATTATTGGGAAAATAGATGGTTGCTTTATTATTACAGATATTCCAATACGAAATTCAAACGTTAAACATATTATCAGATCCAAGAAATTTATGAAGATTTTTCCAGCTAAGTTATCAGTGTCAAGGAATGCTTTAAATATTTTTAAAAAAATAAATTTTAAAAAACAATACTTAATAGTTTTTACTTCGGGATCAACAGGTAAACCTAAAGGTGTTATACATTCGTTTGAAAACTTAATTAATAGTGCCTTAAGTTTTGGTAAAAAATTTAATTTAAGTGAGCAAAATATTTTTTACCATAATTTTCCAATGACATACATGGCCGGGATTTTGAATCAAATATTAATGCCGTTTATTTTTCGGTGCAAAATAGTTATTGGTGATAGATTTAGTGTTGCAAATGTAAACAACTTTTGGAATTTTCCCATTAAATATTCAGTTAATACTTTTTGGTTTAATCCGACGACTCTTTCTCTGCTAGTAAACATTGATAGAGGGAAACAGGGTGTTGAATATACAACAAATAATTCGATTATTGGCTTTGTTGGTACAGCTCCTCTACCAAATGCACTGAAACAAAGATTTGAAATAAAATACAATACCACTTTATATGAGAGTTACGGACTTTCCGAAACCTTGTTTGTTTCTACAGAGACCCCCAAGAGTGCTAGAAATGAAGGGTCTGTTGGTAAAAAACTAGATGGAGTTGAAATAAAATTTGCGTCTGACCACGAGATTTTGATTAAGTCAAAATGGATGTTTTTGGGTTATACGGGAAAGGAATATGATGGAATAATTTCAAATAATATTTTTTTATCAGGTGATTTGGGTCATTTCGATAAAGATAATCTTTTACATATAAGCGGAAGAAAAAAAGATATTATCATCAGAGGAGGTATAAATATCAGTCCCAGAAAGATCGAAAATTTTGTTAGTGATTTTGGTTTTTTGGAAGAGAACGTAATTATTGGAATAGAAGATGAAGTGGTTGGAGAAAAAATTGTATGTTTTTATGTCTCAAATAGATTGGATAGTAAAGACTGTGAAAATAAAATCAATAACGCAATAATAAAAAAATTGGGAAAGGGTTATAGAATAGATGAATTTGTAAAATTATTAGAAATTCCAAAGAACATAAATGGTAAGATTGATAAGCTGAAAATCAAAAATATTCAGAAAAACAAAAACAATGATTATACAAATTGATCATATTGCGTTTGCGGCTCCCGATTATGAGAGGACTTCTCAAATATTAAAAAACCTTGGTTATCAGAATAAATTTGACGCAAAAAACATAGATAATCCGAAAATCAAAAAATTATTAATGAAAAAGTTTCCGAGGAAACACAATTTGTCTCTTTTTGTTAAAAAAGGAAGTATTAATATTGAGTGTTTAAATCATTTTAATAGTGGTGGAACTGGCTATATATTGCCTATTTTTGAAAATTCGATAAACATAGGGAATTCAAGTGTTTTGGAGTTAGCAAAAATAATAAAAAAACCCATTCCTGTTTGTACTACTAAACAAAACAATAATATTATTGATATGAGTTTTAATAAATTTACAATAAATACTGAAAACATTGACGAATCTGTTAGCTTTTGGGCTAATTTTGGATTTAGAAGGAAAGGTTTATATAATGGATCTGTTGTTTTGGAGTTTGCTTCTTTATTTGATAATTGTGCCTACAAAATACTTTTACGTAAACGGACCAATAATGAAAGACATTTCTTGGATGATATTGGGTTTAATTGTATAGCTTTTGTCAGCAGCTCGTGCAAAAAGGAATTATTTTTTTTCAAAAAGAAAGGTATAATGGTAACTGAAATTGAAAATCTCATTATTAACAAAAAAAGAATAAATCTTTTCTTTGTTAAAGGTCCAGGTGGAGAATTAGTCGAAGTAGTTGACTTTGAAAATAAAAATTAAAAATGAAATACAACGCAATTAAGGAAAATAATAAACATATTTTGAGTTTTAAGGATATTACATATCCTTGCGAGTATCTAATTAGAATATTTAAAGGAAAATATCCGAAATTAAATTTGAGTAAAAACTCTTTTATTAACAAAAAAATCCTTGATCTCGGGTGTGGTGATGGTAGAAATATTGTTTTTTTAAAACAATGCGGTTTAGATGTATACGGGGTGGAAATTAGTAAAGAGATTGTGAATAAGATAAAGTCAAATCTTAAGAAAGAAAAAATTAATAGAATAAAAGTAGAAGTTGGGTCAAATTCCAGTACTCCGTTTGCGGATAATTTCTTTGATTATCTATTGTCGTGGAACGCCTGTTATTATATGCAGGATGAAAGAGATTTTGAAAAATACGTTATGGAATTTGCTAGAGTGATGAAGAAGGACGGATATCTTGTTTTGTCGATTCCTAAAAAAACTTCCTTTATATTTAAAGGCAGTAAAAAATTGACAAAAGGATATCAGATTATTAAAGATGATTATTTTGGTTCTAGAAATGGTGAAGTCTTTAGAATATTTGATAACGAACAGGAAATAAAAAGAGCATTTTCTAAATATTTTAAAAATTTTATATTTGGATCAATTTACGATGATTGTTTTGGACTGAATTATCATTGGCATTTAGTTGTATGTCAGAAGAAATAATAGGTAAGTAATTATGCAATTAACTAAAAGAGCAGAAAGGATAAAAGCTTCTGCTACAATCAAAATTGCTGATAAGGTACGAGAACTTGAAAGTAACGGAGTTCATATAATTAATCTAAGCGTAGGAGAACCCCATTTTCCAACCCTAGATGTCATTAAAAAGGCTACAATCCGAGCGATTCAAGAAAATAAAACACACTACAGTCAAAGTAGAGGAATTCCTGAGTTAAGAGAGCTAATTTGTCAGCGTTTGAACGACAAATATGGAAGCCATCTTCAAGCTGATAAAAATATTTTAATAACTCCTGGCGCAAAACAAGCCATTCTATATGTGATTTTGGCAATTATTGAAGAGGGCGATGAAGTTTTGATACATACCCCTGCGTGGGTTAGTTTTTTTGAGATGGTAAACATTGCGGGTGGAAAAATTATTCAATTTAATGGCAGTGGGAAAAAAGATTTTAATGTAACCCTGAATGAAGTAAAAAAAATTGTTACAAAAAAGACGAAATTAATAATATTAAATAGCCCCAATAATCCCACAGGCAAAATAATAGACGAAAAAGTTTTAAGAGAAATAAGTAAATATTGTATAAAAAGAAATACAATTTTATTGTGCGATGAAATATATGATGAAATAGTTTTTGACAAACGGAAAAATCCTTCTCTTTTGTCTGTTAATCATGATTTAGATAATGCAATTTTAATAAATGGGTTTTCTAAGACATATGCCATGACTGGTTGGCGTCTTGGTTATGTTATATCAACTCAAGATATAATAAACTCATTGCTCAAATTTCAACAACATTCAATTACATGTCCAAATACTTTTACACAATTTGGTGCAATAGTAGCATTGAAGAGGGGAGACAGCTTTATTAAGAAAGCCCTTTCGGTATATTCAGAAAATAGAAATATTTTAGTAAAAGGTTTTGAGAAATTAAAGAACTTTAAATTAATAAAACCAGAAGGCGGACTTTATGGATTTATAGACGTTTCAAAAATTAATAATAATTCCACTGATTTTTGTTTAGACTTGCTTGATAGGTGTAGAGTTGCTGCTGTACCTGGGGTTGAATTTGGAAAAATAGGAGAGGGTCATATTAGAATTTGTCTAGCAACAGATAAAAAGAATATAATTGAGTTTCTAAAAAGGATAAAAGAAGTATATGAATAATCAAAAAGAAATAAATAAAATAATCGATTTGTCTTATGAAATGAAGAAAGGTATGATCACTTTCGCGTATTGGCATAGACCATTTTCAATTAAAATAATTGGAAAATATGAAGTAGTAGGCCGAGAAACAAAACTGATTTCGTTCGGGAGCCATTGTGGAACACATCTTGATGCCCCACTGCATTTTTTTAAAAATGGTAAATCTATTCCCGACATTCCCTTAAAAAAATTGATTGGAGAAATTTCTATAGTAGATTACTCTGATATAAAAGAAAATGAGTGTGTTACAAAAGAGATGTTAATGAGTATAAAGGTTACGAAAAAGATGATTTTTAGATTTGGTTGGGGAAAACATTGGAATAAGAAGAAATTTTATAAGGGTTATCCATTTTTTACTAAAGAGGCTGCAAATTATTTAGTTAGTAAAAAGGTGGAATTAATTGGGATGGATTCACCATCACCAGATGATAGTCGTATAAAATTAACCAGGGAAACTAGAGGTACAAGCATTGACTCGCCAGTTCATAAAATATTTCTTAAAGCAGGAGTTGTTTTAGTGGAGTATATTGCCAATTTGGATTCGATTACTGATCTTAAAGGCTGGACAATTGTAGCTACCCCGCTTAAAATAGTTAATGGAGATGGTTGCCCCATCAGAGTTTGCATATTCAAATAAAAGTTATAAACAATGTTGAAAACACTGAATAATGTAAATGTGTGGCTCATAAAGTGGTTTGTTAGTAATTCAAATACGAGTGAAGAGGAGATAAAAAAGAACCTAATGAATAATTACTTTGAAAATGGTTGGATTGATTCTTTTAAGTTTATTAAATTTATTGCCGACATTGAAGATTTCTTCAAGGTCACTTTTTCTAATGATGAATTTCAAAATCGGAATTTTGCCACTATTTACGGTTTAACGAAGATTATCAAGTCTAAGATAAAGAAAAGAGATGAATAAAAAATATCATTATGCCGAAGATGATATTGCTAACGCTTTCAATGAAATCGGTTTGAAAAAGGGTGATAATGTTTTTATTCATAGCAATTTAGGCTTTTTCGGAACATTGAAAAATGCAAAATATCCACATAATTATTATCACGCTTTCAAAAACGAAATACTCAATATAATCGGAGATGGGGGAACATTAATTACTCCAACATTTAGTTATAGTTATTGCCACGATGAGATATTTATTCCCGAATCTACTCCTGGCGTCGGTGGGTATTTTTCGGATATGATTATGAAAGAAACTAAAGCAATTCGTTCGGTTGACGGAAATTTTTCAATTGTAGCTATTGGTAACTTAGCAGGGTTTTTTACAAAGTATCCACCAGAACACTCTTTTGGTAAAAACAGTTTTTGGGAGAGATTTTTAAAATCTAATGGTAAATTTGTAAATTTAAATTTTGATGCTGGATCTACATTTATTCACTATGTTGAAAAGACATTGAATGTTCCCTATAGATTCGATAAGATTTTTTCTGGTTCTTCAATGATTAATGGTAAAAAAATAACTGGAGTTTTTTATCATTTTGTTTACGATTTAAGCAAGCCTAACAATGCTCCCGATTTTACAAAGTTTGATAATAAAACTAAAGAAACGGGTTTGGCAAAAAGGGTAAACCTAGGAAAAGGTCAAATAGTGTCTATTACAGCTCAAGATACTTTTAATTTAATAAAATCGGAATTACAATCTAATCCGAGTTTTTTAATTAAGGGAAAATTAATACAATATGAAAACCGTATTAGATAAAAACAATGAATGGTCTGGGCAAGATATGTTCAAGCTAATAAAAAGGCTTTTTCCAATCTGCCGGAGTATTACAGGAGACGGAGTGAGGCGAAGTTTAGATATTTTGAAAGAGCATATTCCTATAAAAATATTTGAAATACCTTCAGGAACTAAGGTTTTTGATTGGATAATCCCGAAAGAGTGGAACATAAAGGATGCTTATGTGATGGATGGAAATGGAAGAAAGGTCATTGATTTTAAGAAAAACAATCTTCATATAGTTGGATATTCAATGCCCATCAATAAAGTTATGTCCCTATCAGAACTTCAACAACATTTATATTCACTTCCTCTTCAGCCGGAAGCTATACCATATATAACCTCCTACTATAATGAGATGTGGGGATTTTGTATTAGACATAAAGACAGAGAAAAACTTAAAAAAGGCAAATATAAGGTATTTATTGACAGTGAGTTGAAAAAAGGTTCTCTAACGTATGGTGAACTTATTATTCCCGGAAAGTCTAAAAAGGAAATCTTTCTTTCCACATATATATGTCACTCTTCTATGGCAAACGATGGTTTGTCTGGTCCAGCCGTTACATCTGCTCTTGTGAAATGGATTTTATCTAAAAAAAGAAGGTATACATATCGAATAATTTTCATTCCAGAAACAATAGGCTCATTGGCATATCTAAACAAGAGCCTAAAATTTATGAAGAATAAAGTAATTGCTGGTTTTAATATTACGTGTGTAGGTGACGAAAAGGTGTTTTCTTATCTACCTTCAAGATTTGGAGATACTTATGCTGATAGAGTTGCACTAAATATATTGAAATTTAAATCGCCAAAATTTATCAAATGGTCCTATCTCGATAGGGGTAGTGATGAACGCCAATATACATCTCCGGGTATAGACTTGCCGATTGTTTCCATAATGAGAAGTAAATATGACTCATATCCTGAATATCATACTTCACTAGATAATTTGGATTTTGTTACACCCAAAGGATTGTTCGATTCATATACAACGTTAAAAGAATGTATAAATCTCTTGGAAAACAATTATAAGTTCAAGATAAAATGTTTAGGGGAACCTCAGTTGAGTAAAAGAGGACTCTATCCAAATGCGAGTACCAAATCTTCATGGTTTAGTGTTGGGAATATGATGAACTTCATTGCCTATTCGGATGGGTTAAAAGATCTGATTGAGATTAGTAACATGATTAATATTCCCGTTCGGGATCTGTATCAGATTATTGAAAAACTCCAAAAATATGGTTTATTGGATAAACATATCTAAAAAAATATGAATTACATTGTAAACGGTTTCCATAATAAAGCACTTTCGTCATTGATTTTTGGAGTATTAAAATATTTCAAAATAGAGTATGTACATATTATTTATGAAGATGTGAAATGGAAAAATCCCTCTAAGATGAAAATGACTTTGTATAATGTCAAAGATTTGACTGAAGGAAATTACAAGGTTAATTGGGAGAAATTGATACCTCTTGATGAAAATCTAATAGAAAGAATGAATGACTGCGAAGTTGTAGTGCTTAAAATGATGGATAGACTTCCTTATGAGCTTTCTTACGATGAGCGTAAAAGATTGTATTTAAAACATCTTAGATATTGGAATCATATTTTTGAAACAAGTAAGATAGATTTATTTATATCTTCTAATATACCCCATGAGATATATGACTATGTTATTTATTGTTTATGTAAACTTAAGAAAATTCCAACGATACTTTTTTCCCAAACCAATATATCTGACACTGTTACTATGATGGAAAATTGGAAGTCTAATATGAAAACTATCCAAACTAAATATAAAAAATTATTAAAAAAATATAAGTATGCAGGTGAATCGGAAATTGTGTTGACAGGTAGAATCAAAAGAGATTTTGAAACAAGTGTGGATAAAACTATTCCTAGACGTTTTGACATATTAATAAAAAAGCCGTCACACAAAGTTATCAAAAACATTATTTCATTATTAATCAAATTGAATTTTGACCGCGTTTTATATTTGATAAGACAACCGCACCTTTTAATCCGAAGTGTAACTACATATATAGGAAGAATTATGTTAGACAGGAAGATGACTAGATTTTATAATCGTAACACGACAACGCCAGACTTTTCGAAGAAATATATTTATTTTCCTTTACATATGCAACCGGAAGTCTCGACTTCTCCTTTGGCTGGTTCTTTTGTCAACCAAATACTCATCGTGCAAATGATAGCATATCATTTGCCTAAGAATGTCTATATTTATATCAAAGAAAATCCTTATCAAAATGCTGTTGGACGGAGTATGAATTTTTATAAAGAGTTATTAAATATTTCGCAGGTTAGATTTGTACCAATATCCCTCGACACTTATCTATTAACAAATAATTCTGTGGCAGTAGCTACCGCTACAGGAACAGTTGGATTAGAAGCACTATACCGGTGTAAACCAGTTTTAATGTTTGGCCACAATTTCTATCAATACGCAAAGGGAATATTCCAAATTGAAAGCAATTCCGATTGTCACGAGGCGATAAAAACAATATTTTCCGGAAATTTCAAATTAACCGTCAAAGATATCAAGATATTTTTGAAGTCTTTGGAAGACACCACTATAGAAGGATATATAGACCCTGATTACAAAATTAACACTTACGTTACAGATAATATTAATAGTAAAAACATCTCACGGAGTCTCATTAAAAAAATATCTAGTATATACAACCCATGAAAATTATATGCTTTTCTTCGCATACTGCGACTTGGTTTTTTGCTTTTGCACAGGCAGTTATTGCCTCGATGTTACAAAAACGTGGACATGAAGTTATTTACATCACTCCAGGAAATATTTTTCCCGGTATATCCAATTTGGCACAGGAAAAAATTCTTAGAAAAGAATTTAGTTTGAAAGGGTATGAGTTGAAAACAGTTTTAACAAAAGAAGATTATAAGCAAATAGAGTTTTTATTAAAGAAATTGACCAAAAATAATTTTGACAATTTTTCGATAGATGGTATTCAAATCGGCAAAATAGCGATGTATGAATTCTTGTTACATAACAAAAAGATGAATATTAAGTTGACAGATGCTGAATGGAATAAGTGTGGAACTTATTTTAGAAACGTATTAATTTCTTTTTTTGCTTGCAGAAAAATTTTAAAAATTGAAAAACCTGATGACATCTTGATGTTTAGCACTTTATACTCTATCGATCATGTATGGCAAAAATATGCTAAGTATGTGGGTATACCAATATACTTTATGGATCATGGCGCCAATTTTTCAGATGTTGATGACACTTTAATGATTGGAAAAACAAATACATTTTATTTTTTTGATAAATTAAAAATAATCTTTAACAAAATAAAGAATAAGCCTGTCCCCCAAAACGAATTGAAGTATGTAACAGAAAATTTTTTAGAGTTGCTTAAAGCAAAACATTTTCTAGTTTATTCGGCTCCTAAAAGTAAAGAATATGTAGATGTAAGAAAGATCTTCAATATAAGAGATGATCAAAAAATACTTACTGCTACATTAAGTAGTTACGATGAGACATTTGCGGCTGAATATGTGGGTGCATGGAGTCTTCCGAAGAAACTAGTTTTCAAAAATCAGATAGAGTGGATTAAAATTTTAATCAGTTATGTAAATAAGAAAAAAGATCTGTTTTTGATAATTAGAGTACATCCGAGAGAATTTCCTAACAAAAGAGAAGGTTTAAAATCAGCTCATGCCAAAATGTTGGAAAAAGTTTTCCACAATCTACCACGTAATGTAAAAATTAATTGGCCCACAGACAATATTTCTATTTATGATATAGCTCAAGAAACTGATATGTTTTTGAACGCATGGTCCTCTGTGGGAGTCGAAATGAGTTTACTCGGAATTCCTGTAGTTATTTTTACCAAAGAGTTAATTTTTTATCCTCCAAATCTTGGTTATTTGGCAAAAGACAGTAAAGATTATTTCGAAAAAGTAGAACTGGCGTTAAAAAAGGGCTGGAGTTATGAAAAAATAAAGATGACATACCGTTGGTTGGCATTATATTATTACCACACGATAGTTAGACTTAGAGATAAAAAAACACTGACAAAAAACTCAGTATCTAAGATATTTTTTTCTAAAACAATAAATTATTTCTATCGTTTACTTCCATTTAAGATAAGAAAGTTTATGATAAAAATTTATTATATGATTCCTGGTTTGGGGGTTGGTAAGAGACAAATAAACGATTGTAAAAGACAGCTAACTGAACATGTAGATATCTCAAGTGTAGAAAAAATGATTAAAAACTCGGGTGATACGTTAATTGACGTTGAAAAAATTTTGAAAAACAAAACCACGGAAAAAGAGGAAGACCTGTTTGTTAGACATGAAGTAAAAAGAATATATGATGCTTTATATGGAGGTTTACCTAAGGGCGAAAAGGTAAAGAAAAGTGGTTTGCGGTATAATTTAGGACAGGTTTTTATCAATAAATGAGTAATTTAAAAACAACAGTAAAAAAAATTTTGTCTTTTACTTTTAGGAAGATTCCTTATTTAAGTATTTTTGTTCGGAATGTGTTGGACGGATTAGCAGATGTTTCAATTTATATATCGAAATGGGTTGGAAAAACATATACACTTTTTTTCGATTATCTTGGTACTTCATGGTATGACCATAGATTTGATCATCTAAGAGGTATTAGAAATTATCATTGGCTTGAAAGAGTATTTTTCGTTCTCCCAAAAATTTCAGTAGGCGATAATATTTTGGATGTTGGTTGCGGAGATGGCATGTATTCCGGCGTGTTTTATTCAGAAAAGGCGAAAAGCGTATTATCAATAGATGCAAATCAAGATGCGATAAATACGGCTAATAATCGCTATAAGGCAGATAACGTTAAATTTCTAAAAAAGAACATATTAAAATGGGAAATTCCTGAAAATAAATATGACATAGTAATAATGTTTTCGGTTATTGAACACTTAACTGCCAGTGATGGCCATAGAGTGTTACTAAAAATTAAAAGATCTCTAAAAAAAGATGGAATTTTTTATGGTTCTACTCCAATTGTAAAAAAATTGGGAGTTAGTAATTGGGAACATAAAAATGAATTTACCTCATTAAAAGAACTTAGAGTATTTTTAGAAAAAGTATTTACAAGTGTAAAAATAAACGATTCTTCTTGGAACAAGGATAGACCGGAAGGTTATTTTGAATGCAGAAGATAATTGAATTATGAAAACACCAGTAGTTTTAATCATCTATCATAGGCCAGAAATGTTGGCAAAGGTTTTGGAATCAGTTCAAGAGGTAAAGCCAACTGAAATATTTGTAATTGCTGATGGTCCAAAAGATAAACTGGATGCCGGAAAATGTAAAAAGACAAGGGATTTAATTAATTCAATTGATTGGAAATGTAAAATTCATAAGAATTATTCTTCAATAAATTTAGGACTCCGGAAGCGTGTTGTCACAGGACTTAATTGGGTGTTTTCAAAGGTAGATCGCGCAATAATATTGGAGGATGATTTGGTTATTAATAAAAGTTTTTATAGTTTTTGCGAGAAGATGTTGGAGAAATATAGAAGTGATGAAAAAATTATTTCCATTTCAGGTAATAATTTTTTGTTTGACAGATACAAGATTAAGAACAGCTATTTTTTCTCACGTCATATATATTCGTGGGGGTGGGCTACTTGGAAAAGAGCTTGGAAATTATACGATGACAAAATGTCGAATTGGCCTAAAGTTAAGTCACAAAAAGTTCTTAAGAAAATATTTAATAAATTTGTAGAATTTACCTATTGGACAAATATTTTTGATTTAATTTACAAGAGAAATATTGACTCTTGGGCTTACGGTTGGACATATACAGCTCTTATAAACGATAAACTGACAATTGTTCCGTCTGTAAACATGGTCTCAAACTTAGGAACTGGACGAAATGCGACACACACTTCAATTAAAAGCAAAGTACTTGGCTTACCCATTAAAAGCATTAAATTTCCTCTAAAATATCCTAAGGTTGTTAAGCGAGATATTTTAGCTGATTCAATAATTGAGAATACACTTTTTATTACACCTAAAAATACAGCTGGTTTGATAGTAAGATCCCTTTTAGGTTTTTTAAAAAATGAACATATTTAACTACGGAAGAATTTATTCCAAATTATCTCCAAATCAAATTAAGAGTTTGAAACTTAGCTCAAGTTCAAATGAGAAACTATTATCTTTATCAAAAATATACTTTTTTCTATTTGGTTATCCTGATGTTGCAGGTCAGCGGAAATATATGATTATAGAAAAGCTTTTGAAATTAAAAAAAAGCGAAACAATTCTAGACGCCGGAACAGGAAACGGCATTTACTTGCAGGAGTTTGGAAATAGGTATTTAACTAGTGGTGTAGGAATAGATGCTAGAGTAGAGAGAATTAAAGCGGCAGAAAAAATAAATAAATATTTAAAAGGTAATAATGTTTTTATAACTTCTACCTTGGAAAAAGTAAATTTGGGACACAAAAGGTTTGACAAGATAATTTGCCTGGAGGTTCTTGAACATATTGTAAATGATATAGATGTTTTAAAAAAGCTCACTAAAAGTCTTGATAAAGGTGGACTATTAATAATTTCTGTTCCCATGAAAGGAACAGGACTAACCAAAAAGCAGCAGGAGGACCCTAATTTTAAACCTGAAAAATATGGACATGTTAGGAGTGGTTATGATGAGCGTGAATTAAGAAAATTAGCAATTAATGCTGGTCTTAAAGTTGTTTCTATTCAAAGATATTTCTTTTTTGTCAGTAAATACGCAGTTAAATTTCAACAATTGTTGTATAAAAAAGGGTTTATCATTTTAAATTTAATATTTAGTCCGCTCCTTTTAATAATTTCGGGACTTGATAGCATATTTAAGTTTAGTCCCCGTGGATATATTGCCGTATTTAAGAAAAACAGTGACTTATAGAATGGTTCTAATTCCCCAATAAATTGGCAAAAGTAGGCGTTTGATTTTTTGGATATTTTCTTTAAAAAGGTCCTTTTCCTCTAGATTCAGTTTAAGGCCAGCATCAACAGAATCCATTTTTTTAATGACATTGAGGATTTCTTTTTCATAACGTCTATAAATTAGATCTATGGTTTGTTTTGGAATGTTATATCCATAGCTGGGAGCAAAAGACAGATCCGAATAGATTTTAAGTTCATGAAAGTGATAAAAAACAAGAGGGTGATTGCCTACATAAATTCCATCTTTTTTATCGTAGATTTTATGCACTTTTATATTCCAGGGTGCAAGATTTATTCCGGGATGTTGAAATTGGTGAAGGTTTTTATACAATTTTGGCCACTCATCTAAATACATCTGATCGCCGAATTTTTTACCTTTGGGTTTCCGGAAACACCAGGCAATACATTGCAACCTCCATCTTTCCAACGCTTTTAATCCGGTACTATCCCGTTTGATAAAAACCACTCCAGCGTTAAAGATACCAGAAACGGTATTTCTGGCGGAAAGTTTTTTGGGGAATCTATGAGGAGCAATTGCAATGCTTTTATTTCCTATATCGTCATAAACAAATTTAATATCTTTAAAAAAGAACATATCTGCATCAAGATAGAATAAACTTGGAATTTCAGGGTGTTTTTTGAAAAGATAGCTCATTAAACTCGATTTAAGGGTCCAGCTGTATTCTGATTTTTCTCTTTCTCCCTTTACTTTTAAAAGATCTGGTGTTTCGACATCTTTCAATTGGATTAATTTGGCATGCTTTAGTTTCAATTTGGAAAGATCTTCGTAAGCATCTTTATCCATGCAGAGTATCCATAGACAGAAGTTTTTGGAGGTTTTTTCTAACGAATAATATAAAGCTAAACCCTTATATAAATAATTTGAATAGAAATTTGTGCAAACGTTGTAACTAGCCATCCAGTTTGTATTATATGGTTTTTTTTGCAAGAATAGTAGGTTAATGAAGCACAGATATTTGATAACTGGAGCTACGGGTAAAATTGGAGTTTTTTTGATTAATAGACTGGGTATCGATGAATATTTAGGAATATCCAGGCAAAAATCAGGAAAGGGTATTGTTAATCTTGATTTATCGACGTGGATTTTTTCATCTCCTGATCAGTTTTTAGAGTATGACACGGTAATTCATTTGGCGGCGAAAGCACATATAGATAATTGTGAGGAAGACAGAAAATTTGGAAAAGATGGAGAAACCTGGAAAAACAATGTGGATGCTACCAAAAATATTGTTGAATTTTGCCGTCAAACAAAAAAGAAACTGGTATATCTCTCAACAGAATGCATATTTAATGGTAAGAAAAAGAAATACACAGAAAAGGATATTCCCTGCCCAATTAATTGGTATGGAGAAACTAAGCTTGAAGCTGAGAAAATCGTTATGAGTCTTCCTGATTCTTTGATTTTGAGGACTGTAATGGCTTATGACGGTAGACAAGAACATAAAGACATTGTTAGTGATTTTGCATTTAAACTTGAAAAAAAAGAAAAACTTATTGCAGCAACAGACCAAATAGTTTCATTCACTTATACAGGGGACATTGTTGATGCGATTTTAATATCTTCGGAGAAAAACCTAAAGGGAATTTATCATTTTGTTGGTAAAGACGCAGTAAGTGTATATAAACTAGCGGTTGAGATAGGTAATATTATTGGCTCCGATTCATCATTGATTGTTCCTGCTACAGTGGAAGATATATTAGGTAAAAAGAAGGCTATGTTGAGATTGAAAAATTCTGTATTGGACTATTCGAAATTCTACAAAGATACTGGATTTATGGCACTGAGTTTGGTTGAAGGATTGAAGAGATCTCTAAATAAATATTAGTAGGTTATAATTTAATTAATGTATAATTTTCTTACATTTTCCGATTCAGCAAAATACGCTGACATAGCAAGAAACATGGTGAACGGTTTAGGTTATGGAAGTAGTTTTTCTTTTTGGTCAGTGAGTGTTTTTGAGTATATAAAAGCAAAGTTGTTTCTAACTTTATCAACACCTCCTGTTATGCCATTTTCAATGGCAGGTTTTTTTAAGATTTTTGGATTAACTGACTTTGCAGTAATTTTCACATCATCTTTCTATTTTATTCTCACCTTAATATTTGTTTTTTTATTGTCGAAAAAGATTTGGAAAAGTAATCTAGTTGGTAGTTTATCAGTATTGGTTATTGGATTAAACAAAGATTTAATTAACTATGCTGTAAGTGGTGCAAGTGAATCGCCATTTATTTTTGAGATAGTTGCGGCAAGTTATTTTGCATTAATAAAAAGAAGATGGGCAAATTTTGTAACAGTATTATTATTATTATTAATGTATTTCACCCGACCTCAGGCATTTATTTATATTGCAGGAATAATTCTTTTTTGGCTTTTGAATAATTTTAATGTAAAGAAAGCAATTCTATATTTTGTCGGTGTACTATTTGCTGGACTTCTATTTGATCATTTTGTTTTGCTGAGGATGGAGGGAAAATACTTTTTGTATTCAGTGGTAAGTCGTGGACTACATTCGTCATTCAACCAGACTTCTGTAGCCTCAGATGCCTTGCGGGGTGCGACGGGTTCTGTTGGTTGGGGAACTGTTCAGATAGTAAAAAATATTTTCTACAATCTTTACAACTTTTTTAAGTTGGTGCCTAATATAATTTCGCCCTATCTTTTTGCGGTGTTTACTATTGGTTTATTTATAAAGTCTAAGAACAAGATTGAAAGCTCGTTTAAAACCTCATCGGTATTTATGATTGTATTAACCCTATTGGTGGTAGCTGCGAGCATTCCTTTTTTCAGATACCTTCACCCAGTAATTCCACTTATCTATATTGTTGCTGTTGGAACAATGGTAGAAATACTCAAATTACAACTTTCAAAGCGAATATTTTTGGTTCTTGGATCTTGTATCTTGGTGCTTATCTTTGGTGTCGGTCAAACACTTGGAGTACTAATTCTCGACTCACGGTTTGAAAGAAACACACACAATGTTGGCAAACCTCCGGTTTACATTGAGCTTTCAAGGGTTCTTAAAGAAAATACGGATGTTGACGATATTATTGTTACAAATCTTGATACATGGGGAACTTGGTATGGAGAAAGGAAAACTGTTTGGTTTCCACTTGAGCCAAAGCAATTGATAGATTCCTCTACAGAAAAAATTCCTTTTGATGCAATTTATTTAACAAGTTATTTAATAGATGATCAGAATTACTACATGGGGAACAATTGGAGATTAATTTTTAATAACCCAAATGATTTTAGTAAATGGACATGTAGCGGTTGTAGTGAAATTGCTAAAGAATTTAAACTAAAAGGTGTTTATTCTATTGCTGCCACCTCTAACTATGAAAGACAGGATGCAAAGGCTATTCTTCTAGTGAAAAAATAACAAAATGCTTTTAACAGACTACGAAATAATAAAAAAGTTTGATATTAAACCTACATATAGGATATTGGATGTTGGTGGAAGTATGAAACAGCACCAGCAGATTTCTATTGATACTCTTGTAGATATAATAAGACCTGAAGAGGCTCCGTATGGAAAAAGTAAACTACTTGCTAAGAAGTTTGTTCAATTAGATGTAACTAAACAAAAATTACCTTTTAACGATAAAGAATATGATTTTTGTTTATGTACACATACATTAGAAGATTTATACAATCCTTTTCTTCTTATTGATGAAATGTCCAGAGTTGCAAAAAGAGGATTTATTTCAACTCCATCAATGGGTCAGGATATGGAATATTCCCATTTTAATTTAACTGATTGGAAAACAGGTCAAAGAAGAGTTCCAGGTATTGCTCATCACAAATGGTTTTTTTACGAAAAAAAAGGAATTATTCAAATAATACCAAAAAATTATCCCATTCTATATTCATCCAAATTTCATATTACAAAATGGCTTGGTGATAGTGAATTTCAATATTTTTGGGAAGAAAAAATAAGATATAAACAAATTAAAGATTTAAGTATCCACAAACTTATTAAAGAGTATTCTACCTTTATTGATACAAATATAAAGTATATTAAAAAAGGTCCAGTTTTAGTGTATTTAGATAACCCCTTCTATTTTTTGAAAGAATTCATAAAAGTACTTCTTAAAAGGTAGGGAATTGCTTCAGGTTGTGAGTTATTCAAGAATAAACTAAAATTGTTTCTGAAGGTGAAAAAACTTATTAATAATGTATTTGACCTAGCAAAGTCTGATACTGCTAAAGATACTGCAATTCTTTTTTCAGGGAATGGTTTAACCGCTTTTTTGGGTTTTTTATTTACAATTATTATTGCAAGAGTATTAAGTGTTTCTGATTTTGGAATTTTTGCTGCAGTTTCAAATTTGATTGTAATATTAACTTCTTTATCAGATCTTGGGTTATCTTCAGGTGTTGTTAGTTTTTCATCAACTTTTTTTAGTAAGAATGAGGAAAAAGAGGCAAATGAATATGCTAAAGCAGCATTTAATATTAAATTGATTGTTTCAGTTATTTTATCTTTGGGAATAACAATATTTGCAGGTTACGTATCAAAAAATTGGTTAGCGAATGACAGCAAGGAAACAGCATATTGGGTAGCATCAATTTCACTTCTTTTTGTTGGGGCTACTTTTTTACCATATATACTTCAGGCAAAGAAGTTATTTCTAAAATCTGTTTTAATCGATGTTTCTGTTAGTTTATTTAAAGCTTTAATACCGTTTATCTTTTTTGGTTTGGGAATCTTAACTCTTAGAACAACACTACTGGCATATGGCTTAAGTGTTTTTATTTCATTAATAGTCGGTTTAATTTTTACTGGAACAAAATTTTTATCTGCAAAACCTGATAAAAAAATCTATAAAGACTTAGTTAGCTTCTCTGGCTGGTTGGGTGTCAATAGAATAATTTCGTCAATATCGGGAAAGCTAGATATTCAAATGCTTGCGGCAATGGCTGGATCAGTTGTAACCGGAATATATGCAATTCCTTCGAGACTTGCTTCACTAATTATTGTTTTATCGTCAAGTTTTACAAACGTGTTAGCACCAAGATTTTCATCTTTTAATAATAAGAAAGAAGAAAAGAAATACTTAATAAAATCATCCTTAGTTACCTTGGGAATAGTTGCTTTGATGGTTGTTTGGATTTTAGTTGCCAAACCTTTTATCACTATACTTTTTGGTCAGAAATATCTATCCGCTGTTCCAATTTTCCAAGCTTTATGTGCAGGATTAATTCCTTTTATGGCTGCTGTTCCTCCAGTAACAGCAATAATATATGCTATGAAAAAGACAATATTTATTGGCATGTTTTCTTTCTTTCAAATAGCTGCAGTGTTTATACTAAATTTTATTTTTATTCCTAAATACGGACCAATTGGTCCAACCATTACATTCGGAGTGATAAATTCGATTTTAGCTATATATTCATGGATTATTGTTATTAACTACTACAATAAAAAATGATAAAGATTTCAGTTCATTGTTTAGTAAAAAACGAGGCTCGGTTTATTTGGTACTCCCTCACTTCAGTTGTTGATTGGGTAGATAGACTAAGAATAGTAGATACCGGTAGTACAGATGACACTGTCAAAATAATTAACGAATTTATTAAAACTTATAAGGGTCCAACTGAGATATTTTTTAAGCAGGAAGTTTTTAAAGAAAAATTTGATGAAAAAAGATTTAGAGATGAAATGTTTAATGAAGACATTAAAATAAATGATATTGACTGGATTTTAATTGTTGATGGAGATGAAATTTGGTGGAATGAATCAATTAAAAAAGTTTCTGAAACCATTAAAAAAGAAGGTAATAAAATCGAATCGGTTATCGTGCCAGTGTGTAACCTGGTAGGAGACATGTTTCATTATCAAGAAAAATTAGCAGGCAGATATCAATTTAAAGGTTTACCTAAAGGACATTACAATCTTCGAGCATATAATAAAAATATTCCTGGTCTTCATTCTAAAGGAGAATATGGAGTTTTTGGTTGGTTCGATAGTGATAATAAAATGATTCAGGAAAGAGATATGTCAAAGGTTAGGTTTGTTAATGCTCCCTATATGCATGCGACACATTTACAACGTTCTTCAGAAAATATTAAAGATTTGGAAGTAACACAAAGGAGGAAAAAATATAAACATGAGATCGGAAAAACTTTTGCAAAGGATTTCTACTATCCAGAAGCCTTTTTTAAATCAAAATCTTCAATTGTTTCAGATAGTTGGGAAAGAATGAATTGTTTATTTAAGATTCAATCTTATTTAGAAACTCCATTAAGAATGATTAAAAGAAGGATCACTGCATGAAGTGTTGTATAAATGAAAAATAATAATTTAAAAAAAGAAATATTTGATAAAGAAATAATTGAAATTTCAAAACGAGGTGAAAATAATAAACTATTAAATAGACATACAAAGATTCTAAATTTAATCTACCAATATTGTGACAAAAATGATTATATTTTAGACATAGGTTGTTTTGATGGAAAAATTCTCAAAACACTTGAAAGTAAAGGATATAAGAATCTATATGGGCTTGATTTTTCAGAAAAGTCTAGAAAAAGTTTTATTAAATCAAAAATTAATTTTGCTTCATATAATATTGAAAATGATTTAGTTCCTTTTAAATATAAATTTGACGCAATAATATACACTGATGTTCTTGAACATCTATTTTCTCCTGAAATAACCCTCTGTAATATCAAGAAAAATCTTAATGATAAAGGAAAAATATTCTTTTCTGTTCCAAACGCAGGCTGGTTTATAAATGGTATTTTACTTTCACTGTTTCCTTCAAAATTATTTATTTCTACAGCTTTCGGCCCATGGAGCCATTCGTATAGTTTTACTTTTTATCAAATTAAAAAAATGGCTCAAGAATTAGGATTTAAGATTATGAATCTTTCAGGAGGAAGAATGGATAATTATGCATTTGATAAAGGAATTAAAAAGATGATTTATGAATTATTTTTAATTTTATTATTTCCTTTTACATTTATTTTTCCTGAGATTTTTTCAGATCACATATTTGGAATATTTGAAAGTTCTTAATTAGAATCAAATTATTATGCAAAAATTATCTTCTTGGGAAACAAAAGAATACTATTCAAAAGCAAAAGAGGGAAGTTTAGATTTTTCTCACCCTGGAATGAAAATTCTTCAGGAATATATTAATAGTGCTAATGGTATTAAAGTTTTGGATATTGGTTGTGGTGAGGGAACAAGACTTGCAGGATTAATAAAGAATAATAAGATAATAGAAGGATGTGGTATTGATATTAGTGATACTGCAATTGAGTTAGCTAAAAAGAATTATCCTTACTTAAAATTTATTAATTCTGATATAGAAAAGATTTCTTATAAGGATAAGACATTTGATCTTATATATAGTGCATATGTTTTAGAACATTTAAATAATCCAGAAAAATTATTGAAAGAAGCAAAACGATTATTGAAATCCAACGGGATTCTTATTTTAATTGCTCCAAATTATGGATCTCCCAATAGATCTTCTCCATGTTACATTGGTTTAAGAATTAATAAGCTAGTCATAGGATACATAAAAGATTTATTAAGAATATTTTCAAACAAAGAAAAACTTGATTGGAATAATGTAAAACCTATTTCCACTAAGGACAAATACAAAATCGATTGGGATTGTCAGACAGAACCTTATTTGGGTTCTTTAATAAGTTATTTAAAGGAAAATGGTTTTAAGATGTTGGAATATTCATCCTGTTGGGAAGAAGAGAATGAAAATTGTTCAATATTACAGAAGGTAATATTTACATTATCTAAGTTAAAATTATATCCTTTTAACTATTGGGGACCACACTTTGTTTTGGTTGTAAGAAAAATAATTTAATTGTCATAAAATACCCCTTGAGGTAAAATTACCCAGATGAGTAAGAGTCTCTTAAACCTAAAAAGACAAAATTTGTTGGTAAAGTTAGTCAGCTTATTTAAAAATAACTTCTTTTTTGTTCTTATTTTATTATTAGCTATCTTCTTAAGGGCATTTAAGCTTAATGAATTAACAACTTTTGGAGGAGATCAGGGGCAAGACTTTTTGGTGGTTAAAGACATGATTCTTTATCACAAATGGACACTTTTAGGTATTAAAACTTCTGTCTACTCATTTTTTCAAGGTCCAGTATATCTTTATATGCTTTTTCCTTTTTTTCTTCTGTTTAATTTACAATCAATTTCTGGAGCAATTGCTGCAGTATTTTATTCGATAGTTACTTTGATATTTTTATATATTTTATGTAATAAATATTTCTCTAAAAGAGTTGCAATAATAAGTTCTTTACTATTTACAGTCTCTGGAGAATTAATTATTTATGGAAATACACCTTTATATCAACATTTCTTACCTCTATTCATAGTTCTAGCTATTTATTTATTTTTAGTGAAAAAGAAAAATATTTTTGTAAACCTATTATTAGGATTATCTCTTGGATTGGGGATTGAACTACACCTTTTAAATATAAGTTTGTTAATTGCTGTTTTTTTCTACCTAATATTTGTTGAAAAAAGTAAATTTAAAAACATCTTAAGCTATATTGGAGGAATAATTCTAGGTTTAGCTCCAACAATTGTTTTTGAACTGAGACACAATTTTCTAAATACAAGATTTATTTTAAATTATCAACCCAAAGAGGAATTTGAGTTAAAAATATTTAATTTTATTAATCAATGGTTAAAAGGATCAGCAATTTTTTATGGTGCAAGTTTAATTATTTTTGGTGTTATTATTCTTGTTTTTGTTTTTTACTTTCTTTTTTACAAAACAAAATCTGAAAATATTGCAAAATTACAAAAACTATCATTAATATTAATCCCTATCTCTGTTCTATTAAGTGTTGGATTTTCTGCATATGAACCACACTATATTCTTCCTTTTTGGGTAATTTTATTAATTATTATTCCTGTAGCTATAGATAATGTATTTAATAAAAGGATAGGGAATATAATTATTTCTGTATTAGTTATTACAAATTTAATATTTTCGGTTTCAAGACTCAAAAATAATCATGGTTATTCAATGTCAGAAGGTTGGACATTAAAGAAAATTGATTATGTAGGTAAATTAATTAGTAAAGACTCATTGAATTACCCTAACTTTAATGTTGCCTCACTTCTTGATAGTGTTACTCGTGCTTTTCCAATAAGATATGCAGTTATTATTAACGGTTCTATTCCAGAACCTGCTGAAAATTATCCATCAAATAATTATCTATACTTAGTAACAAATTATAGTCAAGAAAAGATATTCGAAGTTACAACCTGGGAAGTAACTTCATTTTACCCATTTAAAATAGGTGAAACTTGGGATTTGAAAGATGGGTTTTATCTTTACCGGTTAGACAGGATTTTATCTAGTAAGTAGAATGAAATTAAGAGGAATTGATGATAAACAAAATTAAAACATTTTTTAAAAGTAAACTTTATTTAGTTGCAATTATTTTTTCAATAATTCAATTATTTGTTCTTTCTAAAGTTGAGTTTATTGCTTGGCCTGAAATGAATCTCTGGCCATACCTTGTATTAAAAGGGTGGCTTCCTTATAAAGATATCGCAATTGTTCATACTCCTTTATTAATTTTATTTTTATCTGTTTTTAATAAAATCTTTGGAGTTGGGATTTCTCAATTAAAGTATTTTACTTGGGCTTTTGTAGTATTTTCTAACTTAACTTTATTTTTCTTTGTCAAAAAGTTACTCGATCAAAAAAAGGCTTTATTTGCTCTTTTTATATACATTCCACTTTTAATCTTTTTTCAGGGAAATGGTTTATGGTTTGATTTAGCTTTAGCTCCTTTAGGGCTTTTAATTTATTTCTTTTTAACTAAGAAAAAATATTTATTTGCAGGAATATTTTTCTTTTTGGCAGTTTTCACTAAACAGACTGCAGTTTGGTTTTCTATTCCAATAATTTTTCAGATACTAGAAAGCCATGATTTTTCCATTAAAAAGTCTTGGCCTGGAATGGATTACTTCCTTTTGGGATTACTTATTCCGACATTAATAACTCTTTTAACATTTTGGGTATTTAAATTCCTCCCTGATTTTATCTTTTGGGCCATAAAGTTTGGAGTATTTTATTTGCCTCATGCTGCTGGTCAAATACATTTTCCCGCTTTAAGAGAACTATTAGTTTCATGCATTCCTTTTCTATTTTTGGCTCTCTACATCTATAAGTTTAAGAAAAAAACTAATTGGTCACTTGTTATTTGGACAATTGTTGGTATTTTGGGAGTCTATCCTAGATGGGAATGGTTTCATTATCAGCCTTCACTTCCTTTTCTTGCTTTAATAATTTCTATTACCTTCTTTGAAAGTAAGGAGAAAATATTCAAATATATTTGGATTTTAATATTTCTTTTATTTATTACTGCTTTAGGAAGATTTATCTATAGAAATTGGGGACTTGAAACTAGATTTTATGATAGTCAGACTCAAAAAGTAGTTAGTGGAGTAAAAGGAAAGGTTAAACCGAATGATCAAATCCAAGTTATTAATTATTGGGATAATATATATCCTTTGACTAATACTCTTCCTTCTTTTAAGCCATGGATTCCGTATCTATCGTGGTATTTAAAATACCCATCAATTGAAAAAAGATACATATATGAAATTACTACAAATAAGCCTTTATTAATTGTTCAAGGTAAATTTGAAGAAGTATCTCCCAATTCTTATGAAATTCCCCAAGTAAAAAGCTTTATTAATCATTTTTATTCTACATTTAGCACAATTGATCAAAAAGTTGATATATTATTACCCAACAAATGAAAATTGCTTTTTTAAACATTTATAACGGCTTGGTTGATAGAGGAGCAGAAACCTATGTCAAGGAACTTGCAGAAAGACTTTCTTCTAAACATAAGGTTTCTGTTTTTCAGGCAGGAGAGAAAAAAGGATTTGAAAAATATGATGTGGAAAAAATTGGCATTGGAATAAATTTAAATACAAAGAATGAAGAGTCAAAACTTAAAAAAAGGTTTTTTATAGATTACTGGAGTTTTAAGATTTTTATTTTTACTTTTAAATGTATTCCTAAAATTTGGAGAGAAAAATATGACGTTGTAATTCCGGTTAATGGTGGTTGGATGCCAGCACTCCTTAGAATTGTTACCTGGCTTTATGGAGGAAAGATGGTTATTTCTGGACAGTCAGGAATTGGATGGGATGACATTAATAATTTATGGTGTTTCCCTAACGTATTTGTTTCTCTTTCTAACTATGCAGCAAAATGGGCAAAAGGAATGAATAGTTTTATTAAGGTAGAAGTTATTCCAAATGGAGTAGACATAAATAAATTTAAGCCAGATGGAGAAAAGTATGAAGTAAACTTGCCAAAACCTGTAATCTTTTGTGCAGGAGCTTTAATAAAACAAAAAAGAATTGATTTAGCTATTAAAGCTGTGTCTAAACTTAAAAATGTAAATTTATTAGTTTCAGGTAAGGGAGAACTTAGTGAGCATATTGTTAAACTTGGAAATAAATTATTAGGAAAAAGATTTAGGCTTATAAATGCAAATTTTGAAGAAATGTCATCTATATATAGATCAGTTGACTTGTTTACACTTCCTTCTGAAGATTACCAGGCTTTTGAAATCGTTTTAGTTGAAGCAATGGCATCAGGAATTGGAGTTGTAGCTAATGAAGATCCAATTAGACAAGAAATTGTAGGCGAGGGTGGAATATTGGTTGATCCAACTAATATAAATAAATATTCGGAGGTTTTGAAAAAAGCATTAAGTACTAACTGGAAAGAAAAAAGTATAAAACAAGCAAAGAAATTTAGTTGGGATATAATTTCAAGTAAATACGAAGAATTATTGTTAGATATTGTTAAAAAATGAGAGTAAGTATAGTAATTCCTACATACAATGAGTCAAAAGTGCTACTAGACTGCCTAAAATCGCTTGAGACGCAGGCATTTTCTAATTATGAAGTAATACTCGTTGATGATGGCTCAAATGACAATACGCTCAAATTAGCCTCAGAATTTAAGCCCAAGAATTTTAGTCTGAAACTCTTAAAACAGGACCATAAAGGAGCAGGTTCTGCAAGAAATTTGGGTGCAAAAGAAGCAATTGGGGAGATATTGGTTTTTGTTGATGCGGACATGACTTTTGACAGGGATTTTTTAAAGAACCTAATAAAACCAATTGAAAATGGGGAGACTAAAGGAACTTTTAGTAAAGAAGAATTCGTTAGTAATTGGGAAAATACTTGGGCCAGGTGTTGGAACTTAAATGAGGGCTGGGAAAGTAAAAAAAGACACCCCAAAAATTACCCCGATAGACAAAAAGTATTTAGAGCTATATTAAAAAGTGAATTTGATAGGGTAGGAGGATTTAATCCAGGAGGATATAACGATGATTGGAGTTTAAGTGGAAAATTAGGTTATGAAGCAGAAATTGCAGAAAATGCAAAGTTTTATCACAAAAACCCTTCATCTTTAAAAGAAGTATTTGTCCATGCTAAATGGGTAGGAAAAAGAGATTATAAATTTGGTCTTTTAGGTAAAAAATTAGCTTTACTTAGAGCAACCTTACCTGTTTCTTTAATAGTCGGATTTTATAAATTTGTTATTACTGGTGAAAGTGCTTTTGTTGTATTTAAAGTTGTTTATGATTTTGGAATATTCTCTGGAATATTTTTAAGTTTTTTTAGTAGTAACCTAGCTAAATAATATATGGCTCTATTGTTTGTTTTAATTATTGGTTTTTTTGTTAGATTAATTGTTTTAAATCAGTCTTTTTGGTTGGATGAAGCTATAGGAACACTGGTTGCTAAAAATCAATCCTTTTTACAGATTTTAACTCAATTTCCCAAAGGAGATAATCATCCTCCACTTTATTATTTAACTCTTAAAGCTTGGGGGGACTCTTTTGGTTACTCAGAAGTTGCAATAAAAATGTTATCTGTTATTGCAGGAACAATAACCATATTTTTTGTCTATAAAATATCTGAATTTTTCATTGATAAAAAAGAAAAGAAGAATCTAATTAATTTTCCTTTTATCGCATCTTTATTATTCGCTTTCGCTCCATTACATATTTATTATTCTCAAGAAGCCAGAATGTATGTTTTTTCAGGACTGTTTGCAACTATGTCTGTATATTTTTTCCTTAATTGTTTACGAGAAGAAAAAAATAAGTTTATTAATTGGTTTTTTTATTCTACATCTTTAATATTAATAGCATTTTCCGATTATCTACCAATTTTCCTTTCTCCAGTTTTTTTTATTTATGCACTATTAAGTAAAAAAGATAGAAACTGGTGGATTAAACACTTATTAAGTTATGTTCCTTTGGGAATATTGGGATTATTTTGGATGCCGATATTTATTTTCCAATCTAATGCTGGAAAGATCTTTCTTCAAGCCTTACCTACTTGGAAGGCTGTTGCAGGAGGAGCTACTTTAAAACAATTAGCTTTAGTGTGGGTCAAGTTTATTGTAGGTAGAATTTCCTTTGACAATTTTTATTTATATTTATCATTGATAATTATTTTTTCAATTCCATTTTTAATAAGTTTAATAAAGTCTTTTAGAGAAGTGAAAAAAGTATCATTAATTGTCCTTTGGCTATTAGTTCCAACAATTTTTGCATTTTTTGCATCGTTTTTTATTCCTGCTTTTATATATTTTAGATTTATGTTTGTTCTTCCAGCCTTTTATATTTTAGTGGCCTTTGGAATCTCTTTAATGAAAAATAATCGAATTAAAATTGCTTTGATTGTTTCTATACTAGCTATAAGTTCGTTTAGTCTTTATTTGTATTATTCAAACAAGAAATTTCAAAGAGAAAATTGGAGAGAGGCAGTAAGTTTTGTGGAATCTAGGGTAAAAGAAAATGAATTAATTGTGTTTGCAAACCCTGAGCCATTTGCTCCTTATAGATGGTATGCCAAGAGTCTTTCAAATGCACTAGGTGCTACAGATACTCTTTCACCTTCTTATGATAAGACATATAGGAATCTTGAGCCTTATTTAAGGAATAAAAGGGCAGTTTATTATTTTGAATACCTTCAAGAAATAATGGATCCCAGCAAAATTACTTACAGAATACTTACTTCAGAAGGGTTTAAGCCTAAAGAGACTTACCCTGATTTTATAGGGGTTGGAAATATAATTTACCTTTCTAGGCAATAATCAGATATAATTTTGTTTATGAGGATTGGAATTGATATCTCACAGGTTGTTTATGGCACAGGAGTATCTTTTTATACGAGAATGTTAGTCAAGCACTTATTAAAGCTTGACTCGGAAAATAGTTATTGTCTTTTTGGAGGAGCCTTAAGAACTAGACAGATATTATTAGATAAGATTAAAGAATTCGAAGAATATAAAAATAAGTTTACGACTAGGGTATATCCTTTTTCTCCTAGCATTTCTGATTTTATCTTCAATAAGGTTCATTTTTTACCAATAGAAACATTTATAGGTAAAATTGATGTTTTTCATTCATCTGATTGGGTTCAACCTAAATCTAATTGTTTTAATGTAACAACAATTCATGATCTAGCGCCTATTATTTACCCCAAACTTAGTGATAGAAGTATCGTTGAAGTACACAAAAGAAGAATAAAAAGAATATTCGCAGAAGTTGATAGAGTAATAGTCCCTTCAAAAGCAACAGAAAATGAGTTATTAAGAGTGGGTTATGATTCAAATAAAATTAGAGTAATTTATGAAGCTCCAGGAGATGCTTTCAAAAAACTTTCTTCAGAAGAAGTTGAAAGAGTTAAAGACTGGTTAAAGATTAGAGGTAAATATATTTTAGCTGTTGGAGTTGGAGAAAGAAAAAATACAAAAGGAATAATTAAAGGATTTGACTTATCAAGGGCAGGAAAAGACATTAATCTTGTTATTGCAGGAGATCCTGATAATGTTCATGAAGTAAAGCGTGGAGTAATTTTTACTGGGATGCTAAACGACTACTCTTTAGCCTCTCTTTACTCAGGAGCCGAAGCTTTGGTATTTCCTTCATTTTATGAAGGATTTGGCTTACCGATTCTTCAGGCATTTGCTTGTGAATGCCCAGTTGTAACCTCAAACACTTCTTCTATGTTTGAAATTGCAGCTGATGCAGCTGTTTTAGTTGATCCACACGATGCTTCTTCAATTGCCGAGGGAATATTAAAGGCATTACAAGGTCCTAAGGGTCTTATACAAAAAGGAATGAAGAGAGTAAAGGATTTTTCTTGGGAAAAAGCAGCAAAACAAACAATCGATGTTTATAAGGAAGGAAAAAAATTAGTATGATAATAGGAATTGACGGAAATGAAGCTAATGTAATAAATAGAGTAGGAGTTAATCAATATGGCTTCGAGCTTCTCTGGGGAATCTACAAACTACAGGATGAATGGAAAAATGAGCACAAGATTATAGTTTTTCTTAAAAAAGAACCACTAAAAGACCTTCCAGAAGAGTCAGAATATTTTAAATATAAGGTCCTTTCTGGAACGAGTATGTGGATTATTAAAAAACTTACTCCTTACCTTTTATTTTCCAGAAGTAAGCCAGATATTTTTTTTACTCCAAGTCATTACGTTCCACTTTTTTCTCCCATGCCTAGAATTTGTTCAATAATGGACCTTGGTTTCCTCAATTTTTCGACACAATTTAAAAAATTAGTACTTTGGCAGTTAAAACTCTGGAGTGCTTTTTCAGTTTTTGTATCAAAGAGGGTCATAGCAATATCAAATAGTACAAAAGATGATATTGTACGACACTATCCTTTTGCCTCGAGAAAAACTTATGTTACTCATCTTGCTTATGATAGTAGTAAATACAATGTTAATGTTCCTGAAAAGGATGTGCGACGGATAAAAGAAAAGTACACTATAGTTGACGACTATATCTTGTTCCTAAGTACCCTCAAGCCAAGTAAAAATGTTGAGGGACTTATTGATGCTTATAAGCTTGTTAGAACAAAATATCCAAAAATCACACTTGTTATCGGTGGAAAAAAAGGTTGGATGTATGAATCTATTTTTAGAAAGGTTCAAAATCTAGGTTTAGAAAAAAATATTATTTTTACTGGATTTGTTGATGAAAAAGATAAGCCTGCATTATTTAAAGGAGCAAAATTGTTTGTTCTTCCCTCATTTTGGGAAGGATTTGGCTTAGATGTTTTAAATTCTCTTGCCTGTGGCATACCAGTAGTTGTTTCAAAGGCAGGAAGTTTGCCTGAAGTTGCAGGAAATCCGGGAATCTATGTAAATCCAAACGATCCTAATGATATTGCCAGTGGCATTAATAAAGTTCTTTCTATGAGTGATTTAGAATATAATAAGATAGTTGAAGAAGGTTTAAAGCAGGCCAAGAAGTTTTCTTGGAAAAAAACTGCTAGAGAAACCTTGAAAATATTAATAGCAACAAAATAAGTATGTTTAAAGATAAAAACGGCAATAGTCTTTCCACAAAACAGGCTCTGCCAAAGATAGTTAATAGAATAGATAATATTTTTTTAGATTTTGAGCTTAAACTCCTGAGGTGGTTGGGACATGTTCCTTTTCATTCTATTAGAAAGATATTTTATAGACTATCTGGGATAAAGATAGGAAAAGGTTCAACAATACATATGTGGGCAAACTTTTATGAGCCAAAAAATATATCTATAGGTAACGATACTATTATTGGTAATAATGCATTTTTAGATGGCAGAGCGAGCCTTAAGATAGGAAGCCACACTGATATTGCTTCAGAAGTTATGATTTATAATTCAGAACATAATATAAATAGTGTCGATTTTTCAGCAAGAGAAGAAAAAGTTGAAATTGGAGACTATTGTTTCATAGGTCCAAGAGTAATAATCTTGCCTGGTGTTACAATCGGAAAAGGTGCTGTTGTTGGAGCTGGAGCTGTTGTTACAAAAGATGTTGAGGATTTTTCTATTGTAGGTGGTGTACCAGCACAGGTAATTGGTCAGAGAACTAATAAAAATCCTGAGTATAAGTTAGGTAGGGCAAGACTTTTTCAATAATCTTTTATGAAGTTACCCTTTAAAATATTTTTTATTCTTTTTTTCTCTTTACTATTAATATATGTTTTAATTCCCGCTCCAGAGTTTCCCAATCCTCCAAGCGATTCAATTCAATCCAATGAACCAGCTGATTCAGAAACTCCGTTAAGAAGAGCTTATTTTACAAACCTTACCAGAGAAGAAGTAATGAAGCATTATAAAGATCAATTTAGTAAGCCTACCTTATTTGGCATACCTTTACCTACATATTCTTTCAATTATCCACCTGAAGAATCACAAACAATAATTCGTGATCAAACCAGAAGCACTTTTTTAGAAGAGATAGTTCATCCGTTTAGAGAATCAATTTATGTAAATGGTTTTGAACCAAAAACTCAAAAAGATGCGATTTTTATTGAAGGAAGAAGTTGGAGACAGAAGTTAATTATTAAATATGTAGGAAGCATGGCACTAGTTAGAGCAATTATTGTTTTTCTTACTGCTGCATTTACCTACTTAACTATTCTTGAACTTAAAAAGTTTACTAAAGAATTTAATTTCAAACGCAAATGATTGATTTATCGATAATTATTGTTAGTTTTAATACAAAGAAATTTACTAAAGATACGATAGATAGTGTTTTAAAATATACGAAAGGAATTTCCTATGAGATTATCATTGTTGATAATGCTTCTTCTGATGGGAGTATCGAAATGCTTCAGAATTATTCAAGAAGTAATGACGATATAGTTTATGTTCAAACAGGAGAGAATTTAGGATTTGGAAGGGCAAATAATGTTGGAATAGAAAAATCAAAAGGTAAATATATTCTTTTACTTAACTCGGATACTCAATTAACTAAAAATATTCTTCCCGAAATGATTACCTATATGGAAAAGCATCCAAAAATTGGTGTATCAACATGCTCTTTATTAAATAAAGATGGTTCAATGCAAGGAACTGGAGGAGGCTTTCCAACATTAGGTAGGGTTTTTGCCTGGATGTTTTTTATTGAAGATATTCCTTTTATTGAAAAGCTATTTACTCCGTTTCACCCTATGCATCCAATGTCTATTTATAAAGGTGGAAGTATGTTTAAAGAAAAAAGGGAAATGGATTGGATTACTGGAGCCTTTATGCTTACAAGAAGAAAAGTTTTTGAAGATGCAGGAGTTTTTGATAAAGATTACTTTATGTATGTTGAGGAAACTGAACTTTGTTATCGAATTGCTAAATCAGGTTGGGAAATTTGGTACTTACCTGAGTGGTCAATTATTCATCATGGAGGAGCATCAGGGGGGGGAGAGTTCTCGCTTTTATCTGAATATAAGGGTGTAAAACTTTATTATGAGAAGCATATGGATAGATTGAGCAATTTATCGCTTAGAATTTTACTTAAACTTGGATCTTTAAAGAGAATAATTATATTTACCATTCTTGGTAAGATTAATCATGCAAAAATTTATGTCAAAGCATTTAAGCTGGCTTAAAGGAGTATATAAATACTTGATAGTAACAATGGTTTTAGCTGTGCCAATTTTTCCTAAATTTCCTTTTTTAAGATTACCTCTTACTTATGTTTCGATTCGTTTGGAAGATTTTTTAATAGCGATAATTACTTTAATTACTCTTATTAAGATTATTCCTAATCTAAAAGATTTTTTTTCGAATAATATTCAAAGAAGAATAATCATTTATATCGGCGTTGGATTAGTTTCCTTACTTTCCGGAATATTATTGACCAAAACAGTTGTTCCATCGATTGGAATATTACATTGGGGGAGAAGAATAGAATATTTTATACCTTTCTTTGCAGCACTTTTATTAATGAAAGAAGAACCAAAAGGTATTTTATCTTTTATCTTAAAACTAATAATGCTTATATATGTGATTGTTTTTATATATGGATTGGGGCAAATGTATTTACACTGGCCAGTAATTGTTACTCAGAACGTAGAATATTCTAAAGGAATTGCATTAAGATGGATTCCTGGAAGCCATATTAATTCTACTTTTGCGGGACACTACGATCTAGCTACTTTTTTGGTTTTTCTTACACCAATACTTATTAATTTATTAATCCTTATAAAACAAAAATGGGTTAAATATTTATCATTTTTCTGTATAGCAGGAACATATTGGCTTTTTAATGCTGCTGTCTCAAGAATATCAATATTCTCATTTATTTTAGGTACGACAATTTCTTTAATAATTATTAAAAAATGGAAAATCGTACCTATTTTTATTGTTTTAACCTTAATAATTTTCAGTTTTTCACCTGATCTAAAAAATAGGTTTCAAAGAATTATTGATGTAATTAATATTAAAGTTTCAAAAATGGTAGTTTTACCAACAACTCACGAAATATATGCACAAAATACTGTAGTTTTACCAAACTCAAGGCCTGCGATTAAACCAACTATTATTGCTTCCCCAGTACCAACACCTGAACCTCTAGTTGAAGATAGATCAAGTTCAATTAGATTTGTTGTTGAATGGCCAAGAGCAATAAGAGCCTTGCTTAAAAATCCTTTACTTGGAACTGGCTATTCTTCAATAACTTTAGCAACAGATAATGATTATTTAAGGGCACTGGGAGAGACAGGCCTTATAGGATTTTTATCATTTAGCTTGATAATTGGGTCAATTGTAGTTCTAGTGGGTAAGGCAGCAATGAATATTAAAAAGTTTAGTATAATTGAACAATCTTTTGTTGCAGGTTACTCAGGAGGCTTTATTGGAATTTTAGCAAATGCATTTTTTATAGATATTTTTGAAGCATCAAAATTTGCAACAATTTTCTGGTTTATTACTGGTATATTCGTATTTACTGTATTAAATAATAAATATGAACAAAATAATTAATCGTATTATTCAAATAAAACATATCGAGTATATATTATTATCAATAATATTAATATTGGGCTTATTGGTAAGGCTTTATAAAATTAATAACCCAATTGCTGATTGGCATTCATGGAGACAAGCAGACACTGCTTCAGTTTCAAAAATATATGTAGAAAAAGGGATTAATTTATTATTCCCCAAGTATCAGGATGTGTCGAGCATTCAAACTGGTCTAAAAAATCCAGAAGGTTATAGATTTGTAGAATTTCCAATTTATAACGCTGTTCATGCATTACTTTTTAAAAATATTGGTTTCTTTACCTTGGAAGTATGGGGAAGACTTTTATCAATTATCTGCTCATTAATATCAGGATTAATTATTTTTGGATTAGGTAAACGATATTTGAATAAATGGGGAGGCTTATTAGCATCATTTTTCTTTTTATTTATTCCATATAATATATATTTCTCTCGTGTGATTTTACCTGAACCAATGGGAACAATGTTTGCTCTATTGGCAGTTTTTCTTTTTACAAAATATATTGATTCTGAAAATAAACTAAATTTATTTTTATCAGGAATATTTTTTTCTTTAGCTGCTCTTATAAAACCTTTTTATCTTTTTTATTCTGTGCCTTTAATTTATCTTCTAATAGATAAATATACTTTTAAAAATTTATTTAAAAAAATAAGAGTTATTATTCCTTTAATTATTTATTCAATAATTATTCTTGCCCCACTTATTGCTTGGAGAATCTGGATCAGTAAGTATCCAGAAGGAATACCTTTCTATACATGGGCCTTCAATGGTAGTGGAATAAGATTTAGGCCTGCATATTGGTATTGGATATATGGAGAGAGAATCGGAAGATTAATTTTAGGCGGCTGGGGATTGATTCCTCTTGCCTTTGGTATTCTTTCTTCTAAAAAGAAAAATCTTTTTAATGTTTTCTTTTTTGTTAGTTGTTTAATTTATGCAGCAGTTGTTGCAACGGCCAATGTTATGCATGATTATTATCAAATATTAATGATCCCCGCCATCTCTTTGGTAGTTGCTCAAGGATCTCTTTTTCTTTGGAATAATAAAATTTTTAATAAAAAACTTTCTAGATTTTTAATTGTTTTTTCTATATTTATTATGCTTATTTCCGGTTGGTTTCAAGCCAAAGAATACTACAATGTAAATCACCCAGAAATTATTACAGCTGGAAAAGCTATTGATAAAATTGCCCCTAAAGATGCCTTAATTTTAGTTCCTTATAATGGAGATACAGCGTTTTTATATCAAACAGGAAGATCAGGTTGGCCCGCAGTTGATAGTTCGATTAAAGAAATTATAGATAGAGGAGCTGATTATTATCTGTCTGTAAATTTTAATGATCCAGATACAATACAGGCGATAAATGAATATAAAGTAATTGAGAGAACTTCAACATATGTCATTGTTGATTTAAATAAACCTTTAGCCAAATGAAAATATTAATGTTAACGCCCTATCTGCCTTTTCCTTTGATGTCGGGAGGACAAACACGTTCATATAATTTAATTAAAAACCTTTCTAAAAAACATGACATTACTCTTTTTTCTTTAATAAAAGATGATGAAGAAAAAAAATATATTCCTGAGCTTAAAAAATATTGTAAAAAAGTATTTGTTTTTAATCGATCTAAAACTCCTTGGACTTTAAGAAATATTTTGCTTACAGGTTTTGGTCCATATCCATTTTTAGTTATTAGAAACCTTGCAACTGATGAAAAATTAGCTGTTAAGAAAGAATTGGAAAAAGAAAAATACGATATTATTCATGCTGAAACATTTTATGTTATGCCTCATATCCCAGATACTAATGTACCAATTCTTTTAGTTGAACAAACCATCGAATATTTGGTTTACAAACACTATATTAAAAATCAAGCTCCAATGTTGGTAAAAATTCCTTTTTCAATTGATGTAATGAAACTGAGGTTTTGGGAAACACACTTTTGGAAACAGGCTAATCGGGTTGTAGCCATGTCGGAATCTGATAAAAAAGAAATGTTAGGCCTCGTACCCAACCTTAAGATTGATATTGTTCCTAATGGGATTGATGTTGACTATTTTTCTGTACCAAGAAAAGAAATTACACCAAAGAAAGTATTATATGTAGGAAATTTTAAATGGATTCAAAATGTTGAAGCTGCAAACATTTTACTCAATAAAGTTTGGCCTGAAATTAAAAAAGAAATAAAAAATGTAAAGCTTTGGATTGTGGGAATGAATATTACTGATAAATTAAAAGAATATGCATCTGATGACATTAAGATATCTGAAGCACTTCCTGACATTCGTGAAGCCTATTCTAAGGCCAGTGTACTAGTTGCTCCGATCAAAGGACCTGGTGGAACAAGACTTAAGATTCTTGAGGCTATGGCATCTGCACTTCCTGTTGTTACAACTACTGTAGGAGCAGAAGGATTAGGAGTAATTAATGAAAAGGAAGTTTTATTTTCGAATAACTTAAATGATGTATCAAGAAATGCTATCAAAGTCTTAAAAAATAAAGAGCTTTCAAGAAGTCTTGGACTTTATGGTAAGAAATTCGTAGAATCAAAATACACTTGGGACAAAAGTGCCCAGGTATTAGATAATATTTATTCTAAAGTTGTATATGGCAAATAAACCTGAATTAACAATAATAATTTTAAATTACAATACCAAAGAACTTTTGGCTGATTGTTTAAAATCAATAAAAAAGTACGAGAATGAAATTTCTTTTGAAGTAATTGTTTCGGATAACGCCTCTCAAGATAACAGTGCCGAAATGGTAAAAAAGGATTTTCCTTGGGTAAAGGTACTTGAAGGAGATAATGTAGGATTTTCAAAAGGAAATAATAGAGCAAGAAAGTTTACTCACGGAGATTTAGTTTTATTTTTAAATCCAGATACGGTTGTTAATAAAGGGGTATTAAAAGCAACAACTGATTATATTAAAAAGAATAGAGAAGTAGGTGCTTTAAGCTGCAAATTAGTTTTGCCGAGTGGTGAAATTGATAAAGATGCAAGAAGAGCATTTCCAACTCCTTGGGTAGCTTTCACTCATTTAGTTTTGAAGTTAGATAGAATTTTTCCTAAATCAAAAGTTTTTGCAAAATACTGGTATGGATACTTACCTGAAAATAAAACTCATGAAGTAGATGCAATTCAAGGAGCCTTTTTTTTAACTTGGAAAAGTATTTTAGACAAAGTTGGATGGTACGATGAAGATTATTTTTTCAATGCCGAAGACATAGATCTTTGTTGGAAGATTAAAAAAGAAGGCTATAAAATTATTTATTATCCGGAAGTATTTATTTACCATGTAAAAGGAGCTTCAAAAGGAAAAAGTAAAAAATGGAGACATAAAGTTCCTTTTAAACACAGAGTCAAAATGAAGTTAATTGAAGCTACCTCAATGGAAATCTTCTATAGAAAAAGACTTTGGAATAAATATCCAATTTGGTTTAACTGGTTTGTCATCTTTGGAATAAGAATATATAAATTTGTGAAGTTTCTTTCAGTAATCTTTAGCTTCTAATGAAAATATTAATTGATGCAAGACTCTATGGACTTGAAAATGCAGGACTTGGAAGATATTTAATTAACCTAATTTCAAGCCTTCAAAAGATTGATAATAAAAATAGGTACGTAATTATTTTAAGAAAGAAGTACTTCAATGAATTGAAGTTGAATAATAATTTTAAAAAAGTATTGTTTGATTATGGTCATTACAGTTTTGCTGAACAATTTAAGTTTCCAGCAGTTGTTAATAAAGAAAATCCAGATTTAATTCATTATCCTCATTTTAATGTGTCAGTTTTTTGTAATAAACCATTTGTGGTAACAATCCATGACCTTCTGATGCATAAGCAAAAAGGCAAGGAAGCAACTACTCTACCTTTACCTATGTATTTTATTAAAAGACTTTTCTATAAATTTGTTTTTAGGTTTGCAATTACAAAATCAAAAACAATTATTGTTCCTTCAAACTACGTTAAAAAAGAAATAATTAAAAACTATCACATAAAAAAGGAAAAAATACATGTTTCCTATGAAGGAGTTAGTTTTAGTGAAGAATATAAGTTAGATTCCGAAGATTTTTTTAATAAAAATAATATAAATTTTCCTTATCTACTTTATGTAGGAAATTCATATCCACATAAAAATTTAAAAAAAGCGATGGAAGCAATTGTTTTATTGCAAAAGGAACGAAAAGTAAATTTCGTAATTGTTTCAGCAAGAAATGTTTTTTTTGAAAGGCTGAATAAATATATCAAAGAAAATAATTATTCAAATTTTGTAAAAGTACTTAATTTTATTCCAGATAGCGAATTATCTAATTTATATAGGAAATCGAAAGGATTTTTATACCCGTCTTTTTCAGAAGGTTTTGGTTTACAAGGACTAGAAGCAATGACATTAAAAACTCCTTGTGTAGTGTCTGATATTGAGGCTTTTAGAGAGATTTATGAAGATAACGCAATTTATTTTGATCCAAAAAATGTCAATTCAATTAAGTTAGCTATAGAAAAACTTTTTGGTCTAACTAAAGTTAAAAGAGAAATAATAATTGATAAAGCATATATATTTGCCAAAAAATATTCATGGGATAAAATGGCAGAAACAATATTAAAGATTTATGAAGATAGCGTTAGTCTACGATAGAGTAAATAAATGGGGAGGTGCTGAGCAGATTCTGCTTTCTCTTCATGAAATTTTTCCAGATGCCCCTTTATATACTTCTGTATTGGATTATAAAAATGCTTCATGGGCAAAAGTTTTCAATAAAATTGAAACATCTTTTTTACAAAAAATTGCCTTTGCAAGATCTAGACATGAATATTTAGGAACTTTTATGCCAATTGTTTTTGAATCTTTTGATTTTTCCGACTTTGATTTAGTTGTTTCAGTTACATCTGAAGCAGGTAAAGGGATATTAGTGAAGCCACCAACGAAACACGTTTCAATTGTTTTAACACCAACAAGGTATTTGTGGAGTGGCTATGATATTTATTTTAATAATCCAATATTAAAGTTTATTTCATGGCCATTTGTAAATTATTTAAAGAAGTGGGACATAATCGCTGCACAAAGACCAGATACGCTTGTTGCAATTTCAAAAGAAGTTCAAAAAAGAATTAAAAAGTATTACAAAAGAGATTCAAAGATTATTTATCCTCCAGTTGATTTTAAAAAATTAGTTTTATTAAAAGAACCAAATGTTATTAAAAAAGATTATTATCTTTTAGTCTCTAGACTTGTTCCATATAAAAAAGTTGATTTGGCAATAAATACATTTAATAAGTTGGGCAAGAAACTAATTATTGTAGGATCCGGAAGCTCAGAAAGAAAATTAAGAATGATTGCTAAAAAGAATATTACTTTTCTGGGATTAGTTAATAAAGAAAACTTAACAAGACTTTATCAGGAAGCAAAAGCTTTAATAATGCCCCAGGAAGAAGATTTTGGAATTGTGTCAGTTGAATCTCAATTTTTTAATACTCCTGTAATTTCTTATGATAAAGGAGGATCACAAGATACTGTTATAAATGGTAAAACTGGAATATTTTTTAAAAAACAAACAGTTGACAGTTTGATGTCTGCTGTGAAAGAATTTGAAAAACAAGAATTTTTAGAGCAAGATCTATTAACGAATGCTAATAAATTCTCGAAAGATGTTTTTAAAGGAAAGATTTTAAGTATAATAAAAGAAAATGTCTGAAAATAATTATAAAGATCATATTTATGCTTTAATCCTTGCCGGTGGTGGCGGGACAAGACTTTGGCCAAAGTCTTTAAACAAAACACCGAAACAGTTTTTAAAGCTTTTTAAAAATAAAACTTTAACTCAGATTACCTGTGAAAGATTTTCCAAAGTTATTAAGTGGGAAAGAATCTATTGTGTAACAGTTTCTGAAGAATACAAAAAAGAAATTCTAAAAGAAGTACCACAATTTTTACCTCAAAATATTATTGTTGAGCCATGTAGAAGAGAAACAGGACCAGCACATGGAATTGGTGCAGCCTTTATTTATAAAAAAGATCAGGATGCAGTAATAATAACTGAAGCCGCAGATAGGTTAGTAGATCCAGTAGAGAAATATCTTGACACTTTAGAAAAAGCAGCTGAAGTTGCTTATAAAGAAAAGGTTTTAGTAGCTGTTGGAGTAACTCCTCGTTATCCCCATACGGGTTTGGGGCATATTAAGATTGGAAAAGAAATGTTTAAAGCTAATGGAAAAACATTTTTTAAGGTTGATAAGTTTGTCGAAAAGCCTCCACTTGATTTAGCCAAAGAATATACGGAATCAGGTGAATATCTTTGGAACGCCGGACAATTTGTTTGGAGAGCTGATTCAATACTCGAAGCCTTAAAAAAGTTTGCTCCAGATGTATATAAAAATTTAATGATAATAAATGAAAGTTTGGGAACTAAAGATGAAGAAAAAACTATTAAAAGTTCATATGAAGCAATGCCTAAAATTGCCATTGATTATGCTGTTGCAGAAAAGGCAGAAAACTTAGTAGTAGTTCCTGCAGACTTTTTCTGGACTGATATTGGAGATTGGAAAGAAGTTTGGAAGAATCTTGATAAAGATAAAAATAACAATGTAATTATTGATGGAAATGAAAAAGGTGGAGAAGTTATTAGTATCGATACCACGGATACATTAATTCACACAGATGGAAGATTGGTTGTTGTTATCGATGTAGATGATGTCGTAATTGTTGATACAAAAGAAGCTCTTTTAGTTTGTTCCAAAGAAAAAGCACAAAACGTTAAAAAGATTGTCGAAGAGCTAAAAGAAAAAGGAAGAAACGAGCTTTTGTAAATATGTTATAATTCCTGCCTTGTATGTTGTACGAAATACAAAAAAGAATAATTGATCTAGTGGGAGGCATAGTCCTCCTTATTATTTTTTCTCCAATAATGCTTGTTACAGCAATTGCAATAAAACTTACATCTGAAGGACCAGTATTTGCTGATATTCCCAAAAGGGTAGGTAAAGGTGGCAAACTTTTTAGGCTCTATAAATTCAGATCGATGTTTGTAAATGCTCATAACTTGATGAAAACTGACCCGAGATTTAAAAAACTTTATGAAGAATATAAAAAATCAAGTTATAAACTTCACAAGGATCCAAGAGTTACAAAGATGGGGAAATTTATAAGAAAATATTCTATAGATGAAACTCCTCAATTTATTAATGTGATAAGAGGAGAAATGAGTATAGTTGGCCCCAGAGCTTATTTTTCTGATGAACTTGAAGATCAACAAAGAAAATATATAAAAACTAAGCCTTTAGTTAAAGAAATGTTAACAATAAAACCAGGAATTACTGGTTATTGGCAGGTAACAGGAAGAAGTGAGGTAAACTTCGACAAAAGAATTGAAATGGATGCTTATTATGCAAGAAAAAGATCAATTCTTTTGGATATATTAATACTTATTAAAACACCATGGGCAATGATTAGTGGGAAAGGTGCAGTTTAACGACACTAGACTTCAAAGTTTTCATTTGCTTAAATGAATGATATGCAAACCGATATAAATATTCCTCAAATTAAACCTGAAAATATTAATACTTCGGTAGTTTCTGAAAATGATATTCCAAGTACTGAAAAACCTCCTGAAATTCAAAAAGAAAATAATATTTTAATTCCTGAAGTACCCAATAAAGTTGAAAAGAAAAAAATCGGTAAGGTAACAAAAATATTATTAATATTATTTGGATTTATTTTTATTGTTTTAATTGTTTTAGCTGTTCAGGGTTTTATAATTTTTGGCAAAACAAAAGAATTAATATCAAAAGGTAACGAATTAAAAAATGCAGCATCTTCACAAGATATTCCATTAGTTAAATCAAAAATTGCTGAGACAAGAATATCTTTAGAGGGATTGGATAAATCATTAAACATGCTTTTTTGGGTTAAACCTATTCCCTTTATTGGAGGTTATGCAAAGGATGCAGGGAATGTTGTTAAAGCGGGCCTATTGGGTTTAGATTCAGCTGAAATTGCAATCAAGGCCTCAGAACCATATCTTGGGATATTAGGCTTTGGAAACGGAAATGGACTTCAAGATGATAGTACAAAGACAACTCAAGAAAGAATAGATTTTGTAGCAAAAGCTCTTCCAGAGCTAACCCCTAAAATTGACGAAATATCAGCAAAAATTTCAAAGGCTAGAGAATTATTAGTTGATTTAGATTCTGAAAAATATCCAGTTACATTTTCAGGTAAAAAAATTAGAGAGCCACTTACAGGTGCTTTGGATATGTTTGAAGAAGTATCTAAATTTATTACAAAAAGTAAACCTCTTTTCGAAGCTGCACCTTTCCTTTTAGGATTAGATAGTTCAAGAGAATACTTAATTCTTTTCCAGAACGATACTGAATTAAGACCAACAGGAGGATTTTTAACAGGTTATGCAGTTATGGATGTTAATAAAGCAAAATTTGATAATGTTGCATCGAATGATATTTATAATTTGGATGCAAAATATAAAGGAAATGTAGAAGTTCCCACCCCAATCTCAACATACATTAAGCAGCCTTATGGATTAAGTAAGGTCTTAAGGCTAAGAGATATGAACTGGTCTCCTGATTTTAAAAAATCAATGGAACTTTTCTTAAAAGAAGCAGAAAAAGCTGGAGTATCTAATGCAGATGGAATTATTGCTGTTGATACTCAAGCCTTGGTAAATTTCTTAAGTGTAATGGGTACAATTGGGGTTCCTGGTTATGGAAACTTTAATACAGATATAGAACCAAAATGTAATTGTCCTAAAGTTATTTATGAGTTGGAACAATTTGCAGATGTGGAAGGGCCAATCGTTTGGTTTAATGGAAAGATTGTTTATCAACCTGCTAATTCTGACAATAGGAAGAAAATTATTGGACCTTTGATGAATTCAATATTGGCAAATGCATTAGGACAACCAAAAGAAAAATTGCCTGAACTTTTTAATGCAGCTTTTAAATCTTTATTTGAAAAACATATTCTTTTCTACTTGACTGACGAAAAAGCTCAACTAGGTGTTGAGTCATTTGGTATTGCAGGAAGGATTGAAGATTTCAATGGAGATTATCTTCACATAAATGATGCCAACTTAGCAGGGAGAAAATCTAATCTTTTTGTAACACAAGAGGTAGAACAAAAGTATGAAGTTGAAAACGGAAAAATAATAAAAACTTTGACAATTACATACAAAAATCCTGAGAAACAAGATGGATGGCTTAATGTTGTTTTACCAAACTGGGTTAGAGTGTATGTTCCTTACCAAAGTGAGCTTATTGCTTCAGAGGGCTTGAAAGATAAAGCAGAACCTTATGATGACTTGGGAAAAACAGTTTTTGCTGGTTTCTTTGAATTAAGACCAGAAGGTGTTTCGAAAGTAACATTTAAATACAGTCTTCCTATTAAAGCTCAAAAAGATATTAAGTTATTGATTCAAAAACAACCTGGTACTAAGACTCCTCTTTACACAATTGATTCAGGTAAAACAAAAGAAGAATTCTTCTTAAAAACAGATGAAGAACTTCGAATAAAATTGTAAAAAGATAACCCATAAATCTGTTAGAATTACTTTGTGAAACAAAGAAACTATTCTACCCAAGCTCTTATTTTAGCTATAAAAGATTATTCTGAAGCAGATCGAATTATTGTTGTTTATACAAAAGACTTTGGAAAATTATCTTTAATTGCCAAAGGAGTAAGAAAAACTAAAAGTAAAAAAAGAGGGCATTTGGAAATTTTTAATCACTTAAATTTTTCTGCAGTTAAATCTAAAGGATTAGATATCATGATAGAAGCTGATTTAATTAATTCATTTCCGAATATTCGAAAAAATCTTAAAAAAATAAGTGTTGGTTATTATTTTTGTGAAGTTATTGGAAAAATCACTAAGGAAGACGAAAAACACGTGATTTTATTTGATTTTTTAATTGATTATTTTGGTAAGTTAGAAAAAGAAAATAATTTAAAGTCACTTCGAATGAGTTTTATTAAAAATTTACTTATTAATCTAGGATATTGGCCAGAAGGGAAAAAAATTATTGATGCGGATAAAGTATTAGAGGCGGTAATTGAAAGAAATATTAATTCCTCAAGAGTTGGAAAAAGAATTCTTGAATAAATTATAATTAAGTACTAGAGTTTAATTAGGAAATATTATATGAAAGACTGGAAAAAACTATTAATCTCAATATTGTTGTGTCAAATGGCTGGAGTAATTGGAGCTTTCTTTACCACACCTGCAATTAAAAGTTGGTATGTGTTTTTAATAAAACCAACTTTTGCTCCTCCTAATTGGCTTTTTGGCCCTGTCTGGGTGACTTTATATTTCTTAATGGGAATAAGTCTTTATCTTATTTGGAAGAAAGGGCTTAATAAAAAAGAGGTAAAAAGTGCTTTTAGTTTATTTTTAATTCATTTATTTTTTAACTCTCTTTGGTCAATTATTTTCTTTGGAATGAAAAGCATTTTAGGAGGATTTATTGAAATAAGTATTTTATTAGTATTAGTTTTAAATGTTTATTTTAAATTTTATAAAATTAATAAAGTAGCTGCTTATTTATTAATTCCATACTTTTTTTGGGGAGCCTTTGCAACGTTTTTAAACTTCAACATATTGATACTTAATTTATAAGTAGTAACGCCGGGCTGATTATTATCTAAGTATTTTTCGTTATTGAATAATTTAAAAGAATCTATCACAATCTTTTTTGTGGATGTTGAAAATTTTTCCAGAAAACTTTGGAATCGATACTCAGATAACCCTTCTTGCGAACCAACTCCTTGTCAAACACAAAGAATAATTTCTCAAAATAAATTTATTAATAAATTGTCTGAACTTACTGGTATTGAGGATAAATTAAAATTGGGAAATGTATTTTCTCAAGAAAAAGGTAAACATTTAACCGAGGAAGAAAAAATGAATTTTATCAATTGTTTAAACGAATTTAAAAAAAATAATCCAGATGAATATATAAATTTTAAATCAATGAATGAAAAACTCATAAAACAAATAATTGGAGATATTAACACAAGTAGAATATCTAAACTGTTAAAGAAAGCTAAAAGAAAGTAATCTTATTTTTTAACAAAGAGAATCGCATTTGGAAGATCTCTTCCTGGTCCTACTTTATAACCTCCTGACCAGAGAGCTGTAGATCCACCGTTATCTAGGTTTAATGCATTCTCCATTCCCAATGACTTCATTACATATGCAGATTCAGCTACAGTTGCATTATGAACGACTCCTATAAAAACAGAGTTACCTTTATTTGCAATAAAGCTCCTTGCGCCTTTTGATCCTTTCTTTGGATCATTATCACCAGAGAATTGAATATCGTTACCAATTACTAAAAGAGGGTAGTTACTAATCATTGAGTCGATTGATGTATCTCGTCCCCATTCTTGTGATTGTCTAACAAACCTAATATACCCTGATCCAAAAATTACAGCTGGGTTGGTACTATAAACGTTGTTTGCGGAATTAAAATAAGTTTTATTTTTATTCATTAAAAGGGTATCAAATGAATTTGTTTTTCCAGCACATGTAGGATAACTAGCAGGACAAAAATATGATCCATTTACTCCAGCAAAAGCACCACTTCTTGAAATATATGAAGATAAAGACATAACTGGGCAATCGTTCGAACAATCTGAATCTGATGCGGTATCAACAATTATTTTAGTGCTAGAGGTATCAGCAGAAATTAAACTTACCATAAAAGAACCTATATCGGTTTGTACAGTTTGTCGTGAATAACCAGAGGTAGGAGGGGTATTTGAAGAATTAATATTTTCAGGAATTATAAAAGCAGTTGCAGTTTTTGTTTGTTCATCTTTAATTTTTTGAGAAAGTACATTTATGGTTGCAGATGCAGATGAGTAATTCTTTTCTGACAAATAATTTAGAATTTGCGCAAAAAGACTATCTAAGTCATTTAATTTTTTAGTGCTTTCTCTAAAATATATAAGATCTTCATAAACAGAAACAGTTTTTGAATAATTATCATGAATGTTTTTAATTTCATCTTGAAGATCTTTATTTGTTTTATATGGATCTTCAGAAACTATATCTGTTAGTTCTTGTTCTTTTTTTGCTAAAGAAGCTTTTAAAGAATTTAGATCTTTATTTTGTTTAAAAACATAATAAATTATTCCAATAAATAAGAGTGTAACAAAGATTGCGATTAGACTTATTGGAATAATCTTTTTGAAGTTAATTCTTTTTATTCTTTCCTTTATATTCACTAATAATCATTTTACATAATATTCACAAAAATATCTTTTTTTAATTTATTTTGAATGTTGTTGTATATAACTTTTAATTCCTTCAAAATTTCCTTGCCCTGCCTTTGGTTGCAATATATATTGGCCGTTTGAACTTTTTGATGAGATAAGTACGTTTTCTTCAGTAACATAGATATGGTTTATTTGATACTGAGTTATATTTCCAAGAGGTTCTAGTGTTTCTTTTAATAGATTAATGTTGATATCTGTCGTAACACTCTTATTTAATCTAGCCAATATCTCATTTCCTTTTCCAAGAATATTTTTTGACAATATTTTTTCTTTTATAGCTTCCAACACTTCATGTTGTCTTTCACTTCTGGCAAAATCGCCTCCATATTGATCGGAATGGCGTGATCTGACAAATTTTAAGGCAGTTTCACCATCCATATTTTGTTTTCCTTTTTTGAAACTCAAGTGCTCATATCTACATGTAAATTGTTTTTCTAATTCAAATCCTGAATATTTCTGATGCACCTCAGCAATTTTTTCTGCAGAAAATCCACATATTTCATTTTCCAATCCTTTGACTGGGTAGAAATAATCATCAAACGGTTTTTCTACATTAACTTCAATTCCTCCTAGAGTGTTTACTACATCAATGTAGTTTGAAAAATTAATTGCAACAAAATAATCTATTGGAATTCCTGTTACTTTTTCTATTACATATTTTGCTAAGTTTCCTCCACCCAGTTTTCCTCTATATTCTGTTTTTTTATTTGGGTATCTAACTGAACTATCTATTCCAATTGAGTAAGCTGCATTTATTTTATTGTAAGTAGTGTTATCCCAATCAGTTGGTATAGGGACCCACAAATCTCTAGGTATTGAGATGACGTTTGTTTTTTTACTTCCAGGATTAATACTTATTAAAGTAATTGAATCAGACAAAGTTCCTCCAGAGTGTCTCTCTCCACCCATACCAAAAAGTAATACGTTTAAATTATCATCCGTTATTGGTTCAGAATCTGTGATTATGCTTTCCTCTGGAAGGATTGTTTGATTTGTTTTTTCTTTATTTTTCTTAATTAGGTATAAATAAAGGGAACCAGCAATTGCTTCAATGATAAAAAGAGAAATAAAAATAATTACTAAAATTTTATTTACTTTTATAAATTCTTTTACCTTAACAATTGCCTGTTTCATATTTTTCTTCCTAAAAGTTAGTTACTGATATTATGATAAACTTATATCTGAAAAATGTTAAATAAGATTATTAAAATCTTTTGTTTTTCAACTCTTCTTTCTTGTGTTTTATATGCAACTTATTTTGTTAGTTATAATCTTGGTTTTTCAGAAGGGCAAAGAAATCAGCTATATCTGGAAATTCCAAAATCAAGTCCAACGCCAACTCCAAAATCAAGTAGTACCCCCCAAAATAAAGTAACAAACCCACCAACTGTTAAAAAAATATCTTGGGGAGGTCCTGAACTTTGGGAGGAAGTAAATAGTAGAAGATTATTAAATGGTGTTAATCCTTTAGGCAAAAAAGATGAACTATGTACAATTGCAGCGATAAGACTTAACCAATTAAGAGAATTGGGAAAACTTGATGGTCATGAAGGATTCTCTAAGCTATCTGAAACAAGAACTGATTTAAAATGGATTTTTGAGAAATACAATTTAGCTGAGTTTTTAATAGTTGGATATGATACTCCAAAAGAAACAGTTGACGCATGGGAACATACATTAGGACATAAGTCTTTAGTTGCTGGCGGTGAATGGGTTTGGGGATGCGTATATGCTCAAGATACTTTTGGTGTTGCAATAACTGCTTATTAAAATTATCTCGGGATACATTCTTATATAAAAAATTGTAGTTGTAATAAAAGTTAATATAGATAAAATCTTTACAGATGACTTCAGAAATAAAAAAAGATTTGTCACAAGAACAAAATCAATCTAATGAAACTAATGGTTATATAGATCCTCGTTTTGTAACTCCAGTAATGGGAATAAACTTAACTGCTGACGCTGTTTTAGAAGAATATCAACAACATCTGAAGGATGGTGGAGACAAAGCAAACGGTTAAAGGAATTCTTCAAAATATGACTCTCTAGCTAAAGTATGTTTTTATATTTATAATAATCATTAATTATGGATGTAATGGATAAAGTAATAGCTCTTTCTAAAAGAAGAGGTTTTGTTTTTCAGGGAAGTGAAATTTATGGTGGACTTGCTAATACTTATGATTATGGTCCTTTAGGTGTTGAGCTTCTAAGAAATATTAAAAATCTTTGGTGGAAAACATTTGTTAATGGTAGAGAGAATATCTATGGCTTAGATTCAAATATTTTAATGAATCCTAAGGTTTGGGAAGCTTCTGGCCATACAGCAAGCTTTGCCGATGTTGCTTTAGATTGTAAGAAATGTAATTTAAGGACAAGAGCTGATCATTTAATCGAGGATTTTTTTGCTGATAAAGGGAAAGAAATAAAAGTAGAAGGTTTATCTTTAGAAGAAATTGAAAAGATAATAGAAAAAGAAAAGATTGTTTGTCCTTCTTGCAAGAAATTTGATTGGACCAAGCCAAGAAAATTTAATCAACTTTTTGAGACTCATATAGGAATAATTACTGGAGAAAAATCTATAGCTTATCTAAGAGGAGAAATTGCACAGGGCATGTTTGTTAATTTTAAAAATGTTTTAGATAGTATCTCACCCAAGCTTCCTTTTGGTTTAGCTCAAAGTGGTGCTGCGTTTAGAAATGAAATTACTCTGGGTAAATTTATTTTTAGAACTCTTCAGTTTAATTTAAGTGAATTTGAATATTTTTTTAATCCTAAAAAAGACAATTGGGAAAAATTATTTGAATACTGGAAAAAAGAAATGTGGAATTGGTCAACCAAAATTCTTGGTTTAAATGAAAAAAACTTAAGATGGAGAACTCACACTGATGAAGAAAGATCCCACTATTCTTTAAAGACTGAAGATGTTGAATATAAATTCCCGTTTGGTTTTAAAGAATTGTATGGATTAGCTTACAGAACTGATTTTGATTTAAAAAATCATATGGAGAAATCAGGAGTGGATTTGAGATATACTGATTCTGAAAACGGGGATAAATTTATTCCTCATGTTATTGAACCAACCTTTGGAATGGATAGGAGTTTAATGGCAATACTGGTCGATTCTTATTATGAAGATAAGCAAAACGATAAAGACAGAGTTGTATTAAAGCTAAATCCTCAAATTGCTCCTTATAAAGTTGCAATATTCCCTCTTTTAAGAAATAAAGAAGAATTGGTTAAAAAAGCAAGAGAAGTTTTTAAAAATTTATCTAATAACTTTAATTGTGTTTGGGATGATAGGGGAAACATTGGTAAAAGGTATTTCGCCCAAGATGAAATTGGTACTCCTTGGTGTGTAACTGTTGATTTTGATAGTTTAGAGGATAATGCAGTTACCGTAAGAGATAGAGATACAACTAAACAAGAAAGAGTGTCTGTTGACAAACTTTCCGATTACTTTCAGAATAAATTAAGTAAATAAATGAAAAAGTTTCTTCCAATAATTCTTTTTGTAGTTGGTTTAGTAGTTTTAATACTTGTATATTTTTTCGTAATTAAATCTCCAAAGAAAAATAAAATAGTTGAAGACGATACAGCTCTTATTGAAGTATCTTTAAATGATAGACCAATTGTTTCTTTAACACCTACTACCGATGGACATTGGTTAAATTTAAAAATTGAAAAGATAAAAATCCCTGGAGCTTTTTCCATGGATTATGAACTTTTATATAATCTTCCAGATGGTAGAACTCAAGGAGTACCTGGATCTATTACTTTAAATGGCCAAACCCTAATTGAAAGAAAACTTCTATTAGGATCAGAATCATCAGGTAAATTTAGATACGATGAGGGAGTAAAGGAGGGAACTATTACAATAAGATTTAGAAATGATAAAGGGAAGCTTGTTTCTAGATTTACTACCAAATTTGCACTTCTAACAGGCACAAAAGTATTAGAATCAGTTGATCAAGCTTTAATAGTAACATTATCAAAAACTTCAAAAGGTCATTTTGTAGTTATGGAAACATTTGGAATTCCTAAAGAGGCTCCAGGAGACGTTAAATCAGGCCCTTATGGTCTTTTTTACTCTGAAAGCACTACCCTTAGTGGTGAAGCAAAGATAGGTAGCTATACTACTTATATATATAAAGATTCAAATTGGCGTAAAGACATTTTTGATTCAGGAATCTTCATAGGATTAGGAGAATAATTAATTTAGCTTCAATTAGTATCTAGTTTAAGGCATAAATTCTACTTGACATTAGCGTGAAAACATTTCAAAATGGTGTATAGTGGTGAAAAGTGGTGAAGACCAGACACTAATAATATAAAACTGCCCAAATGAAAAACTATTGTGTTAATAGGAAGTTATGCTTCGACATTAAGTTCAAAAAGACGAACTGCTATTCCCAAAAAATTTCTAGAAATACTGGGCAAGGATCTGATTCTTGCTAAGTGGTATGAACAATGCCTAGTTATTGTGGATAAAAAAGTTTGGGAAGCTCTTTTAAATAAGTTATCAGGTAAGGCAGAAATTGCCACAAAACCTGTTAGAGATACAGATAGATTTATATTAGGATCAGCTTACGAAGTTAGACCGGATTCACAAGGAAGAATTATTCTTCCTGAAAATCTAGCTAAATATGCGAACTTAAAAGAAAATCTAATATTTTTAGGTTTAAAAGATAGAGTAGAAATTTGGAACAAAGACATTTGGGAAGAGAAAGAAAAAGAAATATCAGTAAATGCATCTTTATACATTGAAAAAATTGCAAATGAAACAAAATAAATATCACGAACCAGTTTTAAAAGAAGAAATTCTTAAATTTATTGAAGAAAATAGGTTTTCAAATCCAAGAATTATTGACGCAACTTTGGGAACAGGAGGACACACAAGTGAATTTCTTAAAAAAGGCTGGAAAACATTAGGAATTGAGGCAGATAGCTCAATGTTAGAAATTGCTAAAGAAAGATTAGCAAATGAGAAAAATGTAAATCTTGTAAAAGGTAATTTTAGAAATATTGATGAAATTATTAAGGTAAGTGATTTTTTTGAACCTGACGCAATACTTTTTGATTTAGGAGTTTCAAATTTACAACTTACATCAAATATAAGAGGATTTTCTTTTTCAGATCCTAATGCAGATTTGGACATGAGAATTGATCCTATTAATCAGCAGGTTAAAGCAAAAGATCTCTTAAATATCTTGAGAGAGGATCAATTAAAAGAAATTTTTGGTAAGGTAATGGATTGGAATTTATCAAGAAAGATAGCAAAAGAAGTAATTATTTACAGAACAGGAAAAAAGATTGAAACAGTAAATGATTTAAATCTAATTTGTGAAGTTTTACCAAAAAAAGAAGGATTAAATAAGGCAACACTAGCCTACTTAGCTTTAAGAATTGCAGTTAATAGTGAACTTGAAAACTTGAGCGAAGCTTTGCCAAAGGCTTTTGAAATATTAAAAAAAGGAGGAATACTACTAGTAATTAGTTTTCACTCCGGAGAAGACAGAATTGTAAAAGAATATTTTGGAAGTCTTTCAAAGAAAAGTTTGGCTCAGATTTTTGAAGTAGTTAGACCAAAGATAGAAGAAATTAATCAAAATCCCAGGTCTAGAAGTGCAAAATTAAGGTTTCTTAAAAAATTATGAAAACAATTATGAAAAACAAATCGACAAACCAAAAAGGTTTATATACTTTTTTTGGTGTTATTTTTACAGCTCTATGTGTTTATTTAGCAATAGAGTGTGTAACTAGTGGAGCTGAGATGGCAAAATTAACAGATTCTCAGGATAAGTTAGTAAGAGAGAAAAAAGAACTTACAGCAAGATTGGTTCAAGTATCATCATTAAATTTAATTCAGGAAAAAGCATCAGTTTTAGGTTTTATTGAGCCTCAAAAGGTTGTGTATATTCAAAAAAGTGATGAATTTGCCAGTTTGCTTCCTTAAGCGACATAATGCAAAAAAGAATTCAATTCCTACATTTTGTAGTAATACTAATTTTTATTGCCATTCTTTCAAGACTTTTCTATTGGCAAATTATTCAGGCAAAATCTTTGGCAAAACAAGCGAAAAGTCAGCATGAGTTGGGAAGTAATATCCAGGCACCAAGAGGTAATATTTTAGATAAAGATGGATCTTGGCTTGCCGCAAGAGCAGATGCTTATAACTTATTTGCTGAAATTCCAAATTTGAAAGAATCATCTAAGGTAATTGCCAATAAGATTGCTCCTTTTTTAGTAGAAGATCCAAAAGATAAACAATTGCTTTTGGAAGAAGTAGAAAGAATACAGAATTTACTTGATAAGAAAGAAACTGTTTGGTTAGTTATAAAAAATAGATTAGATCCTGAAATTAAATCAAATATTGAAGCTCTAAGTATTGATGGATTAGGTTTTGAAAAGATCGATACAAGAGTTTACCCTGAAGCTTCATCTGCAGCACACTTACTTGGTTTTGTTGGTAAACAAGAAGATGGATCCGACACAGGTTACTTCGGTTTGGAAGGATATTACAACTTATCTTTGCAAGGTAAACCAGGTTTTTTTGAAAATGAGAAAGATGCATTAGGTAAACCTATTAACGTTGGAAGTATTAAAGAGATCTCTGCTATAGGTGGAGTTGATCTTTTAACACACATCGATAAAACAATTCAAATGTATGTTGAAAAAGAACTTAAGGAAGGGTTGGAAAAATATTCTGCCAATAGCGGAACCGTAATTGTCATGAATCCAAAGGATGGTGCAGTTATTGCTATGAGTTCTTTTCCATCTTTTGAACTCGATAAGTATTGGAATTATTCTGATGAATTTTTTAAAAATCCTGCAGTTTCATACGGTTTTGAACCAGGATCGGTATTCAAGATATTTGTTATGGCTTCAGCTCTAGATTCAAAACTGGTTAAACCAGATACTATATGTGATGTTTGTGATGGCCCTTACAAAGTTGATAAATATTTTATTGAAACTTGGGACAGAAAGTATTATCCAAACTCAACTTTAACAGATGTTATTGTTCACTCTGATAACGTTGGTATGTCATTTGTTTCAAGCAAGATGGGTTCAGATCTTTTATATGACTATTTGAAAAAGTTCGGATTTGGAAATAATAGCGGAATTGATTTACAGGGAGAGTTTTCACCTGAAATTAGAGAAAAAGGTAGTTGGAATATAGTTGATTTAGCAACTGCTTCTTTTGGACAAGGAATTGCAGTAACTCCAATTCAATTAATTAAAGCAGGATCAATAATCGCCAATGGAGGAGTTGATGTTACTCCTCAAGTTGTTGATAAACTCCAAGGTGCAGGATGGGTTTATGATATTAAACCACAGGTAGGTGAAAGAGTAATTAGCGAACAAGCGGCAAAGGATATTACAGCAATGATGGTTGAAGCTGCGAAGAAGGGGGAGGCAAAATGGACATTTTTAAGAGGCTTTAACGTAGCAGGAAAAACTGGAACTGCTCAAATTCCAATTTCCGGTCATTATGATAGTGAAAAAACAATTGCTTCATTTATTGGTTTTGCACCAGCTGATGATCCTAAATTTATCATGCTTGTCACTTTAAACGAACCTAAGAGTTCCCCTTGGGCTTCAGAGACAGCAGCTCCTTTATGGTTTTCTATAGCAAAAGATCTATTTAGCTATTATAAGATCCAACCCGAGCAATAAAGGAAAATAGGTTAATTTTAGGTAAAAAGTTGATAGAATTAGTATAATAACCAATTGTTATGAATATAAGCGTTAAAGGAGGACAAGTATTATCAGGTGAGATTACGCCTTCTGGAAGTAAAAATTCAGCTGTAGCTGTTATTCCTGCGACTATTCTTTTTGATAAAAAGGTTATATTAAAAAATATTCCCAATATTACAGATGTAGATAAAATCCTAGGCATTATGTCTAAATTAGGCTCAAAATATGAATGGAATAAAGAAGAAGGAATACTAGAAATTGATAATTCCAAGCTTACTCTTCTTGACTTGGGCCCTGATGATTTAGGTAAAATTAGGGGAACTTCTCTATTTTGGGGACCTATCCTTTCTAGGTTTAAAAAAATCAATTTTTCGGGAATTCCAAGTGGATGCACCCTAGGATATAGAACTTTGGAACCTCATTTTCAGGCTTTTGAAGATTTGGGGGTAAAGATAAAACAACGTGGATCAACTGTCGAAATGACAGCAAATGGCAGTGTTGCAAATGAAATCTGGCTTAAAGAGATGAGCCCAACAACAACAGAAAACGTTTTAATGTTTTTAGCCTCTTCAAAAACGAAAACAAAAGTTCTTGGAGCAGCTTCTGAACCACAAGTACAAGATTTATGCAATTTATTGATTAAATCTGGTGTAAAGATAACTGGAATTGGTTCTTCTATTTTGGAAGTTGAAGGAACAGATTTATTTTCTTCATTTGAACATGAAATATTAAGTGATCACTATGAAATTGCTACATTTATTGCTTTAGTTGTTGCAACAAAAGGAAAAATTAAAATAAAGAAAGCAATCCCTGATCTTTTTAAGCAAATTTCATGGTATTTTTCAAAGTTAGGTGTAGATATTAAATATGAGGGTGATACAGCTATAGTTGAGGCACCAGAAAGGCTTTTGATTAAGGAAGACCCTGAAAAAAGGTATTTATCAATTAAAGCACAGCCTTGGCCGGGACTGCCTGTAGACATTTTACCTTTATTTATTCCTTTAGCTTTGTCAGCTGAAAAAGGACAAGCACTTTTTCATAATTGGATGTATGATTCTGGACTATTTTGGACAAATGAACTTAAAAAGTTAGGTGCAAATATTCTAATGTGTGATCCTCATAGAGTTATTGTTACTGCTGGAAATAAACTTCACGGAGCAGAAATGGAAGCGCCTTACATAATCAGAGCTACTGTTGCAATGGTTATGGCAGCAATGATTGCTGAGGGTGAATCAACAATTATTAATGCCGACGCTTTATATCGAGGTCATCCTGATTTTGCAAAAAAACTTTTAAGTTTAGGGGCTTCAATTAAGGAAATTAAATAAATGATATTTTCAAAACTACTGGCTTCCTGTAATGTCGTAAAAATATTCGGATCAAAAGACTTAGAAGTAAAAGCTATTACCGATAACTCAAAAGAAGTCAAAAAAGGTTCTTTGTTTATTGCAGTAAAAGGCATACATTTTGATTCTCATGAAAAAATTGATGAGGTAATTAAAAAAGGTGCAATATGTATTGTAGGGCAGAAAAAACCTAAAGAAGAATGGTATAGAAACTGTACTTATGTTCAAGTCGACGATTCAAGAAAAGCATTTTCAAGAATTTGTTCTAATTGGTTTGGTAATCCTTCAGAAAAATTAAAAGTTATTGGAGTTACAGGTACGGATGGGAAAACTACAACTTGTTCAATGATATATTCAATTCTTACTGCAGCAAATAAAAAAGTAGGACTTGTTACTTCGGTCTCAGCCAAAATTAATGGGAAAGATTATGATACTGGGTTCCATGTTACAAATCCTGAACCTTATCAACTTCAGGAATTGATATCCAAAATGGTTGATAATAAATGCGAATATCTAGTTTTAGAAGTAACCTCTCATGGAATTAAACAGCAAAGAATATATGGAATAGATTTTGATATTACGGTTCTTACCAATATTACGCCTGAACATTTGGATTACCATAAAACTTTCAACGACTATAAAAACACAAAAATTGGTTTTTTACTTTCTGCAAAAAATATAGTTACAAATTTTGCTGATAAATCCTTCAAAGATATAAAGAAAAATATTAAAGATCAAAATTTATTAAGTTATGGATTAGAAAATGAAGCTGACTATTACGCTTCAAATATAAAAGAGACAAAAAAAGGAATGAGTTTTGTTTTAAATTTTGGGTCAGAAAAAATTCAGATTAATGCTTCGTTTTTTGGAATTTATAATGTGCATAACTGTTTAGCAGCAATTGGAGCTTCTAAAATACTTAAAATTGATAACAAAAATATTACTCAAGCTCTTGAAAAATTTATTCTTCCTTCAGGTAGATTAGAAAAAATTGATGTGGGGCAAGATTATGATATATATGTTGATTTTGCACATACACCTAATGCATTAGAAGAAACATTAAAAATATTAAAAAATAAAACAAAAGGTAAACTTATTTCGGTATTTGGATGCGCTGGAGAGCGGGATAGTTCAAAGAGAGTAATAATGGGAGAGATATCTACAAAATATTCTGATGTTTCGATTTTTACAGCAGAAGATCCTAGAAGTGAAAATGTTTTTGATATTCTTTCTAAACAAAAGGAAGGTGCTAATAAAAATCATGCTCAAGAAATTAAATTTGGGCTTGATTTAGAAGAGCAAAAATTAAACAAAAATTATAAGTATTTTGCCATAGTTCCAGAAAGACATGAGGCAATTACATATGCCTTATTAAAGATAGCTAAAAAAGGAGATGTTGTTGTAATTTTTGGCAAAGGCCATGAAAAAAGTATGGCTTATAAAAATATTGAGCATCCCTGGTCTGACCAAGAAATTATTTCAAATATATTATCAAACGGGAAAGATATTGCTGCAATTGTCTTTGCTGCAGGTAAAGGCACTAGGATGGTTTCATTTTTTCCAAAAGTTTTAAGATTAATTGCGGGAAGGCCAATGATTTCATTCACCCTAGAGAATTTAAGGAGATCTGCATTTAAGGAAGTAGTTATTGTTGTAGGTTATAAAAAAGAACAGGTAATAAGAGAAACAGCAGGTGCATCTAAGTTTGCTTATCAAGAAAAAACATTAGGTACGGCAGATGCAGCTGCAAAAGGTTTAAGTCAAATTGGGGAAAATATTAATACTGTTGTTGCATTAAATGGAGATGATAGCGCTTTTTATAAACCTCAAACTATTAAAAATATTATTAATTCTCACTATAATCAAAACGCAGTAGTTTCGTTTGTTTCTTTAATAAAAGAAAATCCTGAAGGATTAGGTAGAGTAGTTAGGAATGATAAAGGTGAACTTGTTTCAATAGTCGAAGAAAAAGAATTAGATTTTAAACAAAAGCAAATCAAAGAGGTTAATAACGGTATATACGTTTTTAATAAAATTTGGTTAAAGGAAAATATTGGGAAAGTAAAGAAAAGCATTGTTGGAGAATATTATATTGTTGATTTAATTAAGTTAGCGTTAAAACAAAATAAAAAAGTAAATGTTTTTAAACTTCAAAATTCTGATGAATGGCAGGGAGTAAATACAAAAGATCAATTGAAGGAAGCAAATAATAAGATGTTTAAAAGACTTTCTAAATGGAATTAAAAAACTTAAAAAGTATTCATTTTACTGGAATAAAGGGGGTAGCTATGACTTCCTTGGCCCTCTGTGCTCAGGACTTAGACATTTCTGTAACGGGAACTGATACAGATGAAATATTTGTAACAGATGAAGTATTAAAAGAACGAAAAATTAAATGGGAAGTCGGATTTGGAAAAAATAATTGGGATAAAAAACCTGACCTTTTAATAACAACAGGAGCTCATCAAGGATTTAATAATAAAGAAGTTGTTTCGGCTAAAGAAAATGGAATTCCAGTTATGTCTCAAGCAGAATCTTTAAATTTATTTTCCCAAGGCAAAGAGCTTATTTCTGTCTGTGGGGTTGGAGGAAAAACGACCATTTCTTCAATTATTGCTGCAATATTTCAAATAAATAATATTGATATTTCTTATGCAATTGGTGTCGGGAAAATTTACCCCATTGGTTACGGAGGGAAATATTCTGAAAAATCAAAATATTTTATTTGTGAAGCAGATGAGTTTGTTGTCTCTCCTGGAGTTGATGATAGACCTAAATTTTCTCTTTTATCTCCCAAGATTATTATTGCAACAAATATTGAACATGATCATCCTGATATTTACCCCACAATTGCTGATACTAAAAATGCATATTTAAGTTTTTTTAATAAACTTCCAAAAGATGGATTATTAATTGCTTTTAAAGATAACAAAAACACAATGGATGTTATAGAAAAATTAAAAGATGTCTCTTATACAACTTATGGCTTTAGTGAAGGTTCTGAGTGGAAAATTACTGATATTTCGATTGAAGATGGTTACCAAACAGTAAGATTTAAAGATCCGGCTAATAAAGAATATTCTTTTAAACTACATTTGCCAGGTAAATACAACGCTTTAAATGCACTGGCAGCACTAATTGCAACAAAAAGTGCTGGGATAGAAATTAAACAAATAATTTATGCTTTAGAAAATTTTATTGGGACTGAGAGAAGATTTCAAAAGATTGGAGTAAGTAAAAGTGGAATTTTAGTTTATGATGATTATGCACATCATCCTAATGAAATAAAAAGTGTTATAGAAGCTGCAAAAACGTTTTTTCCTGATAGACGAATTATTTCAGTATTTCAACCTCATACCTATTCCAGAACAAAATCATTATTTAAAGAATTTACTGAATCATTTAAGGATAGTGACGTTGTACTTTTAATGGACATTTATTCATCAGCAAGAGAAAAAATGGATTTAACAGTTTCTTCTCAAAAATTAGCCGAAGAAATTTCTAAAGATCAAGAGAATGTGTATTGTACTTCAAACCACAAAAGTACAATTGATTGGCTGAAGCAAAATGCAAAAGAAAATGACTTAGTAATTACAATGGGAGCAGGTAATGTTTTTTATTTAGATAAAGAAATTTTAAAAATATAATTATGAATAATATAGAAAAAATATTAGAGATTTCAGAAATAAGTTATCAGAAAGATGTTTCATTAAAGGAATATACAACAACAAAAGTTGGTGGTGCCGCAAAATATCTTGTAACTGTCAAAAAAGAAGATGATTTAGAAAAAGTATTTAGTATTGTCAAAAATAATAAAATAAATTATTTAATAATTGGTGGTGGAAGTAATTTACTCGTTAGTGATGATGGCTTTGATGGAGTTGTGATAGTAAATAGAGTTTCTGGCATAAAATTAAAGGATAAAAAGATTTATGTAAAAAGCGGTACCTTTCTTTCTCAATTAGTCACTTTTTCGGTTAAAGCTAGTTTGGCTGGAATGGAAGAATTAATGGGTATTCCTGGAACTGTTGGAGGAGGAATATATGGAAATGCAGGAGCGTATGGTAAATCAACTTCTGACTTTTTGGAAAAGGTAAAGGTAACAGATGGAATGAAAACTTTCTGGGTTTCAAAAGATGATCTTAAATTTTCTTATAGAGAAAGCAATTTTAAGAAAGATAAAAAATTAATTTTGGAGGCAGTCTTTAATTTAAAAAAAGAGAATAAGAAATTGATTGAAGAAAACTTTAGAAAAATATTAAAAGATAGGCAGAAAAAATATGATAAAGGAATATTCTGTCCCGGTTCTTTTTTTAAAAACATTGAAGCAAAAAATCTTTCTAAAGAAATTCTTGCGAAAATCCCAGAAGAGAAAATTGTTTTCGGAAAAATACCAGCAGGTTTTTTACTTGAGTCAGTTGATGCTAAAGGTTTAAAAATAGGAGACATAGAAGTATCAGAACAGCATGCTAATTTCTTTATAAATAAAGGTGGAGGATGTGCTAAAGATTTTTATGATTTAGCAATGGCTTTGAAACAAAGAGTTTTTGATAAATTTGGGATATCTCTTGAGCCAGAGGTCCAAATAATTGGTTTTAAAAATAAAAATAGAAAAATTGCAATAATAGGTTTTGGTTTAGAAGGTCAAGATTTAATTAGATATTTTATTGATAAGGATTTTGAAATTACTGTTTTTGATAGAAAAGATGAAAGACAGTTAAATATTCCAAAAGATTTTAAAAAAGTAAGGTTTATAACTGGTAAAAACTATTTATCAGAAACTTTAAATGATTTCGAAACAATATATCGCTCTCCAGGAGTTTATAGATACACAAGAAAATTATTTGATGCGGAGAAAAAAGGAGTGGTTGTTTCTAGTGCTACTCAACTATTTTTTGATGAATGTCCTGGGAAAATTATTGCAGTTACAGGAACAAAAGGAAAAGGAACTACTTCTTCACTTATTTATAGTATCCTCAAAAAATCTGGAAAAGATGTTTTTTTGGTAGGCAATATCGGCAAACCCTTTTTGGAAATATTACCAAAATTAACTAAGGAATCATGGGTTGTCATGGAGCTCTCATCATTTCAGTTAATAGATTTAAATAAATCACCACATATCGCAGTTGTTTTAAACATTACAGAAGACCATTTAGATTGGCATAAAAGTAAAGAAGAATATATTGAGGCAAAGAAAAATATTCTTAAATATCAGTCTAAAAAAGATTTTGCTGTTATTAATTCTGATTATCTTGTACCTAAAAGTTTTAAAAAGATAACAAAAGCAAAAGTCTATTTAACTAGTGTTAAAGAAGAGACAGAAGGCTGTTACGTTAAGGATGAAAATATTATTTTAAAGATTAATGATAAGGAAGAGCTTATTGGTAGTGTTAATAAATTATTATTAAGGGGAAAACATAATTGGGAAAATGTAACTCCGGCAGCATTGACTTCTTTTCTTTCTGGAGCAGACCTTAAGTCTATTAAAGATGTAGTATTTTCATTTAAAGGATTGGAACATAGACTCGAACTAATTAGAAACGTTAATAGTATGTCTTTCTATAACGATTCTTTTGCAACTGGACCACAGCCAACAATAGCAGCTATAAATTCTTTTACTGAGCCTTTAACTCTTATCTTGGGTGGTTATGATAAGGGATTAGATTACTCTGGATTAATAGATGAAATTAATAAATATAAAAATGATTTAAAAATAATACTGATTGGAGATTTGCAAGAAAAAATTTATGAACTATTGTCGAAGTCTTTTTCTAAAGAGAATATTTTTAAGCTTAACAAAAGCTCAATGCAGGAAATAGTTAATAAAGCTATTGAAATAACAGCAAAAAATGGAGTTGTGCTTTTATCTCCAGCAGCTGCTTCATTTGATATGTTTAAAGATTATAAAGAGAGAGGTAGTCTATTTAAGAAAGCTGTTTTAGAACTGAAATAATTTTTATGGATAATAGACCTATTGGAGTTTTTGATTCTGGATTGGGTGGTCTGACTGTTGTTAAAGAGATTAAAAAAGTATTGCCAAATGAAAAGATTATATATTTAGGAGACACAGCAAGAGTTCCCTATGGCACTAGAAGCAAAGAGGTAATCACTAAATTTGCAGTTGAAGATGTTAACTATTTATTAAAGAAAAATGTTAAGTGTATAGTGATCGCTTGTAATAGTGTTTCTTCTGTAGCAACAAAAACTTTAAAAGACAAATTCGATATTCCTATCTTGGATGTAATTTCTCCAACTTGTAAATATATTGCTAAAAATACGAATATAAAAAGGGTTGGAATTATTGGAACAGAGGCGACAATAAAAAGTAATGCTTATGGAAAAACGATTAATAAATTTAATAAGAGAATTCAGGTTTTTCAAAATGCTGCACCACTTTTAGTTCCATTAGTTGAAGAGGGGGAAACAATAAGTATTTTTACATATCAAATTGTTGAGAAATATTTAAAACCACTAATTGATAGAAATGTAGAAATGGTTGTGTTGGGATGTACCCATTATCCAGTTTTGTTACCAATTATTAATAAAATAGTAGGAAAAGATATTAAAATAGTTGATCCGGCGGAATATGTTAGTAAATCCTTAAGAGCGTATTTAAAAGGGGAGAATTTGCTTAGTAATGTTAGAATAGAACCTATTGATTTTTTTGCTGTTACTGATTTAACAGAAGGATTTATAAAACAAATAAATATATTTTTTAGTAAGGATAGAAAAGACAAACTGGTCAAAATATTGTTGACCAAATAATGAAAGACAAGAAAAAAATATTCGTTTTAATGGGTGGTAGGTCTCCAGAACACGAGATCTCATTAATCTCGGGAAAAGAAGTAGTAAGAAATTTAGATTACAATAAATTTGAAGTTTTACCTGTTATTATTTCTAGAGATTCAGGAACGTGGAAATTAGTTTCTCCTAATAATCTATTAAATGCAGAAAACCCACTTGATTTAAAAGGAACTCATAAAGAACTTCAAGTAAGAGACGCAAAAAGTATACCTTCGTTAAGGTCAGTAGAAACAGTTGTAAAACCAATAGTCTTTATTGCAATGCATGGACCATTTGGTGAAGATGGAACAATTCAAGGCATGTTAGAGCTTTCTGGGTTAAATTATACCGGTTCAGGAGTTTTAGCTAGTGCTTTAGGAATGGATAAAATAATGTTTAGAAAAGTTCTTGGAAAAGAAAACGTTCCCTTGCCTAAATATTTAGTTTTAAATAAGGGTGAAAAATTAGTTAATATTCAAAAAAAGATTGGGAAATATCCATACTTTATTAAACCTAGTAACCAAGGTTCTTCTGTTGGTAGTTCTATTGCAAGAAATAGGAGAGAACTTCAAAAGGCAGTTACTAACGCATTTAAGTATAGTAAATCTATATTAATAGATGAGTATTTGAAGGGAAAAGAAGTCACATGTGGTCTTTTAGGTAATAATGATCCTTTAGCACTTCCAATTATAGAGATTGTTCCCAAAAAAGGAGATTTTTTTGATTACAAATCAAAATATTATGAAGGTGGGGCAGAGGAGATAGTTCCTGCAAGAATTTCTAAAACACTTACAAATAAGATTCAAGATATTTCAATAAAAGTGCATAAAATTTTAGGTTGTAGAGGATTTTCCAGAGTGGATTTTATTATCAAAGATAACAAGTATCCAATAGTTCTTGAAACAAATACTATCCCGGGTTTAACTCCAATGTCACTTTTACCTAAGGCTGCAAAAGCGGCAGGGATAAGTTATGAAAAACTTTTAGAGAAAATAATTAAATATGCAGAAGAGTAAATACACATCGAAAAGTTGGGTGGAAGTATCTGAAAAGGCAATATTTGAAAACATTGCTTCTTTTAGAAAAATATTGTCTAAAAAAACAAAAATTGCAGCTGTTATTAAAGCAAATGCATATGGACATGATATTAAAACTGTCTCGGAATTAATTTCTCCTAAAATTGATTTGTTTGCTGTTGATAGTATTTATGAAGCTTTAAAAATTAGAAAAACTGGTATAAAAAAACCAATTATAGTTTTAGGTTATACCCTGCTTAAAGATATTAATTTAGCTATAAATAGCGATATTTCTTTTGTTTGCTATAACAAAGAAACAGTTAAAAAGATTATTGATTTAAAACTTAATAAAATTGCAAAAGTACATTTAAAAATAGAAACCGGTACGAATAGACAAGGACTTTCTATTAATGAAGCAATCAAATTAGCAAAAGAAATTTCGAAGTATAAAGACAAAATATATATAGAAGGAATTTATACGCACTTTGCCAATATTGAAGATACTTTAAATCCCGATTTCGCTATGCTTCAACTAGAAAAATTTAACGAAGCAAAAGGAATATTTGAAAATAAAATTGGAAAAATAGATTACTATCATTGTGCTGCTTCCGCCGCAACAATTCTTTATCCTTCAACTCACTTTAATTTAATTAGACTTGGAATTAGTCTTTATGGAATATGGCCCTCTAAAGAAGTAAAAATTGCAAATTTACATAAAACTAAAAAGAGTTTGCAATTAAAACCTGTTCTTTCTTGGAAATCTGTTGTTGCACAAATTAAAAATATTGATAAAGGAGATTCTGTGAGTTACGGGAGAACATGGATAGCTACTAAAAAAACAAAAATTGCAGTAATACCGGTTGGTTATTTTGATGGATTTGATAGAAAGTTAAGTAACCTCGGAAGAGTTTTAATAAATGGTAAATATGCTCAAGTAATTGGAAGAATTGCAATGAATATGTTCATGGTTGATGTTACTCACATAAAAAGTGTAAAAGTTGAGGATGAAGTTGTAATTATTGGGGAGCAAAAAGGTAATGTAATTTCAGCTGATGTGATTGCTGATAAATTAGGTACAATTAGTTATGAGGTTTTATGCAGAATTAATCCTTTAATTCCAAGAATAGTAATATGAAAAAACTTTTAAAATATTGGTTATCTCCAAAGATTCCAGATCATTATCTGCAAATTAAATTAATAGGTAATGGGTTTTTCAATGATTTTAGGGCTTTAATTCTTTTTTATTTTATCCATCCGATTAAAAAACGTATAGCAAAATATTACTGCTTAATTCTTAAAAAATATTTTGGTTTAAAAATAATCGCAATAACTGGAAGTTCAGGTAAAAGCACTACTAAAGAAATGCTCGCCTCAATTTTAAAACTTGAAGATAATACTATTTATAGTTACGCAAATATTGATCCTATCTATAATATCCCTTCCACAATTTTGAAATGTAACTTTAATACTAAATATCTTATTCTAGAATTTGGTGTTGAATATCCAGATGAGATGGATTATTACCTTTGGATGGCAAAACCAGATATGGGGATAATTACTTCGATTAACCCAACTCATACACAGTTTTTTAAAAATACCGAAGGAGTTTATAAAGAAAAAATTAAACTTGCTGATTATTTAGTAGAACAGGATAAGATAGTTATCCTCAATAAAGAAAATAGTTATTTAGAAAAATATGGGACTACACATAAAGATAAAGTGGTCTTTTATGGAAAGGGTTCGTTTATTGATGCATTTAATGTAAAAACTAAAGATTTAAAAACTTCATACTCTTTAAAATTAATAGATAAAGAAATAGGAATAAATTTAAGAGTATTGGGTGAAATTAATGTTAAAAATTCTTTGGCAGTTATTGCTGCTTCTATAGAATTGGGAATTGATTTTGAAAAAATACTAAAAGGATTAAAAGAATATAAACCATTGGAACATAGATTGTCTTTATTAAAAATCAATAATGCTTTAATTATTGATGATACTTATAACAATAATCCTGTAGCTGCTAAAGAAGCAATTAAGTTATTTACAGAGTTGGCAGATGGAAAAAATATGGCAGTTGTTTTTGGAGATATGTTGGAATTGGGGAACTTATCAAAAAAATACCACCAAGAAATCGGAGAAATACTTTCTGAATTGCCTTTGAAACGAATTGTTTGTGTTGGCCAAGAATCAAAAGTTATTTATGAAATAGTTAAAAAGAAATTTGGAAGTAATAATTCATTTTGGGTACCTAAAGAGGGTGAGGTAGATAAATATATATCTGATCTATTGAATAAAGAATTTATAATTCTTTGTAAAGCTTCTAGATCAATAGGTTTAGATAATCTCATTATTCGGTTGTCTAAATAGCTTTATCAATTTATAATGAATAAAATATGACTTCCCCTAATTTATTGCCACTGGTTTTAGGAACTGTTATTTTTTCTTTTTTGGTCACGAGCCTCCTAGTTGTTCCTTTTATCAATTTTCTTTATAAGATGAAATTAACTCGTAAAAAAGAAGCCCCTAAAAATGGGACAGTTCCAATTTTTGATAAGCTTCACGATATTAAAGCCGGGACTCCAGTGGGAGGTGGAATACTGCTTATACTTGTTATTACTATCCTTTTTGCAATCCTTTTCCCCCTTGCTTCAAGAATGGGTGTTTATATTCAAAGTTCTTTTAATCTTAAATATGAGCTACTTATTGTTTTTTTCACTTTTATTTCATTTGGTTTAATCGGTGTTTCTGATGATTTAGTTAAAATATTTGGTAAACCAAGAAAGGGATTAAAAGGTTTATGGTTTGGACTCGGAAGGTGGCAAAAGTTTGGATTACAATGGTTTTTTGCTTTATTGATTGGCTACAGCATATACAAATATCTTGGAATTCGGATACTTCATATTCCCTTTATTTCAAAAACATTAAATTTAGGCCCTTTGTATATACCTTTTGCAGCATTTACTATTGTCGCTTTTACAAATGCGTTTAACATAACAGATGGGTTGGATGGTCTTGCTTCGGGACTTTTACTTATTTGTCTAACTGTTTTTGGTGTAATAGTCGCTGGAAGATTAGATACTCCTCTTTCTTTATTTATAGCTTTATGGATTGGTTCTTTAATTGCTTTTTTGTATTTTAATGTTTGGCCCGCAAGAATATTTTTAGGTGATGGTGGGGCATTATCATTTGGAGCAACCTTAGCAGTGATAGGACTTTTATCAGGCAGTATTATTGCACTTGTAGTTATTGGCGGAATATTTGTGATTGAAATAGCATCTTCTGCAATTCAAATTATCGGTTGGAAATTCTTTAAAAGGGCTATTCTTCCTTTAAGTCCCATGCATAACACTTTTCTTTTAGTTGGATGGGAAGAATCAAAAATTGTTTTTAGAGCTTGGCTTGCCGGAATTATTCTTGCAATATTCGGACTTTGGTTAGCAACTATTTAAGCGTGTATAAAAAACTTCTCAATAAACAAAAAAAAAGTGTTGATAAGAATTTTTTTTATATTACCGTAATACTTACAGTACTAGGATTAATTGCAGTTGCCGATGCATCAGCACCTCAAGCCTTAAATGTTTTTAATGACAAGTTCTATTTTTTTAAGCAACAATCCGTATGGGCAGTAATTGGGTTTATCTCGATGCTTATTGCCTCTCAGATAAATTATAAAATCTGGGAAAAACTTGCTACACCTGCATTTGTTGTTAGTGTTTTATTTCTTATTGCGGTGTTACTTCCCGGTGTGGGTTCAAAATTTTTAGGAGCAAGACGCTGGATATATATTGGTCCAATATCTATTCAACCTGCTGAATTTGTAAAACTTTCACTGGCAATATATTTGGCAAAAGTTGCCTCAAAAGAAAAACAATTGTTAAGCTATTTTATTCCTTTAGTAATAGTAGTGGTTCTTATTATGCTGCAACCCGATTTAGGAACGACTCTAGTGGTATTGTCGGTGGGGATGTCTCAGATATTTGTATCTGGGATTAACCTACTTTATTTTTTTGGTGCTTCAATTATTGGACTTCTCGGTAGTGCAGGATTAATTCTTACATCAAGTTATAGAAGAGCAAGGCTTATGACATTTTTCTCCCTATCAAAAGATCCACTAGGGAAAGACTATCATATTAGACAAATTCTTTTAGCATTGGGTTCAGGTGGACTTTTTGGCGTAGGCCTTGGTCAATCAAGGCAAAAATTCTTATTTTTACCTGAAGCAGCAACTGATTCGGTATTTGCTGTAATTGCTGAAGAAATTGGTTTTATTGGAGCTTTGGTAATTATATTTTTACTTTTTTTATATATAGCGTCAGCATTTAAAATTGCAAAAAATGCTCCTGATAAATTTGCTCAAGTATTAGGGACTGGAATAGTTTTTTGGATAAGTACACAAGTAATCTTCAATATTGGATCTAATGTGGCTCTGGTTCCCCTAACTGGAATTCCATTACCTTTTTTTTCATATGGAGGGTCAGCACTTACAATGTTGCTTTTTGCAAGCGGTATACTGTTAAATATCTCTAAGTATGAAAAAAAATAATAATAAAATAATTTTGACAGGGGGTCACGCTGGAACTGCTGCTCTTTCTGTTGTTGAAGAAATAAAAAAACAAAAACTTGACTGGGGCATTCATTGGATTGGTCCTAAAAATGCAATTGAAGGAAAAAAGGCCTTGAGTTTAGAATTTAAATATTTTGATAAATCAAATATTAAATTTCATTCAATAATCTTTGGGAAATTGCACAGAAGGTTTTCAATATGGACAATTATTTCAATTTTCAAGTTTCCGATTGGATTCATTCAAGCTTTATATTATTTAGTAAAGATTAGACCTTTTTCAGTTCTTTCTTTTGGCGGGTTCGCTGCTTTTCCTGTTGTGGTACTCTCAAAAATATTTGGCGTACCAGTATTTATTCACGAACAAACTGCAGTTGCGGGCAGAGCAAACATAATCTCTGCAAAATTTGCAAATAAAGTTCTGCTATCGAGAAAAACTAGCGAACCATATTTTCCAAAATATAAATCTCTTTTAGTTGGGAATCCAATTCTTTCCCAATATTTTAAAAATAGTAATCTATCAAAATCAGGAATAAAAACAATACTTATTATTGGGGGATCAAGAGGTTCACAACAAATTAATAAGATAGTTAAAGAAATATTAATAAAATTACTGAAAAAATACAAAATAATTCATTTAACTGGAGAATTGGATTATCAAGAATTTGAAAAGATAAAAAATAATTTAACAAAAAATAAAGCAAACTATATTGTATTTTCGACAGTCGATCCTTATAAAATGTTTAAAATATATGAACAGTCCGATGTAGCTATTTCAAGATCTGGGGCAAACACTGTTTCAGAATTGATAGCTTTAAATATTCCTTCAGTGTTCATTCCAATTCCTTGGAGCTACCTTAATGAACAGACAAAAAATGCAGAGAGTGCGTCTGAATATATTCACACAGTTATTCTAAACCAAAATAGTATAACTTCTGAAATACTTATTCAAGCGATTGAAAAATTATTCAATTTGAAAGAATTAAATAGGAATAATAACTATTTAGATAAAGAAGCTTCAAAAAAGATTGTAATACTGCTAAATAATTATCTTAAGTGAAAGTTATTCGAAAAATATTATTTGTTATTTTATTAGTTTCTGGATTTTATCTAATTTATCTTGTTCCAAGGTTAATTATTGTTAGAAAAATAATTTGTAATAATCAGTACGATATTTGTGATCAAACTACCTTAAGTGAGGTTAATAAATCTCTTAATAAAAAATTACCGGAAGCTAAAAAAGAAGTTTCAAACTATCTTGAAAATAATTTTTTTGTTAGAGAATTTGCTATTCAATATAAGATTCCAGACACTTTAAAAATAAACCTTGTTATTGAAAAAGCAGAATTTTGTCTAAAAAGTGAAAATCATGATATCTACTCTTATATCGATAAGAAAGGAACAGTTTTAGAGTTAAGACCCAATTGTAATTTACCTATAGCTTATATTAATGATAAAACTTTTAACGTTGGTGAAAATATTGATAATGATTATTTATCAGCTTTAAATCTACTTAATCAAATTTTTATTTCATACAATGTAAAGGAAGGTAATATTATTAATAATTATTTGGAGGTTAATTTTGATCAAGGTTATAAAGTTATTTTTCCTTTAGATAAAGATGTTCAAGTACTTATGGGTTCATTAAGATTAATAATTAACAGGTTGAATAGTGAGGCTTCTGAATCTAAAATAATAGAAGGTAGAATTAACGTTATTGACTTAAGGTATGAAAATCCTGTATTAAGATAATTAAACTCTTTTTAATATGAATAAAAATAGAATCATTGCCGGTATAGAATTAGGTTCAGCTAAAATTGCGACTGTAATATCTCAGGTTAATTATGATCAGGTTAGTTTTGAAAGAACAATTAATATTGTTGGAGTTGCTTCAAGTGAATCTAAGGGAATAAAAAAAGGCCAGATAGTTGATATTGAAGCTGCAGTTGAATCCATCATTAATTCTGTTGAGGCGGCTGAAAGAATGGCTGGGTATCACTTGGACTCAGCTTATATTGCACTTGGTGGAGCGCATTTGCATTCCCAAAACTCACATGGAGTTGTTGCGGTTTCAGATCCTAATGGAGAAATATCAGTTAGTGATATTGAAAGAGTAATAGAGGCAGCTTCGGCAGTTTCTCTTCCTCAATCTAGAGAAATTATCCATGTACTGCCTAGAGAATTTATTGTTGATGGAGAGAGTGGAGTTAAGGATGCAGTTGGAATGACTGGAGTAAGACTTGAAGTTGATACTCACATTATTACAGCAGCAGCTCCAGCGATGAAAAATATTAAAAAAGCAATTAATGAAGTCGGAATTAAAATTGAAGATTTTGTTTTTAGTGGATATGCAGCTTCAGAGTCGTCACTTACCAGTACTGAGAAAGAATTAGGTTGTGTACTTGTTGATATTGGAGGAGGTACTACTTCAATTGCAGCATTTTTGGATGGATCTCTTACCTATTCTGGTGTGATTCCAATTGGCGCTAGAAATGTAACTAATGATTTAGCTATTGGCTTAAGGGTTTCTTTGGAAAACGCAGAAAAAATTAAAATTGCTCTTTCAGATAATGAAAAAAATAAAAACAAAGAAGATTCAGATGAACTGGATTTAGTTGAACTTGGAATTACTGAAACTAAGAAAGTATCTAAAAAAACTTTAACTGAAGGAATCATTAGACCAAGGCTTAATGAAATATTTACTATGGTTAGACTTGAACTTGAAAGAAATCAAATTGAAAATAAAATTCCATCAGGAGTTATTATTACTGGAGGAGGAGCAGAAAGTGTAGGTGTAATTGATTCAGCCAGAAGAATGATGTCTCTTCCCGTAAGACTTGGAAAACCAAGAGGAGTTAAGGGTCTTATAGATGATATTATGAATCCTTCATTTTCAGTTCCGGTTGGTTTGATTTTATATGGTGCAAATCAAGAGCCTAAAGAAAACTTGAACTCTTTGACAAGAAAGTTTAAACTGCCATCAGTTGGAATTGCAGGTAAAGTGATTGACATAATAAAAAATCTTCTGCCCTAAATTAAGATAGATTGAATTTTTCTCCTGCTCTATGTAAAATCACGCATACAACAAAATTATGGCATTAGTAAAACCAGATTCAGCAAGAATTGCAAAAATAAAAGTTATTGGTGTTGGTGGTGGAGGCGGTAATGCTGTCTCTTCAATGCTTGAATCCGATAATATTTTGGGTGTTGAGTTTATTGCCATGAATACTGATGTTCAAGTTCTTCTTGCAAATAAAGCTCCTACAAAAATTCAAATTGGAGAAAAAATTACAAAAGGACTGGGAGTTGGAGGAAATCCTAGTATTGGAGAACAAGCAGCAGAAGAATCTATAGAAAAAATTAAAGAACTTGTTTTAGATTCTGATATGGTTTTTATTACTGCAGGAATGGGTGGTGGAACAGGAACTGGAGCCTCAGCTGTCGTAGCAAGAGCTGCAAAAGAAGCAGGGGCATTAACTGTAGCAATTGTAACTAAACCATTTTCTTTCGAAGGAACAAGAAGATCAGTTTTAGCTGAAGATGGTATTGAAAAACTTAAACAAGAAGTTGATACATTGATTGTTATCCCAAATCAAAGATTGATGGACGTAATAGATAGAAAAATGACTCTTCTTGAAGCATTTAAAGTTGTTGATTCAGTATTAGGTCAAGCAGTTCTAGGAATTTCAGAAATTATTACAATTCCGGGACTTGTTAACGTTGACTTTGCAGATGTTAAAGCCATTATGAAGTCAGCAGGCAGTGCGCTTTTAGGAATTGGTACAGGAGTTGGTGAAAATAGAGCCCAAATGGCAGCCAGAGCCGCAATTTCTTCTCCACTTTTGGATCTTTCAATAGAAGGAGCAAGAGGAGTTCTATTTAATATTTCAGGTGGAAACGATTTAACTATGTATGAAGTTGATGAAGCTGCAAAAATTATTTCAGCTGCTGCAGATCCTGATGCAAATATAATTTTTGGAGCAGTAATTAAAGAAGAACTTTCAGATCAATTGAGAATTACTGTGATTGCAACAGGTTTTGATGAAACAAGAGCAAGACTTTCTCAAATGGCAAAGACATCTACGCATCAAAATATTCAGGGAGTTGTAAGTGAAGTACCAGTTAAAGAGGAAGAAAAAACTGTGGGAGAGGCAGAAGAGGAAAGTTCAGACGATAAATCGGAAAATGGTGAGGATGATACTTTTGGAGAGAAATTTGAAATTCCAGCTTTCTTAAGAAAAGTTCGTTAAACTTCATAAATGATTGAAAATAATCAGATAAGTAAGGAGCCATATATTCCGGAAATAAAATTAGATATAGATTTTGATCTGGCTAAACAAATAGAGAAAAATGGTTATAAAGTTGAAAATTGGATAAAAAAATGTATTGATTTTGGACTTAAGGTCGAAAAAGGAAATATTTTTCAAGAAATAGGTACAAAAAATGAAAGACTAAAAATTTCCATGTGTAATTTTAATCCTTACCCTGAACTTCAAGTTTCAAAAATGTTTGATATACCCAAAAAAAGTTTATCTAAAGTTGAAGATCTAATAACTAAAAATAATATTTTAGAAGAACCTAAAGTTTGGATACGAAGATCGATCACATTAGGACTTATATTCCCCAATGTCGTGTTTTTAAAGAAAACTTCTAGAGGGTGGAAAGACTGTACTTTTTAAGTTTATTCAATTAGATCAAGTTCTAGTGTAAAATAACTATAATATATGGCAAAAAAGTATTTTGATGAAGTAAATCCAAGGGTAAATTTTCCACAGATTGAAGAAAAGATAATTTCTTTTTGGAAAGACAACAAAATCTTTGAAAAATCAGTTAGCCAAAGACCTAATACTAAGAAATGGACTTTTTTGGATGGACCACCTTTCATAACTGGAATGCCACATTACGGAACCCTTCTTTCAAGTATCCCTAAAGATATTTTTCCAAGATATAAAACAATGCAAGGATATCAAGTTAGACGTGTATGGGGTTGGGATTGTCATGGACTCCCTGCCGAAAATAAGGTTGAAGTTAAATTAGGAATTAAAAGCAAAAAAGAAATTGAAGAGAAAGTTGGGGTCAAAAAATTTATTGATGAATGTAAATCTTATGTTAGTGAGGTTTCTTCAGAATGGGAATGGTATGTTGATCACATTGGTCGTTGGGTAGATTTTAATAATGCTTATAAAACTATGGATAAAGAGTATATGGAAACTGTTATGTGGGTTTTTAAAAGCATGTATGATAAAGGTTACATTTATAAAGGATTAAGAATCTCTTTATTTTGTCCTCACTGTTCCACTCCGATTTCAAATTTTGAAGTAGCAATGGATCCAGATAATTACAAGGAAATTGTAGAAGATGCCACTACTTATATGTATAAACTTGAAGGTGAAGAAGATACATATGTCTTAGCTTGGTCTACAACCCCTTGGAATAAAATTGCTACTCCAGCTTTAGCGGTAAATCCAAAACTTAAATATGTAAAAGTTAAGCAGGGTGATAAGTATTATATCCTTGCCAAATCAACATTAGAATTTCTTAAGGATGAACCTTATAAACAGGTTGATGAATTTCTTGGAAAAGATTTAATAGGTAAAAAGTTTGCTGCTCATTATGATTTTTACAAAATTGATGAAGGCAAAAAAGCATTTGTAATTATAGGTGGAGATTTTGTAACAGCTGATGAAGGAACTGGAGTAGTCACTATTGCTGCTTATGGAGAAGATGACTTAGCTGTAATGCAGAAAGAAAATATCCAGATAGTTATGCATGTAGATGAAGAAGGATTTTTAACAAAAGATGTTCCTAATTGGGCAGGAATGTATTACCTAGATGTAAATGAAAAGGTTGATGAAGATTTGAAAAAAAGAGGATTAATTTATAAAAAAGAATCTCATACCCATACAGTTCCTACTTGTTGGAGATGTCATACAAGACTTTTTTATTCTCCTCAAGATGCTTGGTATGTTGATATTCAATCTTTAAAGCCAAGTCTTAAAAAGACCAATGAAAAGGTTAATTGGTATCCTAAACATTTCAAATTAGGAAGGTATTTAAAAAGCCTAGAGGCAGCCCCTGATTGGTGTATATCAAGAAGTAGATATTGGGGTTCTCCGGTTCCTGTGTGGCAGTGTGAGTGTGGAGAAAGATTTGTACCTGGGTCTATCAAAGAATTGGAAGAAGCATCAGGGCAAACTATAAAGGATCTTCATAAACCAGAAATTGATGAAGTAAAGGTTAAATGTAAAAAGTGTGGAAAGATTGCTAAAAGAGTTCCTGAGGTACTTGATAGCTGGATTGAAGCAGGTAGTGCATCATTTGCTGAAAGACATTATCCTTTTAAAAAAGAAAGTTTGGAAAACTTTTTTCCACCAGACTTTATTGTTGAATATACTGGTCAGATCAGAGCTTGGTTTTACGTACTCCATGTTATTGGGACTTCCCTTTTTGAAAGTAATGCTTTTAAAAATGTAGTAGTAACGGGAGTAGTTCTTGGAACAGATGGAAGAAAGATGAGCAAAAACTTCGGGAATTATCCAGATCCAAAACTGATGATAGAAAAATACGGAGGGGATGCTTTAAGACTTTACTTGATGGATAGTCCTGTAATGCACGGTGAGGATGTGAGAATTTCAGAAGAAGAATATAGAAATCAAATTAAAAACTTTCTTTTAACTTTATGGAATTCTTATAACTTCTTTATAACCTATGCAAATTTGGATGAATGGAAACCTGATGTAAAGAATTTCGATGTTAAAGATAATAGTCTTTCGGTTTTGGATAAATGGATTTTATCTAGATTAATGGAAACTATAAATGATGTAACTAAAAGTCTAGATAAATATAATACAGTTTTAAGTATAGATTCCTTGAAAGCATTTATTCAGGATTTTTCTCTTTGGTATATTAGAAGATCAAGGGACAGAGTTGGCCCGACTGCAGATAACAAGTTAGATAAAAATTCATTTTATAAAACCTGTTATTTTGTACTACTTAACTTTTCAAAGATTCTAGCTCCTTTTGCACCATTTGTTTCAGAAGAGATATATAGAAACTTAACTAAAGAAGAATCTGTGCATCTTACTTTTTGGCCTGATTTTGATAGTAAAAATGTTGATTCGGATTTAGTTAATGATATGAAATTAGTAAGAGAAATTGTAGAAAAAATTCATTCTGAAAGAAAAAGCGTTAATATTCCTGTTAGACAACCTTTAAATAGTGTGGAAGTAACTGTATCAAAAATTAAGTTTCCTGATTCTTTATTAGATATTCTTAAAAAAGAAGTTAATGTTAAAAACATAAATCTTAAAAAGGGAAGTGATATAAAAGTAATACTTGATACTAAATTAACACCTGAATTAATTGAGGAATCCCAAGCTAGAGACTTGATAAGAAAAATTCAAACTGAAAGAAAAGTTCAAAATCTTACTTTAAATGATATGGTTGATGTGGTCAGTCCTTGGTTACCAGAGAATAAAGAAATATTAGATACTATTAAGAAAAAAACCTTTGCTTCAAATATCAAAAAAGGAAGTTTTAAAGTCTTAAAAGTTTAATGTTTGATAAAAAATTAAAAGAACCTAAAGATCTTGTTTTTGTTGGGGTGATATTATTTCTTCTTTTGTATAGTGTATTTGCGCTAAGATCAATTGCACCGTTCCTTTTTCCAACATACTTTTTTTATGTCATATTTTCAATAATAATATTTTTTCTTTTTTCGAGAGTTACTTTTAATATATTTACTCTATTTTCGAAGCAATTTTATGTAGGAAGCATTATTCTTTTAATTCTTCCTGTAGTCATAGGTCAGATTACCCGAGGAACTATTAGATGGATTAATCTGGGACCTTCTACCATTCAGCCTTCTGAAATAGTAAGACCTTTTTTGTTTATATATTTTTCCAATTTTCTTACCAGAAAGGAATTAAATATTAATAAATTTATTAAAGCCTTACTTTTATTCCTTTTGCCATTTACTTTAATTTTAATTCAGCCATCTTTGGGGGTAGCTGTATTAACGGCAATTGGTTTTTTAGGGATAATATTGGCCAGTAATTTTGATAAGAAATATTTAATTATTGGATTTGTATCTTTAGTTTCAATAATTCCGATTGTTTGGAGTATCTTAGCTCCATATCAAAAGGAAAGGGTAATCACTTTTTTAAATCCCCAATCTGATCCATTTGGAGGAGGATATAATTCCTTGCAATCAATGATAGCAGTAGGATCAGGAAAATTATTTGGAAGGGGACTCGGCAAAGGGGTGCAGACACAGTTGGCATTTTTACCCGAAAGACATACAGATTTTATTTTTGCTTCTATATCTGAAGAGCTTGGTTTTTTAGGATCTATTATTTTAATTATTGGATTATTACTTTTACTTTTCAAATTAGCCTCTTTTATCAATAAAACTAGTGATAAATCAGCAAGGGCTTTTATATCGGGTTTATTCTTAGTTCTTCTGGTCCAATCAATTGTTCATATTGGCATGAACATGGGACTTTTGCCTATTACAGGGGTTACGCTTCCTCTAGTATCAGCTGGTGGATCTTCATTAATAGCTACAATGATGTGTTTAGGCATTGCTTTGGGAGCAGTAAATTAATTAGGCTTGTTTTTGGCCTAAAATCTGAGTAAAATATCCTAAGTCAGATATGAAAAAATACGCAATCATAAAATTACAAGGTCATCAATATCAGGTCTCTGAAAAAGACGAAATATTGGTTGATTTACTTTCTTCAAAGCCTGAAGCAGGAGTTTTGATGTTTGTTGACGAAGATAAAGTAAAAATAGGTAAGCCATTCCTTAAAGATGTTGAAGTTAAAATGAAAGTATTAGGAGAAGAAAAGGGGGATAAAGTAAGGGTATTTAAATACAAGGGAAAATCAAGATATCGAAGAGCAAGAGGTTTTAGAGCTCAGTATTCTAAAATATTAATTGAGAAAATTTCTTCTAAATAATATTTTTTATATCAATCTATAACTTATTAGTCTCTTGACATCCGTGAAAATATTTCTTAAACTCATTTTGATATGTCAACTCATAAAGCTGGAGGAAAAGCCTCACAACATGTAAGTCCATCAGGGAAAAGATTAGGTGTTAAGATTTCTGATGGTAAAAAAGTAAAAATTGGTAATATATTAGTCAGACAAAGAGGACAACAAATAAAAGCCGGTTTAGGTGTAAAAATGGGTAGAGATTTTACACTTTATGCTGTTAAAGTGGGCATAGTTAAATATTTTAATAAACTTGGTAAAAAGATTGCTAAAATAGTTTCAAAGTAAAATGGCGGAAGAAATATTACAATTAGAAGTTACTCAATTACAAGCAAATCCTCTTCAACCTAGAGGATCAATAACTCCAGAGAGCTTGGTCGATTTAGTTGATTCAATTAGAGAACACGGAATTTTGGAGCCATTAGTTGTTGCAAAAACCCCAGCAGGATTTCAGATTATTGCAGGGGAAAGACGTTGGAGAGCATCAAGATTGGCAGGTTTAACTCATGTTCCTTGCATAATTAGAGAAACCACACCTAAAGGAATGCTTGAGATGGCTTTGGTAGAAAATGTACAAAGAGTTGATCTTAATGCTCTTGATAGGGCAAAAGGTTTTGAAAGATTGATGAATGAATTTGGTCTAACTACAAGTGAAATTGCAGTAAGAATAGGAAAGTCAGTTTCTTATGTTTCAAATTCGATTAGGCTTCTTTCACTTCCAGATGCCCTAAAGGATGGTCTTTTATCAGGTCTTATTTCAGAGGGTCACGCAAGAGCCTTAGCTGCAATCGATGATCAGAACCTTATGGTAGAAGCATATAAAATAATCCTTAGGGAATCGGGATCTGTCAGAAGGGCAGAGGAATTAGCCAGAAGAATGAAATCAAAAGCCGGTCAAAGCAATGACAGACCGGGAGTAAGGAAAAATCAGTTAAGAGTTGTCTCTGAGGAGATTGATAAAATGGAAGAAAATTTCCAAAAGTCCTTTGTTAATGGAGAAAAAGAGGAAAATGATACAAAAGTTAAACTAGTCAGATCAAGAAGAGAAACTAAGCTAACTTTTACTTTTAGGGGTGATTTAGAAGAGACAGAGAATAAACTTCAAAGAGTATATAAGGCAATAGTTAAATAAATTCTTCTAGAGATTGTAATTAATCGCTTTTACAGTTCCTATTTGATTTACTGGCCAATAGACAAACCACGCTTTTCCTGATATATCATTTTTTGGAACAAAACCCCATGATCTAGAATCAGAAGAGTGAGGACGATTATCTCCCATTACGAAATAATAATTATCTGGAATTGTTACCTCTTTACCCTCATCTAAAAATGCACCAGGACCTGTAAATTTATCAAATGAAATGTACTTTTCTTCCAATACTTTTCCATTTATGTATATTTTGCTTTGTGAAATAGAGATTTTTTCACCAGGAAGTCCGATAATTCTTTTTATAAATTCTTCACCATCAAGACCGGGTGCTTTAAAAACTATTACATCTCCTCTTTTTGGTATACCGAACCTGTAGCTAACCTTATCAGTTAGTAAATATTCTGCGTCTTTAAAATTAGGATCCATCGAAGAGCCTTTAATTTTATGTGGCTGAAATACTAAAAGATATAAAAATAAAAAGAAGGCTATCGCAAATACAACAACTTCTAAAATATCCAAGAAAAATGCGCCCAATCTTTTAAGTAACATCGTATTTAATTATATTTTTGCTTTGGAGATACTACAAGGAGTATTTTATCTAATAATTTTATTAATTTTATTTGTAGCTAGTTTTATTATTCTTTTTCCTTCGCCCACATATTTTTGGGGAGTAATAGTTTTTAATTTATTTTTAACGTCCTTTGCGATATTTAAACCATCAATTATCAGTTCCAATTCTTCTTTATTAAATTTGTTTCCCCTTGTTTTTTCTTTAATAATTTCATATGCATCAGGAATTTTTTGTGATCTCAAATATGTTTGAATTCCTTCGGATATTATTGTCCAGTCAGATTCTAATTCTTTATTTATTTTTTCTTTATCTGGGGTAATTCTTTGAAGGCCTTTGTTAAGGGAAATTAAAGAAATGGTTGAATAACCAAAAGGTAAACCTGAGTTTCTTTGTATTGTTTTATCAACAAGATCTCTTTGTAGCCAAGAGATAGGAAGTTGTCTTATAAGTCCTTCAAGAATAGAGTTTGATAATAGTGCATTTCCCTGTGCATTTTCAAAATCAATTGGGTTGACCTTTTGAGGCATTGCAGAAGAGCCAATTTCTTTTTGGTTTACTGTTTGTTTTAACCAACCAAAACCGATCATAAGACGCATATCTTGAGAAATATCGATAATTATTGAATTGGTTAATTGGATTAAAGAAAAAAGTTCAACCAAATTATTTTTAGGTTCTATCTGTGTTGTAAAAATATTTGCTGTTAGGCCAAACGATTCAACTAAATTTTTACTAAATCTAATCCAGTCAATTTTCGGATAAGAATTTTTATGTGCAGATAAATTTCCAGTAGAACCCATTAATTTAGCAGTAATTTTAAAATCTTTTATTTTTGAATAAACTTCAGAAAGTCTTACTGCATAGATAGAAAGTTCTTTCCCTAAAAGTGTTGGAGTTGCAGTTTGTAAATGTGTTTTCCCAGGTATTACTATATTTTTAGTTTCATCAATTATTTCTAAGAAAGTTAATATTACTTTTTTGTAGTAAGGTAAATAAATGTTTTTAATAAAGTTGCTTAGAAGCACACTTCTTGAAATATTATCAATATCTTCCGAAGTTAAAGCCCAATGAGTCCAACCTTCTTCTAAAATATCATCTAGTACTCTTTCTTTTTTTAGAAGTTTTTTAAAGACAAATGTCATAGACATGACGTCGTGTCTAACAGTTTCTTCAATTTTTCTTATTTTGTCGTAAACCTTTTTGTCTATTTTTTTGTAAAGATTTTCAAGGACTGTTGTTTCTTTGACTGAAAGTTTTCTTACTACTCCAGTTTTTGAAAGAGCTATTAAATATTTTGCTTCAACTGCTATCCTTGCTCTAACTAGTGCTTCATCTCCAAAAAACCTTCCAACATATTTACCTATTTCTTCCCAAAGCCTGCCATCTAAGTTTGAAATGGCAGTACCTTCTCTTAGTAATAAGTTTCTTGATTCGACTTCATAATTAAATAACTTTTTCATAATTTATCTCAAAATAACTGCATCTTTATTTTTACCCGTTCCGATCATAGTTATTGGAATGTCAAGACTTTTTTCAATAAATTCAACGTATTTTTGTGCTTCTCTTGGTAAATTTGAGAAAGAATTAATTTTAGTTATATCGTTATTCCATCCTGGAAATATTTTATAAACAGGTTTAACTTTTTCTAAAAATTCTGCATTCATTGTTAAAGGTATTTGATAAGCTTTTCCTTTATAAGAATAGGCAATACAAACAGGTATTTCTTTAAGACCTGTTAATACATCTAATTTTGTTAAGGCAATCTCATCTTTATTTTGAGCACCAATAATATTTAATCCGTATTTTAAGGCAGGTAAGTCTATTGGACCGCAACGTCTTGCTCTTCCTGATCTTGTTCCAAATTCTCCTCCTTTTTCTTGAAGATATTTTCCAAGATTTTTATTATTTTCAGTTGGTAAAGGTCCTCCTCCTACTCTTGTTTGATATGATTTTACCGATATTACTGTTTTTGCTATGGATTTAATGGCCTTACCACCAAAAGATCTATGCACAGCACCAAGAGCAGTATTTACTCCGGTTGTATAAGGCCAAGATCCATGAGAAATTTCAAGCATTGCTCCGTGTGAGTCTTCAAAAAGAATTTTCTTTTCTTTATCTATGGCATTCCAGATAAAGCTAACAGTATTTGTTGAATATTTTTTAAGAATATTTCTTACTTTAATAAGATTGTTAATAAGTTCATTTTTATTAATCGAAGTTTTTAGTGTACTTTCCTTTCCTGTTTTTCTCTTTACATCCTGCTTCATATCTTCAATAACACCGTTTTGTATTTTAAGTTCTTCTAAAATTCTTTCTTTCCAATTATTAGTAACTAAGTCTTGAATTCTTAAGCCTCTACGATTTACTCTATCTGAATATGCCCAACCCACACCCAAGTGAAGTGATCCAATGGCAGCTTTTCCTCTTGATTCTTCTGAGAGAGCGTCTCTTATTTCATGCCAGGGAAGTATTATATGAGAATTTAAATCTATAAGTAAATTCTTTGAATTTAAGTTAATACCTAACTTTTTAAGACTACTAATTTCATTAACAAGAAAAAATGGATTTATTACAACTTCTTGGCCAATTATATTTATTGTTTTTGGATAGATTACTGTGGAAGGGATTAAACCTAGTCCTATACTATATTTATCTGTTACCACGGTGTGGCCGGCATTGTGTCCTCCAATTATTTTGGCTGAAATATCAGGAATTAAAGCTGAAGCACATTTTCCTTTTCCACTATCACCCCATACAGCATCAGTTAAAAGGACAGAACCTTTTTTCCACTTTTTGAAAATTGATATCATCTTACATGAAATTTTGGTCCCCAGGCGCCTCTTATTTTTTGCGAATTTGCAGATAATTTCCACAAGAATTCCAAATCAGACTCTTTATGCATATCAGAAATACTTTTGAATCTTCTTCCAGATGAAGTTCCTTGGAAAACAAAAGGTGGAAGACAAAAATTTATAATAGCATCAAGTACCTGACATGCAACTGTAGGGTGATCAAGGTCTATCTTTGCAAATCCTCCAACTCCCTCAGGTGCAAATGGTTTTCCATTTCTCATTAATTTACCAAGATGCTCCTTATTTATGACAGATGCTTCCCCATTATAGGGAACATAATAATCTTTACCATTTTTAAAAGGATATCTTCCTCCTATTGACTCGATACCAACAAAATGGCTAGGTTTAACTAACATTGATGCTCCTAAAAGAAAGGCTAAAGACCAAAAATAAGAAATAGAACTATCAACAAATAATGGGGCATTAACTTTTCCTCTCATTTTCCATAAATCCCGAAGTACTGAAACTGCAATACCACTTACTATTGATGTTGTGCATCTTAGTCCTCCTGCAATTCCAACTCCAATAGCGTCAGCTCCTGCATCAACTAACTCGTTTGCTGCCTCAACACTATTAGCCTGTCCTGCAAAAATTTCTAAACGATCTTCGAATTCCTTTCTTAATTTTTTAACAACATTTATTGTTTCTCTTGAAACTTGTGGGTTATAAACTCTTACTGCAAGGGATTTTATTTTGCCTTTTTCAAAAAGAGGCATTAAAAGTTTAACTCTTTTGAGGGCATCTGGTTCATCAGGGCTAACAGTTATACCAATCTGGTTAAGCCAAAAATTTAAAAGAAGTTTTTTATCTTTTCTGTTTTTCCATAGGGGATCAAATTTAATTGCATCATGGATTATATCTACTGCTTTTATAGTTACTTCAGCTTGTATCTTTGGATCAATACATAGCCCTTCTTTATATGTAGTAGCTAAAGCTCCACACATAGCTGCACAGGCAATTAATTCTGGATTTCCAGTAACCATAGATCCGGTTGCCAAGGGAAGCCTTACTCCTTTATCTTTTTTTAAACTTGTAATTGAAAAAGGACCATCTAATAATAGTTTTCTTCTGTGGAGTCTTTCGCTTAGTAAATCAGGTTGAAGTGAAGCAACATCATCAAAAGATAAAAGCTTGTGTTTTACTTCAGCCATATCTAAAACTCTTGAATGAGCAAGAGAAGGTTTTTTCCATTCTTCTTTTCTTTTTTCAACTAAAGATTTAATTCTTTCTTGGTGATTTAATATTGATAGGGCATACATCCTCGACTTTTCTGAATTTTGAATAATCCCTTCTGGCATTTTAATTATTTTTAATTCTTTATAAAAATCTTTTGGAGCTGTAAAACTCGGTAAGGTTTTAATTCCAAGTTTTGCCTCTTCGAAAGAAATGTCATCGCCATCACTAAGTTTGATATAAAGATTTCTTTGAAAATTAAACCTTTGTTTAATTGAAAGGAGATTATTTGGTGGAGAAATTATTTTATCGAAAGGAATATTTTTAATCTCTGAAACTACATCTGGGTATTTTTGACCCGAATTAATAAGTGATGAAAAGTTATAAATCTGATCCATTAATTACTTTTATGTAATGAGTAGAATCATTACAACTTAATCTATAGATAAGTTAAAACGATGTCAATATGTGAATAATAATTGTGAAATGATAAAATATAAAGTTAACAGGTCGGTTAGCTCAGCTGGTTAGAGCGTACGATTCACATTCGTAAGGCCGGGGGTTCGAGCCCCTCACCGACCACAGATCGGGATTTATAAACAGTGTTGGAATTACACGTTTCTTAACATGAATGACCAAAATAAAGTAAAAATACTTCTTAAAAGGACTTCGCTTAATATTTCTTTCGACAATTTTCTAAAAATAATTAAGTTACAATTTTCTTCGTTAGGAAAAATTTTAAGTTATAAACCAATAAATGAAGGGTATGAAGACGCGAACTTTCTCCTTAATACTTCTAATGGCAAATTTATTCTGAAAATATTTTTGGAAGAAAGAAGCTTTAAAAATATACGAAACTATATAAGAGTTTTAAACGAATGTAAAAAAGTTGGTGTTCAAACAACAGAAATACTTACAGATTCTAATAATGGTTTAGGGTGTTTAGATAACAGAGATAAAAAAACATATTTTATTATTACTAAATTTTTTGAAGGAACGGATTTTAAAAATATTGTTCCAACATTAGAAGATATAAAAAGTGTTACTGAATACATAGCAAGACTAAATACATTAAATTTTAATGTGAGCGAAACATATGATTCTTGGGGAAATAAAAATCTTGCAAAAGAATATATGGAAAATAAGGATAAGGTAACTTTTGATCAAAAATCTTTCATTGAGCCAATTTACAATGAGTTTGTTAATCTAGATTATTCTTCATTTAGTAAATCTGTAATTCATGGGGATATGCAAAGAAAGCATGTTTTAAAAAATATAAAGGGAGAATATTGTATATTGGATTTTGGTTGTATGGCCTACGATCCGAAAGTGATTGATCTTTCAACATATTTAGCTTGGTTTTGTTTACAAAATGATACTTGGAAAGATAGAGATACTATTTATAGTATGGTTCTAGATATTTATAATAAAAAGCATAATTTAATTAAAGCAGAAATTGATAGTTTACCAATATTAATAAAGTCCTCATATGCTGCTTATTATTTGAAGACTTCTATTTTAATAAATGAGGGTGATAAGAGCAAAGAAACATTCGATTGGCACAATAAGTCAAAAACAATGTTAATCTTGAGTAAGAAATGGAAATAAATAGGAAATGTCAACAATTTTGTTTTTTGAGATTTAATTTAATATAATAGGATTTATGAGACAAATGAATCTTGAAACTAAATCAGCTCACACAGTTTTAAACTGTGGACATTTTGCTGGTTTTCTTTTGAGATAGAAAAAACAATTTTAAAAAAGACTAAACCAGCTAAATAAAAAGCTGGTTTTTTTAGTTTTGGAGGGTTTAATATGAATATACTAATGAACAAAATAACTGGAAAATTGAAAAGTACAATTAATAGATATTACTTGTATCAGTTTTTTATTTCTCTTCAATTGTTTTCGGCTGTTTTGGTTCCATTTTTTACTGATTGGGGTGGAATAACACAAGGTAGAATTCAGCTTCTTCAATCTTGGTTTATGTTGTGGATTTTTATTTTAGAAATTCCAACAGGTGCTGTTGCAGATTATATAGGTAGAAAACAATCATTATTTATAGGATCTTTGGTTGGAATTATTGCAATGCTTATATATGGTAGTATTCCAAATTTCCAAATATTTTTGGTAGCCGAATTCTTATTTGCTGTAGCTATTGCTTTTGAATCTGGAGCAAATGAAGCCCTTTTATACGACGCTTTGAAAGCAGAAGGAAAGGAGGATCAAAGTAAACGGATCTTTGGTAAAGCACACACTTTTCATTTATTAGCCTTATTAATTGCTGCACCAATAGGGAGTTTAGTAGCATCAAAACTTGGTTTAAATTTTCCAATGATTTTAACAGCAATTCCAGCCTTCATTGCATCAATTATTGTTTTAACTATAAAAGAGCCAAAATATAAATCAAAAATATCTGAAAGTAAAAGATATATAAATATAGTTAAAGATGGTTTTAAAGCACTAGTTAAAAATAAAGAACTAAAAAAATTAACTCTAAACTCGTTATTTGTTTCATCAGCTGCCTACTTTGTTATTTGGTTTTATCAGCCTTTATTAATAAAGATTAATATCCCAATAATATACTTTGGTTTTGTTCATAGTTTTTTGGTAATTATTGAGATATTGATAAGTAGTAATTTTCAGAAGATTGAGAATTTTTTGAAAGGTGAAAAGAACTATATGAAATTTACAATAATTTCTACATTTTTGGCTTTTGCAATTGTTGGATTTAAACCTTCATATATAACTATAACTCTTTTAATTGTATTTGCTGGTGGTTTTGGACTTACATATTCTCAATATATTAGCGCAATAATGCAGAAACACATTAAATCTGAAGAAAGAGCAACTGTAATTTCTTCAATCTCTATGTTTAGAAGATTTGTATTAGTTTTATTAAATCCTGTAATGGGGATTTTAGCTGATAAAAATATATCTATGGCATTAGTTTCTGTTGGGTTAATTTCAATGTTTTCTATATTATTTTTATTAAAAAATACTTTGAAATTTTCTTATGAAGGGTAATACTACGTAAATAGTATTACTGTATTTATTAATTAGATAGAATTACTTTCTATTGTTAATTTTATCTGTAATAAATTCGGCATTTGGTTTTAACAAAGCAATTGTATAACAGTCAGAGTGACCAGTAGACTTTATAAAACTCAGAGGAACAACTTCAACCTCAAGAAAAAATGGATACGGAAAGTCTCCTCTGTTTCTTGTTAATATAAGAGAGTTTGTCCAGATAGAAGTGGCGGCAATTATTACATCGCCATCAGAAATATTTGTTTTAAACACTCCTTCATTTCTAAAAAAATTATACAATCTGGCGGCGGTAAGCAAAACTTCCGCAGAAACATAATAATTATTAAATACATTTAGAAATTCAAAAACCTCATTTTCTTGTTTGATTGTTTTATTTCTAAGTATTTCGTAACCAGATATTTGAGAAATTGCCAACCCAAAACCTCTGTTCATCAAATCTGAAAAATATCCTCTAAAAGCATTTGAGGAAGGAAAATTTACTGAATATTGAATAATGTTTGTGTCAAGAATAACGTATTGTAATGGGTTTGTTTGTTTTACCTGAATATCTGGTGGCATATATTAATCGTCTTTCTCGCATTCAGATGCTTCGGGCGGTGGAATAATCCGACTGTTTGTAGCTTTCTTCATTTCAGACACAATTACCGATGGCTCCGACGAAATCTCACTACTAGGAATGGCTTCAGAACCAATGGGCGTATTGATTTGTTGAGGGGTATTTAATGTTACATTAGGGGGGGATTGTGGAATAACAGGACTAGCATTTTGAGGTTGGTATTGTTTGTTCATTGTCTTAATTCTAACAAATCCTGACATGGTAGCAAGTTTAGCCTTTATCAATCGTATTACACTTTAAAATATTGAAACGAATTTAAAATATGTAATATACTAAAAATATATTATGGTAGACAACAATATCAATAAAGTAGGTGAAAATAATAAAATTGAAAATCCTTTTATTAGTGTCGAAAATATAAAGCCAGATTTACGTAAAAAGGATCCTCCTTTGGTTGATATTAAAGTTTCAAATCCAATAACTTATATAAAATCCTGGTGGAAGAGAATTCTCGGTAATGAAGGAATGGAAATTAGAATTAAGATAAAACCTTTAACTGCTGTCCTTATTGCAATAGTTGTAGTTACACTTTGCCTTGGAATAACAAAATTATCACTCCCTTTTAAAATACCATTTCTTGAAATGAATTCAGAAGTAACTCCTACACCAATAGCATACAGAAAAACTGCTTTTGCAGGAATATTAAGATTTACCAATAAGGATAATAAATATTTTTTAGAGACTAATTCTTCGGAAGCAATTAATCTTGAAATACCAGAAAATATCAATTTAGATAAATTTATTGGTCGTAGAGTCTTTGCTACAGGGGAATATCATGACGGTGATAGGACTTTAATAGTTGCAGATGTAACTGATTTAGAAATATTTCCAGAAAATATTATCCCAATCCCGACATTAGAACCTACACCAACCCCGGCTGTTACACCAACGTCAACTCCTATTCCAACAGAAACACCATTTGCTACTGAAGAACCTACTTTTGCTCCTTCAAGTACATCAGTCTTAAATTAAAACAGTTAATCAAAATATTTTTGAGATATAATATGCTCAATGGATAGTTCTGTATGTATAACTGTATTAAATGAAGAGAGTGCAATTGCTACATTAGTAGATTTATTAATTTCTCAAACAATAAAACCTGATGAAATTATTATTGTTGATGGTGGGTCAAATGATAATACAGTAGAAATAATTAAACATTATCAGAAAAAATACAAATTTATTAAACTTCTTAAAGAAAAATCCAATCGAGCAAGAGGAAGAAACTTAGCAGTAGATGTATCCAAAAATAAAGTAATTGTAATGACTGATGCTGGATGTATTCCCGCAAAAAACTGGTTAGAAAATATTACAAAGCCTTTTGAAAACAGAAATATTGATGTAGTGGCGGGATTTTATAAAATGACATATAAAAATAATCTTCAGAAGGCAGAGTCATTTTTTTTAGGGGTTCTTCCTAACAAATATTTAATGAGTTTTTTACCATCTACACGTTCAATTGCTTTCAAAAAAGAAATTTGGGAAAAAGTTGGGGGATTTCCGGAAAATTTAGATCAAGCAGCTGAAGATACTATATTTAATTATAAATTAATCAAACATAATGCTAAATTTGCACGCGTGAAAAACGCTATTGTAGAGTGGGGGATGCCCCAAACATTAAAAGAGTATTTTTTAAAAATACTTACATATGCAAAAAGTGATGCAAAAACGAATATTTGGTTTTTTCCAGGAAAAGGTCTAACGTCGCACAATATTAAATCCTTATTTGTATTATTAAGATACTTATTTTTTCTATTTCTAATCGTTTTAATAATTAATAGTTCACTCTCCCCTTTTTATCTATTTTTTTTACTATTTATATATATAATTTATTCTTTCAGAAAAGTTTATTTGGCTTTTGGGGAAATAGATACAGCGCTTTATGGAATATTTTTGCAGTTTATTACTGATATTGCAGTTATGTCTGGATTTGTAACTGGATTAGTTAAAAAATAATGGGATTTTATAAACAAACATTTAAAGGTATTTCCTGGTTGGGGGCTTTAAGATTAATAACCAGAGCTTTTACAATTGTAAGACTTGCGATACTTGCAAGACTATTAACTCCCGGAGAATTCGGAATATTTGGAATAGCCACTTTAGTATTAGCGTTTTTGGAGATTGTTACAGAAACAGGAATAAATGTTTTCTTTATACAGGATGAAGGAAAACTTGATGAATATTTAAATACAGCTTATGTATTATCAATAATAAGAGGAATTTTGATTTCTATATTTATAATTATTATTACTCCTTTTGTTGCAAAGTTCTTTAATACTGAAGGATCACAACCTCTTTTATATTTTATTGCCCTAATTCCTTTTATAAGAGGATTTATTAATCCTTCGAGTGTTAAGTTTCAAAAAGAGTTGGAATTTAATAAGGAATTTTATTTTAGAACTGCGATATTTTTTGCAGATTCTTTAGTTGCAATTACTACAGCATTTTTATTAAGATCCGCTTCCAGTTTGGTTTGGGGAATGATTGCTGGAGTAATTGTAGAAGTATTGGTTTCTCAATTATTTATAAAACCGCGACCAAAATTTATTTTTGCTTTTAATAAAGTAAAGAAAGTATTAGATAGGGGTAAATGGGTAACCGTTTCAAGTATATTGCAATATTTATTTTCAAATACTGACAATTCAATTGTAGGTAAACTAATGGATAGTTCATATCTTGGTTATTACCAGATGGCATATAAAATATCTACATTGCCAATTACAGAAATTTCTAATGTTTTTTATAACGTAACCTTTCCAGTATTTTCAAAATTTCAAAATGATAAAGAAAGATTAAGGAGAGCTTTTCTGAAATCGACTTTAGCTATAACTCTTATTTCTGTTCCTTTAGGTTTAGTAATTTATATTTTTGCAAAAGAAATAGTATTAATTGTTTTAGGTAATGAGTGGATGCCAGTTGTAGCTCCATTAAAGATTCTTTCAATATATGGAATATTAAGGGCAGTTACAGCAGAGATCCCTGCTGTTTTTATGGCACTTAAAAGACAAGAGTGGGTAATGATAGTTACTTTAGTAGCAGTTTTTGGGATTGGAATTACAATGGTTCCTTTTGTTAAATTATATGGAATTATTGGAGCTTCATATTCTTCATTGATTGGTGTGGGTTTTGGACTACTACCCATGATATATTACTTGCATAAGCTGCTTTGGAAAAATGAATAAATATATTAAGACTGATAATAAAATATTATATAAATTTATAGAGGAGTTTTGGTTCGCGCCAAATGATGCCTTATTAAGGGCTATAGAAACACCAATTTGGAATAAATATTCATTTAAAAATAAAAAAAGTCTGACAATTGGAATTGGAGATGGTAGATACGACTTACTATTATTTAAAAAACATAAAAAAATTGATGTAGGGATAGATGTTGATGAAAGATTAGTAAACATTGCGAAAAAATTGCCGCTTTATAAAAAAGTGTATTGTGAATCTGCAGAAAGAATGCATTTTAAAAACACTAGTTTCGACTTGGTTTTAAGTAATAGCACTATTGAACACATAAATGATGATTTAAAAACAATTTCTGAAATATCTAGAGTTTTAAAAAAAGGTGGAACTTTTTTGTTTAGTGTACCAGTAAAAAGATTCCCAAAATATTTGAAAGATTTGGGAATCTCAACGGAGAATATTAAAAATTTTAATAAAAGGGTTGGGCATAAACATTACAGAACAATTGAAGAATGGGGAAAAATATTGAAGAAGAATAAATTAGTTATTTTAAATAATTATTATTATATGGATGAAAAACTACTGAAAGTTTGGTGGATGCTTTTTAAAATTTCTACATTTAAACCATATCACAGAGAACTTTGGTCTTATTTAAAAGATTCTCCTTATGGTAAATTTGCTCCAAAGAAACTAATTATATTTATTTTAAAAATGTATCTTAAAGAAAAATATAAAAAATCATTTACTGATAATGGTGCGTGGGTATTCATTGAAGCAGTAAAAAAATGAAAATTGCTGTTTATCATAATCTTCCTACTGGTGGTGCAAAAAGAATTCTTTTTGAGCAAGTTAAATATCTTTCTAAAAAACACGATATAGATGTTTATACCCTTTCTTTGTTTAAAGAAAGCTTTTTAAGTTTAAAATCATACTCAAAGAACTATTACATTTACGATTTTAAAACAGAAAGTAAACTTCCATTTATTTTGGCTAGACTTTATAAAGATTATAAAAATTTTATCAGTTTAAGAAAACTTCATAGAAAGATTGCCCATGATATCGATTCTAGGGGGTATGATTTAGCTTTTATTCACACAGATGTACTGACTGAAACGCCATATCTTTTACGTTTTCTAAAAATTCCAAAAGTATATTATTGTGAAGAATTATTAAGAATAGCTTATGAGAAAAAATTGTCTATTGAGAGTACCTTACCTTTTTTTAATAAATTTTATGAAAATATAATAAGAAAAATTAGAAAGAGTATAGACAAAAATAATGCTCAAGCTGCAGATTTAATTCTTACGTCATCAAATTTTATGAAAGATAAAATCAATAAAGCATATAAAAGAAACTCTGTTGTATGTTACCCAGGAGTTGACTGTAATTCTTTTAAAACAATTAATGTTAAAAAAGAAAATCAGATTTTGTTTATGGGTAATAAAATTGAAGTTGATGGATATAATTTAGTATTAAATGCCTTAAAAGAAATTCCTAAAAAAATAAGACCTTTCTTAAAGGTTTTATCATTCTCCAAAAATGGTCCAATTATAAAAAACGATTTACTGCTCGCGAAAGAATATTCAAAGAGTATTTTAACAATATGTGCTGACATTTCTGAACCGTTTGGATTAAAAGTACTTGAATCTTTGGCGTGTGGAACTCCTGTAGTGGCCGTAAATGAAGGTGGTTATAAAGAAACATTAAAAGATAAAATTACTGGCTTCTTAGTAGAAAGAAACTCAAAAGCTATTTCAAAAAAGATTATGTTGATGATTAAAAAACCAAAACAATATAAGCAATTTTCGTTAAATTCTAGAAAAGATATGTTGGCAAATTGGCAATGGGAAGAAGGAATAAAATTAGTAGAAAAAAATATGATGAATCTAATAAAGAAAACCAATAAGAATTCAAATATATTAATAAGTTATTTAGATTCGGGCGGAATTGGTGGAGCAGAGTTTTTTCCTTTGCAGTTGGCAAAATCATTAGAATCAAAGCATTATAAAACATTTTTTATTACATACAAGAACTCTAAAATTTATAAGATAATTAAGGATAATAAAATAAAAGCCTATATTACTCCATTTAGAATGGATATTGTTGGACACTGGAAAGGAATTATTAAGTTTTTTGTTTTTTTAATACCCTCATTGTTTGTTTATTCAAAAATATTAAGAGATTTTAAACAAAATTTAGGGAAGATTATTTTGATATCTGGTTTTTCAGACAAAATATTATTGACACCAATTGCGAAATATTTAGGAATTAAGACTATATGGATAGAATATGCAGATCCTGAAAAAATTCTGAGAAGAAATTTTGGAATACCAAAGTTTTTATATGATAAAGCTCTAAAATATTCAGACGAATTTATTGTTCCTACTAAATATTTAAAAGATAAATTATGTTCTAATAATATTTTTAAGGATAAAGACATTAAAACAATTCCTTGCGGTATAGAAGTTATATCCTCTAAAAAAATATCTATTTATAAAATAAAAAAGGAAAGTGTAAAGAAAAAATTAAAAATAGAAGGTAAGAAAGTAATTGGAATGATTTCAAGGTTGGAAAAAGGGAAAGGACAGGATATTTTACTTAAAACAATTCCTCTTTTAAAGAAAAAGCTTAATAACTTTATAGTTGTGTTTGCAGGAGAGGGAAATTATAAAGAATTGAAAATACTTACAAATAAATTGCAAATACAGGATTATGTTAAATTCTTAGGATTTTATAAAGATAAATATGAATTAATGTCAACATTTGACGTTTTTGTTTTTCCTACTAAATGGGAATTAGAAGGATTCGGTTTAGTTTCTTTGGAAGCAATGCTTATGGAAGTACCATTAATAACTAGTGATATAGAAATTTTGAAGGAGGTTGTTGGAGATTCTGCATTATTATCAGAAATAACAACAAAAAATTTATCAAAAAACATTATTAGGGTCTTTTCTGATAAAGGGTTAAGACAAAAACTTATTAAAAGCGGAACAATTAGGGTTAATAGTTTATATAATATTGATAAAATAGCAGATGAGTATATCCGTGTTATTAGAAGTATATGAAAAATAAGTTAAATTATTTAATATTATTTTTAATTATTTTACTCGCTTTCTTATTAAGAGCTTACAGAATTAATTATTCCTTTTCCTTCTCAGGTGAATTTGGAGATAATCTTTTAGATATAAAAAATGCAATTATTTTAAAAACAATTCCTTTAATAGGTCCTCCCGTGTCACATCCCTGGCTTAAATTTGGTCCAATGTATTATTGGCTAATGGTCCCTTTAATGTTGTTTTTTAAATTTGATGTTCTTGTCGGAGCTTGGTTTGGAGTTGTAAGTGGAACTTTAATAGTTTTAATTAATTATTTGGTAATAAAGAAAGTTTTTAATGATAAGGTGGCTTTAGTTTCAAGCTTTCTAATTTCCTTTTCTCCTTTATGGGTTTACTTCAGTAGAGATGCACGTTTTTACTTTATTACAACATTAGTTTTTTATTTGTTTTTATATTCTTTGTGGAATTTTTATGAGAATCAGAAAGGACTATTTGTTGTTGGATTTTCTTATTCTTTATTTTTTCATTTCCACTATAGTCCCATACTTCTATTTCCAATTCTTGCCTATTTTATTTTCTTAAAAAGAGACAAATTAAAACTAAGAAATTATTTGAATTTATTGATTGGTTTATTTATTCCGCTTATTCCTTTACTTATTTATGATTTTAAAAATAAATTTCAGATGTTTTATAAACTTATCTTATGGGTGCCTTATAGATTCGCAGGTTTTATTGGTTTATATCCCAAAAACAACGTATCACTAGGAACTCTAAACCAAAGTCTAATGGCAACGGTGGAGTTTATTGGAAAATCATTTGTATATAAAAGTTCTCTTTGGTTTTATGTACTTATTATTTTTTTAATAATTTTTGTTTATTCTATTTACAAATATTTAAGAGACAAAAAATATAAATTTGGATTTAGTTTTATTTATTTTTCCTTACTAATAAGTATATTTGGAATAATTGTCCATGGAGATGTTCCTGTTCATTATTATCTTCCAGTTTTTTCTATTCCCATAATTATATTTTCAGATTTTATTGTTAATGTTTTTGAAACAAAGAAAAGTTTTGTCAAAGGAATTGTTTCAGGAATAATTATTCTTTGTTTATTTATTAACGTATCGTATTTATTAAATTTCTACAAAAGTTTTAATGAAAACACTTTTTCGGTTAATCCAAGTTTTGTTTCTTTAGAGTTACAAAAACAAGTTTCAGATTTTATAGTAAAAGATTCTAATAGGTTAAGTTATTCTCTTATTCGCGTTGGGCCAAATGATCAATTTGAAGAATATTATTCTCAAAATTATAAATATTTATTATGGCTTTCGGGCAATGAACCTATTGAAAACTCAAGCTTAAGTTATACTATATATGAAAATTTAGAGAATCTGTCAAAAGAAGAAAGAAAAGCAGTCAAAATGATTGGACCAATAGGTATATTAAAAAATGAACAAAAATAAAAAAGTTGTTATCGTTATGCCAGCTTATTTTGCTGAGAAGACATTGGAAAAAACATATAAGGATATTCCAGAAGAATATAGAAAAAACGTTTTAGTTGTTGATGATGCAAGTCGTGATAAAACAGTTGATGTATCAAAAAAACTAGGACTGACAACAATAGTTCATAAGAAGAATTTAGGTTACGGAGGGAATCAAAAGACTTGTTACAAAGCTACTCTTAAGATGGGTGCTGACATTGTTGTTATGCTTCATCCTGATTTTCAATATGATGCCAGAATGATTCCAGCACTAGTAAGGCCAATTGAAATTGGGTGGTTAGATTTTATGATGGGTAATCGCATGAGAAGTAGAAAAGAGTCACTAGATGGTGGAATGCCAATCTATAAATATTTGTTTAATAGATGTCTTACCATTATCGAAAATATACTTCTTGGACAGAACTTGGGTGAATTTCATAGTGGTTTTAGAGCTTATTCAGCTAAAGTACTAAAAACATTGCCTTTTGAGAAGTTTTCGAATGATTTTGTTTTTGATCAGCAATTTATTGTTTCAGCCGTTAATTCCGGCTTTAAAATAGGTGAAGTACCAGTACAGGTTAGATATTTCCCTGAAGCCTCCTCAATCAGTTTTAAGAGGTCTGTGACTTACGGACTTGGTGCTTTATATACAGTTTTTCAGTATTATTTAAAGAGATTGGGTTTAGTTAGTCCAAAAATATTCAAAAAATGAACATTTCTTCAGTTATCATAACCAAAAATGAGGAAGCTAATATTAAAAGGTGCTTAGAAAGTATCAACTTTTCGAATGAAATAATAATTGTTGATGATTATTCTAAAGATGAAACATTAAAAATCGCAGAAAATTACAAAACAAGAATATTTAAAAAAAAGTTTAATCAAAACTTTGCAGATCAAAGAAATTTTGGGCTTTCAAAGGCTAAGGGTAAATGGATCTTTTTTATAGATGCAGATGAAGAAGTCCCGGTAGACTTGAGAAATGAAATAGTTCAGATTACTTCAGATCCTCTTAGTTCTAGTATTGGATATTTTCTTAAAAGAAAAGACTTTTTTTATGGAAAGAAATTATATTATGGAGAGTGGGGAAAAAACAAAATATTAAGGATTGTAAAAAATGGATCAGGGAAATGGATAAGGAATGTTCATGAAGTATTAAAAGTTGAAGGAAAGGTTGGCACTTTAAAGTCTGAACTTAATCACTATCCACACAAAAGCCTTAATAAATTTATAGAAAGTATTGATTTATTTTCGACTATTCATGCAGAATCAAATAAGAAAGAAGGTAAAAGATCAAATATTTTAAAGATTGTTTTTTATCCTTTTTTTAAATTTGTTTATAATTGGATAGCGAAAGGTGGCTTTAAAGATAAGGAACATGGATTTATAATGTCTTTAATGATGTCTTTCCATTCTTTTTTAGCATGGTCAAAATTATGGCAAGAAACAAAAAAATAGATATAGTTGGAAAATTAATAATATTTTATATTGTTTTATTTCCATTTGGTCATTTACTAACTTTAAGGTTAAATCTTTTGGGTAAATCAATTCCATTAAATGTCTCAGATCTTATTTCCTTTTTGTTTTTGATAATATTTTTCTTTAAAAAGCTTAAACATCCGACAATATTTGTTTATTTGAAGAATTTTTTATTAGTGGCTCTTTTTTCCAATATATTTTTCATTGCAACTAAAGGAATAGGAAATTCAATTATAGGAAGTTTATATTTCTTAAGGCTTATTTCCTATGCCGCGATGTTTATTGTTGTTTGGAATTCTGTTTCTAACAACAAATTTATTCTTAATAAGATATTTGATTATCTAATTGTTGTTTCTTTTTTTATTGCAATTTTTGGTTGGTTACAATATTTGTTGTACCCAGATTTAAGAAATTTAATAATTTTTGGTTGGGACGATCATCTATTTAGAATAGTTGGTACATTTATTGATCCAACGTTTACAGCGATTTTGTTGGTTTTTGGAGTTTTATTATCTTTAATTAAGTATCAACAAACAAAGAAAAGTATTTACGCATTGGCATTAGTGCCAATCCTACTGGCTTTGTATTTTACATATTCAAGGGCTGGATATTTATCTTTGATTGCTGGAGTTTTAACGTATCTTTCAATTAAAAAGAAGATAAAAATTTCATTTATTTTAATTCCAATGTTTTTATTGGGAATTATTTTTTTGCCACGTCCTTCGAGTGAAGGAGTGCATTTGGAAAGAACATTCAGTATAAAAGCGAAGTTAGTTAATTATTATGAAACATCAAATATTTTTTTGAAAAATCCAATATTTGGAGTTGGGTATAACAATCTTTGTTGGGCAAGAAATCATTATTTAGGCGATTCTGATATTAACTCTCACTCATGTTCTGGATCAGACTCTGGAATACTATTGTTACTAGCAACAACCGGTATAGTAGGTTTTATTATCTTTGTAAGTTTTCTATATATTCTAATTAAGACTCTAAAAACTGACTATTATGGAATCGCATTTATATCTTGTTTTTCTGCGATATTAGTACATTCACAGTTTTCAAATAGCATTTTCTATCCTTGGGTGTTGGGTTATTTTGTTTTTCTGACTGCAGTTGCTATTAAGGAGTAAAAGTTACAGTAACAGTTTTTTCGGCTTCATTTTGTGCTTTATCTATTGCCTTAAAATTTAATATATTTTCTCCTTCGTTTAAAGAAAGTTTATATTTAAAGTCTCCACTGTCTGTAATGGAAACATATCTGTCGTTTACGGTTAAATTTACATTTGGATCGGTTTTTCCTGTTATCTCAATTTCTTTTTGGCCACTTCCGTAAAAGTTATCACCGTTAGAAGGCGAATTTATTGAAATTTCAGGATTTTCATTATCGAATAAAATAACATACTTTTCAGATTCCGCACTTTTATTTCCAGACTGATCTTTTGAAATTGCATAAATAATGTTTTCCCCTTTAGTTAAATCTAAAGAAGTAGCAAATTCCCCGTAACTGTCTGCAATTATTTCCTTTTCAGAACTGTTCAAAAAAACATAAACAGTTACTCCTTCTTCGGTGGTGCCAGTAACCTCAAAAATTTCTTTATTTGTAGCATCTGGCAAATTATCAAATCTTGGAGGTGCAGGTGGAGTATTGTCATTTAAAGTTATGGGAGTATTTTTATTAGTAAAATCAGAAATAAAGGAAACAAACTTTGCAATTAAGGGTATACCGAAAAAAAATAAAATTATAATAGTTAATATAGAAAGAGCAACAAAAATTACTGCTCTTTTTTGATTATTTTTTTCTTCAATAGCTACTCTTCTAGAATATTGCATATTTTTCTTTAAGAGCCGATGGGTGGAATCGAACCACCGACCTTACCCTTACGAAGGGTTTGCTCTACCGTCTGAGCTACATCGGCAAGGCTATTACTTTTTATCCACTAATTTCCTTATATCCCGTCATTTTATCAAATTCTCTTTTAAATACTAAATTTTTAAGTTCTCCAATTACAATTTATGTCTTTAAGTCTAGTTCTTTATGTAATCTAAAGACGTGAATTTTCATTTCTTTTTAATTTTTTTCCATTCTGTTTTAATACCTTTTGCTTGTTTTTCTATCATTACGAGTTCGTCGTATATTCCATCTATAAGATCTAATTTAGCTGCCTCTTTTCGTGTAGCCCAACAGAAATCTTCTGTCTCTTGTTTTTTTAATTTTACTTTTCCTGAAACATAATTAGCTATGCAAGAGATAACTAAAGATGGATTTCCATCAGAATGTATTGTCGCTAAACTTGTTAAATATTTAACGTTATTGATATTTATTCCAACTTCCTCTTTTACCTCTCTTTCCAAGACTCTTTCTAATACATTGTACCAATAATACTCGGTGTCTTTAGGAAATTTAATATAATCATTGGTTTCCAATTTTCCACCGGGAACTGTCCATTTCCCTGGAAATCTTTTTTCTTTTTTTGATCTTTTAGTAAGAAGAAATTTATTGTTTTTAATAATTATGGCTGTTATTGCAATTTCGTGTAATAGGTGGTTACTTTTCATAGTATTCACGGTAAGAGCGGGTAAGGGGAGTTGAACCCCTCTCTCCACCTTGGGAAGGTGGCGTTAGGCCTATTAACTATACCCGCGTAAAATTATAAATATTTTACCACTAAAACCATTAATAGACTTAATTTAAGAAGTTTAAAATTTAAATGTAATTATCTAGGTAAAACAAGAATGTTTCCGCTAAAAATAAGATTAGGATTTGATAAGTTATTTACTTTTGCAAGTTCAACCCATTTATATCCATCACCATATGCTCTAACAGAAATATCCCAAAGATTATCTCCTTTTTGGACTTCATATGTTGCACCTGAAATTTTATCAGGTGAAGACTGATCCATAATGGAAGTAACTGTAGCTAATTTTGGTTCTACATTAGGAATTGATAACTCTTGACCTTCATTTAACTTGTCAGGATTTGTTATTCCGTTTTCTTTTGCTATATCAACCCAGTTGTATCCGGAACCAAATGCATTTTCTGCAATTTTCCATAGATTATCTCCTTTTGCAACTGTGTAAGTTTTTCCAACTTCTGCTGTTTCTGTCTGATTTTCAGTCGTAACTTCAGGAAGTTTTCCTTGCATGTCTTGATCTTTGAAATAATTTACTACTAATACTCCAACAACGATAATTACTAAGGCACCAAGAATCATACTAATTGTTGATTCGTTGAGTTTGATTGCCTTAAGAATGTTTTTAATATTCAAATATATTCACCTCCATCTATTTATTAAGGCAGTACTATGAGGCAGATCGATAAAAAGAATTTAGATTATTATGAGTATAAAGTCAAGGATATTATTTTAAATTAAGTAATATTGGCGGGTTTTAGTTGACTATGTCAGGAACTTTTACTATCAACTCTAAATATATAAGAGCTATCAAAAATAAAATAGAAAATACATTTAGCGCTATTGCCGCATAATAAATATATTTACTGTTAATAAATGTTTTTGCCTTATTTTTGCCTTTAGAAGATTTAAGTGCTGAAATCCCCAATATAAGCCCGGGGATGCCCAGAATAAAACCAATTCCTTTCCACGAAAGATAAAATGCTAATATTCCGAAGATTAAGGATATAACTCCTTTATACACAACTTTATTATCTAATAAATATAATAAAGAAACCAGTAAGTTAGAAACCTGCCTAAAGTCAGCCAAAGCAAACTGCCTGCGGGGCCGACGAGACTCGAACTCGCAACCTCTTCCGTGACAGGGAAGCGCTCTGACCAATTGAGCTACGGCCCCAAATATCATGTAATTATAGTATAAATTTACCCGAGCCTCAATTCTAGTTTATGATTGATTAATTATTTTTATCTGTTATGTCATAATGAAAACTATGAAGATGACTAAAGATATGTCAAATTTGGAGGTAGCAGAGCTTCTGAGGGCTATTTCAGCCTCATATGAGCTAACTGATCCAAAAAAGAATAAATTTAGAATTATCGCCTACAATAGGGCAGCGGATGCCATTGAACATTTGTCCTCTGAGGTAAAAGATATTTGGGATGATGGAAAACTTGAAGACATTCCAGGTGTTGGACCTTCAATTTCAGAAAATATTGGAGAAATATTTCAATTTGGAAAGTCAAAACATTTCGAGGAAATAATGAAAGATTTTCCACCTGCAATATTTGAATTAATTCCGCTTCCAAGAATCGGAGCAAAAACTGCATTTAAATTAGTAACACAATTAGGAATAAACTCCATTTCTGATCTTGAAAAGAAAGCTAAAGACGGTGAGATTTCAAAATTAGAAGGTTTTGGAGAAGAATCTCAGGCTGATATATTAGAGGCAATTAAAGAATATAAAAACAAAAAACATAGACTTCTAATTCCCTATGCGGAACAAATTTCTAATGAAGTTATTGAGTGGATGAAAAAAGATGAATCTATCGTGAAAATTGACCCTTTAGGAAGTCTACGCAGAAAAGCTTCAACAATAGGGGACATTGATATTTCGGTTGCTTCAAAAGATACAGTTAACACAATCACTCACTTTTGTAATTATCCAAAAGCAAAAAAAATAATAGAAAAAGGATCAAGAACAGCATCGATTCTTCTTCCTAACGAAATTCAGGTTGATTTAATGGTTCAATCACCTGAGTCCTATGGAGCACTTTTAGCCCATTTTACAGGTTCAAAGCATCACAATATAGCCCTGAGGGAATTTGCTCTTAAGAAGGGATTAAGCATATCTGAATATGGTATTAAAGCCGCTGGTAAGCTTAATAAATTTCCAGACGAAGATTCTTTTTATAAGTACCTGGGCTTAAATTTTATTCCACCTGAAATGAGAGAAGATTCAGGTGAGATAGAAGCATCACTAGAAAATAAGATTCCATATTTGGTAGACGTAAAAGATATTAAATCCGATTTACAAATTCATTCTGACTTTGATACGGAGACCAGACTTGATTTGGGTGAATCATCAATGCAGGAAATAATAGATAAAGCCAATAATTTAAATTATGAATATATAGCCTTTACTGAACACAATCCAAGTAGTAGTAAACACAGTCCTAAAGAAATTAACGACATAATCAAGAGAAAAAAAGAATATATAGATAAATTAAATTACTCATACGTGAATAGTGTGAAAGGTAGTGTAAAATATGTGTTCAATAGCCTTGAAGTTGATATATTGCAAGATGGAAACCTTCCTTTAGATGATAAAGCACTTGATTTATTAGATTTTGCTTTAGTTTCCATTCATTCGAGTTTTAAAATGCCTAGAGATGTAATGACAAAAAGAATTATTAATGCTCTTTCTCATAAAAAAACTAAAATATTCGCCCACCCTACTACAAGAAAATTAAACGTTAGAGAGGGAATAGAAATTAATTGGCCTGAATTTTTTTCCTTTTGTAAGAAAAATAATAAATGGATTGAAATTGATGCAGATCCAATGAGACTTGATTTACCTGATAGTCTAGTAAAAGATGCTATTAAAGAGGGTATTCTTCTAACTCTTGGAACCGATTCTCATCATAAAGACTCAATGGACAATATGAAGTACGGAGTTTCTGTTGCAAGAAGAGGTTGGGCCACAAAAAATGATATTGTAAATACAAGAGGGTTGATAGAGTTCAAAAAAATGATAAAGTAATAATTTGAAAAAGGGGGTGATAATAAATTGATAATACCAGTAATAATCGTTTTAGGAGTTATCCTTATATGGGTAATTTCAAACTATAATTTTTTTGTTTCAAGTAAAGCAAGAATTAAAGCTGCAATACAAGAAATTGGAAATCAGCTAAAGAGACAATCAGATCTTATTCCTAATCTTGAAGAATCCACAAAAGGTTATTTAAATCACGAAAAAGGAATTTTTAAAGATTTAACAGACGCAAGAAAAGAAATCTCAAGTGCTTTAAAAACAAATAGTTTACAGGAAATGTCAGATGCAGCCGCAAAAATGGCATCTGTTATTCCATCCTTGCAAGTTGCAGTCGAAGACAATCCAGAACTGAAAGGATCAGAAGTTGTTACTAAACTAATGGATGAACTTAGAGATACAGCAGATAAGTTGATGTATTCAAGAAGATTGGTTATTGATCTAACTGCTGATTACAATGTTAAAAGAGTTAGTGTTCCTTCAAATATAGTTGCAGGTCTTTTTAATTTCAGTGAATTGGAAGGATTGAAAACTCCAGATAGTGGAGAATTTCTTAAGGTATCTGAGGAAGAAACAAAAACACCAAAAGTTAAACTATAAATAATGTTGAATATTTACGAAGCACAAGCCTTAAATAGGCGAAAAAGTTTTGTTGTAGTTTTATTATTTTTTATTTTTGTTGGCATTAGTTTCTATTTTTTACTTAATGCTTTTAACTATTACTATGGTTTAGGAACTGGAGGCATTGAAATTGTAATACCTGCATTACTTTTTTCAAGTTTATTTAGCTATTTAGGTTATTATTTTAGTGACAATCTTGTTCTTGCAATATCGAACGCAAAAAAAGCTGATAGAAAAAACTTTTTTGATTTTTATACAGTTACAGAAAATTTATCCATTGGCGCAGGAATTCCAATGCCTCAATTATATGTAATTGATGATAGTGCCCCAAATGCTTTCGCAACAGGAAGAGATCCAGAACATGCCGTTATTTGTGCAACTACTGGACTTTTAGAAAAACTCAATCGAAATGAATTGGAAGGAGTTATTGCTCATGAAATGACCCATATTAGAAATTTTGACACTAGACTTCAGACAATTGTTGCAATAATGGCAGGCTTAATTGCACTTTTAGGCGACTTACTGTTAAGAGGAAGAATTGGATTTAGAAAATCGTCGAATAATAATGATGATAACAATCTAGGAGGATTATTAATGATCCTAGGAATTGTTTTTGCAATTCTTTCTCCAATTATTGCAAAGTTAATTCAGTTAGCAATTTCCAGAAAAAGAGAATTCTTAGCAGATAGTGGAAGTGTACTTATTACAAAACAACCTTCAGGGATTATTTCTGCCCTTAAGAAAATTTCAGAAGACACAGAGCCTTTGGAAGTTGCCAATAAAGCTACGGCACATTTGTATATTGTTAGTCCCTTTAAAGGAAGAAATCATGGTAAGCTGGATTGGTTTTCAAACCTTTTTAATACACACCCACCTATTAGTGAACGTATTAAAGCTCTTGAGAAAATGAGTTAAAATGTTTAAGTAAAATGCAAAAAATAAAAAAAGAAGAAATAAAACATATTGCAAAATTAGCAAATATAAAAATAACTGAGAAAGAAATTGAGAAATATTCTAAACAATTATCTTCTGTTGTTGACTACGTTGGTCAATTAGAAGAAGTGGAAACTAAAAATGTAATACCTACAAGTCAGACTACTGGTCTTACTAATGTAAAAAGACAAGACAAAAAGGAATTAGGCAACTCTTTAACTGTAGAAGAATCTTTATCTGGGACAGAAGACACTTACAATGGTTATTTTAAAGTTAAAGCAATTTTAGAAGAATAAAAAATATGGAAATACCTTTAACAATTGATTCTCTTCATAAAGATTTAGAAAGTAAAAAATATTCATTAACTGAATTAATTGATAGTTATCTTTCAAGAATTAAGAAGCTTGATAAAGATATAAATAGTTTTAATACAATTTCTGAAGACGTAGCCTACGATCAGGCAAAAATATTAGAAAATTCTTTAAAAGAATTAGGAAGTGAAGCTTTTGTAAAATATCCCCTTTTAGGTGCGGTTGTTTCTCACAAGGACTTATTTTTAACAAAAGGAATAAGAACAACTGCTTCGTCAAATGTATTAAAGGATTTCGTTCCTTCATATTCAGCAACTGTAGTAGAAAAACTTCAGGATGCAGGATCTATTATTATTGGTAAAACTAACTGTGATGCTTGGGCTCATGGAGCATCGGGAGAAAATTCCGATTTCGGACCGACCAAAAATCCTTGGAATAAAGAATATGTACCAGGTGGATCATCAAGTGGTTCTGCAGCAGCAGTTGCAGCCAACTTTACTATGTTTGCAACGGGTACAGATACAGGTGGATCAATAAGACAGCCCGCAAATTTCAGTGGAGTAGTTGGATTTAAACCCACCTATGGAGCAGTTTCAAGGTATGGAATTATTGCAATGGCTTCATCACTAGACAGCGTTGGACATTTTACCAGATCGGTTAAGGATTCAAGAAAAATATTTGAGGTTACAAAAGGAGAAGATTATAAAGATTCAACTTTAAAGAATGCGTCTTATTCTAAAACAAAAGCCAAAGTAAAAATTGGTATTCCAAAAGAATATTTTATTGAAGGAATCGATAAAGATGTAGCAGATGAAGTAAAAAGGTGTGCTTCAATATTAGAAAAGAATGGGATTGTATTAGAAGAAATCTCTCTTCCTCATACTAAATATGCGATTTCTGTTTATTACATTATTCAACCAGCTGAGGTTTCTTCAAATTTGGCAAGATACGATGGAATTAGATTTGGAAATGACAGAGATTCTTTTAGTGATGAAGCAAAAAGAAGAATAATGTTGGGTACTTATGTTCTTTCTTCAGGATATTATGATACTTATTATCTTAAAGCTATGAAAGTTAGAACAAAAATAACTGAAGATTTTGAAAACGCTTTTAAAAAAGTAGATGCAATTATTGCTCCAGTTTCTCCAACTTCTGCTTTTAAGTTAGGCGAAAAAGCCAGTGACCCTTTGAAAATGTATTTGGCTGATATTTTTACAGTTGCAGCAAATATCGCAGGTATCCCTGGCCTCGCAATTCCTTCTTCTTTTACAAAAAATAACCTTCCTTTAGGTTTTCAACTATTGGGTCCAAGATTTTCTGAAAATATTTTATTTGATTTAGGAGAATTATTTGAAAGTTTAGTGAATTTTAAACCAAAAGTAGTTAACTTATGAAAAATATACTTAAAGATTTTAAACCAGTAGTGAAAAATTCCAATTTTGTTCATTTATGGTCATCACAAGTTTTGTCATTAGTTACCATTAACATAATGAATTTTGTTCTTTTAACAAGACTCTTTGAAAAAACAGGTTCTTCTCTTGCAACTTCACTTCTTTGGATTGCTTATGCCTTACCGGCAATTCTCATAGGTCCTTTTGCTGCAGCTATTGTTGACGTTTTTGATAGAAGAAAAATCCTTATTTATTCAAATCTATTACAAGCAGCTACAATTTTTATTTTTGCCTTATCTCATAAAACCAGTATATTTTTTGCTTACGGAGTTGTAATTATTTATTCTCTTTTAAATCAATTTTATGTTCCTGCTGAGTCGGCATCACTTCCAAGTCTTTTACCCAAAAAACTTTATACACATGCAAATAGCCTTTTTTTTATGACACAACAAGCATCATTGATTCTGGGGTATGCTTCAGCCGGTATTCTTTTAGGTTTATTTGGATTTGAAAAAACTCTTTTTCTTTGCTCAGCTTTTGTCTTTTTAGCTTTTGTGAATGTTATATTTTTACCAAAAATTAAAGTTTCAAAAGAAAATATCTCCCTATTAGAAGTTGATCTAATCGATTTTTTCAAAAGGATATATGTAGGTTATAAGTTTATTAAAGGAAATAGGAATATTTTAGTTCCATTTGTTCTTCTTTTGGGTTTTCAGGTTGCTGTCTCAATCGTTACAGTAAATGTTCCGGCTCTTGCCAGAGATATATTAAATATCAATATGAATACAGCAGGTCTTCTAATTATTGTTCCAGCTGGCTTAGGAGCTTTAATTGCAGCTTTCAATTTACCTAAATTTATTAAAAAAGGCTTAAGAAAAAAGAAAATAATTGAGAATAGTTTATTTATAGCAACTCTATCGATATTTATAATGACCTTTATTATTCCTGAAATTAGCTCAGGTTTCAGAGTATTTCTTGGTTTAATAATATGTCTAGTTTTAGGTATGGCATTCATTGGAATAACCGTTCCTTCCCAAACTTTTCTTCAAGAGTCAACACCAAAAGAACTTTATGGAAGAGTTTTTGGAAACTTTTCTTTTATGGTAACTTTAGCTACTATATTTCCAGTTATATTCTCAGGAACAATTACAGAACTTTTTGGTATTCGAATGTTGTTCTTTTTATTAGGAGCCTTTAGTTTAACGGCATTAATGTTCTCCCGTAATTTGGGACAAAAATTTATAAATAATGAAAAATTTTAAACCAGTAATAGGTCTTGAGGTGCATATTGAGTTAGCGACAAATACAAAAATGTTTTGTTCGTGTTCTTCTAACCATTTCGCCAAGAAACCTAATACTCAAACATGTCCAATTTGCTTAGGTCTTCCGGGAGCACTTCCTTATGCAAATAAAGAAGCAATAGCAGATACTATCAAATTAGGTCTTTCTTATAATTGTGAAATTAATAAATTTTCTAAATTTGATAGAAAACATTACAGCTATCCAGATCTTCCAAAAGGATATCAAATAAGCCAGTATGATCTTCCTTTATGCAAAAACGGAATTTGGGAATCAAAAACAGGAAAGAAAATAAGAATAAGGAGAATTCACTTGGAAGAAGATACTGCCAAGTTGGTACATCAAACTGTTGACGGCATTAAATGTAGTTTGGTTGACTTTAATAGAAGTGGAGTTCCTCTTCTAGAAATGGTTACAGAACCTGATTTTACTGACCCTGAAACAGTGGAAGAATTCTTAAAAGAAAATCAGCTTATTGTTAGATATTTGGGAATTTCTTCAGCTGATATGGAAAAAGGTTCAATGAGGTTGGAAGCTAACATATCTTTGAAGGAAAATGATGATAAAGATTTACCAAATTATAAAGTAGAGCTTAAAAATATTAATTCTTTTAAGTTTTTGAAGAAAGCTGTTTTTGCAGAAATTAAAAGGCAGCAAGGACTTTTAGAAAAGGGAGAAAAAATTGTTCAGGAAACAAGAGGCTATAGGGAAGACTTGGGAGAGACTGTTTCACAAAGAACAAAAGAAGAAGCTCAAGATTACAGATATTTTCCAGAACCTGACATTCCTCCTTTAACATTTAAAGAAGAAGAAATTCAAACAATTAAAAAAAGTCTTTGTGAACTTCCAAGAGATAAAACTAAAAGATTTATTGAAGAGTATCAAATAACAAATATCTACGCAGAAATATTAGTTGTGGATATTCAAAGATCAAATTATTTTGAAAAAGCTGTTAAATTATCAAAAGACAAATCAATTTCACCAAAACTAATTGCAGATATGATTATAAATAAAAATTTTGATAAGAAATTTGAAGACCCATATGATTTTATTATAAAAATTTTGGAAGTATCAAAAGTTGATTATGCTAGCAAGGAAGAAGTTAAAAATGCGTGTACACTTGTACTTAACGAAAATCAGAAAGCCTTGAATGACTATAATCAAGGAAAAGGTGAAGTAATTGGATTTTTAATCGGTCAGGTTCAAAAACACCTTAAAGGAAAAGGAAATACAGAAATGGTTAGACAACAATTAATTAGTAATATTCAAAATAATAAATAATATATGACAGAATTAAATGAAAATTTAGGCTTTTCTGAGAAAGCAATTCAGGCAGAAATTGAATTACAAAAAACACTTTCTCCAGAAGAAAATGCTGAACGTTATTTAACTTTAAAGCGAAAATCCGGAATTGATCCACTCACAGGTCTTAAAAATAAAGAGGCCATAACTGAAGAAATAACATCCATCGAAAGCATTTTAAAAAGATTAAATGATAAGTATTGTGTTTTATTTGTTGACGTCGATAATTTAAAACAAGTTAATGATACAAAAGGACACGATAAAGGAAATGAAGTGATTGTAAATGTTGCAAATTCTTTAGTAAAAACCTCTTTAAGAAAATCTGACAAGGTAGGAAGATGGACAAAGGGAGATGAATTTATTGTATTTTTGGAAGGAATGAACGATCAAACTTCTTATTCCTATCGTGAAAGATTACTTGAAACAATAAAGGAAAATGGTGCACTTTCCGATATTTCTTTAAGTATTGGGGCGGCAACCTGTGATTTTTCAAAAGAAAAAGAAAAAACATTTTTAGATGTTGTCAATGAAGCTGATAAAGCTATGTACAAATCAAAGGAAGCTAAAGGAAAAAGAATAGGACAAGTGGGAATGATTTTTTACAATGAGATTTCAAACAATGAACAAAAATAAATTTGTACATCTTCACGTTCATACAGAATATTCTCTTCTGGATGGTCTGTCTAATTTAAAAAAGCTTGTTAATCATACAAAAGAATTGGGAATGGACTCTTTAGCAATTACTGATCATGGTAACTTATATGGTGCAATAGACTTTTATAAAGAATGTAAGAAGAAAGAAGTTAAACCCATTATTGGAGTTGAAGGTTATATTACTAACGTAAAAATTGACGAAAGACCGGAAAGAGCCAAAATTCAAAATTTCCATCTACTTTTACTTTCTAAAAACCAAGAAGGCTATAAAAACTTAATTAAATTAATTTCAGAAGCACATTTGAAAGGATATTATTACAGGCCTAGGTTTGACAGAGATACATTAATAAAATATTCAAAAGGATTGGTTTGCACTTCGGCATGTTGGCAGGGAGAGATTGGACAAGCTTTGATTGAAGATAATTTTGATAAAGCAAAAAATGTCGCACAGTGGTATTTAGACATTTTTGGAAAAGACTACTATTTAGAAATTCAAAAACATGAGTATGAAAAATATCTTAACACTCTTGCTGATCAAGCATTAAGAAAAGATTTACTAGAAGCACAAGAAAGTGAAAATAAAGCAATAAAAGGAGTAATTAAATTAAGTAGACTTTTGGGAATTCCTCTTGTTGCTACAAACGATGTCCATTATGTAACAAAAGAAGAATCTGAAGCTCACGATGCTCTAGTTTGTATATCTACTGGTAAAAATGTATCAGATATCAAAAGATTAAGGTATATTTCTCCCACCTTTTATTTAAGATCTCCTGAAGAAATGATTAATCTCTTTAGAGATACTCCAGAAGCAATTGAAAATTCACTTAAAATATCCGAAAAATGTAATTTAGAAATTGAATTGGGGAAATGGTATTTTCCTAAGTTTGTTCTCCCTGACAATGTTTCACCTGAAGATGAACTTAAAAATCAAGTGAAGGTAGCTGTCAAAGAAAAGTTCAAAGAGTTAACCAAAGAAATAAAACAAAGAATTGCATATGAATTGGATATTATTATTAAAAAAGGATACGCACCTTATTTTCTTATTGTTTCTGATATGGTCAATTGGGCAAATTCTCAAGGAATTATTACAAATACAAGAGGATCTGCAGCAGGATCCTTAGTATCCTATGTTTTAGGTATAACTACTGTAAATCCTTTGCAATATAATCTCCCTTTTGAGCGTTTTTTAAATCCTTTTAGACCATCTCCACCTGATATCGATTTTGATATTGCTGATGATAAACGAGAAGAAGTTATTAAATATATGTCAGAAAAATACGGTAAAGAAAAAGTTGCTCAAATTTGTACTTTTGGAAGAATGAAAGCCAAAGCTTCTGTAAGAGATATTGCCAGAGTCCTGGGACATCCTTATTCGGTGGGAGATAAAATTTCAAAACTAATTCCTTTAGGATCTCAAGGATTTCCAATGACTATAGAAAAGGCTTTAATAATTTCTTCAGATCTGAAAAATTTATATGATCAGGATAAAGATTCAAAAAAAGTAATAGATTTAGCAAAAGCTGTTGAAGGAAATGCAAGACATATTTCTGTTCATGCTGCTGGGCTTGTAATTTCGCCGAGAGATCTTACTGAATTTACTCCAATACAGCTCGAGCCATCTGGAGACAAAGTTATAACTCAATACGAAATGCATGCCTGTGAAGATGTAGGGCTTATTAAATTTGATATTTTAGGGATTAGGAACCTTTCAATATTAGGTTCTGCAATTGAAATTGTAAAAAAGGCAAGAAATATAACAATCGACTTAGGAAAAATTCCTTTAGATGACAAAAAAACATTTGAGATGCTAGCTCGTGGTGAAACAATGGGAACATTCCAGCTTTCAAGTGCAGGAATGACTAGATATATTAAGGAATTAAAGCCCACTAGAATTGAGGATTTAATGGCTATGGTAGCTTTATATAGACCTGGTCCTATGCAGGTCATTCCTGAGTATATAGAAAGAAAGAAAAATCCTTCGTTAATTAAATACTTAGATCCCAGAATGAAAAAATTTTTGGAAAAGTCCTATGGCTTAATAGTTTATCAGGATGATCTTCTATTTTGTGCATTAGAGCTTGCTGGTTATTCTTGGGAAGAAGCTGATAAATTTAGAAAAGCAGTTGGTAAGAAGATTCCTGAAGAAATGGCTGCACAGGAAAAGAAATTTATTGATGGAATCATTAAAAATGGCCAGACATTAGAATTTGCTGAAGACCTGTGGAAACTTTTTGAACCTTTTCAGGCATATGGTTTTAATAAAGCACATGCCGCTTCATACGGAATGATTGCTTACCAAACTGCTTATATGAAGGCTAACTATCCAGTTGAGTTTATGAATGCATTATTAACAGCGGAATCAGGTGACTCGGAAAAAATATCCCTAGCTGTAAATGAGTGTAGAAGAATGAAGGTAAAAATATTAGCACCAGATATTAACGAGAGTGCTATTGGTTTTAAAATTATAAAGGATAAAGATTCTTTAGAAGGAAAAGCAATTCTTTTTGGACTTTCTGCCATAAAAAATGTCGGTAATGCTGCAATTGAAGCAATTTTGTCTTCGAGAGAAGAAGGAGCATTTATCTCATTTTCTGATTTTTTAGCCAGAATTGATGCTCGAAAAGTAAATAAAAAAGTTGTAGAGAGCTTAATTAAAGTAGGAGCCTTATCAAGATTTGGTGCAAGAGCAAAACTTTTGTACTATGCAGAAGAAGTAAGAGGAAAGGTATCAAAGCCCCTTGCTTTAAAGGGTCAACAAGATCTATTTAGCCAAGACGATAAAAAGACCAAAAAAGATGATACCAAGGAATTACTTTTAAAAACCGATGTATCTGAATTTTCGCCAGAAGAAATACAAACATTAGAAAGGCAACTATTGGGTTTTTCGCTATCAGCAAAACCTATTGTTGAGATTGTTTCGGAAATTGAACATGAGTCTACACATAAAATCTTTGAACTTTCTTCCGATCAAAATACTGGAGAGGTTGTTAGGATAGCAGCTGTAATTACAGATATAAGAATAGTAATAACCAGAAATTCTGGTCAGGAAATGGCTTTTGTTAAGGTAGATGATGGAACTGGTACTATTGATTTAGTAGTTTTCCCTAGGCTTTTTAAATCAGCTAGAAGTTTAATTGTTGACTACAAGCCAGTAGTTATATCGGGTAAAGTAGATTTTAGAGATGAAGGATTATCACTGCTTGCCGAGGCTATATATTCAGCTAGCGATGAAGGACCTGAGGGTAATGAAGTCTTTATTAAAGTTCCAAACAATGTTTCTTCTGTTCAACTAAGGGACCTCAAAAACTTATTATTAAATAGCCAAGGCACAAAGGAGGTTACTTTAATCTTCAATGGTAAGGGAAAGAATATTAAACTTCCTTATAAAATATCCTGGAATGAGACTGTTGCCAAGCAAATATCTTCCATTCTTGAAGGTGGGGGCTCTTCTAGTGTAGAATAAGCGCTATGACATTGATAATTACCCATAATAAGGTTGTTTTTGGTATTGGAGATAAAGTAAAAGTTTATCAAAAAATCACTGAAGGAGAGAAAGAAAGAACTCAAGTTTTTGAAGGTATTGTAATCTCTATAAGAAACAGAGGGGAAAATAGATCCTTTGTTGTCAGAAAAATGGGTATTCAAAATATTGGTATCGAAAGAATTTTTCCCCTAACATCCCCCTTACTTGGAAAGATTGAAGTTGTTAAAAAGGGCACACAGGGAATAAGGAGATCAAAGCTATACTACACAAGAAATCAAAGTGCACAGCAAATAGATAAGATATTTTCAAAGGCAAAAGCTAAAAATAAATCAAAAGAAGCCGCTAAAAAGAAATAAGTAAATCTTCAATAATTTCTTTAAACCTAATATATAATAAGCCTTCAAGTAATTTAAATGGTAGAAACTCTAATAGTAGGTAATTTAGGTACAAATTGTTATCTTTATTATTCTAAGTCAAAAGACTGCGTAATAATTGATCCGGGTGATGATGCTGAATATATTATTGATACTATTAGTAAACTTAGTCTTAAACCTCTTGCAATAATTGCCACACATGGACATTTTGATCATATTCTTGCTGTTGAACAATTAAAACTAACATATGAAATTCCTTTCTGTTGCAGTATTAAAGATGAATTTTTAACTAAATCGATGAAACAAAGAGCCAGTAGATGGCTTTCTAGGAAAATATATGAAGTTAGTCCAAAAATTGATGCAGATCTTAAAGATCTTATCAATTTCGGCGATATAGGTTTTAAAATAATATCCACACCTGGGCATACTCCTGGCAGTATCTGTTTATATTCAGAAAAAGAAAATATTCTATTCTCCGGGGACACAATTTTTGCAAACGGAAGTATAGGTAGATATGATTTTTCCTATTCAAATAAATTGCGACTTGAGAAATCTATACATTTAATATTACAATTGACGGGTGAAACGAAAATCTATTCGGCACACGGAGATGAAACAAATGTCAAAAAAGAAGAAAAATATCATAAGTCAAATTAAATTAGCGGCTAATAAAATTTTTAAGAATTTTAAAAAGATATCTTTTAAAAAAGAAAATTTTAAATTAACTCCTTTAAAGATTGGAATATTATCTTTCATTTTACTATTAGGTGTTTTATTTTTGATTAAGTCTCTTATTTTCGCAGCCTTTGTAAATGGAAGGCCCATTTTTAGATTGAGTGTAGTTTCAATTGCAGAAAAGCAAAACGGCTCAACAGTGTTGGCTAACCTTATAGAAAAAGAACTTATTTTTAATGAAGCAAAAAAAGCAGGTATAAAAATTAGTGAACAAATGGTTGATGAAGAAATCAATAATATTAATGAAATATTAAAACAGCAAAATATTACTTTAGAGCAGGCTCTTAAATTAAGTAAACAAGATCTAAAAAGCTTAAGAGAACAAATTAAAATCCAAAAAATAGTTGAGCAAATATTGGGAAGTAAAATTACCATTCAAGATAGTGAAATTTCGGATTACTTTGCAACAAATAAAGAATATTTTGGTGCTAATGCCAAAATAGATGATGTTAAAGATCAAATAAAAGAGGAGCTTTTCAAACAGAAATTGTCTTCAGAATATACTAGTTGGATAGAAGAAATTAAAGTAAACGCAAAAATTAAATATATAGTTAATTATTAACTTATCTTCTTAAAAACATTAATAATGTTTGATACTCATTGTCATTTATACTCTGATCCTCTTAATTTGGATTTAGATAGAATTATTTTTAAAACAAAAGAATCAGGAGTTAACTATTTAGTTGTTCCAGGTGTAGATTATAAAACTTCCCAAAAATCTATAGAAATATCGAATTGCTACGAGAATGTCTATGCTGCAGTAGGAATTCACCCTACAGAATTAATTAAAGAAGAAGACATTGAAAAAGAAATATTTAAAATTGAAGAACTAATCCATAAAGACAAAGTAGTAGCTGTAGGAGAAATTGGTCTTGATTATTATCACAAAGTTAATTTGGAATCAGTTCAAAAAGTATTATTACAAAAACAGCTAAGATTAGCCATTAAGTATAATAAAACGGTTATAATTCACAGCAGACATTCAACAGAAGACATTATTAAGGTCTTAATAGAATTAGGGTTAGAGAATTTTGAACATAGTTTGGTTTTCCATTGCGCAGAGCCCGTAAATGAAATTCTAAATTTATCAATAAAAAATAATTATTTTATTGGAATAGATGGTGATATCACATTTGATAAAAATAAACAGGATTTTATTAAAAATGTTCCTTTAGAAAATCTTGTATTAGAAACAGATTCACCACTTTTGGCGCCAACTGATGATGGAGTAAAGGATAGAAATAAAATTAATTATCCCTATTATTTACCTCAAATTGCCAAAAAAGTTTCAGACATCAAAAATATTAGTCTTGAGAGGGTAGTATCAACTACAACAGCAAATGCTCTCCTATTGTTTGGAGTTTCTTCGGGTTATAATAAATAATGTTAATTTTAGGCATTGATCCTGGTACAGCTACAACAGGATATGGTTTGATAAATGCCTCAAAAAATAAAATTGAAGCCTTATCTTTTGGACTTATTGAAACTAATAAAGATGGTGATTTTGGAAAAAGACTTATAAAAATAAATTCTGAGTTAGGTGCAATTATAAAAAAACTCAAACCCGATGTAATTTCAATTGAACGACTGTTTTTTGCTAATAATGCAAAAACTGCAATGAATGTTGGACGAGCCATAGGAGTAATAATGTTTACAGCCGCAAAAAATAAAATTGAAGTTTTTGAATATGCACCTGGTACCATTAAAAAGCAAATTGCTGGAAATGGTAGGGCAGATAAAAAAGATGTACAAAAGTCTCTAAGGGTTATTTTCGGAGCAAAAATAAGAAGTAAAAATCATCAAAGAACACACTTTGATAATTCCGCTGATGCACTGGCTGTTGCTTTATGTCACGCGTATAATATATTTAAAGTTGAAATTAAGGAGGTGAAAAATTAATGGCAGACTTTAAAGTAGGAAAAGTAACACACTACTATGACAAAATTGGTGTTGCAGTGATTGAGCTTAATGCTCCATTATCTGTTGGAGATAAAATTAAATTTGTAAGAGGAGGGGAAGATCTTTTTGAACAAGAAATCTCTTCTATACAAATAGAACACGAAAAGAAAGATTCCGCTAAAAAGGGAGATGTGATAGGATTAAAAACTGATGGTGAAGTCAAAGAAGAGGCGGATGTATATAAAGTTCAATAAAAAGAAATCTTCGAATTCTAATAAATTAACGTGGTCTAAGGACATTGATGTACAAAAAAAAGTTTTAGTACTTCTAAAAAAACTTCAGTTTGCCAATTTTGATAGTAAAAGAATCTTTTGTTTACGATCACAAAATGCAAATACAAGAGCAATTGCAAGAATTTACGGCCTATCCAGAATCTGGCAAAAAGTTTTAGGTCAAAAACCCGCTTATATTCTAGAAATTGTTTCTGAAAAATTTGATAGGCTATCTGAAAATGAAAAAAACAAGGTTTTATTGCATGAAATTGCACATATTCCCAAGAACTTTTCTGGGAGCCTAGTTCCTCATATTAGAAGAGGGAAAAGAAGTTTTTATCTAAGACTAAAAACATTGATTGAAAATACTGATAGAGTGTAGTAAATAAAACATCTATATGAAAATATATTTAATTCATGGAGAATATAATGCTAAAAGCTATGAAAAACTTCAAGAATATATTGCTAAAGCTAAAGAGAAAAATTGGAAAATAGTTAATTTTTCTAATGAGTCAGGTTTTTCTGTGCAAGAAAGCTTATCTTCTACTGATTTATTCGATACAAACAAAGTTTACATTCTAGACAATATATCGAAGCTAGTAAAAAAGGATATTGATTGGATTAATAAAAATCGTTCTAATTTGAAAGGGATTCTTCTTTTGTATTCAAATTCACAAATTAAGTCAACTGTAATAAATAAATTTAAAAACATTGATAAGCAAGAAGAATTTAGTCTACCTAAAAATATTTTTTCATTTCTCGAGTCTTTCTACCCAAAAAATTCTGTTACTTGTATCAAGTTACTACATGAGATTTTAGAAAAAGAAAAAATTGAATTTATTTTTTATCTTCTCTCCAAACATTTAAGAGATTTATACTGGGTAAAAACTTCACCTTCTAACATTCCCTATCCTTCTTGGAGAGTAGAAAAAATAGAAAAACAAACATCTAAGTTTTCTCTCGAGTTGTTAATAGAAATTATAAATACAATGTCTGAGATTGATATTAAATCTAAAACATCTAAATCAAATTTAATTGATCTTCTTGATTTGGTTATAATAAGAAAGTTAGAATAGAAGCACGTTTATGATATTAGATGAGTCTATATTTAAAGCATACGATATAAGAGGCATTTATCCTGAACAACTTAACGAAGATTTGGTTTATAAAATTGGAAGAGCTTATTCAACCTTCCTTATTAAGGAAAATACTCAAAATAAACTTAATGTAGTTATTTCTTCTGATATGAGACTATCTTCTCCTTCACTTAGAGAAAGCCTTATTAAAGGAATAGTTGATTCTGGTATCAATGTAATAGATATTGGACTTGCAACAACACCAACTTTCTATTTTGCTGTTGCCTTCTATGGATATGATGGAGGATTACAGGTATCTGCTTCACACAATCCTAAAGAATATAACGGTTTAAAAATAGTAAGAAAAAGAGGAATTCCTGTTAGTGGGAACGAAGGAATATATGAAATAAGAGATATTGTTAAGAATGAATCTTTTATCGAAGTTTCTCCAATAAAAGGAGAAATATTAAATAAAGAAGGAGTTTTAGATGATGAAGTTAGAGAAGAAAGCAAAGGGATTGATTTAAATAAGATTAAACCATTTAAAATTGCAATTGATGCTGCAAACTCGATGGGTGCAATTGATGTAAAAGCCATATTTAAAGATTTATCTTGTGAAGTTATCGAAAAGAATTTTAATCTTGACGGAAGTTTTCCGGTACATCAAGCCGATCCTTTAAAAGAAGAAAATATGAAGTATGCGCAAAATGCAGTTCTGGAAAATAAAGCCGATATAGGAATATCCATCGATGGCGATGGAGATAGATATTTTTTTGTTGACGAAAAAGGAGAGACTGTACCACAAGCTATTATTAGAGGATTGATGGCGCAAATTGCAATTAAAGAAAATCCTGGTTCTATCGTTTGTTATGACATTAGGCCTGGAAAAATTACTAAAGACATGATTGAAGAAGTTGGTGGAAAAGCTGTTGTAACAAAAGTTGGGCATTCACTGATTAAAGAAAAGATGCTTGAAGTTGACTCAGTCTTCGGTGGTGAATCCTCCGGACACTTCTTTTATAAATTTGATTTTGGCACTTTTGAAGCACCAACCACATTGATAAGGAAGTTATTGTTATTTATCTCAGAACAAAATAAACCTTTATCTGAAATTGTTGCTCCATATAAAAAATATTTCCATACAGGGGAAATAAATACAGAAGTTGAAGATAAAGAAGGAAAAATGAAAGAAATTGCAGATCAATATGCTGATGGAACTATATCCTATCTTGATGGAGTTTCTATTGAATTCCCCGACTATTGGTTTAATGTGAGACCTTCAAATACAGAATCTTTATTAAGATTTGCTCTAGAAGCAACATCAAAAGAAATTATGGAGAAAAAGAGAGACGAGATTGTTGCTATAATTAAATCTAAATAAGATGAATATTCTTGATTCTTCTGAAGAAATAAAAAAAATCGATAAAGCCAATGTTTATGGATCAGTTGTTTCTCTCCCAAAACAATGTCAGCATGCATGGGAGGATGTTGAAAATATTGAAATTAAAAAAGAAGATTATTCACAAATAGAAAATATTGTTTTTACAGGTATGGGGGGATCAGGTCTTACTGCAAGAGTAATAGAATCTACTTTTTCGGATAAATTAAAACATCCTTTTGTTAGAGTGAATGACTATAATCTTCCTAATTTTGTAAATTCAAAATCACTGGTTTTATGTTCCAGTTATTCAGGTACCACGGAGGAAACATTAGAAAATGTAAGACAGGTAGTTCAAAAGAAAGCTAAATGGGTGGCCATTAGTACTGGTGGACCTTTAATAGAGGAAGCAAAAAAATATAGTGTTCCTTTTTATAAAATAGAACCTAAATATAATCCTTCTAATCAGCCTAGAATGGCAGTAGGCTATTCAATTGTTGGTCAGCTTGCTCTTGCTACAAAGTTAGGAATTATTGATTTTTCAGAGTCTGATGTTGATAAAGCTATCAAGACTATGAATGAAGTTATCTCTAAAAACACACAAGATATTAAAACAGAAAATAACCCTGCAAAAATTATTGCAAATAAACTAAAAGGCAAAGTAATCGTTCTTATCTCAGCTGGGCACTTGGTAGGTGCAACACATGTATTTAATAATCAAATAAATGAAAATGCAAAAACATTTTCATTAGACTTTGTTATTCCAGAATTAAATCATCATTTAATGGAAGGATTGAAAAATCCTGAAACTAATAAAGATAATCTTTTTATTATATTTATAAACTCAAAAATGTATTCAGAAAGAATCCAAAAAAGATTTGAGGTAACAAAAGATGTAGTAAGTAAAAATAATATTCCATTTGAAGAAATAAATTTAAATTCAGGGGAAAAATTAAGTCAGGTTTTCGAATTGATTCAATTTGGAGCTTTTATTAATTTTTATCTTTCAATGATATATGAACAAAATCCAGCACCCATTCCTTGGGTTGACTATTTTAAAGAGCAGCTCTCCAAAATGTAATCTGTCTGTGTTATCATAAATTAGCCTTACTATGTCTGCCCAATCATTAATATTATTCTTAAAAGATATTCAAAAAAGTGATGTTTCTATTGTTGGAGGAAAAAGCGCTAATTTGGGAGAAATGTATAATGCCGGTCTTCCAGTTCCTGATGCTTTTGCAACAACAGTTTATTCTTATGACCTTTTTATAAAAGAGAATCAACTTGACCGATTTATATATCCATTATTAAAAAATCTAAACTATGAAAATCAAAAAGAACTGGAAAATGCTTCAAATCAAATTCAAAGTAGAATTAAAAAGGGAAAAATCCCACAGTCTATTAAAAATGATGTTTTTAAGGCATACAAGAAATTATCTGGAAGATTTAATCGCTCTTTTGTTGCAGTTAGATCATCGGCAACAGCTGAAGATGCTCCTGGGACTTCTTTTGCAGGCCAGCAAGTAACATTCTTAAATATTAAAGGAGAAGCTAATATCCTAGAAAAGGTTAGAGAATGTTGGGCATCACTTTTTACACCAAGATCAATTTATTATCGAAACATAAATAAAGTTGAACATAGTAAAGTAAAAATATCGGTTGTCGTTCAAAAAATGATTCAATCTGATGTTTCTGGAGTTATGTTTTCAATTGACCCTGTAACTAATGAAAAAGATAGAATTGTAATAGAAGCAGTTTGGGGCTTGGGAGAAATGATTGTCCAAGGGTCAGTCATTCCTGATAAATACGTTGTTCAAAAAGAAACCTTTTATATACTCTCAAAAGAAATTAATTCACAAGATGTTGAACTTATTAAAACTTCTTCTGGTCAAACAAAAGAAGTAAAAGTTGCAAATAAATTTAAGGACAAGCCTAAACTAAATGAAAAAGAGGTCATACAATTGGCAAAATATGCTGATCTACTTCAAAAGCATTACTTTTTTCCACAAGACTCTGAATGGGCAAGAGAAAAAGGTAAGCTATACATTGTTCAAACTAGGCCAGTAACAACAATTGCAAACGCTACTAAAGAAAATAGTATTAAAAAAGACGGAGAATCTTTTAAAGTTTCTCCTACTCCTATTTTAACAGGTAGTCCTGCCTCACCCGGAATTGGTACAGGATCTGTAAAAATATTATTATCTGCAAAGGAACTTTCAAAAGTAGAGAAGGGAGATGTTTTAGTTTCTTCCATGACCTCTCCAGATTTTGTACCAGCAATGAAAAGAGCAAGTGCAATTATAACTGATAAAGGTGGACAAACTTCTCATGCAGCGATCGTTTCAAGAGAATTAGAAGTCCCCTGTGTTGTTGGAACTAAAACTGCAACTCAAATACTTAAAAATAATCAAATAGTCTCAGTTAATGGTACTACTGGTGAAGTATTTATGGGTGTTTTAACTAAACAAAAAAATTTAGAAAAAGATGAGAAAGTTTCAGAAGTTAAAACTGCAACTAAACTATATGTCAACCTCGGTGAACCAGATTCAGCTAAAAAATTTGCAGAAAAACCCGTTGATGGAGTAGGTCTTTTAAGGGCTGAGTTTATGATTGCCAACTTTGGAATTCATCCTAAAGAGGCAATAAAGCAAAAAAAACAAAAAGACTTTATTAGCGATTTAACAAAAGGGATAACAAAAATTTGTGAAGCTTTTAATCCTCGCCCCGTTATCTATAGAGCTACTGATTTTAAAACTAACGAGTACTCTGCCTTAAAAGGAGGAAAAAACTGGGAGCCAATTGAGCCAAATCCAATGCTTGGTTTTAGAGGTGCATTTAGATATATTGCATCCCCAGAAGTTTTTTCGCTTGAATTAGAAGCTATTAAAAAAGTTAGAGAAAAATACTCCAATCTACATTTAATGGCACCTTTTGTCAGATCTCCTCAAGAATTGGCAAAAGTAAGAAGAATTGTCGCAAATGAAGGGTTATTTGAAGATAAAACCTTCAAGTTTTGGATGATGGTTGAAATTCCTGTCAATGTAATTCTTTTGGAAGAATTTATTAAGGTTGGAATAGACGGAATATCCATAGGTTCTAATGATTTAACAATGTTAATTTTAGGAACTGATAGAGATAATTCAGAGGTTGCAAGTATGTTTGATGAAAGATCCCCAGCAGTGCTTTGGGCTATTAAAAAAGCTATAAAAACCTGTAATAAATATGGAATCACATCATCGATATGTGGCCAAGCCCCATCGATTTATGAAGAATATACAGAAATGTTAGTTGAGGCTGGAATAACTAGTATATCTGTTAATTTTGATGCTATTTCAAGAACTAAGGATTTAATAATCAAAGCCGAGAAAAAAATAATTTCTTAAAATATGTCTAAAATAAAAAGAATTTGGGCTAGAGAAATACTTGATTCAAGAGCGAATCCTACAATTGAAACAGGATGTTTACTTGACTCAGGACATGTTGTTGCTGCATCAGTCCCATCAGGCAGTTCAACAGGATCCTATGAGGCATTGGAATTAAGAGATAATGATCCAAACAGATATCTTGGTAAAGGAGTTTTAAAGGCTGTTGATAATGTAAATAATGTCTTAAGTCAAGCAATCATAGGAATGGATCCAAAAGAACAAAATGCAATAGATAATAAGCTTATCCAGATTGATGGGACTGAAAATAAATCTAAATATGGTGGTAATGCCATTTTATCTATCTCACTAGCTGTTGCCAAAGCTGGGGCCGTTGCTTCCAATATAAATCAATATTCATGGATAAACTATCTTGCACAACAATCAGGTATTAAAAGTAAACTAAAAATGCCGACTCCACTTTTTAATATGATAAATGGTGGTCTTCATGGTGCAGGCAATTTGGATTTTCAGGAATTCCATGTAATTCCTATAACAACAAAAGGTTTTCGTGAAGGTTTGCAGGAATGTGTGGAAATTTATCTAACTATTGGAGAAAATCTTTCCAGAAGAGGAGCCATACATTCCGTTGGTGACGAAGGGGGCTATGCACCTAACTTATTTACTAATGCTGATGCATTAGAAGTATTTGTAGAATCAATAAAACAAACAAAATATCAATTAGGAAGAGATGTATTTTTAGGTCTCGATGTTGCTGCAGGAAGTTTTTACAATAATGGCGAATACACCATAAGAGATAAATCAGCTTCAATGGATGATAATCAGCTTCTGGATTATTACAAAGTTTTAAATGAACAATTTAAATTAGCATTAATTGAGGATCCTTTTTATGAAGACGGCTGGGATAGCTGGAAAAAAATGTATAACGAACTTTCTAATGATTTAATTATTGTTGGTGATGATCTTTTAGCAACAAATCCAAAAAGAGTTCAAAAAGCAATTCAGGAAAAAGCTTGTAATGCAATTTTGGTAAAACCTAACCAAATTGGGACTATAACCGAAACTATAAATGTTATTAAAATCGCAAGAGATGCTAATTGGAAGGTCGTCGTTTCCCACAGATCAGGCGAAACTAATGATTCTTTTATTGCTGATTTTGCTGTCGGAGTTGGTGCCGATTATGTTAAATTTGGAGCTCCTGCAAGAGGTGAACGTATTGCTAAATACAATAGGCTCTCGGCAATAGAATCAGAACTTAGTTATCAAAAATGACCTCTAATAAAAAAACTAATTTTGTCTGTGTAGCTGTTCTTGACGGTTGGGGACTTTCTGTGGCTGGTCCTGGAAACGCGATAACGCAATCAAATACGCCCAACATGAATAAACTATATGCATCATTCCCTCACACTCAACTGGAGGCATCAGGGGAGGCGGTGGGACTTCCTAGAGGAGAAGCAGGTAACACTGAAACCGGACACTTGAATATAGGTGCTGGAAAAATTGTTTATCAAAGTTTAGCTAGAATAAATTTGTCTATTGCAGATGGTTCATTTTTTAATAACCAAGAACTACTAAAAGCTTTTGACTTTGCAATAAAAAACAATTCGAATGTTCATTTGATGGGTTTAATTGGAGCAGGTGGGGTTCATTCTAATTTGGAGCATTTATTTGCTTTAATATCTATGGCAAAAAGAAAAAATTTCAAAAATCTATATTTACATTTATTTACAGATGGTAGAGATTCGCCTACGACTTCATCAAATGTATATATAAATAGAGTTAGAGACACTATTAAAAAAGAAGGTGTCGGAACTATTGCATCGATTATGGGACGTTATTGGGCAATGGATAGAGATAGACGATGGGATAGAACTGCAAAAGCCTATTTTGCTTTAACTAAAGGACAGGGAAATTTAGTAAAAACTCCTGAGGAAGCAATACAAATGTCTTATCAGGCTGGTAAAACTGATGAATTTATTGAGCCTTCTCTAATTACAGATTCCTCAGGAAAACCACTATCTTTGATTAAAGAAAATGATTCTGTAATATTTTTTAATTTTAGAGTCGATAGACCGAGACAGCTTACGGCAGCATTTATTGTTGATGATTTTTCTGATAAGAGTTTGGCCTTGGAATTTGATCCTTATTTAGAAAAATACGAAAAAACTCATTTAATTTCGAAAGTTAGTAATTATCAAAAAGTATTTGAAAGGGGAGAAAAAATAAAGAATTTATATTTTGCAACTATGACTGAATATTCAAATTCATTATTGCAAGCTGGTACAAAAGTGGCTTTTTCTCCTGAAAAAATTGGGATTCCTTTAGGGAGAATAATTTCTGAAGCGGGTTTAAAGCAATTGAAAATTGCAGAAAGTGAAAAAGAAAGATTCGTAACTTATTATTTTAATGGCTTAAAAGAAAACGCTTTTGATGGAGAAGATAGGGTAATAATACCTTCTCCTGACGTTCCTACTTATGATTTAAAGCCAGAAATGTCAGCTTATGAGATAACTGACAAGTTTATAGGACTCGTAAAATCGGAATCAGATTATTCCTTTATTCTTATCAATTTTGCAAATGCAGATATGGTTGGTCATACCGGAAATATTGCTCCGGCTGTTAAAGCTATTGAAACTGTCGATGATTGTATAGGAAAAATTGCCAATACTGTTCTTGCTTATAATGGCACGCTAATAATAATTGCCGATCATGGTAATGCTGAAGAAATGATAGATTCACAGTCAGGCCAAATTGATACAGCACATTCAACAAACCCAGTTCCTTTTATCTGTGTTTCCAATCAATTTTTAGGTAATTCTCAACAATTACCAAGTGGAATACTTGCAGATATTGCTCCAACTGTATTAAAACTGTTAAACCTTGAAGTTTCTCCAGAAATGAATGGAAGAAATCTTCTTGATCAGTTAAAATAATTAATATTTTCTTATATGTCAGAAATCGTAAAACTAGTTACAGAATTAACAATTTCATTAATAGATAAATATGGTCTTTTAGGAATTTTTATTTTAATGACTTTAGAGTCTGCCTCAATTCCTTTTCCTTCTTTTATAACAATGCCATTTGCAGGGTTTCTTGCAAGCACAGGATACTGGCCATTAAGCATTATTATTTTGATTGGCATTTTAGGTAATACTGTTGGCGGTATTCTAGCCTATTGGTTTGGTTACAAAAAAGGGGAAACCTGGATAAGAGTATTTATAAGAAAATTTGGCAAGTTCATATTATTGTCTGAAGAGAAATTTAATAAAGGGATAGAACTATTTAATAAATTTGACAAAAAAATTGTATTTGCTTCAAGAATTATTCCAATTATTAGAGCTTTTACTTCTTTACCTGCAGGTGTTGCCAAAGTTAATTTTCCTTCTTTTGTAATATTAAGTATCTTGGGTAACATAATTTATGTTGCATTTTTGGGTTACTTGGGATTTGTCTTAGGAGAAAATTGGTCTTTAATTGCTCCAATCTTTAAACAATTACAATATTTTATATTAGGTACAATAGTTGTAATTATTGTCTATTTTATTTTCAAGAGAACTAAGAAGAATTAGTTTTTATAGTATCTTCTAATAAGTCCGACTACCTTTCCTTGAATTCTAACGTTTTTAACGAATATAGGTTGCATTTTAGCATTAGCTGGTTCCAGTCTTACACGAGTTGCTTCTTTAAAAAATCTTTTGAGAGTAGCCATTCCGTTATCTAAAAGTGCGACAACAATCTCTCCATTTCTAGCATCTTCAGTCTGCTCTATAACTACAAAATCTCCATCTCGTATTTGTTCTTCAATCATAGACTCACCCCTGACCTGTAAAACATAGGTTCTTTTTTTACTGCTAACGAATGCTGGAGGGACTGAAATTGCAGCATTTGGATCAGTATATGGTTCGATGGGAGCTCCTGCTGCAATAAATCCTAAAATAGGTACTTCCATACCTTCAGTAGAATAATTAACAGTACTTTCTTTGATTTCTATAGCTCTTACCTTTCCTTTTTTTCTTTTAATAAGCCCTTTTTGTTCTAAAGAAGCTAAATGTTCGTGAACTGTTGCTAAGGAGGAAACGCCAATTGCGTCTGCAATTTTTCTTAAAGTTGGAGCGCTACCATTTAATTGGATTTGTTGTTTAATAAAATCAAGAATTTGTCTTTGTCTTTTGTATACTATTGGTGCCATACGTCTTATATACAAGTTACCAAAGAAAACCCGAATCTGTCAATAGCAATTTAATGTATAATAAAATATCAAACATGCAAAAATTTGAAATTAAATCACAATTTAGTCCTACTGATGACCAAAACAATGCAATTGAAAGTTTAACTCAGGGAATTAAAAATAATTTAAAACACCAAGTTTTACTAGGTGTAACTGGATCAGGAAAAACTTTTACTGTTGCAAATGTAATTGAAAATTTACAAAGGCCGACTTTAATTATTTCTCATAATAAAACATTAGCGGCCCAACTCTATCAGGAATTTAGAGACTTCTTTCCCAATAATGCTGTAAGTTACTTTGTTTCTTACTATGACTATTACCAGCCAGAAGCTTATATTCCTTCAACTGATACATATATAGAAAAAGATTCTTCTATTAATGAACAGATAGATAAGCTTAGGCTAGCTGCTACAACGAACTTACTAACAAGAAAAGATACTATTGTTATAGCTTCAGTTTCTTGTATTTATAACATTGGCTCTCCCATTGAATATGGCCATTTCATTTTTGAGTTCAGTCGTGGTATGAAAGTTCAAAGAGAACAAATAATTAAAAGGTTAATTGAACTTCAATACGAAAGAAATGACTATGGCTTTCATAGAGGAACTTTTAGGATTAGAGGAGACACTGTCGATGTTTATCCTTCCTATATGGATTTAGGAATAAGAATTGAGGTCTTTGAAGGAAAAATAGAAGATATTAAAGAAATTGATCCTTTAACAGGAAATATTATCAATAAAGATTTTAAAAATTATGTTTTATATCCAGCTAAACATTTTATTACTGATCCTACCCAAAATAAGGATGTATTCGTACAAATAAAAAATGATTGTCAAGAAAGAGTAAAAGAACTTAAAAATATGGGAAAAGATTTGGAAGCCCATAGACTTCAAAATAAAGTTGATTACGATTTAGAAATGATTCAAGAAGTTGGATATGTTAAAGGAATTGAAAATTACTCAAGATATTTTGACGGAAGAGCCCCCGGGGAAGCTCCTTATTCATTACTTGATTACTTTAATTCCCCTTACGGAAAAGATTGGTTAGTAATTGTTGATGAAAGCCATATTACATTCCCTCAAATTAGGGGAATGTATGCAGGGGATAAGTCTAGAAAAGAAACCTTAATTGATTATGGTTTTAGACTTCCAGCTTCAATTGATAATAGACCTTTGAAATTTGAAGAGTTTTTAAGAAGAATTCCAAACTTTATTGCAACTAGCGCTACTCCATCTGAATGGGAGTTATCAATGGCAAAAGGAAGTTATCAAGAACAGAAATCAATTAATAAAAAGAAAGTATCTATAAACGGTTTAACTGAGCAGTTACTAAGACCAACTGGCATTCCAGACCCTGAGGTTTCTATAAGACCTACTAAAAACCAGGTTTTAGATTGCATGGAAGAAATTAAAAAAAGAGCAAAAAAAGGCCAAAGAACATTAGTTACTACTTTAACCAAAAGAACTGCTGAAGATTTAGCTACTTATCTTGCAGAACAAGGAGTAAAAGTGCATTACCTTCATTCAGATGTAAAAACCTTGGAAAGAGGAGATATTTTGGATGATTTAAGAAAAGGTAATTATGACTGTTTAGTTGGAATTAATCTTCTTAGAGAAGGACTTGATCTTCCTGAAGTGTCCTTAGTAGCAATTCTAGATGCTGATAAAGAAGGTTTTTTAAGAAGTGATGTTACTTTAATCCAGACAATGGGAAGAGCTGCAAGACATGTTGAAGGAGAAGTAATTATGTATGCAGACTCAGTTACTGGTTCAATGGATAGAGCCTTAAAAGAAGTAAAAAGAAGAAGAGAAATTCAAACAAAAGAAAATAAGAGAATGGGTGTTACTCCTAAATCAATTCATAAGCCCATTAGAGAAAGGCTAGTTGAATTAGAAGAAATTAAAAAGACTCCGTGGATGCAAGGAGAAAAGGAGAAAACATTTTTTTCACTTGATCAATTGGACATAGATTCACTAACACCACAAGAAAAGAATAAATTAATTAAAAACTTAAAAACTGAAATGAGAATTGCTGCAACAGACTTAAACTTTGAACTTGCAATTGAGATTAGAGATAAAATTAAAGATCTAGGGAATAATTAAATATTTGCTATAATTGTTAGATCCGTCGGAAATCCGATGGGAAGTTTACATGGATTACATAAAAGTTAGAGGCGCGAGACAACATAATTTAAAGAATATCAATTTAGATATTCCAAAAAATAAACTAGTAGTTTTTACTGGTGTTTCTGGTAGTGGAAAATCTTCCTTAGCATTCGACACGATTTACGCAGAAGGTCAGAGAAGGTACGTTGAAAGCTTATCAACATATGCTCGTCAATTTTTAGGAATAATGGATAAACCAGATGTTGACACCATTGAAGGACTTTCTCCTGCAATTTCTATTGACCAAAAGACTACTTCTAAAAATCCACGTTCAACTGTGGGAACTGTTACTGAAATATATGACTATTTAAGGCTTTTGTATGCAAGGATAGGTCATCCTCATTGTCCTGTCTGTGGAAGAGAAATCAGCTTTCAGTCACTTGATCAAATTGTAGAAAAAAGTCTTAGCTTGATAAAAGAAATTGCTGATAGTAAAGGCAAAATGTGGTTTTTAATTCTTTCTCCTGTTGTTCAAGGAAGAAAAGGAGAATTTTCAAATCTTTTTGACAATTTAAAGTCAAAAGGTTTTAAACAAGCAAGAGTAGATGGATATATTAAAAATCTTGATGAATATTTAGCCCTAATTAAAACCAATAAACATTCAATTGATGCTGTTATTGATAGAATTACAGTAACTAAAAAAAATCTTAGAGATAAAGCATTTTTAGATAATCTTAAAATTAGACTATCTGATTCAATTCAACAATCATTAAATTTATCAAACGGACTTGTAACAATATCAGATGTATTAGATGAAGGTTTTTCATTACCAGAGTTTCCAAAAAAATTTCAGGATCATTTATTTTCTGAAAGATTTTCCTGCCCCATAGATAATATCGAAATTTCGGAGATAGAACCTAGAACTTTTTCTTTTAACTCACCCTATGGGGCATGTCCTAAATGCACTGGACTTGGAAGAATTCTTAAGGTTGATCCAGATCTTGTTTTTTCAGAAGAAATTTCTATTTCAGAAGGAGGAATACTTCCTTTTAAAAACATGTTTGAACATGATACCTGGTTTTCTAGACTTTTATTACAGTTCTGTAAAGAAAATGAAATTAATCCAAGAGTAAATATTGGTACTCTATCAAAAGAACAAATAGAACTTTTACTATATGGAACTGGAGATAAAGAATACAAAGTTGAGGGAACTAATAGATTTGGAAAAGAAACATATATTTACGAAAGATTTATAGGAATAGTAAATGAGCTGGAAAAAAGACATTCTCAATCTGAGTCTGACTGGGTAAGAGTAGAGGTTGAAAAATACATGAGAGAAAAAGTTTGTCCTGAATGTAATGGTACAAGACTTAAAAATGAAGCTTTAGGAGTTACAATAAACGCTTTAAACATTTCAGAACTTACGGTTTTTTCAATTGAACAAGCAATTAACTGGATAAAAGATTTAACAGCTAAAAAAATTTTATCTTTAAAAGAACAAGAAATTGGACATTTAATTTTAAGAGAAATTACCGAAAGACTTAATTTCTTACTCTCAGTAGGCTTAGAGTACTTAACTTTAAATAGACAGGCAGGATCTCTTTCGGGTGGAGAAGCACAAAGAATAAGATTGGCATCCCAAATTGGCTCAGGATTATCAGGAGTACTATATGTACTAGATGAACCCACTATCGGACTTCATCCTAAAGATAATCAAAAACTGATAGATACTTTAAAGAAATTAAGAGATTTAGGAAACACTGTTGTTGTTGTAGAACATGATGCAGAAATGATGAAACAATCTGATTATATAGTTGATTTTGGTCCTTGGGCTGGACAGGATGGCGGAAAAGTTACTGCTGAAGGAACACCAACACAAATAAGAAAAAATGATAAATCACTTACAGGAAAATACTTATCTGGAAGAAAAAAAGTTAGTATAGTTGCCAAAAAATTAAAAGACAATCTTGAAGAAACTTTTCTTAAAATATATGACTGTACAAAATATAATCTTAAAAATATTGATGTTTCTTTTCCTCTGGGCAAGTTTGTTGTAATAACAGGTGTATCAGGCAGTGGGAAATCCACACTATTAGTAGAAACATTATATCCAGCACTTTTTAAAAGCATTAATCCCATGTCAAAAATTAGTTCTAATAGTTATCAAAAAATTGAAGGATTGGAAAATATTGATAAAGTAATTCTTATTGACCAATCACCAATTGGAAAAACCCCAAGAAGTAACCCCGCAACTTACACAAAGGCATTTGATGAAATAAGAGATATATTTGCCTCAACCAAGGAAGCAAAATCTTTTGGATTTAAAAAGGGAAGATTTTCTTTTAATGTTAAATCAGGTCGTTGCGAAGCTTGCGAAGGCCAAGGTCAAATTAAAATTGAGATGCAATTTATGAGTGACATTTGGGTTTCGTGCGATGTATGTCACGGAAAACGCTACAATGCACAGACTTTAGATGTAACTTACAGGGACAAAAATATATCTGAGGTATTAGGTATGTCGGTTTCTGAGTCAACTAAATTCTTTCATGGCAATATGAAGTTAATTTCAAAACTCGAAACTCTTGAAGAAGTAGGTCTAGGGTATATGAAGCTTGGTCAACCTGCTACAACCTTGTCAGGTGGAGAAGCTCAAAGAGTTAAACTTGCAACGGAACTATCAAAAAAATCTACAGGAAAGACTATCTATATACTAGATGAACCTACAACTGGGCTTCATTTTTATGATGTTGAAAAACTTTTACAGGTATTAAGAAGTTTGGTAGAGAGAGGAAATAGTGTTTTCGTTATTGAACATAATTTAGATGTAATTAAAAACGCTGATTGGATAATTGATTTAGGGCCTTCAGGTGGGGATAAGGGAGGATATGTAGTTGCAGAAGGTTCAGTCTCTAATATTAAAAAGAATAAAAAATCACATACTGGCATTTTTCTATCTAAACTGTAAAAATTACATTTAATGAAGAAATATCTTTTTATATTACTTTCCTTAGTAATATTTTGTTTTCCAAAAATAGCTAATTCTGCAGGAGAATTTATTACTGATGTCGACGTTGAATATTATGTTTTAGATTCGGGTGTAACAAGGGTAGTTCATAAAATTACATTAGAAAATATATTTACAAATATATATGCAACTTCATATAACTTAACTTTAGAAAACATTAATTCATTAAATGTTAAGGCAATATACCATGGAAAAGAACTTACACCGATAGTAAAAACTAGAGACAAAAATACAGATATTAGCCTAAATTTCGATGACGCTATAGTTGGTAAAGGAAAAAAGAGAAATTTCGAAATTATTTATGAAAACTCCGCATTTGCACAAAGAACTGGTGAAGTGTGGGAAATTTCTATCCCCAAGCTTTCATCAAATACCGACTTTAGAACTTATAACCTTACACTTAGTGTTCCGGAAACGTTTGGATTAGAAGCATACATTTCTCCTAAACCTGTTAGTTCGCTTAATGATTCAGGAAGATTGATTTATCACTTTAATAAAAATATAGTTACTCAAACTGGTATAACTGCTGGCTTTGGAGCTTTCCAGGTATTTTCTTTTACATTAAATTATCACTTAGAAAATCCTGTTTCAAAAACGTCAGACGTTGAAATTGCTATTCCACCTGATACGAATCTCCAAAAAGTTTATTATTCTTCAATTGACCCTAATCCAAATAAAGTTACTATTGATTTAGATGGAAATTGGATTGCATTATTTAATTTAAAGCCTAGAGAAAGGATGGATATTAAAGTCGAAGGGAGTGTCCAAATTTTTTCAGGACCAAGATCATTTTTAAATCCATCAGATGAAACTCTGATTAAATATTTAAACCCCACAGAATATTGGAATAGCGAGTCAGAAAAAATTAAAGAAATTTCTTTAAACTATAAAAACGCGAAAGATATATATGATTTTGTAGTTAACACTCTTTCATATTCTTATGAGAGAGTCACACCTGAAAATAAGCGCTTGGGATCTATAAAAGCCTTAAGTGAACCCAGTAACGCTACTTGTATGGAATTTACAGATTTATTTATTGCAATCGCAAGAGCAGCAGGAATTCCAGCTAGAGAAATTAATGGTTTTGCATATACACAAAACCCAAAAATTCAACCTCTCTCTTTAGTAAATGATGTTTTACATTCTTGGCCAGAATATTGGGATTTTCAAAATCAAATGTGGGTCCAGATTGATCCCACCTGGGCCTCAACAACGGGTGGCGTTGATTATTTTAGTAAATTAGACTTAAGACACTTCGCTTTTGTAATTCATGGACTTGATTCAGTTAAACCATATACCCCAGGCTCATACAAGTTAGGCCCAAATCCTCAAAAAGATGTTTTTGTGAATTTCGGATCTTTACCCGATAAAAGAAATCCAACTATAAAACTTAATTACAAATTAATAAGGAATATTCCTTTTACGTCTACCTTATATGAAATAGAAGTAATAAATGAGGGACCGTCTGCAATGTATAATTTTAAGCCGACTGTTATTTTCGATAATAAAACATATGAAGAAAAATATATTGAGGTTTTACCCCCTTATGGCAAATCTTATTTTGAGGTTTCTATACCTCATTCAATATTGGGTAGAAATACACCATCAATAGCTGAAATAGTTGTTTTAGATAATATTTTGGAGCTTAAGACCTTTAAAAATAAGGCAATAACGGATAGTTTATTTGTAATATCTCTGTTAGCTATACTAATTATAATTTTTTTGATAATTAGACTTAAGCCTAAAATTATTCTTGGCTTTTGGTATAGAATAGTAGGCCATTTTAAAAATGATAAAACAAATTTCAAACTTAAAGAAGATAAAGGTATCAAAGACTAATTTCAGAAATCTTCCCAAAAATCCTGGAATCTATATTTTTTGGAGTAATAACAAGATTATTTATATTGGTAAAGCTATTAATCTTAAAAATAGACTTAATAGTTATTTACAGATAAATCTTGATTTAAAAACTAGAAACATGCTACGCCTTTCTCAAAATATTTCTTTAATTAAAGTAGAAAATGAATTAGAAGCTTTGCTTTTGGAAGCTTACTTAATCAAAAAATACCAACCAAAATATAATATTATTGCCAAAGATGATAAAAATCCTCTTTACATTAAAATAACTAAGGAGAAATATCCAAGGATATTAACCTCAAGAAAGATTGATGAACTAAAAAAAGATTATATTTCATTCTTTGGGCCATTCCCGTCTTCTTCTATCGTCAAAGATGTTTTAAAAATTCTTAGGAAAACTTTTTCTTACTCAGACCATAAAATTGGCAAAAAAGCATGTCTTTATAATCAAATTGGCCTATGCAATCCATGTCCTTCATTAATTGAATCTATTAAAAATAGAAAAGAAAAAAGTGAATTAAAAAAACTTTATCTTTCTAAAATACGAATCATTAATACTATTCTTAAAGGAGATTACAGAAAAATTCAAAAAGATCTATTTAAAAGAATGAATAGTTATGCTAAAGAAGAAAAATTCGAGGAAGCAACAGTAATCAAAAATCAACTTAAATCTATGGAATATATTACCCAACCTATTATCAGGCCTAAATATTTTTCTGATAATCCAAATCTTAATGAGGATATTGTAAGTAGCCAGCTTACAGAATTATCTTTGTTAATTAAAAAACTAAGTGGAGTAAAGCTTAATCTTAATAGAATTGAGTGTTATGACGTATCACACATCTCGGGAGTAAGTACAACTGCTGGTATGGCGGTATTTATCAAAGGTCAGGAGGATAAAAAGCTATATCGACATTTTAAAATTCTAAACAATAAAAAAAATGACGATCTGTCTTCTTTATTGGAAGTCGCTAAAAGAAGAATTAAACATCTAAAAGATTGGGGAAAACCCGATCTTATTGTTGTTGATGGGGGAGTCAGTCAAACAAAAACTTTTTATGACGAATTTTCCAAAGAAAATATTATGGTTGTAGGTATTGCTAAAAGATATGAGACATTAATAATTCCAAAAATAACAAACAATCATTTGGTATTTAGAAATTATGTACTCCAAAATAACCAAGCTAAAAGATTAGTCCAAAGGCTTAGAAACGAAGCTCATAGATTCGCTCAAAGATACCACAATATTTTATTTAAAAAAACATTATTTGACGAAGTTGCTTGACTAAAAAGAATCAAATAGTGATACTTAATTAAGAATGAAAAATATATTAAAACATTATATTGTAGATACAATAAGTCTTTATTTAATAAGTCAGGCGGTATCTGGAATGTATTTTGAAAACGGTATAAACAGTCTTTTATTGGCAGGACTTGGGATTATGCTTACCTCTTTTTTGGTTAAACCTATTATTAATCTTTTGCTTCTTCCCATTAATTTACTAACATTTGGTCTTTTTAGATGGATTTCTTCTTCAATTACTCTATTTATTGTGACCCTAATTGTTCCTGGATTTAAAATTCAGGAGTTATTCTTTTCTGGTTTTACTAGCCCCTGGATAGATATTCCATCTTTCACTTTTGTCTCCCCATTCTCTTTTATTGCTTTTTCCTTCTTAATTACAACTGTTACATCTGTCATCTATTGGCTTATTAAGTAAGCTTTCTTTATAATAAGCTTGTTAACAATGAATAGCATATTACAATTTACTCAAATAATATCTGCTTTAGGACTAATAACTTTAATTTTAATTCAATCAAGGGGGACGGGTTTTGGTAGACCCACCTCAGCATCTTCATTTACTAGACGAGGTATAGAAAAAATAGTTTTTAAACTAACCTTTGTTGTTGCTGCCGTATTTGTAATTGTTTCTTTATTGCCCTTATTTTATTAATAATCCTTCGATGCAATCATTAAGATATATTATCAGGCTAATAGGAGCATTTCTTAAAAAATTTAAGTTAATAATTTTTTCTAGCGTATTAACTGGATTATTTCTTTTTGTTGTTATTATAGTAATTAAACCTTCATTTTTATTTTCTAACCTGCAGAGAATTGGTTATGTTGGCAGATATACTATTGAAGACTTACCACTCTCCATCCAGCATTTAATAAGTAATGGACTTACTAGTATTGATGAAAACGGATATATAAAACCTGCTCTTTCATCTTCCTGGGAAACAAAAGATAACGGAAAAAGCTGGATATTTAATCTAAAAGAGAATATTTCATGGCAGGACGGAAAAGTTATTAATAGCTCCTCAATAAATTATTCATTTTCTGATGTTCAAATTGAAAAACCAAATGAAAAAACTATTATCTTTAAACTAAATAGTCCTTTTTCTCCTTTTCCATATGTAGTTTCAAAGCCTATTTTTAAAAAAGGTCTTTTGGGAAGCGGTGAATGGAAAGTAACTAATGCATCTTTAGTTGGTAATTTTGTCCAAAGATTGAATTTAAAAGATAAAAACGCTAAAAGCAAAATATATAAGTTTTATCCAACTGAAGAAAAAGCAAAAACTGCTTTTAAATTAGGTCAAGTAGATTTACTTGAAAATATTATTAACTCAGGCAATTTCGATAATTGGAAAACTGTAAATGTAACTAAAACTACAGATTTACAGAGTATTGTGGCTATATTTTTTAATGTTGAAGATAAAGTGCTTTCAGATAAAAACTTAAGACAAGCCTTGGCTTACTCAATAGATAAATCACAGATTTCTGAAAATACGGCTATCTCTCCAATTTCTCCAAAATCGTGGGCATATAATCCTCAAGTAAAACCTTATTCTTATAATACTGAGCGATCAAAAGAACTACTAAAGGGTTTGCCTGATGAAATCAGAGATAATATAAATATAACTTTATCTTCTACACCGGTTCTTCTTCCCACTGCAGAAAAAGTAGTTTCTTTTTGGAAGGAAATCGGCATTAACGCAAATGTTCAAATTTCTCCAACTATTCCTACCGAATATCAAGCTTTAATAGTAATATTTCAAGCACCACAGGATCCTGATCAATATTTTATGTGGCATTCAACTCAAAGTGATACTAATATTTCTCATTATAGAAACCCAAGAATTGATAAACTTCTCGAAGATGGAAGACAAGAACTAAATCAAGAACAAAGAAAGAAAATATACTGGGATTTTCAAAGGTATTTAGTTGAAGATTCTCCTGCAATATTTTTAAATCATCCAGATTTTTATACCATTTCTAGAAAATAAGACTGATTAAGCCTGTTATTTCAAATTGAATACAGCTTCATAGCTTTATAGCCTTAAGTTAGAAACCCATGATAAACTAAGAATAAACTTGTTATAATTTTTATATGATACTTAATTTTGAAATCAAAAAAACTTCTTTAAAAGGTAGAGGTCTTTTTGCTACAAAAAACATTGGAAAAGGGGAGCTTATTGAAAGCTCACCAGTAATTAATCTTTCACCTAAAGAAAGATTAAGTGCCGAAAAAACAATACTAAACTACTATATTTATCCATGGAAAAGCACTAGAAGTGCTTCGATGGTTTTAGGATACGGATCAATAATTAATCATTCTTTTAACCCAAACGCAGATTGGAAACAAAACTTCAAATCAAATACTATGGTTTATAGAGCCATTAGGGAAATTAAAATTGGAGAAGAAATAACTGTTAATTATAATGGCGAACCTGATGACGAGACCCCAGTTGATTGGTTTCCTGACTAATAATGGATAAAAATATAAAATTTATATTAATACTTTTCGGGATAATATCTTTTCTTTCTATTTACAAATCAATTAAATACTTAAAAAAAGGAGCAAAAACTTACTATCCTTTTGATGTATTTTTCCCTCAGTCAGGCTTCTGGTCAGTAATACTATATTTAATGATCATTTTATTTTTTTCTCTTTGTATTTTTCTGGTTTTTAAATTTAACATTAACCTCAAAGGTATATAAACAAAAAATAGCCTAACAAAAATACTACGAATTAAGAAACTAGGAGGTATAATATAATCCATGAATAACGTTTTTGATGTTGCTGTTATTGGTGCTGGCCCAGCCGGAATGATGGCTGCAATTACAGCCAAAAACAGTAACAATAAAGTTTGTCTCCTAGAAAAAAATTTTTCTCTTGGGAAAAAATTACTTATTAGTGGAAAGGGAAGATGTAATGTGACTACTTCTAAAGATACTCACGATATTGTTAAAGCCTTTGGAAAAGATGGAAGGTTTTTATATGGCGTACTAAGCCAGTTTTCGAATCAAGAAGTTATGCAATTTTTCGAAGAAAGAGGAGTCAAATTAAAGGTTGAAAGAGGAGATAGAGTTTTTCCTGTATCTAACACTTCTTCTACTATTCTTAACTGTTTAATAGATGAACTTAAAAAGAAAAATGTTGAAGTATATTATAATTTTAATGTCAAACAAGTTTCTAAAATAGATAGTCTCTTTCAGATTACTTCTAAAAAAGGAACTATTGCGGCTAAAAAACTAATAATCTCAACTGGAGGAAAATCATATCCAAAAACAGGATCAACAGGGGATGGATATATATTTGCCAGGATGTTTGGACACAAGGTAATAAGTCCAATCCCAGCTTTAGTACCTCTTATCGTTAATAATAATATTAATTCTCTTGCTGGCCTTTCTTTAAAAAATGTTGAGTTAAGCTTTGTTTCAAGGGATAAAATATTTTCTAAAGAATTTGGTGAAATGCTTTTTACTCATATAGGAATTTCAGGACCGATTGTTTTGAAGTTATCAAAAGGTGTTTATCAAGAACTTGAAAAGGGAAATAAAGTTATTGCAAATATAGACCTGAAACCGAAACTTAATGAAATTATATTAAGAAAAAGAATTATTCGTGAAATTCAAACAGCCCCCAAAAAAGAATACCAGAGCTTACTTGGAACTTTATTGCCTAAGCTTTTAATATTCTATGCAATTAACATTACAGAAATTAACAAACACCAACAAAGTTCAACTTTATCAAAAGAACAAATTAATACTCTAATTTCCTTCTTAAAAAAGTTCAATTTTGAAATAACTGGTGTTGAATCTATTGATAATGCTATTGTTACACATGGGGGCGTAGACATTAACGAAATTGAGAGAAAAACTATGGAATCTAAAATTATTTCCGGGCTATATTTTGCAGGTGAAATTATATGTTTAGATGGACCAACTGGTGGATTTAATATGCAAAAGGCTTTTAGCACAGGGTTTGTTGCAGGAAAATATGCTTCTTTAAAACCTTAATAATCGAAACTCCAATATCGTGAAGAAAATTAATATTCAGTTATTACTGCACCATAACCGCTAACCGTAATTTTTCTGCTTTTTTCATAATCTTTTTCTCCAACTTTGCGAAATCTATAAATATTATGACCATTAGCCATACCTTCAACTTTACCGATAGATGGTCTAGTCGCCTTGTGATGTAAACAAAGTCTTTCTAGTTCACTACTAGCACTCTGCTCAGAAATAAAAACCATATATTTTAATTCATTAGGTTTTATCTCTGGCCAATCAACTACTGCTGTAAAATCTTCATGGATACATTCTATTTCTAATTTCATTCTCGGAATTATATCATTTTGATGCTACTAGTTGCAGACTACCAAGAGCTGTTAGAACTTATTATATGGGAGAAAAGATTAAACAAGAAGGCTTATTCGTTAATTATTTTCATAATTGAATCGTAGGCTCTCCTAAATATCTCAAATCTATTTTGACTATCCACATCCATTGCAATTTCAATATGTGGAGAATCAAGTAACTGTGTATTGCTACCAACTACTTCTGATAACAACTTCTCATAATTAGCCTTGCTAAGCATTGATGAAAAAGGTATATTTTTTGTATCAATCTTTACCTGCAGTGTTTTAGAAAGATAATTCAGGAATAAAGTGTATATTGCTTCTTTGCCACCATACCTACACATAAAACCAATTCTGTTAATTAACATGGAAAAATCGTTGTTATATTGATTTTTTCTATATTCATTAATTAGATATGGGAGTTTGCTTTCTTCTAGCAGATTTATATTTGTAAATAAATTATTGCCAAATTTAAACGGACCTTCCTTCATTGGCCAGAAATATGTTTCATATATGCCTCGTAGTCTCTCCATAGAAGCTCTGGATACGGTAGGGAGGCAAATATTACCTTTATCGCAAGAATTTTGAACAAGCCAATCTATAGATTTTGAAGTCAAAAAAGGTAAATCAGAGCAAATTATAAGTATTTGTTGATTCCCTCCAAGTTGCTGTTGGCGTTTAATACCTGCTGACAAATTATCCCAAAGTTTTCCTTTCGGTTCAGTCAGATAGACATCCTTATTAACTTTTCCTAAGTCTCCCTTGGCAATTTCACTTTCTGGTGTTACAAATATCAACTTGTTAACAAGGTTTGAAGAACTAATTGCACCAAGAACATTATCTAAAATTTTCTGTCCGTTTAGCAGTAAGTTGTATTTATACTGTGCATTAAAGTCTTTCGCATCAGGGTCCTTTCCTCCTAATAAAATAGCATCTACCGCTTGTGGGTGTTCTTTACTTAACATAATTATCAAAGATTGAATATTATATCAAATTTGAAGAAATAATATATCAAACCATATCTAAGGGTGACCTACCGAACGCTCTTAGAACTTATTTTAGAAGAAGTGATGAAGATTCAATATCTCTTTTATCTTTATTTGATACGCAAGAAGAATTATCACAAAAACAAAAACCTGAAATTTCATATGCTTTTCCTTCAACTACTATTTGTTCAGGAGGAAAAAGGCTTCTATTTGCTTTATAAGCAGATAACGCCAATGAATTCCAGTTTTGCTGTAATTCTCCAACTTCCTTATTTTGAACACTCGAATCACTTGTACCAATAAAATACCCTTGAACATCCTCACCATATGGAACAAGACGAGCTCGTAGTGTGAAATCCAGAATGGTTTTAGGGTCCGTAAAAGGTAGTTCGTAATCAATTGCATGACCTTCTTTATCATAAAAAATCTTAACTTCTTCTTTGGAAAAGTTTTTACATCCTGAAGGGTACACCGCATTACATTCGAATTGCGTTTGTTCATTTTGTAATGCCTCTCTCAATTCGTATGGCGTACATCTAATACTTACTCCAATTCGACAATTTTGAACAGGACAATCAATACTTCTATTTACCTGGCTTAATATCTCCTTCATTGTGGCGATTATATCACTTTGAGGCTAGTTGGGGTGACCTACCAAGAGCTGTTAGAACTTATTATTCTATTTTCCACTCAATAAGCTTTCTCTCTCCTTGATTATATACTTTATCTTTTCTATCAGAGATATAGGAAACTAATATTTCACCTATGAAAATTGTATGGTCTCCTGCATTACATGTTTTTATGACTTTACATTCAAAACAAGCAATTGAGTCTTCAATAATTGGTGGCTGAACTTTTTTAGATGGGATTATTTTTAATTTACAATTTTTTAATTTATCCGTATCCTCGCCATGAACACTTCCGCAATATAAAATATCTTTTTTCTGTAAATATGATGGTAAACAAAGAACAAATTCTTTTGTGTCAAATATTACTTTGTGCGAATAGTGTTTATTATATAGACAAATAGCCCAACATCGTGGATTTGAATTGCATAAAGTAAACCACCCAATTGGAGTTACATTTGTTTTTTTATCTTTCTTGCAAACGATTAAAGCCACTCCTTCCGGATGTCTCTTTTTTATAGCTTCTTCAACGGAAACATCCTTCATTATTACAATTATATCAGAACAGAATGGTGAATATATCAAAAGGTATCGGGGTGGCTAACCAGAATCGAACTGGCAACCTCTTCCTCCACAGGGAAGCGCTCTAACCGATTGAGCTATAGCCACCTTGGAGCGGGATACGGGAGTCGAACCCGTCTTCTCAGATTGGAAATCTGATGTTGAGCCGATCAACTAATCCCGCGAAATTAAAGTGTCCTGTGACCCAGGGTGGAATCGGACCACCAACCTACTCCTTAGAGGGGAGTTGCTCTATCCAATTGAGCTACTGGGCCTTGGAGCGGGCGAGCGGACTCGAACCGCCGATCTCCTCCTTGGCAAGGAGGCATTCTACCACTGAACTACGCCCGCATTTCCTTGTGCTAAGGAGAGGAGTCGAACCTCTATATCATGTTCTTCAGACATGCGCCTTGACCACCTTGGCTACCTCAGCATAAATACTATTATATCAATTTGGTGGTCGCTGAGGGGCTCGAACCCCCGACCTTCCGGATGTAAACCGGACGCTCTACCGACTGAGCTAAGCGACCAAAATAACTACTAAACAAAATATACTGGGTTTATAAACCAGTACTTTCATTTTTCTAGCCTCTTATTTTAGCATATCTATATTTTGAAGCACAGTTTACTTATTAAAAAATTCTTTTGACAACTCAAGGATTTAATATACTTTTTTATTGATCTATAGAAGATAAATTAACCTCTTTCTTTACCTTTTATGTAAAAAACATCAAGATGATCTTTCGTATTCGGGTTTGAAATACTTAAATCAGCTTCTTTATTTTCTGTCCCATTTTTTTGATCCTTTCCCTCTACTGACACTCTAATCTTATGAATCAAGGCTTTTCCAACAACGCTGTAATCTACACCTACTCCAGCTCTACCTTGTAAACAAGCAATAATTTCTTCTCCATCTCTATCTTTTCCAAGTTTATAAACTATTACTGGCCCGTCTTCAAATTTTACTGGAACACTATTGGTTTGATTCTTTTCTGTTAGGTAACCTGTAATTTCTAATGGTGACATCAATATTTGTTAATTTGAATATTACACATAATATTGGTATTGTCAAAACAAGGTTTCCAGCCATAACTTGTAAATTAACTGTCATTTTGTATAATGCATTGCATATATGAGTAATATTGAAACAGTACGCTGTAAGTTTGGCCAAATAGATATACAAATCAAAAAAGAAGATTATTATCAAAAATTAGGTAATGAGAAATTGGCAGGTAAAATAGGAGTTTGTGATAATTGTAATCGAAAGTGGATTGAAAAAGTACCAGAGGCTAAGAAAAATGTTCTACTTGAGATAACAGTTGTAGCGAATAATGTAACTTCTTGTGACAACGTACTTACTGACTAAATTAACTAGTTTCTCTCTAATCTTGTAAGAGAAAAAGGTTAACTGGGTTGGTCCAATTGGATAGACATATTAATTAAATCTATTTTGAATACCTATCCTGATTTTTGAGAATAGTATATTTGACGATATATCATTTTTTGTATATCATTCCAAATATGTCTCTAGAATCAAAAAAAACATTCGGATTACAAGAGAAACATCTGCCTACCGAAGAAGAGTTCCAAACATTAATAAATAATGAACGTATTCCAGCGGTCTTTACATTCATAAAATCATCTGGTCCAAATTTGCATATGCTAGTTATACCTCCTGAAGGAACCAAATTAGGAGACACAGTCAGAACTCTCCCATTACAAACTTATATTTTTATTGATAAAAATGGTAAAGAAATTGGAGAAGCAACAAAACATTGGTTAACTGAAAACGAGGCATCTTTATATAAGGAAAAAATAAAAAAAGAGACTGATGTAATAATAGAAAAAATGATTAATAAACAAGCCTTTGTTGCAGATTTATATAATAAGGTAAAAACTTCCAGTGAAGATTCTCAGCAAGCACTTAATGAACTGTCGAGAATTGCTATGGGTGGAAATAAACAAGCCAAGCAGTTTATATTCCAAATAGATCATGCTGTAAAAGATGAAAAATTAAATCTACCTTCAGAGAAATTAACAGAAACTGCTAAGGTTAAAATAAAAAGCAAATTGTCTGATTATATGTTTTTAGCCGCTCATCCATTACTCACGTTAAAAACCGCACGCAGACGATCATTAGTTTCTTTAAATATGGAAAACCCGCCATCAAATTCAACTATAGAAGAATTTTATATGTCTTCATTAGTTGAATCAGCTAAATTACTTAAAAAAGCTGAAGAGAATGAAAAAGGTGGTGTTCCTAAAAGTGCTTGGTCTGAAGCAGATCAAAAAAGACTTGAAAAAGGAGAAAAACCATTAGGCCATCCAAACCATCCGAATGTTTAGACTTTCTTAATCTTTGAATAATAATCCTAATTTTACGGCATATTCTTACCCTATGTATACGACAAAGTTGACCCAGATTGAACCAATTTTAGATTCTATTAAGGCTGTGATGAGAGCTTATCCTTATCTATAAGTTGTTTATTAAGCTGTTTTCTTAAATCAGCAATGTCTGGGCAATTTTTTTCGTTACATTCCGGTCGTCTGCATTCTAAAGGACCAATATCATTTGCTGTTAAAAGTGTACATAAACCATTACTAAAAGTTTGTTTAAGTTTTCCAGAAACAAATACATTGTCTATAACTCCATCCCCAGCTGATCTAATGTTCGAACTCATAGAATCTTTTCCGTGTTTTCTTACAGGTTCTCTCCATATACATTTTTCCATGTGGTTGGGATTATAAACATTATATAAATTAGTGTCAATTTTGAAGGTTCCGTGTGCGGGAAAGAGGACTCGAACCTCCACGTCTTTTGGACACACGCTCCTTAGGCGTGCCTGTCTACCATTCCAGCATTCCCGCTAATTTATATATCTTTGTGTCGGAGACAGGATTTGAACCTGCAATTCCAATGGAAACACGCTTCTGAAGCGTGCGCGTCTGCCAGTTCCGCCACTCCGACTTATTTATCAAGGAACATGGTTATTATATCAAAGAAGCTTAGCTATATAAATCTTACTTGCAACCTATCTACTAAATTTGTAGTAAGTGGAACTTCCTGACCTGGAAATTTTGCAGATTTTCCCCAAATCTTTGCCATTTTATATTTATCCTGGAAAGTTGATCCTAATTTGGGAAGAATATCTATAAGTCTTTCTTTACTCCTCATAATAATAGGAGATTCAAAATGCAATTTTTCATCTTCTTTAATCAAATAAACTGTAATAAGACCAAGCTTTTCCCAAATAGTTTCAATTAAAGCATTAATTCCAATTTTCTTTTCGGCACTTATGTAGATTGTATCTAAAGGTAATTTATTTTTATCTAATTTTGTGTGTAAATCTACTTTATTTACAACAAATAAGGCTTTTATGTAGGCCCTGTTTGGAGAGAATGAATCAATTAGTTCATTTAATGTCAGCTTTTCTTTAAAAGTGATCTCAGCATTTCTAATCCCGAATTCGTGTGCAACTTCTTTTATTGATTCTGTATCCATTTCCTGTTTAATGTTAGATTTAACTTCCAATCCTCCTTCAAGTTTTTTAATGATATTAATATTAGGTTTTTTTTGATTTATTCTAATTCCTGCTTCATAAAGCTCTGTTTGAATCATTCCTAATAAATGGATTCTTTCTACGTCAGTCATTATAAGTAAAAGATCTGCTCCTCTTGCAACTGAAATCACTTCTTTTCCTCTTCCTTTACCCATTTTCGCGCCTTCAATAAGCCCAGGAATATCAAATATTTGAATATATGCTTCTTTATAAACCATCATTCCAGGAACAACATTTAGAGTAGTAAATTCATATGCAGCAACTTTAGAATCAGCATTAGTTAAATCGTTTAAGAGTGTTGATTTACCAGTTGAAGGGGGACCAACGAGTACTACAGTTGCATCACCCTGTTTTTTAACTCCAAATCCTCCACCTCCGCCGCCCCCTTTAGATTTAATAACTGATTCATATTGTCTATCTTTAAGTCTTGCAATTTTTGCACGCATTTTAGCAATAAAGTGATCAGTCCCTTTGTGGTGGGGCGTTTTTCTTAACTCTTCTTCTATGTCTTCAATTTGCTGAATATAATCTGTCATATAAGGTATAATTATACCTGATTTACAAGCGTCTGTAGCTCAACGGATAGAGCACTGGTCTTCGGAACCAGTAATGAAGGTTCAAATCCCTCCAGACGCACTTATTTATATAAGCTAGTTTATTAATAAGTCAAATGCACATTGACTCTTATTTTGAAGCATATAATATAATCTTTAAGTGAAATTAATTATAGTATCAGGCGGAGTTGTATCAGGCCTCGGTAAAGGGGTCATAACTTCCTCCCTCTCCTTTTTACTCAAGTCCCGCGGTTACAAAGTAACTCCCTGTAAGATTGACATGTACTTTAATGTTGATGCAGGAACTCTAAGACCTCAAGAACATGGAGAAGTTTTTGTGACACACGATGGAATGGAAACAGATGAGGATTTGGGCCACTATGAAAGATTCATTCATAAAAACCTTGTTAAAGAAAACTACATTACAGCGGGACAAATCTATCAGAAAGTCATAAGAAAAGAAAGAGCTTTTGAATATGCTGGAGATACAGTGGACGTTATTCCTCATCTAACTGATGAGATTATAAGAAGAATTAAACTAGCTGGTGAAAAAAATAATGCAGATATCGTTATTGTTGAATTTGGTGGAACTGTGGGGGAATATAAAAACGGAATATTTTTTGAAGCTACCCGTATTTTTAAACTTAAAAATCCTGATGATTTAATACACATTCATGTTACTTACTTACCATACCTTTCTCATATTGGAGAGCTCAAAACCAAGCCAGCTCAAACTGGAGTACACACTTTAAACGCCTTAGGAATACAACCTGACATAATAATTGCAAGAAGCGAATTATTAGTTGATCAGAAAAGACTTGACAAACTAGCTCTCTTTTGTAACATTAGGGAAGATAGGGTATTTACATCCCCAGATTTAAAATCAATTTATCAAGTTCCCCTACTTTTTCATAAAGAAAAACACCACTTAGCTAGTACCTGTTTAAATCTTCTAAAACTTAAAGGCAAAAAACATAAAGATATTGATGAGTGGAAAAATATGGTAAATCGTTTACTCAAAAAACATTCTAAAACAATCAAAGTTGCCATGATAGGAAAATATTTTGTAACAGGTGAATATCAACTAGGAGATTCATATGTTTCTGTTCTTGAAGCTTTAAAACATGCTTCAGCAAAAGTTGGTGTAAACATTGATATTTCCTGGATAGATAGTGAAGAATTTGAACAAAATCCAACTGGTTTAAATAAGTTTGATGGAATCATTGTTCCTCAAGGGTGGGGTAAAAGAGGAACCGAAGGAAAGATAAAAGCAATTGAATTCGTCAGAAAAAATAACATTCCTTTCTTAGGACTTTGCTTTGGAATGCAAATGGCAACTATCGAATTTGCAAGAAATGTTTTAAATCTTAAAGATGTAAATACAACTGAAGCAAATGAAAAAACTACTAATCCAGTTATTCATATTATGGAAGATCAAGAAAAATTTTTAAAAGAAAAACAGTATGGTGGGACAATACGTTTAGGAGCTTGGCCTTGTCTAATTAAAAAAGGAACTAAATTGCAAGATATGTACTTAAAATTCGGAGGATCGTTAGATAATCCCTGGTATCAAACTAATCCATCAAAACTTCATAAAGAAAAGCCATCTAAGGGAAAGCTTATCTTTGAAAGACATAGACATCGATATGAATTTAATAATTTTTATAAAGAAAAGTTTGAAAAGAACGGATTTATAATTTCTGGAACATCTCCAGATGGAAAACTAGTTGAAGCTATAGAAATTCCCAAGCATAAATTTTTTATTGCTACTCAATTTCATCCTGAATATATAAGTAGACCCCTTGCTCCACACCCAATTTTCATGGCATTTGTAGAAAGCATGACTAAATAAATAGATTTATTAATTTATTTTCTAGGTAGGATTGACTGCAAGATATTTACCAAAAAAGAAAGTCCCATTAACCAAGTAAATCTCACAACTCCAAATCCCGTTAAGGGAGCTAGTCTCGCAATTAACCAAAGTCCCACAAAATTAGCTATCCAGAAAATTAGAAACCTATTTTTATTATCTAATTTAATCTTTTTCACTTTTGTAAGCCCAAAACTAACTAATTCCAAAAACAAGGTTAAGGTAAAAGATGAAACTAGGATAGAAAGTAAAACTGTAAATCTGAAATTCCCTAAAACAAACTTAGAAGGAAATAATTGATTTACAAGATAAATTAAAATTCCGTTATGAATCCAATAGAGGATAAATCTTTTTGCTCTTTTCATTGATTATTCACCCCCTCTCCTTAATTTAAGATTAAAACTATATTGGCTTTTGTCAATACAGCATAAAGATTGTAAAATAAGAAGCTAATAAATAAGGGCTGGTGGCGGAATGGCATACGCGCACGCCTTAAGAGCGTGTGTCCAAAAGACATGTGGGTTCGAGTCCCACTCAGCCCACTTTATTTATTTTATCGGGGTGTGGCTCAGTCGGTAGAGCGCCTCGTTTGGGACGAGGAGGTCCCCAGTTCGAATCTGGGCACCCCGACAGAAGTTTTGGGCCCATAGCTCAATGGTAGAGCAATTCCCTCTTAAGGAAAAGGTTGAAGGTTCGAATCCTTCTGGGCTCACAAATAATTTAGAGTAATATTAGTTATTGTTAATACTAATCTCTTATGACAGAAGAAGAAAAATCTAAAATCCCTTTAGAAAGGGAAAGAAAATTCTTAGTTAATAAATTACCTGAAAATCTTGAAAGTTACACCCACAAAAAGATTTCCCAAGGTTATATTTCCATAGCTGAGGATGGAACAGAAGTTAGGCTTAGAAAAAAATTCCAGGAATTAACTCTAACAATAAAAAGCGCTGGAGGTAAAACAAGACCAGAGGTTGAAATGCCAATTACTAAACAAAAATTTAAAGAATTATGGCATCTTACTGAAGGAAAAAGAATACATAAAACAAGATATGAAATTCCTTTAGGGAATTTGACTATAGAACTTGACATTTACCATGGCAACTTAAACGGTTTAATAACTGCTGAAGTAGAATTCACGAGTGAGGAAAAAAGTAATCAGTTTATTGCACCTGAATGGTTTTCAAAGGAAGTAACCGGTTTCAGCAAATATAAAAACCAAAATTTGGCTCGTTATGGCTTACCAGACAAAACAAATTTAGTATTAAAATAAATCTTTCTTAGCTTGACTTTTCATCCCATTTTTGTCATCCTGACATTAGCAGATTTCCTGATTTCTGCTCTATATGGAATCAAACTTTTATGAAAAGGAGGAATCTTTTTCTTTCTGGAAAAATACTATTTTAGTTTTTTCTTTTTTCACATTAACTCCACTTGTTTTATTGATAAGTTTATTTTCCTTATTTTCTCTGACTAAATATGATAATAGTGAAAAGGGGAGTGTTTTAGGCATTAATGCAATTAACCCATCAGGTATAAAGGTATTTGCATCTCTTCCAACTGACTTAACGACTACTTATGGGTATGCAGTTTCCGCTGATGCAAGAGAAGAAATATTGAAACAATATTTAACTTTCTATAATTCACCTTTAGCTCCTTATGTAAAAAATATCATTGAAGAGGCCGACAAAAATGAATTAGATTTTAGATTAATTGTTGCAATTGCACGACAAGAATCTAATCTTTGCAAGGTTATTCCTCCAGAAACATATAATTGTTGGGGGTGGGGGATTCACAGTAAAGGAACATTGGGTTTCACTTCTTATGAAGAAGGAATAGAAATTGTTTCAAAAGGCTTAAAAGAAAACTATATAGATAAGGGACATAGAACAATTGAAGACATTATGAGTAAATACACTCCACTATCTAATGGCTCATGGGCAATGGGAGTTAATCAATTTATGGGCGAAATGGAATAACTTTGACTCTTCTTCATAAAGCTTGTATGCTTTTATCTGCACCAGAATATGGTGCTTATTAATTTTTATGACAGCTCATTACGATACATATGATTATCCATCCTACTGGAAAAATAGAGACTATGAACACGAGTCTGAAATAATTGCCTTAAAAGCGTTTCTCTTAAAAATTAACAAAGTTGATTCAATTTTAGATATTGGTGCTGGCTACGGAAGACTTACTCAAACTTACCTTTATAGAGGAAAAAAAATAATACTTACAGATCCATCTACTAATAATCTTGCACTTGCCAAAGATAAATTTAATGACACTAAAAAGATAAAGTATATCCAGTCAAAGGCAGAAACATTAAAAGACAAAATTAAACCTAAATCGATTGATCTTGCCATTATGATTAGGGTAATCCATCATCTGGAAAAGCCTGGAGAAGTCTTTAAAATTATCAACAAATTAGTTAAGCCCGGTGGTTATTTTATCCTTGAATTTGCAAACAAAAGCCATGGAAAAGCTGTTTTTAAAGAAATGTTTAAGGGTAATTTAACCTTTCTTTTAGATATCTATCCAAAAGACATGAGAAGCAGTAAGTCTATAAAGAAAAAGACTATTGCTTTTACATGTTATCATCCTGACAGTATGATAAAAATGCTCCAAGATAGCGGATTTAAGATTATAGATAAAAGATCAGTTTCAAATATTAGAAGTACAAGAATAAAAAAATCAATTCCTCTTAATAGTTTACTTAAAATTGAAGAACTATTACAAAAACCATTATCTTACATAAATTTTGGTCCTTCTATATTTCTACTTCTTAGAAAAAAGGGCAGTTAAACTACTAATAATTACATCTTAGAATATGGTCTAATTATCAATATATAAGGCTATCAGTGGCAAACTTGACAAACCTGTAGTATGTTGCTATAGTATTTTTAGATTCCGAGGCTAGGCACGGAAACGTGACTCTGGCGTTGGGATTTCCTTTCTTGGCCCCGCTTTAATTAGCGGGGTCTTGTTTTGGAAAGGGTTTTTTATATTTCTACTTTTTAGGATAAAATATGTGTATGCCCTCGTGGCGGAACTGGCAGACGCGCAGGATTTAGGATCCTGTTTCCATTAGGAAGTAGAGGTTCAAATCCTCTCGAGGGCACTAACCACTACACCATCTTCACTAACACTTTGTATTGACCGAAATGCTGGACTAATCTCAGTGTTCAACAATTCGGTTCCATCAAACACTAGTCCGGATGGGTAGATTGAATTCAGTAAAATACGCTTTTGCCCGTATTCACTAACTTCATAGGCTTTTACAAGATTGATAAACAAAGCTTTGATAAAATTTACAGTTCTTTCTATATCATAATTGTTGCAGAGATCATCATTGGCTGATATCTGATAGGTAAGTATCTTATCCTCTATTGTTTGTTTTTCCTCCTCATATATTTCATCTGAATATTTACCGGTCATATTTCCTCTAGTTAAAATCTTAAGAAGTTCTTTTTGTTTCTTAATCAGTCCTTCTGCTTCGTTTTTTCTATTCATTAACTTAGTCTTTATCTCATTGTATTTAGCCATAAGCATAAAACTATATAAATCAACTAATTCCTGACTGGGTTGAATACTAACAAGTTTCGCTTTTATAAGGTCATCTAAGTCATAGTTATTTATTGAACGAATACAACCATTTCTGCACCAGTATTTTGGATATTTCTTTGTTTTTCCCCTAACATTCCCTGCTATCAAATTCTTTGCACATTTTGAGCATTTTAAGATCCCTTTGAGTGGGAAAAAAGGATTTACAACATTACGTCTAATATGTGAAGGAATCCTATTATTTCTGCCTAAGATAGCCTGTATTTTATAAAACATCTCCTCTGTAATCATTTGTTCGTGAATGCCTCTTACTTCCTCTTTGTAAACTTTAGAAACTACCCAACCACAATAAAATTTATTGTTAAACATTTTGCTTAAATATTGTTTTGTTATTGGTTTCTTTTGATTATGATAAGTTATCTTCAAACCCCAATCATTCATTATGTCTGCCATTTCTCCCAGAGATTTGGTTCCTGTTGACATTAAACCCCAAGCTTTCTTAACCAAGTCAAAAGTCTCTGGATCTTTGATTGGAACACTTTTATCATCTTTTACTCCATTTAAATAACCCAAAGGAACTCCGTGAGATAAACCCATTTTAAATCTTTTATATAATCCGTTCCTTGTTTTTTCTGCTCTTACTTCATTATCCAATTGAGCAACTGATGCAAGTAATGTTTCTAAAAACCTACCAGTAGGGGAGTCATCAATAGGTTCTGAGGCTGATTCCAATTTAACTCCATACTCTGCCAGCTTTGATTTAATTGCTAAATGGTCAAGTGTTGCTCTAGCGACTCTATCAAAACGATAAACTAATACAGAATGAATCTTGTTTTTATTCTTTCTGCAGAAGTCTAAAAGTTCTAGTAATTTGGGCCTATCTGCTGTCTTAGCACTTTCTCCTTCTTCTCTGAAGATTTTAGCTACATTTAATCCCTTTTCTTTAGCATATTTCTCACATATTTCCTTTTGAGTATCTAATGAATAGTTATTTATTTGCTCGTCTGAACTAACTCTAATGTAAATAATACAATTCATTGTGTTAATCGTCCTCTCCAACATTGACATATATTGTTTCAACTTTCAAGTAACTTTCTAATAGGTTTACCAAATATTTCAGTTTCCTTCATTTCCAGAAAATAATCTATTAAGTATTGTATAGAGTTGACTAATTCTTCTATTTGCTGATCAGTCATTTTCTTTCCTACTTTACCAAGAATTTTTTTTGCTTTTTCTGTTGTCATATTTATTCCTTTTCAACAAAAGCATTAAAAGCTAGCCATAAATCCTTTTTATTTTGATAAATACCTTCATTTACAAAACCTTTTCCATAATTGACTCTTAAATAGATATTTAAAGGCTTATGTTGCCAATTTATCGTGCGTAAATTTGACAAAAAAAGCCGTTTGGAGTGGGTTTTGTATTGGTATATCTCTTGGTTTTGGCAAAATCTGTATGTATAGTATTTTGGTTTCATAATCTTTTTAATACATATGATTTCTGTATTTCCAAATAAAATAGGCACCAGGATTACGAACAGGAGTTTTCGTCTGTTTCTTATCACTAATATCAGATAAGACGTTTTTAAGTAGTCTACGAGCTTCAGAACAACCAATTTTATTAACAACTGCCAAAAAACCTGCGTAATTGGGATCTTTTAGTTTTTTAGAAATTTCCTCTGCAAGTTCAGTTGCTTCAGTATTAGGTTTGAATTTAGTTTTATCCAACATATATTTCTTCTTATTTGTATTAACGTTAATATCGTTATTAGTAATATATTTACTAACGTTATTAACGTTATTCTTATAAGTTTTTGTATTACTAAGTTTTTGCATCTCCATATCTTTTTTCCTTCATCTCAAAAATTCTGTCACGAAAAGTTTCAACTGCATCAAGAAGATCCTTAGGTTGGACTGGTGTGGCTTTCCGACTCATAAACTGGTTAATTAAAGTTAGACATTTATTAAGAGGTGAAAATTTGAAGTAGACTATCATTCCGGAAAATCTCAATCCTTCAAAACTTATTTCATCTTGAACAAGAAGAAATGGAACAATATGTTTGTCTTTGCTTTCGTATATTTCTTTTTCCATCTTCATCATTTTTTCCATAAAAAAAGCGACTCCGAAGAGTCGCCTAGGTTTTTCCCTCAGCTTTATCTAATTATATAAATTATCCTCTTAAAAAAATACCTTGTCAATCAAAGTATCTTTGAAAGAGCCATATATTAGGGCAATAGTGTAGTTGTATTTAAATAATCAGATTTTATTATACAATGTAACCATAGAGTATTTGCCTAAACTTTATTGCATTTAGTAATAAAGCACGGCATTAAAGCCTTGTCAGGAGAAAGCTCCTCGTTGGAGTACCTGACAAGGTCATATTCCGAAAGGGATTTGAGTAGCGAAAGCTACTACCGGCGGGGAGCTTTGTCATTTCCTAATATGAAAACTTTAGTTTTTTATCTTTTACTAATACTATTCATCATTATATTTTGGATGAGTATTGGAATTCTGACCGTTTTAATAGGAGAGTTGATTGGATTCAGACCAGGTTCAATAATTTTAGGTTTTCTGGGTTTATACTCCATTAAATTAGCTTGGAAAGTGTCATTTAAGTTAACACACAAAAAATTCAAATAGATGGTGGTGATAAATTATGAACATTCTTAAAAAATTTTTACAACTTGTAAAAAACAACCACGTTTTTGTTTTAATTATTGCTATTTTTGTCGTTTTATTTTATTGGTTGTTATTTAGACCATCCTTGATTAGAAAGAAATGCCATAGGTGGGTTGTTGATTTACCTGGTGAGCTAAACGTTCAATATGAATCTAGTAGAGTAAAATATGAGTCACTATATAAATACTGCTTAAACTCAAAAGGACTTAAATGAAAAAGGTGTTTAAATTACTAATGATATTTTTAGCCATTGTCGGAATCTTATCTTTATTTTATGTACAAAAAGAAGATAGTTTAAAAGAATCTATCAAAGAATGTGATAATTACAATGAGATACAACAGTTTAATAAACCAATCCCTGTTGTCTGGACAGCAAAATTTGACGGATGTTTAGCAAGTTGTTGGGGTGCAGCCTTTACAAAGGTTCCAGAAGATTTTCAATATTCTCGTTTTTCAGGTTATGTTCCAGATGAAGGAGAAAAGATTTCAGATGAATATATGAAAGAAGGACAAATATTGAAAATATATGGAAAATGGACAGATGTTTCTGCTAGCTATGCTTCAGTCTTTAACAATAAATGTGTTCCTACGGTTGAAATTGAAAAAATTGAAATTTTGGAACAATAATAAGTCAACTTTACAAAACTTTACAAACTCCACAAAATTACACATTTTTATTGTTTATACAAACTACAATTTTTGGTTGTGCTTTATGCCTAAAAACGGACAAAAAGCGACACATTTATGTCAAATTTAGCTTTAAATATGCAGAAAGTGTATAGTTTTGTGCCTAAACATAATTTAAAATTGATATAATTATTACTAAAAACAATATTACTAAACTATTTCCAATATTTTTAATCCTTAAAACTACATATTTAAACTCCACTTTATTTAAAACCATTTTTTGTTATTGGTTTTTAATTTTGATCACTTTGTTTAGTTGTTTTGTTATAATCACATTACATTACTAATTAAAGAAAAATGTTGAGTAAATTATCAGTTTTTGTATCATACTCCGTTAAGGACAAGGAGCTTGCAGGTCACATTAAAAAATGTCTTGAAGAATACTTCGGCCTGCAGATTTTTTTAGCACATAACGATATTTCTCCAGCAACAGAATGGGAACCTGAAATTGTTGAAAAACTAAGAACTACTGATCTTTTTGTAATATTACTCTCAAAAAATTCCCTTAATTCTGTTTTTGTGAACCAAGAAATCGGAATGGCACTTGCTTGGAAAAAGAAAATTATACCTGTCAGCTTGGATAACACTACTAATCCTTTCGGCTTTATAAATAAAATTCAGGCTTGTAAAACTGAGCTAAATTCTTCAGGTGAAATTGATATTACCGAAACTTGCTTAACAATTTTTTTTATATTCGCAACACATAAAAACTTCTCTTATGCAAGATTTCAAAAACGGTCCGTTGATTGTGTTGTTTCCGCTCTTTCTACCAGCGCATCATACCCAACAAGTATAGCTATTGCAAAAATTCTTGAAAAGTTGAGTTTGCAGAGAGTATTTACAAAGAAACAGATATCAGAAATTAAAAAGATATCAAAAACTAATGATCAGGTTTATGGTTCGTTTATTGCAGCTCCCTTAGTGGAGGGAACAATCAAAAAACAGGAAAATAGCATTGACATACGTTGAAGTTAATCTTAATATTTAATTGCTTTATGACAAAAGTAAATAAAAAACAAAACAAAGATGTAAAGTTTTATGAAAATGTAAGCAAAAGCATAGATAAAGCTTATAAAAAGGCTGAGGAATTTTCAAAAGCTGACGTTAAAACAGTACGTTCTAACTATAAATTCTTTTATTCTCAGTAACTCTTCTTATATTTCTTGACTCTTTTTAATATTGTAGAACGACTATTTTTTAGATTACATTTCCATAAAATAATTACTCTGCAACCTAGAATATTTAATTTCATATTTATCAAAAACCCTGTTTAATCTTTTTTCAGTTTAAATTCTACAAAATTCTACATTTTTTTATCTTCAAATATCTTCTTTACGTAATAACAAGTAGTCAAGGTTAATAATTAGTATTATTTAGCAAATATGTTATACATTTTGCAATAGTAGTACTACTGTGTTAATATATATACTATGAATGAGACAAAGAATGATAAATTTAAGCGATTAGCCACTATTAGAACGAATGCAATATTGAATAAACTTCGCCAACTCGGAAATCTTTCAAACAAATCTAACTATCAGTATACGGAACCTGAAGTAAATAAAATTTTCAGCATTATTGAAAAACAGTTTAGAAATGTTAAATATCAATTTAAGAAGCCAAAAGAAGTAAAGATTGATCTATGAAAACAAATTTTAGAATATCCTTGGACGATATGATTTTAATGTCTTTAGGATCTATTCTAAAAAGAAAACCAAAATGTTCATTTGGGGATTTGGTTTATGAGTGTTTTAGAAACTATCCTCAACATTTTTCTCTTAGAGAATATCCAAATTATCCGGATTCTCTTAAATTAGATAGACCTTTAAGAAATTTACGTCTAAAAGGATTTATCAAAGGTAGTCCTGTAACCCATTATTCATTTACAAGTATTGGTGGAAATTACATCAATAGACTCAATAAACTATATAAAGGAAAAGTTATTCCTGATACAACTACTGCAACAAGAAGTCCAATTGTAAGAAAACTTAATAAAATTAAAAATAGTAAAGACTTCAAAGGTTTTCTTGATAAGAAAAACAAATATTTTTGTAACGATATGATATTTAGGTCGCTTTTAGAAACAACTCTTGAAACACCCAAAGAAAATATTATTCAAGAGATTGATATTTTGCTACAACAAGCTAATAAACAGAAAGAAAACAGTTTGTTTAAGTATCTTAAAAAACACGAAAAATATTACAAAGAACCTAAATAAAATGAATTTTGATTATTTTGAAACAGATAAATTGCCGATGAAAAGAGGAAGAGTAATAAAAACTCTTTCTGACAGTACAATAAGAGGAATATTGGATGCAATTGTTGAATTAGTAACAAATAGCGATGATAGTTACACACGACTTGAAAGTAAAGGTAGAGAAACAAGCGGAATAATTAAAATATTTCTAACAAGAACTAAAGGAGGACATTGTACTTTTATAAGAGTTATAGACGAGGCTGAAGGTATGAGTTTTCAATCTCTTAAAAAATCAATAGAATTTAGTGGTGAAACAAGTGGATTTAAAGAAGGAGGGACAGTAAGAGGTTTTTTTGGTAGAGGTCTGAAAGAATCCATAATAGCTTTAGGGAAAGGTAGTATTTTTACACTTAAGGATAGTGTGTTATGCAATGCTGAGATTTATTATGATAGTAAAGAAAAAGATGCGATATACAAACTAGCTACACCAATAAAGGGCGAAAGTGAAGAGGAATTGAAGAATCTTGGTTTCAATTCAAGATCTGGTTCAATAGTTGAAATTAAAATAACAAATACAAGTAAGGATAATATCCCAAGTTCAAAAATTATTGATGATCATATTTCAAAACACTATTCATTAAGAGATATTTGTGCATCCAAAAAAAGAAAAATTGAACTCCATTTTTCAGAACCCGATAATAAGGGTTTATTAACAAAAACATTATTGAGTTATCAATACCCAAAAGGAGAATTGGTTTTTGATAAACCAGTTAATATTTCCGGGGACAATGTTTATATTAAGATCTATGAGAGTGAGGTACAACTAGATTCTCCTGTTATACCACAGGGGACAGCAGGTTTAATGATTAAGTCAGAAGGTTCAATCCTTGATAATAAATTATTTGGATTTGAAAATGAACCTTCGGGTTTGTATTTTTACGGTGAAGTAAATTATCCAGGAATAGCTAAAGCTATAAGAAATGGTGATGAAAGTATTGTTGATTATAATCGTGGAGGTTTGGATTGGAGACATATAAGTAATAAGGAACTTGAAAGAAAAATAAAACAAATACTTAAAATATTAGTTGATAAAAAAAGAGAAGAGATAGTTGATAAAGGAGAACAAGAAGTAAAACAGCCAATACAAAAATTGCTTAATGATATTTGCCAAGAACTTTCAAAAATGGCAAAAGATGAACTTGAAGATACTGGACCCGCACCTGGTCAGTTAAATTCGTTAATAATTATTCCTATGGTTGCAAATTTGGAACCTGATAAACCAAGGAATCTTGGTGTCTATGCACCAAGATATTTAATAGAAGAAATGGAAACACACAGAGTGGAAATTTTATCCTCAAATTCAAACATACATATTATTAACAGCTCAATCAATTTAAATCCACACAAAACAGATAAAAATGCTGCATACTCTTCGTTCAAAGTTGTAGGAAACTTAGAGGGAGAATCTGCCATTATTACAGCAAAACTAAATAGTAAATCTGCCACCTGTGAAGTAAGGGTTCAAGAACAGAAAGAAAGACCACCTTCCGGAAAACCTAAAAAATCAGGTGGTATTTTCAATAAAATAATTCCTGCACAGGACGAAGAACCAACACAGCGTTTTCAATACATAGAAGGAGGAATTATTAAAGTCTTTGTTAAATTTCCCGGTATAAACAAATACCTTGGAGATAATTTTGAAAATATTGATACAGTTGAGGGTAAAATGGTTCTTGCAGAAATAATTATTGAAGCGTTTTGCAGGTATATAGCATCACAGAGAGCTGGCAAGATCTATGACGAGGAAATATACCCTTATTTGTCTGATATGGATAGATTGAGAAGGAAAGTGTCTAGTGCAATATATTTAACTATTTTGAAGACAAATCTAAATAATTTGGTTGAAAAGTAGAATAAGCGCTTTTTAGTAACTTCATCTGCAAAATAAGTTTTCTTAGTAACTATTAGAAAAAACAGAAACTTGTTCAGTTTCCCATACATTTGTTATAAACCTTGCTGTATAGAGGAGAGCAAGTATCTAAACATTTTAAAAATATATCGGTAACTTCGTTATCGCATTCCTTAAATAAATCCCAATTATCTTCAATTAACGCATCCGAACCACTATAAGCTGCTAAACAAATTTGTGTTCCTTGTGAAGCTTCGTTATTACAATTATCTTGACAATCTTTATATTCTCCAAAGGATTTAACGTTGTTGCTACAAATAGCTGATAATGATGAATTTGAATTATCTAAATTACATTGTTCGCCAGAACTAGTGTAATACCAATAATTATATGTATTGTTATAACAATGAAAAGTTAATTGTGAATTGGGTTGCGTAGGTTTTTGAACTTGTTGAGGAGGTTGATTCGCAGTCTGATCTTTTTTACACTGTGTAACCGAAGAGTACCAGATCCAAACATTTCCCATCTGACAACAGGTTCCATTTGTACATTCACTTCTCTTTATTTGTTTTACTTGCCCACCGCATTCTTTCGTCATTGTACAAGGAATAATAGGATCAGAATTTACATTTTCTTTTGGTTTTGGATTTACGGTTGGTGTAGGGGTTGGTTCTGATGATGCAGAAGGAGAAGGAGTTGCAGAATTTAAAATTGATTTTAACTTTCCACTTGCCATATATTTTCCAGCAAAAACTGAAGTTGCGGTAATAAGAATAATAAATATAGTTATAAATAAAGTTGCAGGAAAACTTAAAAGTTTTTTACGGTTTATTTTTCCACTTTTGTTTAGAATTAAATTAAAGAATTTCTTAACTAGAAGCCCCAACATCAAAAAACAAAAAGAGGCTATACCAAATAAAAATATTGGTACATATAAACTGGAAATAACTTCTTGGTTACCAGAATTTTTACCATTAAGTGCATATAAAACTAAAAGTAATACAAATACACCCATACTTACAATCCAAGAAGTCAATGGAAGTTCTATATACCACAAAGAAGTATCTGTATTTTTAATCTTTCTTTTCTGAGTTAAGTTTCTTTTTATATCAAAAATAAAAATAATCAAAAAAATAATAAAAAACGTGATTCCCATAACTACTGTTGTACCAAATAAGTTTCCCCAAGGATTATTATTTATTGAAGCGTAATCAGGGGGTGCCTTTAACTGTCCAACTATAAATAACAATATAGAAACCACCCATAAACAGAAGAGAAACCATTTGATTCTCATATCATTTTCACTTAGAATCTTTGACTAATAGTACTCTTAACTTTATGTATATTTCAAGTTACTAGATATTTATATACTTTTAATTAAAATAGTTAAATTGCTGGTTAAATTCAGGATAAGCTTGTAATAATTGTTTAAAAGAAGCTAAAATAAGTTCAACCTGAGAAACCTTGAGGGCACATCCCTATAAAATATGCCGTAAGATGGGGATAAATATTTTATTAGTTATAATACTTCAAAACTAACTAAATAGGAATTTTTGGTATAATTCTATTTATGATAAAAACAATCGCTTTTGATTATGCAGGAGTAGTAGCACAAGGACCAGTTTCTGGTTGGTTAAAAAGAAATGTTCCAAAAGAAGATATACGCAATAAGATTTTTAATTATTACTGTGAAAAATGGGATATGGGAGGTGTTAATCTACAACAATATTACGAAATGATTTCTGAAGTTACTGGAACTCCTCCTAATGTAGTTTGGAAAACCTATTTTAAAAATTCAGTTGTCAATAAAGAAGTAATAAAAATTATTAAGGAACTTAAAAAGAATTATAAAATTGTTCTGTTTTCAAATAATTTTGGTGAACTACTACGTAAAGTTATGGATGAGCAAAACATTACTAATTTATTTGATGACATTATCATTTCTTCTGAACATAAAATGGTCAAACCAAGTTTAGAGTTTTTTAATTTGATGTTATTAAAGGTTAAGAATAATAAGAACGAAGTTGTTTTTGTAGACGATAGACAAATAAATGTTGATGCTTCAAATAAAATGGGTATTAAAGCTTTGCTATACAAGAATGGCTTCATTCTTAAAAAAGACCTTAAAGATATTGGAATTCAAATTTAAACAAACTGTTCTTCAAAATCAGGATATGCCTGTAATATGTGTTGAAAACAAGATAAAATTGGTTCAAACTGAGTAAACTTGAGGGCACAGATACCTTCAGAATAGACCTTAAGATAGGGATTATTATTTAATAGGAGTTACCTACATAGTTCGCTCGCATCCGAAAATAGTAATTTATTGTCTAAAATTTGTGAGTACGACTATCTATAAATAAACCAATTGGTTGTAATGATTTTCTTTGTCCAATTTTAGCTAAAGAACTTATACTTAATTCATCAAGTACTCCCTTTCCACCTAAGGTTCTATCATAAGAATACTTATTGTAAGGAAGATTTATACTTAGAGCTTTAACTGACCAAGGAAAATCATATTCTTTTCCATAGAGTTCACCAAAAATAAATCCATTTTTACAAATATCTGACCATAATTTATCTGGCGCAATACATAATGCAAGTATTGCATAACGATTATTAATATCTATTGGATTATATAAGCCATCGTGTTGAAGGTTGATACTTTTTTCGCCTTCTTTCGTAATAGATATAATTTGAGTTTTTTCATAAAAATTTAGTTTTATTCCAAAAATTGGTTCGAGTATTTTGTTATTTTCTATTGAATCAACTCTTTTGGGAATTAAGCCTAAATCAACAATTTTACTAAGATTTTGTCCAATATCTTTTCCCCTAATCAAAAACGCTTTCGGAATACAAATATTGTCAGATTTTTCAAAAGAGGAATCACGAAAAGTACTGCTTGTAACATTTATCTTTTTACCTGGCGGCTCCGTAATAACTGACTCAGAATCAAGTTGTAAATTATTTAATATTCTTACGGTGTCAAAAAACATATCTCCTTTTAAGTCAGTGAACATCTCGGAAGAAAGCATATATATTTCTGGAATAGGTGTCATCAATTGGGTAGTGTATTAAGACTGAGACTAAAAGTCAAATTATAAATAGAAGAATTTCACTATATAGTTTGTCAGTTTTGTAAAAACTGCACTTCAAACTCAGGATACGCTTGTAATAATTGTTGAAAAGAAGCTAGAATTGGTTCAAACTGAGTAAACACGAGGGCACACATCCCCATAGAACAGACCGTATAATAGGGATTACTTTCTAACATAGTTTACTTGCTTCTATAAAATCAAATTATTTGTTATTTTCTTAAATTCTTCCATATTGTTTTAATAATCAACAATGCTGGAATTGCAAAAAATGCCCCGAAAACACCAAAAACGATAGTACTTAAAAAAACTATTAAAATTAGCACTATTGGATTAATCTCGTTTGTTTTCCCTAGAATAATAGGCGTTAGTAAAAAATCTACTAACTTATTTAATATAAAAAATATTAATAAAATAACTAAACCCTCAACAAATGCAGGCAGATTTGGTAAAAATACTACTTGGTCAAAAATAGCTATTAAACTTACAATGATTGATGCAATTGTAATTCCAAAGACAGGAACCACTGATAATGATCCTGTACCAAAAGCTAAAATAACAGAGTATTTAACACCTAGTAAAGAAAGAACTCCCCAAACTAAAGCAGTGACAATTAGCATGAGAACTAATTGAGTTTTGAAATAATTTATCAAAACAACCTTTATTTCACTAATTAAACTTGTTTGTACTTTCATACCTTCGCCCATGTCTATAATTATAGCAAGAGAAGTTTCTTATACAGTTTGCTAGCCCTTGCATAAAAATTTCATGTCAAAATCAGGATATACTTCTAACAATTGTTGAAAAGAAGCTAGAATTGGTTCAAACTGAGTAAATATGAGAGCACTTAAAATGGAAAATTTTATTCATATTCACTCAGAAAAAGAAAGATCTGTATTTAGTTTGCTTTTATTTATTATTCCAATTATGATTTTTGTAGGTTTTGTTGTTTTTTTAAATTTACAAACTGATAGATCTAGACAAGAAGCAGCCGCAATAGATCAAGAAAGTGTTGTTTTAGGAGAACAAACTGAAATTGCTAAATGAAACAAATATTACTTCCACTTATTGGCACAATTATTTTTATAATTCTAGTTGGAATATTTGTATCTAATCCAGGAAAATATATCAAAAATCAATCCTCAAAAAACGAACAAAAAATTATTAAAATTAAAGATGTAGAAATATCTGTTGACGTCTCTAATACCCCTGAAAAAAGAAGCAAGGGATTATCTGGTAAAAGCTTACTAAATGAAAAGGAAGGAATGCTTTTTATTTTTGATAAAAACGATCAAATTCCAACTTTTTGGATGAAGGATATGATTATACCAATTGATATAATTTGGATTGATAATGAAAAGATTGTTCAGATAGACAAAAATATTCTAGCTCCAGAAAAAGGTACTCCAGATAGTAAGCTAATTAGATATTTACCAAAAACTCCTATTGATTATGTTTTAGAAGTAAATTCTGGTTTTTCTGATAAATATGAATTTAGTATCGGAAATAGAGTTGATCTTTCCTTAATTAAATAAAATATTTTATTCTAAAGTAAATTCTTCCAATTCTTTAACCCCTCCAAAAGCAATTCTATCTAAAACGGAACTTTCGGTATTTATCATTTTTGCTGAATAAACCATAAATTCACCCCAACGATTATTAATTTGATCAATAGATTTAGTTAGTCTTTCTTTTTTTACAACATCATCAAAAAATTCTAGTTGAGAATTATTGTTCTTCACTAGGTTAAATGTAGACACAAAAATTTCCCTTACAGGATTACCCAAATTCGAAAGTCTTAAAAGTCTAAGTATTTCTTTATAGATATCTCTTGTATCGAATAAAACCTTAGAGGTCTTTATTCCCTGATGCCAAAAACTTCTATCTCTATAGTAAATTGCCAAATGTATACCTTTAACTTTGTAATTAGCTTTTCTTAACCTGAAAGACATTTTTTCTACAAGTTTCATTAAAATCGGGGATAGTTCATGTAAATCTTTAAAAGGCTTAGGCAAGGCGTATGAGTTTCCATAACTTCTTCTTTTTGTTTCAAAGTCATCTATCTCCCAACCTCTTAACCTTAAATACCAGTAATAACTATTTACAGACTTAACGGCTGCTTTTAATTTCCATAAAGGAGCATTGTAGAAATCCAGTACAGTAAAAATTTTAATCATGTTAAGTCTTAGAGCATTCCCTGATTTAATTCCATTTAAGTCAGTTAATTTAAGGTTTTGATAAATTTCTAAAAAGTTCTTACTATTAACCTCATCTAATCCATCTGGTTTATGAAGAGATGATCCAAGTTTAGCTAAAAATCTATTAGTAGAAATCCCTATAGAAACACTCATCCATTCTCCAATTTCACTTCTTACCCTTAATTTGATTTCTTTGGCAAGATCTTTAATGTTTCTTTCTTTTAAGCAAGGATAGCCTTCAAGGTTTAAAACGAATTCATCAATAGATTTGGGTGTTAGCTTATTTGTATAGCTTAAAAGAATTTTCCTTAAGGCCAAATGAACATTTCTATATTTCCATGGATCAGGAGTTAAAACAAAAACTTTAGGAAAAATTTCTTTTGCATCTCTTACTCTCATCCCAACTCTAATTCCAATCTTTTTAGCTTCTATAGATGGAGCAATCACACACCCTCCGGGACTATCATATGCTGCAACTACTAAAGGCTTTCCTCTCAAAAACGGATTTGCCTGCTGTTCAATAGTCGCAAAGCAGGAATTTATATCCAAATGCATTATAAAAGAAGGATTAGGATTAAAATCCAGGTTTAGATTGTCTCCAGCAAAAGATCTAATATTCATCTGCAATTTGTTCTAAACGCCAGTAAAGAGTGTCTGTATTTAGGATAAGTTTAAAAAATAGGGTTTTTGAAACAACAGAGAACACATGATATAAAGTTCTACCTTTTTTATAAGTATGATGAAGTCCGAGTTTAACAATAGGGTAGACTCTCTCATTCCAGACAACTTCTTCAGGATAAACTTTTTTTTCTTTTAAGTTATAAACTAATTTGACTGAAACCTCGGAATTTATCTTTTGAATCATACTATTTATTTATACTACCGAATAAAACCCGAAGCAATAAATAAAATACTAAAAAGCATTTGCTAAACCGTAGTTTATTTTCTAGACTTAAAATATGAGCAACAAACTAATCTTAAGAATCTTAAAAAGATCTTTGGAATACTTCATAATAGGAATGACTATCGATCTTTTTGAGAACATGCTTGTTATTAAATTTGCAACAAATGAAGTAATTACATGGCAAACTGTAAAAATTGCTTTTTTGGTTGTTCTTCCCTTCGCAATATTAATGGAAGTGGTATTTGATCCAATAATAAGAAGGAAATTTTTTAGCTCTGAAGAGAGTAAAAAGAAAAAATGATTTTTAAGAATCTTCTAATTGTTTTTTAAGTGATTTTTAATATGAAAAAAACTATCATTTATATCACACTTGTAATGGCAGGACTAATTTTAGGATGTTTTCTAAGTCCTTATATCAAAATTCTAATTGGTAAGATTAAACCTCAAACTCAAAGCTCTAATATTGTTAAGATTATTCCAAGACCTTTAGACAAATATTCAATCAAAAATCTTTCAGAAACTATTATTACTCCAACTAAAATAACTATTGGAGAAAATATTTCGAAAAATGAAGATTTTAATTCATATATATTTTCAATTAATCTTGATCCAACTTTAAAGACAAAAGATACTAAAAAAGTAACTGGTCTTATTAATTTACCAATTAAAGAAGGAGTTCATCCAATAGTCTTAATGCTCAGGGGTTACGTGGATCAAAAAATCTATGTGACAGGAGTTGGTACTCAAAGGGCAGGAGAATACTTTGCAAAAAATGGATTTATTACAGTTGCCCCTGATTTTTTGGGTTATGGAGAATCTGATATTGAATCCAGCAATATTTTTGAATCAAGATTTCAAACTTATACAACTTCCTTAACAGTATTAAACTCACTTAGCTCAATTCCAGAGTGGGATCAAAAAAATGTTTTTATTTGGGGACATTCTAATGGAGGACAAATTGCTTTAACTTTACTTGAAATCACAGGAAGAGAAATTCCAACAGTCCTGTGGGCTCCTGTTTCAAAGCCTTTTCCTTATTCAATTCTTTATTACACTGACGAATCAGACGATTTGGGAAAACTTATTAGAAAAGAGCTTTCGCAATTTGAGGAAAACTATGATGTAAATGAATTTTCAATTCATAACTACTTAGATAGAATAAAAGCACCTCTAGAAATTCATCAAGGAACCTCAGATGATGCAGTACCAGTTACCTGGACCAATGAGCTAGTTAAGAAGTTAGAAAATTTAGAAGTAGATGTTGAATACCACAAATACCAAGGAGCGGATCATAATCTACAACCAAGTTGGAGTCTTGCAGTCCAAAGAAGCTTAAACTTCTATTTATCTTTCATAAAATAAATAATTTGACTTAAAAGACTAGCTATAAGAAAATTAAAGTATGAAAAAAGGGGATGGAAACGGTAGTTAATAAATGAACATCATCTTCCAACTAGCAATAAATGTATTTGCACTATTGATAGTGGAATATCTATTACCAGGATTTATTTTGAGTGACATTAAGGCCGCAATAGTAACTGCTGTCGTTATTGGAATAGTTAATACTTTAATTAAGCCTATTCTTCAACTTATAGCGCTACCTTTATCAATCCTTACTTTCGGATTAACTGCATTTTTAATAAATGTAGTACTTTTGTGGCTTACCAGTATTTTTGTACCTGGATTTGAAATTACAAATTTTGCCACAGCAATCCTAGCATCTATTTTGCTTTCTCTGGTATCTTGGTTTCTTCACAAACTTGCGAAGTAACTTTATCTTTCCTGAGGTTTAGCTTCGTTGACTGTTATATTTCTGCCGTTAAGATCAGAATTGTTAAGCTTTTCTATAGCTGTTTTTGCTTCCTCGTCCTTTGAAAATTCAACAAATCCAAAGCCTCTGCTTCTTCCTGTCATTCTGTCAGAAATTACAACTGCATCGATAACTGTACCAATAGTTGAAAAATGAGCTTTCAAATCTTCAGATTTGACTGTGTAGTCCAAATTTCCAACAAATAATTTTGCTGCCATTAAAATATCTCCTTTCTAAACCTTATCATTGAAATTGCCTTATGCCTTTTCAAGGAGGTAGACAATATTATAAAATAAATAAACCTTTTTCACAATAATTGCTATAATATATTAATAATGACCCAGAAAACGACAAAACAGAAAGTTACCTTTATCAAAAAAAAGGCTGGGCCTCAGTTGGCTTACAGAACCTCTGACTTTTTCAAAGCTAAAACTTTCAGTGGTTTTACCAAAGGCAAGGTATTTACCCCAGGACAATTTAAAACTCAACATAAGGGTTAAATTAATTCTTCAACCTAAACTTATTTAATGATATAATTTCAGCCATGTCCGAAAATAAAACAAGCTATACTAAAGGCACAGTTGTTGCCAGAGAAGACAATGGTAATATCCAAATTACTCTTTCTATCCCTTATAAAGATGTAGTAGGTGCAAAAAAGAATGCTTTAGAAGAAATTGCCAAAAATACTGAAATTCCTGGATTTAGAAAAGGAAATGCTCCTATTTCCCAGGTTGAAAAGAACGTATCTGAAAGTAAAGTTTTGGAAAAAGCATTGGGTAAAATTCTTCCCAAAGCTTTCTCAGATGTTGTTGAAAAGGAAAACATTAAACCAATTGTTTATCCTAAATTTGAACTTATTAATGCTAAAGAGAATGAAGATTGGCAAGTAAGAGCAACTACTTGTGAATTGCCTAATGTTGACCTTAAAGATTATAAAAAGGTTATTACAGATGAAGCTAAAACAAAGTCTATCTGGACTCCTGGAAAAGGAGATCCTAAAAAGGGGGAGCAAGAAAAAGAAAAAACTCCTGAAGAAAAAGAACAGGAAGTTATAAAAATTCTTTTAGATAATATTAAGATTAAAATTCCTAAAATCTTAATTGACCATGAAGTTGACAATAGACTTTCTCAACTATTGGATAGAATTGAAAAATTGGGACTTAATCTAGAAAGTTACTTAGCATCTGTCGGAAAAAACCCTGAGATATTAAGAAAAGAATATGAAATACAGTCTCAAAATACAATAGTTCTTGATCTTATTCTTCAAAAGATTGCAGTAGAAGATAAGATTATAGTTGATGAAAAAGAGATAGAGGGACTTATAAAAGCCACTTCTGCTGATCCGAAATTGGCAGAAAGCTTAAACACACCTGAACAAAAAAGGGTTATCCGTTCAATAATTTTAAAACGTAAAGCTCTTGAATCATTAGTCTCGTTATTGTAGACTACGGCTGGAAATAAGATCCAACTAAAATGGATAAGATACAAAAGCCAAAACCAGGCAGTAATATAAAGAGAGTAAACGTTCTTGAAAGCCTCAAAGACGTGGGGGATACTGCTCAAAAAAGTATTCAAGAAGATCTTCTTAAGGGAACCTCTGAAGAATTTTTTAAACAGCTTTTTGGTCAAAAAGAAGAGAAAAAATATTCTGGAGATATCACGCCTGGTGAAACACTCGAGTTTAACGAAGTTTATACAGGTCAAAGAGAGGAAAATGAAAAGCTAAGAAAACAAATTTCATTTGAAAGAAATCTTTCTAATGAAGTAAAAAATCAAAGTGATAAGGAATTAAATGAATTAAGGATTCAACTACATGCTTTAATGCAGGAAGTAAGTAAACTTGCAGAAGTAACACAAAATGTAGGAAAAGATGTTGAAATTGCCACAATGCAAGCTCCAGCAAATCCAGGTGTATACCATCTTGTATTTTTTGAAAAACTTTTGGATTTTATTAAAACTTTTAGAAGAAAAATTGAAAATGCAGATGTATGGCTTCAATCATCTAATAAAAGAGCTGAAAAGAAAAATTTCTGGGGAACTTTTACTAGTAAAAGGGGAGGAACTAAATTCCTTCTTTCCCAGGAACACTATGTTGCTAGATCCACTGGGTAAGGCAATATCTTCATATAATTAAAGCGAAGGCTTAAGCTAACTTGTGAGTAAGTACATGAATAAGATATAATTTGTAAATCTGGACGCTTAGCTCAGTTGGCCAGAGCGCTTACTTGACGTGTAAGAGGTCGGGGGTTCGAGCCCCTCAGCGTCCACTAGCATTTATCAAAAAATATGAGTTCATATAATTATATTGAAGAATTAATATTTACTGGAGTTGCTTACATGGAATCTGAAATTAGTAGGGATTTTATTGACAATTATTTTAATCAAGAAGATGAATCATTAGAAAAAGGTGGAGTAGTTCTTATCCCAACAAAACAAGAATTTATTGAAATTGAAAATTATCCTGATTATATGTTTGGTATTATTGAAAAAGTAATACGATATAGTGAGGAACCTCTTTATGAGGAAATGGCTAACCCCTCTGTTGTCTGTTACGCAAAAGAACTGCCAGAATTTGAGCTGGATATTGAACATCAAAATAAAGTTAAAGATGCTATTCAAGAAAATAATTTGCCTGTTAAGCCAATTAAGACATATATTGTAAAATATCTCCGCTAACCTCAGCAAAAAAGCTCCAGAATATTTGACAAAAGTAAGTTTGATTTGTATAGTCCAGCTATGATTCCCAAGGAAGTCTGTTTTCACCACTATAACTGGGGCGACCCCGAATTCCACAATATGGGCATTACACGAAGAATAAGACAAGGAAATGAAGGAGATGCACTTAGAAAAGGAGCGGATATTGAAGGACACATCCATTGTCCTAAGGGAACTTCAATTAAGGAAGGTGATATTGTCACTATGAAATTTAACGATGAAAAATGGAGAGTAAAGATAGAATTCGCTTCAAGTGAACAAGTAGAACAAAATAATCCAAAAGTTACTGGTTATAGAGTACTCGGAGAATGTACCAAAAGAGTTTATGATGATATTGTATATCTTGGAAATTCGCCTGTAGATGAATCAGGAATAAAGCATAACGGGGTTTTGGTAACAACAAAGTACATAAATGAACATCCTGAATTAAGAGAAGACCTTCTTATGGCTATAGGGCACACTGGAGCACCTGTAAGCCTAGTACCCAAGGCTTCGGAAGCTAAATCTTTTTCTGGAAACGAAGAAATATTAGTATTTTTTGACCAAATTAGAGATCCTAAGAAGCGTCAAGAATTTGAAGAAGAATATAATAGGTTAGCTGTTAGGTGTGGAGAAAATGCAATGATTTCCACTTTGCCTCTCTACCTATTAGAGCAAGAAATCCAAGACAATAAAGGAGAGAAAACTTTACCTGAAGTTAAGATTTTAGTTAATAAAAATACTTCTGAAATAATAGCTAGATTAGCGGAAAAAGGTTATGCCAACTGTTATCTTTCTAGTAAAGATGTACAACCAACTCTTCTGATTTTAAATCAAGAAAATAAACCTACTTTTATTGGTCAGTTTCTTTCAAAGTATATAAGACTTTTAACCAAAAAGAACGGTTTACCAATACTTTTAAGACCTGGGTTTAAAAAGATTAAATCATCCATAAAAGATGCAACTTATATTTCCCCAAGTAATATAAGAAGTGTTTTTGCAAAAATTGACTCCCAATACTAATCCTGTCTTATTCTAATTCAACAAGTAAATATGTATCTAAATTTGATATAATTACAGCTTATGAGGGCCCATAGCTTAGTTGGTAGAGCGTCTGGCTGGCAGTCAGAAGGTCGTCGGTTCGAGCCCGACTGGGTCCACTTAAAATTGCCTTAATTAACCCATAAGAGTAAAATAAATATATTCTTTAGGCTTTTTGAGGCCGCAATCTAAGCGGCTTTTTTATTTGAAAGGAAAATATGAATATTAGAAATGTTGCAATTATTGCTCATGTAGACCACGGAAAAACAACTCTCGTGGATGCTCTTCTTAGACAATCTCATACTGCTTTAAAGAAAGATTTAAAAGATACTAAACAAATCATGGATTCCAATGAACTGGAAAGAGAAAGAGGGATAACAATATTCTCCAAAAATGCTTCTATTGAATATAAAGGAGTAAAAATAAATATTATTGATACCCCGGGACACGCTGATTTTGGAGGAGAAGTAGAAAGAGTTCTTTCCATGGCAGATGGAGCACTTCTTTTGGTTGATGCAAAGGAAGGCCCTATGCCTCAAACCAGATTTGTCTTAAAGCAAGCACTTAAGATGGGCTTAAAAATTATTGTAATTGTAAATAAAATTGATAAAAAAGATGCCAGATCTCAATATGTAGTTGATAAAACCTTTGATCTTTTTTTAGAACTTGGCGCTAATGAAAATACAGCCTATTTTCCAACACTTTTTGCTTCAGGTAGAGATGGAAAAGCAAGTAAAATTGCAGATTTATCTAAAATGACTGATATTACTCCTATTTTTGACGCAATTTTAGAATATATTCCTGAACCAAAAGGTGACCCTGATGTGCCTCTTCAAATGAGAGTTTCAACGTTAGCCAGAGATGACTATAAAGGAAGGATCGCTATAGGAAAAATTTACAACGGAACTATTTTAGAGGGCCAAGATGTCGCACATATAAATAGGATGGGGCAAATTTCAAATTTTAGAATTACTTCAATAGCTACTTTTTTTGGTTTAGAGAAAACATATGTCAAAAGCGCTTCCGCCGGAGATATAGTAGCTATTTCAGGTATACCTGAAATTACAATTGGAGAAACGATCGCAGATCCCTTTAACCCAATTGCTCTTCCACTTCTTAATATTGAAGAGCCAACTGTAAAAATGGTTTTTATGGTAAATAATTCTCCTTTTGGTGGAAAAGAAGGAGAATTTAAAACATCAAGCCAGTTAAGAGCTAGACTTTTTAAGGAAATTGAAACTGATGTTGCTTTGAAAGTTGAAGAAAATGTTGATGGAACTTGGACAGTATCAGGCAGAGGGGAACTCCACTTGGCAATATTCATTGAAAGAATGAGAAGAGAAGGATTTGAATTCCAAGTTTCAAGACCTCACGTAATTACGAAAAAAATAGATGGAAAACTTCATACACCTTATGAAAGGGTATTTATTGAAGTTCCTGAAGAATTTTCTGGAACAGTAATCCAAAAAATGGGACAAAGACATGCAGAACTAGTTGATATGAACACTGAAGAAAAAACAGTTTATTTGGAGTTTACTGTTGCTACGAAAGAATTAATTGGATTTAGATCCGAATTTATTACAGATACAAAAGGATTGGGAATAATTAATACAACTTTCTTTGATTTTTTACCTGATGATGGATTTGAAAGAAAAAGAGATAGGGGATCTTTAGTGGCTCATGAATCAGGAATATCAAGACTATATGGACTAGTAGCGATTCAAGATAGGGGAGAATTATTTATAGGATCAAACGTCAATGTTTATAAAGGTCAAGTAGTTGGACAAAATACTCGATCAGAGGATATAGCTGTAAACGTTTGTAAAGAAAAACAATTATCCAATATGAGATCAAAAGGCGAGGGGGTAATGGAACATCCTAAAACCCCAAAGATAATGAGTTTAGAGAACTCTTTGGAATATATTGATGATACTGAACTTGTTGAGGTTACACCTAAAAGTGTAAGAATCAGAAAAATAATCCTAGATAAAGTAGAAGAAAGGAAAAGATTAAAACTTCTTAAACAATAGAAAATAATTTGCTTACTAAGGCTAGATTTACTTATCAGGAACTTTTTTGTAATTAAATTTTTTGTTTTTGTAATTTTTTTGTGTAAAATACAACACATACAAACTATGTCAAATCTAGAGCGAATAGGCAATGAAAAAACTAATTTAATGACTTCTTTCACTAAGCAATATTTACTTGAACAGAAAAAACAAATAGAACAAGAGATTAAAGAAGCTAAACTTGCCATTGGAGAAGGAGCAGGATCAGAAAGTGATTGGCACGATAACCCAGCTTTTGAGTTAGCTAACCAGCAATATGATATGGCCAGTTTAAAACTGGCAATAATAAAAGAACAACTAAGTAATACAATTATTATCAAGCCCAGAATGGAAACTGATAGAATCAACATTGGAAATACTATAATTGTTAAATTTGAAGATAATAACGAAACTGAAACTTTTACACTTCTCGGACCAAATGACGCGATTTTAAATTCAGATTGGATTTCTTTTGAATCACCATTAGGTAAAGAATTGTTAAACAAAAAAAGAAATGATAAATTATCCTTTTGTGTTGATAATCACACAAGTAATGTGCAAATAATTCAGATATTGGAAGGTCAATTCGAATAAGAACTTAGTTTTGTTGATAACTAGAAAAGATTATCTCTTTCAATCTTAAATACGCTTGATTAATATCTTTTTCAGTATTATTAAAAACAATAGTATTCCAGCCTAATTTCCTTCCCCAATTAAAATAACCTTCTTCCATTTTTTCTTCAAATTTGATATTCTCCTTATCAATATTTGTAATAAAATTTCTTCCATATAGTCTTCTCAATCGTTCTTCTCTGTCTACATGAATAATTAAAGACAGATTTGGTTCAGTACTTTTGCGAGCATATTGTAATCCTTTTTGCAATAGATCTGGATCAGTTTTTCTTAATTCATGAGCAGAAAATGTTGAAAGCCAAGATCTATCTTGTACAATAAATCCACTAAAATTAGTATCATTTATTAATGGTTTAATTAAATATCTATCAATCCATAAATTACCTAAAGCATAAAAATGAAATCTAATATTTGCATTTAGACTATCAAATACCTTTCTCAATCCATTCATCCATTGCGGTGGAGATTTAACACAAACAACATTGGCTTCATCACTGAGTCTTTTAATTAAAGTAGATTTTCCTGTCGCATCTAATCCGTCAACCGTCGTATAAGTGCATCTTTCGCTTACCATAAATTAGATAAATAAAACAGAAATTTTTGATTTGTATTTTGAAGAAAAAACAATGTTTTTCCTAATAATATGTTTTCTATTATTAATGTCCTGAAAAATATCCCAATATGTAGATGTAAGTCTTTTTTTATCTGTTAAAGAAAGTTTTTTGACAACGTTTTTCATTTCATTTTCTGGACCTTCTATCTCCATGAAAAAACCAAAAGGCATTTCATCTATAGAAATTATCAGATGTTTATATTTAAAATTCGCTCTGAATTTTTCCATTATTTTCATATCTTTAAAACCAAGTTTTTTGAAAATATAGATCATTTTTCGAAAATCATCTATTTTGAATTCAGTTTCCTTTCTCTCTTTAATTTGTTTCTTTGAGGAAATTTTTTCTTTCAATGTTACTGTTGAAATATCATCTTTTCTAACTCTTAAAAAAAGGCCTTTTTCCTCTAATAAACAACCTTTTGTATCAAGCCTGTAAGTTATTTGTTTATAGAAGGAAATAAATCTACAACCGATATCTAATAAATTCGTTATTTGTTTTTTGTAATCAGTTAATTCGATTTTAATTTCTTTTTCAATTTTTTGCATATCTTTATATTAGTTTATCAATAAAATTTTTTTGTATACATGTTCAGACCAACCATCTAGATTAGTATTAATAGTTTCGCTTTTAATTACTTTATCAAGAATCAAAGCATATTCGGATTTTTCTACTGCCATTTTACTTTTTGGAAATAAAGCTAATCTTTCAGATGTCCCACCTTCATTTTTAATCATTTCAGCCATTTTAGTTAATGTTTGACCCGTATAAGATTTATCAATAATTAGACATTTTTTATCCTTTAAATTTTTTTGGAAAAATTTTTTAATTATATCCGGATATTCTATATGAATCTCCCACAACATAATGTTATCAACAGTAGTATCGTCTATAAAAGATGTTATGTATCTAAAACATCCTTTCGGTATAAATATCAACTCATCGAATTCCGGAAGTTGTTCAATAATCCCGTGGACTATTTTCATAGATATTTTTTCTGACAATGGATAATTTTTCATTTTAATATTTTCCATACTCTTTAGAAACTTCCTAGATATCGGATCGAATTGGTTAATTGTTTTATTGTAAATATTAAGAGTCCTTGTTTTACCTAAAAACCAATTTGAATATTCAATTTCTTTCTTCCAAGTTGAAGATTTCACAGACTTTTTCAAAATATCATCTTTCAGTCTATTTATACGAATATCTGAACCGCCAATCCTAATTTCTGATTCCAAAGCAGGACCCTCACTTATATAGAATCGAAAGTTTTTGTAATAATCATCTTTATCAACTATCTCCTTCATAAAAGGATATAAAATACCGCTTTCTTTCATTTTATTTAGATGTCTATAAAGACTTAAATTCAAAACATTACTTCCAACCTTATGAACTCTAAAAGGTTCGGCTATATCAATTAAAGATATATCAGGAGATCTCAACATAAATCCATGAGTTGGTACCTCACAAAAACACCAACCCAACTTAATTTTTTCTTCAATTACTTCCTTGTCTTTGGTATACATATACACACCTGTGCGGTTATGTGCACCTTCAGTGAGAAAATCACTATAATTTAATTGTCTTTCGTATTCTCTGTACATAAAAATTCGTTAATAACACTAGATCGGCTGCTAAGAGAACAATAAATTCCTTTGTAGCCATATTTCCTATAAATTGAAACTAATTGTTGATTGAAGCTTATTATAGTTTTGTAATCAGGACTATTTAAATGTTCTAAAGCTGTGCCTCTTTTGGGTTGAAAAATTGAATAATCTGCAACGATACCCTTCTTTGCGAGAGTATTTATTCCATCCAAAAGCTCATCTATTGGTTGCAAACCTAAAACAAAATTACTCCTAACATTGCCGAAACCCATTACATCAACAGCCTCTATAAGTTTATTTAAAAATTCTTTATATTCTCCTTTTCCCGGACACATTTTTTTAAAATTATTCTCTCCAATTACCTCCAGATTATATTGAACTTGTTTAATTCCACTTTTCTTTACTTTTTCCAGCATTGATAAGTCAGAATGGGGACTTACATTTAGATAATTATCTAAATGTGATATGTCGTATATTTCATTAAGAGAATTAATTACATCAAGAGAATTATTCCACAAAGAATTTCTATCAGAAAATGCTCCAGCCATTATTAGAAGGTGTTTGTGTGGTTTTAACGATTCGTTTTCTAATACATATTTGAAAGAGTATTTTAAACCATCCAAATATTCTTTTTTTTGTTTGTCCCACCACTGGAGATGATCATTTTTAAAATCTATTAGTGAATTAAGTGAAGGGGTTGCTGACACAAAACTCTTTCCTCGTGGATGTAAATCACAGAATTTACAGGAATTGTTATTTATCCAATTCCAACATCCATCAAATGTGAGAACTGTTAGACGGTCCATCCCTAAAATATTTATGAATTCTTCAATTTTTGGATACCGATTGTTAATTTTATAAGGCAATAAAACATCTAAATATTTCCTTTTCTCAACCAATTTAAGATCTATTGGGATGGAAGAATTATCCGGCTTGTTAAACAACTTTAAATTACCAGAATTATCAACTTTTATTATAAAAGGGGAATTTTCTTGATAACGAAGTTTTAGAATTGATGAACTATAACAATTACTAATTAAAATTTCTGATGGAATTAAAGAAAAATCTCTTGATAAATCGAACACTTTTCCATCTTCGGCTACGGGTTTTGCAATTCTCTTTTTGGTTTTATAATTTTCGATATCCTTATAGTTGTTGAATTGATAAGGTTCAGAAAAATCCACACCTAAAGAAGTAATCAATATTTTCCACTTTGCAAGGTCAGGAATAAAATCAGCTTTTTCAGAAAGTCGATCATTCTTATAATCATGGATATTCCCTGCTATTCTTTCCATATTCGAAAGATTTTACATCACAACTTATAAAAGTACAACTATAGGCCCATAATCATAAACCTTGACTTTCAAATAAAATAATTAGAAACTAATATAAGAAATGTAAGTTCTTTGCATTTGTATATAAGCTAACCACTTATAAAGCAAAGACGCCAAAACTGCGAAATGTTTAAATTAAGCGTCAAAGTAGGATGGAACCACCCAAGACTTGGGTTCCTACAATAAGGACGCTTTTTTTATTATAAAATAATTAATATATGTCAAAAAAATTAGAAGAAAAATTAGATTTAATGACCAGTAATGAAAAAGAACTTTGGGCATTAAGACATACTGCAGAACATGTTCTTCATACTGCACTTCAAAATCTTTATCCAAAACTTAAAAAGGCAATGGGCCCAGCAACAAAAGAAGGCTTTTATAATGATTTTGATTTAGATGAAAAAATATCTGAAGAAGATTTTCCTAAAATCGAAAAGGAAATGCAAAGATTGATTGATACAGACTTTCCTATGATTCAAGAATATATCTCTGTTAAAGAAGCTAAGAAAATCTTTAAAAATAATCCATATAAAATTGAGTGGATTGAGGATATAGAAAAAAGAGGTGAAAAAATATCTACTTTTAGAATGGGAAGCGAAGAGGTAGATCTTTGTAGCGGACCACATGCAGCATCAACTGGAAAAGTAAAGGCTTTTAAACTTCTTTCTGTAGCTGGAGCTTATTGGCACGGAGATGAGAAAAATAAAATGCTAACAAGAATTTATGGAACTTGTTTCCCTTCAAAAGAAGAACTTGATAATTATTTAAATCAAATAGAAGAAGCCAAAAAAAGAGACCATAGAAAAATAGGTAAAGAATTAGACTTATTTAGCTTTTCAGATCTTGTTGGTGGAGGACTTCCTCTATATTCACCAAAAGGAGCTTTATTAAGAGCACTTATTAACCAGCATGTTGAAAACGTGCAAGCAAAACAAGGTTATATGCAAGTCTGGACACCACAAATTGCTAAGGCTGAACTTTTTAAAACTTCGGGGCACTATGATAAATATAAGGTAGACATGTTTAAAGTAATTTCTAATTATTCTGAGGAAGAATTTTACCTTAAACCAATGAACTGTCCTCAACACACACAAATATATGCAGCCAAACCCAGAAGCTATAAAGATCTTCCTCTAAGGTATACAGATTTTGCCATGCTTTATAGAGATGAAAAACCAGGAGAGCTTTCAGGACTAGCAAGGGTTAGATCATTTTCCCAAGATGATTGCCATGTCTTTTGTATGGAAAGTCAGGTTGATGAAGAAGCAGACAGAGCTTTAACTATGACAAAAGAAATAATGAAAGTATATGGTTTTAAATATAGATATAGACTTTCAACCAGAGACTCAAAGCATCCTGAAAAATATTTAGGAGATCCAGAAACCTGGGACAAGGTAGAAAAATGGGCTGTTGAAATTATGGAAAGAAACAAAATCGAATATTATGATGGACCAGGAGAAGCTGCATTTTATGCACCAAAAATGGATTTAATGGCAACAGACTCTTTGGGAAGAGAATGGCAATTGTCTACTCTTCAAATAGATTTCTTTCTTCCTGAAAGATTCAAACTTACCTACATAGATATAGATAGTAAAGAAAAACGACCAGTAATGCTTCATCGAGCAATTCTTGGTTCAACTGAAAGATTCTTAATGATCTTAATTGAACACTTTGCAGGAAACTTTCCAACTTGGCTTTCACCAGTCCAAGTTCAAATTCTCCCAATATCTGAAAAAGTGAATAGTTACTCTCAAAAAGTATTCGAAAAACTAATTAAAGAAGACATTAGAGTTGAACTTAATAAGGATGGAGAGCCACTTGGAGCTAAGATTAGAAAAGCACAAATGGAAAAGGTTCCTTACATGGTTATAATCGGAGAAAAAGAAGAAAAAGATAACAAGATTTCAGTAAGAAGTAGATCTGGTAAGAATTTAGGAGTCATGGATTTAGATAAATTTATCAAAGATCTAGGGCAGGAAATTAATGAAAAGAAAATCAATTAACAGGCTTCTGGTAACGGATCTTTTAGATAATCTTTGCATCTTGCAGTTTGAGGCTAAATTATATAAAATTCTAATCTGAAGTTGAAAAGAAAACTATACTGGCTAATTAACGAGCGAATTAAATCACCTGAATTAAGAGTTATTGGATCTGATGGAAAACAACTTGGCATCTTAAAAACGGAAGTAGCTTTGAGGAAAGCAAAAGAATTGGAATTAACCTTAGTTGAAATTGCACCAATGGCTAAGCCACCGGTTGCAAAAATAGTAGATTTTGGCAAGTTTCGTTATCAAGAAGAAAAGAAACTAAGAAAGGAAGCTTTAAAAACTAAAGGGTCGGAATTAAAAGAGATAAGATTCTCACCTTTTATTGCTGAAAGCGACTATAATACTAGACTTAAAAGAGTAAAAGAGTTTTTGAGCGACAAAAACAAAGTTAAAGTTACAGTCGTTTTTAAAGGTCAGCAAATGGGAAGTAAACAATTTGGCTATGACCTTCTTAAAAAGGTCTATCAAAGCTTAGGAAACACAATTGCCATAGATATGGAACCGAAGTTTTTAGGCAGACATTTAGTAACCATTATTTCGCCAGTTAATAAGCCGGCAGTAAAAAAAGAAGAAAATGATAAAACACAAATCTAGAAAATCACTAACAAAAAGATTTAAGATTACCAAAAACGGTAAGATTTTACGTAGGCAAGCATTTAGACGTCATTTAAAAGCTAGTAAATCTAAAAAAAGATTATCAAACTTGAATAGATATGTTGAAGTTAAAGGTTTTTACGCAAAAAAACTTAAAAAAGCTATGAGTATTAAAAAAGCAAAAGCAAAATTTGTTAAAAAGGAAGAAGTCAAAAAATGACAAGAATAAAATCTAAAGCACAAGTAAATCATAGAAAGACAAAAGCTCTTACAAAAGGCTTTAAGCAAGCAAGAAGAACAAGAATTAAAGCTGGAAAAGAAGCTGTAATACATGCTGGTCGATATGCCTATGTTGGAAGAAAATTAAGAAAGAGAGATCTAAGGGCTTTATGGATTGTTAGAATTTCAGCTTTAGCTAAAGAAAATGGAATTTCATATAGTCAAATGATTAAAGGACTAAAAGCCAAAAAGATTGAAATTGACAGAAAAATGTTAAGTGAAATTGCAGTTAAAGATCCAAAGACTTTTCAAAAGATAGTTTCAGAGATAAAATAAATATATGAAACTTTTTACCTTCACCAGCTTTTTCTTTAGAATATAAAGCAGGTGGAGAATTAGTTGTTTTTACAAGCTCTCCACCAAGGAGAGCTTTTTTAATACCTAAATTTATTGTTTAATATAAAAATGAGAGAAGAAATAATAAGTCTTAAAAACGAAGCAATAGCACAAGTAATGGAAGTTAACTCCATTAGTGAACTAGAAAACCTAAGAATTATTTATTTGGGAAGAAACGGAAAATTAACAAACTTAATCAAAAAACTTAAAGAAGTACCCAGCGATAAAAGAAAAGAAGTCGGAATTCTAATAAATGATACTAAAAATTCTTTAACTGAAGTAATTACCTCTCAAAAAAATAAAATCAGTTCTTCTGCAAGAGAATGGTTTGATCCAACAATTCCAGGAGTAAAACCAAAAATAGGCAATCTTCATCTTGTAACTCAAGCAATAAGAGAAATATCAGATATCTTTGAAAAAATTGGTTTTGTTAGAGTCAGGTACCCTGAAGTTGAATGGGATTATTTTGCATTTGAAGCCTTAAATATGCCCAAAACTCATCCTGCTAGAGATGAATGGGAAACTTTCTTTGTTGATCAAAAAGCTGATAATAAGTATGGTCAAGTAATTTTGACTCCTCAAACATCTTCAGGACAAGTAAGAGAAATGTTAAGAGTTAAAAATCCACCCATTAGAATGATAAATATTGCCAAGTGTTATCGAAGACAATCTGACGTGTCCCATGTTCCAATGTTTCATCAATTTGAAGGATTAGTTATTGATGAAAATATTTCTTTGGTTAACTTAAAAGGAACTCTTGATTATTTTGCCAGAAACTTTTTTGGGAGTGAGAGAAAAACTAGATTAAGACCATACCACTTTCAATTTACTGAACCATCTTTTGAAGTTGATATAAGCTGCGATATTTGTAATGGAAAAGGATGCAAACTTTGTAAAGAAGGATGGCTCGAATTGGGTGGGGCTGGGATGGTTCATCCTAATGTATTAAAAGCAGGAAAAATTGATTCCAAAAAATATTCCGGTTTTGCTTTTGGCTGGGGAGTTGAAAGAACTTATATGATGAAGGCTGGAATTAAAATCCCTGATACTAGATTTTTATATAGTTCTGACTTAAACATCTTAAAACAATATTAATAATTAAATTATGGATATATTAATACCAGATAGCTGGCTCAAAGATTTTTTAGAAACAGATGCAACTACCAAAGAGATTGCAAAGTTTCTTTCATTATCAGGTCCATCTGTTGAAAAAATAACTAAAGAAGGAAATGATCTAATTTATCACTCAGAAATAACTACTAATAGAGTAGATGCAGTTTCTGTCTATGGCTTTGCTAGAGAAGCATCTGCCATATTACCAAGGTTTGGAAAGAAAGCAAAACTCTTACCTTTGAAATTTAAATCAAAATACAATTTTTTCCACAAAGTAAATTATCTTGATGTAACTATCGATACCAAACTCTGTACTAGGTTTACTACAGTTTTAATAAGAAACGTTAAAATAAAAGATTCACCCGAATTTATTCAAGAAAGACTTACAAAAATTGGATTAAGACCTATTAATAATGTTGTTGATATTTCAAATTACATTATGCATGAGCTGGGTCAACCTCTTCATACTTTTGATTACGACAAAATTAAAGGCACAAAAATGATTCTTAGGGAAAGCAGAAAAGGAGAAAAAATAACTACACTTGACGAAAAAACTTTTACTCTATCTGGAGGCGATATTGTAATTGAAGATGGAGAGGGGAAAATTATTGATCTTTGTGGAATTATGGGAGCTAAAAATTCAATGGTTACTAAAACTACTAAAAATGTTTTACTTTTTGTCCAAACTTATAATCCTCAAAAAATAAGAATAACTTCAATGACTTTAGCTCAAAGAAGCGAAGCATCAGCACTTTTTGAAAAAGATCTTGATGAAGAAAATGTAGTTCCTGCAATAAAAAGATCTATTGATCTATTCGAAAAGATTACAGAGGGAAAATCTGATAACTTGATCTTAGATATTTATCCTAATCCTTATAAAGGAAAATCAGTAATAACAGATCTTACTTTTATCAATAAATCTTTGGGTGAAAATATTAGTAAGCAAGATATATCTAAAACATTAATTCCACTTGGATTTACTCCAAAATGGCAAAAAGATAGGTTAATCGTAACAATTCCAAGTTTCAGAACTAAGGATATTAATATTCCTGAAGATATTGTTGAGGAAGTAGCTAGAATTTATGGATACTATAATCTTCATTCAAAATTGATGGAAGGAAAATTACCAGAAAAACTAGTTAATTCACCATTTGATTTTGAAAACCAATTAAAAGATATTCTTGCAGGATTCGGGGGAATTGAAATTTATACATATTCATTAGTTCCAGAAGCTTTTACAGTAAACAATGCTTTAAAACTAATAAATCCTTTAGGAAAAGATACAGAATATTTGAGAAACACAATGCTTTATTCATTAAAAGACGTTGCATTGGTAAATTTAGGGTATAAAGAATCTTTTCATCTTTTTGAGATTGCAAATATTTATATTCCACAAAAGGGAAATTTACCCGATGAAAAAATGATGCTTTCTGGAATATTTTCCAATTATGATTTTCCCAACGCAAAAGGAATTATTGAAGCACTCTTGGAAAAAATTAAGATTAATTATTCTTTTGAAATTGAAGACAAAAAAGAATTTTTACCGAATCATCGATTAAAAATCATAAGTGGTAAAAGTGAAATTGGAGAATTGGGAACATTAGAAGAACAAAATCTTATTTATTATGAGTTAGACACTGAACTACTAATAAAGTATGGAAACAAGATTAGAGCTTTTAAAAATTCACCTAAATATCCTGCACAGATAGAAGATATAACATTTTCTTTTCCAGAAAGAACAATAATCGGAAAGGTAATTGAAAGTATAAAGGTCTTAGACAAACAAATTGCAAAAATTGAACTTATTGATACCTTCAAAGAATCTTTTACTTTCAGGGTTTTGTATCAAAATCCAAATAAAACTTTAAACAATGGGGACGTCGAAAAAATAAGAAAAAATATTATAAAATCACTATCTTTAAAATTTGGAGCAAATTATAAATCTTAATTCTTTCATTTAACCTCAGGCGTAGCCGTAACCTCTGTAATAAATCGAAGTACAATATTTGTTTTATCATCATCAAATACCCCCACATGTCTTTTATCGAATAATTCAAACATTCCTATTTCTTCTGATACATTCAAATTCTTAGAAGATATAGCATTACGAAGTATTAAATAATCTTTAATTAATAAATTATTTTTCTTTAAATCAAAATCTGGAAATCTATTTTTAATCTGATATTCTAAATTTACTAATTGAGATTTAAACAATTCCGTTTCAGGAATTTCAAAACCTTTAGACAACTCTTTATCCATTCAGTTCGAATGAATCATAAACTTATAATAATAAGAAATCAAATTATGGGGTTGTTGAAGGCGATGGGGAAGGAGAGGTATCCCAAGTTGTATTTATACCGACTGTAATATTCCTATCAGATTCATGGCCATCTTGATCTTTCGCTTTTGCTCGAATTTGATGAACTCCATTCGAAAGATCACTAACATCATAAGTAAAAGGAGGTCCATCAAAGGTTCTCTTTTTAACTCCATCTATCTCTAATTCTATTTGAACAATCTTACTTGTTGAATTTGCTTTTATCTTTATTGTAAAACTGTTAGATAAATTAGATGTTCTATCTGTTGGGTAATCAAATTCAACATTCACAGGATTAGCAGATCCACAATATTCAGTTGGGGGATGATATCTTCCATCTGACTGAGTTGAAATCCAATCTAATATTCCTTTTTGCCATCTATTCTCGCCAGCACCTGAAGTTGGATCTTCTTCTTTAAATAGAAAAAATTCTTTCTCATCATAATTTCCTCCTGCGATATCTGAAGGAGTTGCCAATCTCCCATCATTTTTACAAACCTTAAGTTTTACATGAACAGTATCTTCTCCTGGTTCAGTTCCTTTAATAAAATATTCAGTTCTTGAAGGATATCCATCATGACTTCTAAAGCCAGATACAGAATCAACTGATGCTGTTACAATTCCAGATGGAATTTCAAAAGGAACATCCGATTTACCAGATAAAGCTTCAAGAACAGATTTTCTCCATATAGGAGAAGCTCCTGACACTCCTGAGGTAACTGATAGCATTTGAGAATTATCGTTATTTCCTACCCAAACACCAATCATGATTTGAGAATTTCCACCAACTGTCCAATTATCTCTTCTGTCATTTGTTGTACCAGTTTTTACAGCTAAGGATCGTCCCGCAACATTTAACAAAGAATTAGTCCCGAATATTTCTGTTCTTGCTCCATTATCAGAAAGGATACTGGAAATTAAATATGCCTGTTCTTCTGTTAGTACTCTTTTACCTTTTTTAGGTTCTGTCTCTTCTAATACCTTCCCTTTGGAATCTTCTACTTTTAATATTGATATTGGTTCAACTTTAAATCCTTTATTGGTAAAAGCAGAATAAGCAGATGTTAATTCCAAAAGTCTTACCTCACCACCGCCAAGAGTTAAAGAAAGCCCGACTCTACTTAATGTATCTTTGGTCGGCTCTAAAGTTGTAATACCTAAATCGTATGCGGTCTGAAGGGTATCTCTAATACCTACAAGAGCTAAAGTTTTTACTGCAATAACATTAATGGAATTTCCTAATGCATGCCTTATTTGCATTGGACCTCTATATTTCCCATCGTAGTTAACAGGATTATAGTCAGGTTGACCTTCTCCTCCAGGAAAAGTAGTAGGTACATCCATAATCATAGTTGAAGGGGTATAACCTTCCTTAAAAGCAGTCACATAAGTAATAGGCTTAATGGCACTACCGGGTTGCCTTAAGGACATAGTTACATTTACTTGTCCGTCATAATTGGGATCATTAAAATCTTTTGACCCAACCATCGCTAATATTTCTCCAGTTTCAGGATTAACTGCAACCGATGCACCATTTGTAATTTTTTGTTTTTCAACTTTTGCAATTTCTTCTGCAACAATATTTTGCATTTTTTCTTGAAGTTCCCAATCTAGAGTAGTTGTTACTTTCAATCCTCCAGTTTCAACAATATTCTCTCCATATCTTTCTTCTAATATTTTTTGAACATATTGAACAAAATGAGGAGCTTTAAAAAATGCACCTTTTGTTTGGAATTCAACATTTGGTAGTTGAGCTACAGCCTCTTTTTCTTGATCCTTAGTAATATAGCCATCTTCCCTCATTCTTCTTAATACTGATGTTGCTCTATCAACATAAGCTTTAGGATTTGAAGAAAATGGTGAATAATAAGAAGGTCTTTGGGGAATACCTGCTAAAACAGCAGACTCAATTAAATTTAGATCTGCAGCTTTTTTACCAAAATAAACTTCACTTGCTGCTTCAATTCCATAAGCAGTTCCTCCATATGGAATTTCATTTAAATACATCAAAAGTATTTCATCTTTTGTATATTTTTTCTCAATTTGAACTGCTAAGAGAAATTCTCTAATTTTTCTAAAAACAGATCTTTCAGAAGTTAATAAGACATTTTTGACAAGCTGTTGAGTTAAAGTTGAACCTCCTTGGGCTTTTCCTTGGGTAACAATTTTTGATAAACCCCTCAAAGTTCCCAAAGGATCAAAACCTTGGTGTTTATAAAAGTTTTTATCTTCTATTGATATCGTTGCCTGTCTTAAAAAAAGAGGCACTTCATCAAAAGTAATAGGAGTTCTTCTTTGTTGGGAGAATATGTCATAAAGTACTTGTCCGTTTCTATCTAATATTTTGGTTGAAAATCCTTCATTTCTAACAATCTTGTCAGAAGAAGGAAGAGTAAGTGCAAAAAGAGGAATAATTACAAATGATGCTAAAAATAAACCAATTATTCCAATGAATGCTAATTTGGCAATTTTAACTAATTGTCTTGATTTTTGAATATTTGATATTCTTCCTGTAGAAACTCTTCTTGATAAATATCTTCTTTTAATTCTATCCTTCCACATAAATACTTACTTGTTATTGTAGCAAATCAAATCTAAAATAGGTATAAATGATAACTATCGATGAAGTATTAACAAGAGGGGTACAAAATATTTTGCCTTCAAAAGAAGGATTGGCAAAATTAATGGAATCAAAAAAAATAACTCTTTATCAGGGATTTGATCCTTCAATGCCTTCACTTCACTTAGGAAATTTTGTTGGACTTATGAAACTAAGACAATTCCAAAAACTAGGTCATAAAGTTATATTCTTGGTAGGTGATTTTACTGGAATGATAGGGGATCCATCAGATAAACTTTCTACAAGACCAAAATTAACGAGAGAAGAAGTATTAAAGAATTGTAAAACTTGGAAAGAACAAGCATCTAAAGTTTTAGACTTTGAAGGAGAAAATAAAGCCTTAATAATGTTTAATTCCGAGTGGTCAGATAAAATTTCTTTTAAAGATTTAATTGAAATAACTTCTAATTTTACAGTTCAACAAATGATTGAAAGAGATATGTTCCAAAAAAGACTTGAAAACAAAGAACCGATTTATCTTCATGAATTTTTATATCCAGTTGCACAAGGATATGACTCAGTTGTAATGGACGTGGACTTGGAGATTGGTGGAAATGATCAATTATTTAATATGCTTGCAGGAAGAAACTTAATGCAAGCCATGAAGAAAAAAGAAAAATATGTTTTAACAACAAAACTTCTAGTTGATAAAGAAGGAAAAAAAGTTGGAAAAACAACTGGCAATGCTTTATTTTTAGATAAATCCTCAGAAGACTTTTTTGGAGGAATTATGAGTTTTCCCGATGAAGTTATTCCGTTAGCTTTTGAACTTTTAACTGAAGTAGATATTAAAGACATTGAAAAACTTACCAAAGAAAGTCCATTAAAAGAAAAGAAACATTTGGCATATGAAGTCGTTAAGCTTTTATGGGGAGAGTCTGATGCTAAGAAGTCACAAGAGAAATTTGAAAAAAGCTTTCAGGAAAAAAGCCCAGAATTTGAAGAAAAAATTGAAGTAAAAGATTCTTTAATTGAAACCATTTCTCAAATTAAATCCATTGGGTCTATTTCTCAAGCTAAAAGACTTATTAAACAAGGGGCTGTTGATATTGATGGAAAAACTATCAAAGATATTAACTTTAAGATAAAAGGCAATGAAAAAATAAAAGTTGGAAAAAAAGTTTTTGTTAAAGTAATAAAAGAATGATATTAACTAAAAAACAAAGGAAAATCGTAATTATAATTATTGCGTTTGCTACCATTTCATTGATCATTTCATCTTTCCTTCCATTTATACTTGCCCTTAGGTAAACTAAATTTATGAAATTAAGTTCATCTGTTTCTGAACTTGCCTTGGTTGGCCCTTATTATCAAAAAAAACTTTCGAAGCTTGGAATTTTTGAAGTATCAGATTTATTAAATCATGTCCCGCATAGATACATTGACTTTAGTCAGGTATTCCCAATATCCAAAGTAAAAGCAGGAGATATTCTTACTGTAAAAGGAAAAATAAAATCAATTAAAAACCAATACACAAGATCTGTTAGGAAAATTCAATTTGCAGAAATAGAAGATAAAACAGGAACTATTTCAGCAATTTGGTTTAATCAGCCATATATAATTAATACATTAAAAGAAGGTGAAGATGTCTCTTTATCCGGTAAAATTGATTGGTTTGGAAGAAAAATTGCCTTTATAAGCCCAGAATATGAGAAGAATGTTGTCGGCAAGGTTGGACTTCATACTGGAAGACTGGTTCCTATTTATCCTGAGACATCTGGCCTTTCATCAAAGTGGTTAAGAGGAAGAATTAAAGAAGCCTTAATACAGACTTCAAATGATATTTTGGAGATTTTACCGGATGAAGTGCTTAAAAAATACACTTTAGCCCAGCTTAAAGATTCGTTTTATTATATTCATTTTCCAGAAAGCTTAAACCAAGCAGCTGAAGGAAGAAAGAGACTCGCATTTGATGAACTTCTATTACTTCATATAGCAAGCTTCAGAAGAAAATTGGATTGGAAGAAAAATGATTCTACATTTAACTTAAATATCGATAAAAAGGCAATTGGTGAGTTTATTAGTAAACTTAATTTCAAACTTACTGCCTCTCAGTTAAAAGTGGTTGAAGAAATGTTTTCTGATTTTACCAAAAAATATCCAATGAATAGACTTTTAGAAGGAGATGTTGGGTCAGGTAAAACTGTAGTTGCTGCAATCGGAGCTTTTATATCTTTCATTAATGGTTATCAAACTGTATTTATGGCTCCAACCCAAATATTGGCGCAGCAGCACTATAATACTTTAAAAGAATTATTTGATCCTTATAAAGCAAGAATTTCTCTTTTAACTTCAGGACAAATTAAAAAAGATTTTGGCAAACAAGATATTTTTGTAGGTACTCATGCTTTAATTAATAAAAATGAACTTTTTGATAAAGTATCACTAGTAGTTATTGATGAACAGCAAAAATTCGGTGTATCTCAAAGAGAAAAACTTATAAAAAAAGCCAGAAACAAAAAGGTTAGTCCTCATGTATTAAATTTAACAGCAACACCAATACCAAGAACTGTAGCTCTTACCTTATATGGAGACTTGGATCTTTCCACCTTAAATGAACTTCCTCAGGGAAGATTACCCATAACGACATGGCTTGTTCCTCCAACAAAAAGAGAAGGCGCATATAAATGGATTGAAAAATCAATTAAAGATGAAAAAGTTCAGGTTTACTTAGTCTGTCCTTTAATTGAAGAAAGTGAGAAAGAAACAATGCTAACCATAAAGTCAGCTAAAAAAGAATTTGAAACCTTAAAGAAAGTATTTCCAAATCTAACCTTAGGTCTTATGCACGGGAAGCTGAAATCGAAAGAAAAAGAAGAAATTATTAATAAGTTTAAGGAAGGAAAAACTGACATTCTAGTTTCAACACCAGTGGTTGAAGTGGGAATTGATGTAGAAAACGCAACAATTATGGTAATTGAAGCAGCCGAAAGATTTGGACTTTCTTCACTTCATCAGTTAAGAGGTAGAGTAGGAAGAGGCACAAAAAAATCATATTGTCTTTTATTCACTGAAAGCAAAACTGAAAAGGTTACAACAAGACTTTCTGCCATGCAGAAAAATTTAAATGGTTTTGAGCTAGCTGAACTTGATTTAAAGCTAAGAGGACCTGGAGAAGTATTTGGTACCAAGCAACATGGATTTCCAGAGCTTAAAATCGCTTCTTGGCAGGATATTGATCTAATTAAAGAAACAAAAGAAGTAGCCTTGGAAGCTATTAATAGCCCAAAGAAGTATCAAACACTTCTCGAATTAGTTGATTCAAGAAAAAAAATTACTACTTAAAAAACTACTATTGCCAATTTACCTTAAATTAGGTTAAAATTTGCGGGTATGACACCGTTACCTAAGAAAAAACATAGTAAATCAAGATCTGCAACCAGAAAGCTTGGCGAAAGACTTACACTCGGTTCTTTAATTAAATGCTCAAATTGCGGAAAACTTAGATGGCCTCACAAGGCTTGTGCTTCTTGTGGCAAGTACAAATGAAAACCTCTCAAGACCCTAGACACAAAAAAAGACGAGAAATCGTAAAACAGCTCTTTGCAGAAACTTTTACAGCACAGCCTATTAAGAACGAAGAATTAAAAGAAATTATTAAGAATCTTAAAAAAATAGATAGGCAGATTAAAAAGTCTGCTCCAGCTTGGCCTGTAGACAATCTTAATAGAATTGATTTAGCCGTATTAAGGCTTGCAATATATGAACTTGATAAGGGTAAAAATCCCCCCAAAGTAATAATAGATGAAGCGGTTGAGCTGGCAAAAGAATTTGGAAGTGAAAATTCAGGCTCGTTTGTTAACGGAGTATTAGGTACTATATATAAGGAAGACAAAAAATGAATGATACAGAACAAAAAATAAAAGATTTAGTAATAGAGAAACTAGCTGATCATATTGGAGTTGAAAAAGAAGATATTAACTTAGATGATTCTTTTATTGATGATTTACATTTGAATACTGCAGAAATTACTGACTTTTTACAAAAACTATCGGAAAACGAAATTGAAATAGATGAATCAGAATTTGACAGTATTGAAACTGTTTCAGATTTAATTGAGTATATATTATCTCAGCCCGGAGTAATTTAATTAATATGACTGATATTTTAGAATTAAAATCATTGTTTAAAAATCAAGATCTTTTGACACAAGCCCTAACCCATAAATCCTGGGTTAATGAGCATAAAAATCAGCGAGAATCTAATGAGAGATTAGAATTTTTAGGAGACGCAGTCTTGGAATTCATTATTTCAAAAGAGCTTTATGAAGCTCATCCCAATAAGGAAGAAGGATTTTTAACAGCTTTAAGAGCGAATCTCGTTAATACGCAAAATTTGGCTAATATCGCCAGGAAATTAAATGTAGGTAAAGTTTTATTCCTTGCTAAAGGTGAAGAAGATGGTGGAGGAAGGGAAAACCCGTCACTTCTAGCTGACACTCTTGAAGCTATTATCGGAGCCTTTTTTTTAGATCAGGGAATTGAACCTGTTTATGAATTTATCAAAGAACATATTATTGCAGAAATTCCTGAAAAACTTTCTCGACCTTTAAAAGATCCAAAAAGCAGGCTTCAAGAATATATTCAATCAAAAAAAATGCCTACTCCAAAATATCGAGTTATTGAAGAATCAGGGCCTGATCATGACAAGAAATTTGTTCTTGAGGTATCAGTTGAAGGAAAAAAATTAGGTGAGGGAGTAGGAAAGAGCAAAAGCACCGCAGAACAAAAGGCTGCTGACAATGCTCTTTCACGCTTGTAAAAGCCTAAAAAAAGCATTAAAATTTACGACTATGGTAATTATTAGACTAGAAAGAAGGGGAAAAACAAATAATCCATTTTATAGAATAGTTGCAGCCGATGAAAGAAAAAAACTCGGCGGAAGTTCGTTGGAAACTTTAGGTTATTGGAATCCTCATTCTAATGAAAAGGAAGTCAATAAAGCTGGGATTAAAAAGTGGGTAGAAAAAGGGGCTAAAATTTCAGATGCAGTTAAGAAACTCATGGAAAAATAATATGAAAGAACTCCTTGAATATATACTTAAAGAAATAACTAAAGATAATTCTATTATCGTAACAGAGGATGTTGATGATAATTTTTCAAAACTTACAATTTTTGCTCCAAAAGAGTTAATGGGAATAATTATTGGAAAAGAGGGAAGAATAATTAAGGCTATAAGAAACTTACTTAAAGTTAAAGCAACCTTAGAAAAAAAGGGTGTCAATGTCTCTGTCGAAGAAAAAACTTCAGTTACTCTTTAAGATTATTCAAAAGGATTAGTTCTGGTTGTATCTTGTGTTGGAGAAAAAATTGACATTCTAGGAACTGAAAGTTTAGAAATTGTAAGAATCATTTCAATTTCTTCATCGCTAAAATTACTAAGAGATTGTGTTACTGCAGGAATTTTTACAGGATAAGCTGCCCAATAACCACGAAGTGTAATAGAGGCTCGAAAAACTCCTACAATTTGACTTAATTCAAACTTTTCAACTGTGACGATTGGAGAAAAATATTGGGTCGACTTCAAAAAAGAAATTATCGCTGGTAAACTACCATCCAGATTAAAATTTACATCTGTTCTTAAATATGTTTTTCCTTTACTTTCAGATCCTCCCTTGATATTTGTGAGAAGAAGACCTTGTTGGGAAGAATATTCTTTAATTTGATAGATAATCGAAAAAACAGGATTATTATCAGGCAGTGCTAAATAAAAAAATTGGATATCATTACCAAGAGTCTTTTGGACAACTGAAAGAGCCTCTTCTTTCTTTTTTAAAATTATGTTGTTTTTTTCAAGATTTTTTATTTCTTTTGTTTGATCAGCTAGCTTATTAAATCCGACTTTTGATGCCAAAAAGAAGCATAAAGTAATTCCAATAAGAGAAATAAGGGGGATACCCAATCTTTTTATGTCTGGCGGTAGGGCTTTAAATGAAACTTGTTTTTTTTCTTTCATTGTTATTTCATATAGCCTTCAAAACTGATTCTGTATCCATAATTCGGATTAAACGAAAAATTTGTAAGTATTATTTTCTTATAAAGATCTAAGGTAACTAAACTCCCCATAAATTTTGTTACCAATAATGATGATGTAAATTCTATTGTGATTTCGCTTTTTGCTGGAGATAACTTTACTGTTCTTATAGTTGCACCTTCTGAAAGGAGGGGAATGAGTTCTTCAAATTTTTCAAGATGAGATTTAATATCCTGAGTGCTCCAAATATCTTTAATTTTTGCCATTCTGTCCTTAGCTAAAATCATCTGCATCTCTGTTTCTTCATATTCTTTTACACTATTAATAAGACTATCCTGTTGCTCCTTTAGACTATTAGTCTTAGTTAGATTAATAACAACAATTGCTACCATTGTGATTACAAAAACCAAAAATATGGCAATTGCAGCGTAAACAACTTTTATTAAAATTCCTGATATTCTTATTATTGATTTTTTAGGTACTAAATCAGGGGGTAATAAATTTATTTTTGGCATATTTTAGATTTTTTAGATATCAGCCATCGCTAAACCAACTGCAATAGAATACAGGGGAGCATATGGGGCAAGCACTTTAGAAGCTTGAGGGTTTAAAGATACCTTCGAAAATGGATTACCGATAACTATCTCCAAACCCAATACCTGACTTAAAAAGGTAACAGCTTGAGGCATTCCAGAAGAACCTCCCGAAAGTATTAGAGCTGATGGAGCTTCACCATTTTCTTCATTTTGATAGTAGTAGATTGCTTTTTTAATTTCATCCGAAACAAGTTTTATTACGGGGTCTAATGCTCCTTTGATCTTTCCTTCAAGTTGAGAAGATAATCCATATGCCTTTTTATACTCTTCAGCTTGCTGTGGAGTAATGCTTAAGGTTTGGGAGACTGCTCTTGTAAATGCTTCTCCACCAGTAGGAATTGATCTAGAAAAAGATAGTATTCCTTTATCGCAAATTGCCAAATCAGTAGAAGTCGCTCCAAAATCAACAATTAAAGTTACTTTATCTAAAGGTGCAAAAACTCTGGTTAATGCTAATAATTCAGTGTCTGCTTTAACAACATTTAATCCAGCAGCTTGCAAAAGCCTGACATAAACCTCAACTAAATTTCTTGAAACTGCAACAAGTAAGACCTTTACTCCTGGAGCAGTACCTTTTTCATTTCGTGAAATGATTTGGTGCTGAACAATGGCTTCTGAAATGGGAATTGGAATATATTGTTCTGCCTCCCATTTAATTGCTGAGGAAATCTCCTGATCAGTCAATAAAGGAAACTTTATTATTCTTGTAAATACTTTTGATTCAGGAAGAGAAATTGAGACATCTTTTGAATTAATTCCGGCTTCTTTATGAAGTTTTTTAATTATTTGAGCCAAATCTGTAAGATCTTTTTCTTCTTTAAATTTGTCAGGAGTTATCCCTTTGTAGCCAACTACACCAGATCCGTTAAGTTTAAAAGAATTACCTTCTTTTGTAAGCTCAACAATTTTGATTGTTTTTGAACCAATATCAATTCCAACTCCCATAGGCAGCTAATAAATATAAATTCAGTTTACAATTCTTTAATAAGAGGGTCAATCATATATATTAAAGAAACATTTTTTGCTATAATTACCTAGTACTATAAGATAATAGATACTTTTGATTATACAAAAACAAAGAAAGTTTAATTAAAATGGCTATAATAGAAAGAATGCCAGTTTTTAATACAGAAGTTGCCAGACAAACTTCGGATGGGGAAGTAATAAAAGGTATTGTTGGAAGAATTCAAAAAAGAACACTTAATATAGACCAGCTAAAGGGACACAACCTTTATAAGACTCTCGAAAAATCTGCTTGTGCATTCACGGCGGAAGATGCAGTGACAAGAGAAGAAAGAATTATTATAGCAGCTCCACAACTTTCATCGAATAACTACAAAAAAATATATGAAGCTGAAAAAGACTTAAGAGATATTGCCTTAAAAGCTGCTAATAATGGACAAAGGATGGGAATGCTAAAAAACTCAACGGCAGAAAAATTTCTAAACGAACCTTTTAAAATAGATCTTCTAACTCCAATAAACTACACAGGATCTAAACCATTTACAAAAAGTCCAGAAAATCAAAGGACAAAAACTGTTAGAGATGTAATTCCAACAACAGGGCAACACGAAATATTCTTGAATAATAGAATCTCCAGAAGAGTTTTTATAGGAACTTCTGCTGTAACAATCGGAGGAATGATACTTAACGCTTGCGTACCTTTACCCATAAACGCAACTGAAATATCATCAACAGTAACCAGTGGTCAAACTTCAACTGAAACTTCAACAACAAAAGAACCAACTGCGGTTCCAACACCTACAAGACCAGAAGAATTGGGCGGCGCAGGAGGATCAATCTACACTCCTGATCAAATGGATATGATATCAAATGGAGAATTTTTAAATCAGGAAAATCAATATAAACAATGGCTTAATAATTACTGGGGTCGTGCAGATAACGCACCGTTTAATCTTAAAACAAAGGAGTTGCATTATGTTTATTTATTTGATGCAAACAAAGCGTTTGTCATTCTTAAAGCTGGTGGAGATTATGAAGGAAGAACTTTTGCCCTACCAATTAAGGATGGGGTGTTTATGATTGCACCACCAACAACACCTAAAGGAAACTTTAATATACCGGTAGGTTTTGGTCCCCTTGAAGTATCAGGTGGTAACTATACACTCGCCTACAAAAACGGAGGACTAGTAAGAATAGACAACCAAGAAAATATAGTTGAAAAACTCAATATGCAAACCGCCAAGTGGGAAAGCTATGACGAGATAGCTGAACTTGCGAAAAACTTTAAGATAGAGAAAAACTGGCAAGTTAAGGAAAGTTACCTAGATTTCCCATATATCAGCTACGAACTAATTACGTCTGGAAAACTCGCGAAAATTGAGAGGATACTTATAGGAAATCCTTTCGGACCAGACGCAAAACCCGTTAATAGATTTTATTTTTATACCCTTGACAACAGGTCTCTTGGGAAAACAACCACTCTTTATATTGACGAGCGTTCAAGTAATTACAGAGAATACAGAGAAAACCTAGAAACAAGACCACAAAAAGAAGTTGTCTTCTACAGAACGGAGGTTGATGGTGTCCCGTACTTTGTTACAACCCAAGCAAACCTAAACGTGGATGGAAGCGTAAAATACTTACATCTGATAGACCCAATAATAGCAATAGATGGAGAAATTTGGGAACCTCTTAATCAAGCATATCGAAGAAATACTACTAAATTCAGTGTACAACCTGTAGTTAAACTTGAATGCAACAAAAATTATCCAGAATATAAGCAGTTTTTTAGTGTGTGTAACTTTTGCGATAAAAATACTATTTCAAAAGATCTCTTCGATAAATGGTCTGACTCAAAGATAATGCCCGATGAACTGGAAAAACATCTTGTTTTTTGGGCATTGGGTCCATGGTAGGATTAATTTACTAACAATACAATGAAGATTATCACTAAATACCTAATTATTTCTCTATTCATTACAATGTTTTTTCTGGCTTTTTTAAAAAATCCTCCAATAATTAAGGCATGTTATACAAGCTCACAATGCAACAGCGGGCTTAACGGTGAATGTCGTGGAGTACAAACTTACTGTCCACCTAGTTATTGGGGTTCTTGCACTTGTACTAGATCTCTGTTTCTTCAAGGAGATTGTGCACCTATTGGAAGCACTTTTGCTTGTTGGAAAACTCCTAAATGCACAACACTTCCGGGCACTTGTTATTACAGCGGTACAAGTGCTGATTGTAGTGCATCAGATCCATCTGCTTGGAACCCTTGGGGTGCGTGTGCCCATGTTCCTAGCGGTGGCTGTCAGCATTCGAGAACTTGCAAATATGCTTTTATTACCCAAACACAGTCTTGCGACTGCGGAACGGGTGGGGAAGTGATACCAACTGCTACTCCTACTTGCAACGCCTACATAGAACCAAACTCGACAACAGTCTCCATTGGAACAAGTCAAACACTTACAGCAATTATGGAAAGTATAGGTAATAACGGTTCGGTTAGCTCTGTATCATTTCAGACATCCAATACAAACGCTTCAGTCAGCCCTTCAGCCGACTCTACCGACCCATATCAAACAGCTGTAACAGGATCGATTGTCGGCAACTCGATCGTGACTGCTTCTGTATTTATGGGTGGAACTTCCTCTGTTTGTTCAGCACAATCCGCTATAAATGTCACTCCTGCAGGTCCATGGTGGCAGGCAAAAAATGCTGACATAAGTGCTGGTGGAAATATTACCTCTAATATACCTTCATCTGCCACAAACCCAATATTTATTCTTGACGGTCTTGGAGGTTTCCCGGGTATACCTTCCTATACAGGATTGATTAATTTTGGCGCATCAGGATTAATTTCCTCTAAACTTTGGTCTGCAAACTCACCCTCATCCTCACGAAGATCATACAATTACTCGTTTTTTGCTAGACAAATCCCATCTGACACCGAAATAACTACTATTGAAACTAGCCTTATTGACGGCTCAATCTTTGAGTCGGGTGGAACGCTTTCTAATGGAGCATACTGGTATAAATTTACAGGAACTAGTAGTAGCGATTTGACAATTTCTTCTGACATTAATATTGGAACAAGAAAGGTTGTTTTACTGATAGATGGGGCAGATCTATATCTTAATAGTAAAGTTAATCTGACTGATGGAGAAGGATTTTTTATGGTAATTGCCGGAAAGAAAGAAGATGGCTCAAAAGGAAATATTATTATTGGTTCAACTGTCGGTGGAGCTGCTAATAATATTCCTGAACTTGAAGGACTTTTCTCTTCTGATGGACTTTTTAAAACTGGTTTAGGTGTTACACAACTTCATATAAGAGGGTCTGTTGCTGCGTTGGGAGGAATTACTCTAGAAAGGGATCTTGGAGATACTGATAATACAACTACACCTGCCGAGTATTTTGAGTATGCACCCGATCAAGTAATCTTAATGCCCTCAGTTTTAAGAGAAAAGAAATTTAATTGGAAAGAAGTTGCTCCCTAAATTGTAGGCTTATTTTGTTATAGCCCCTAAAGAAAAAACAGCTGAGTCAAATATTTCAGGAATTTCTGGATAACTTTGAAAAACATCCATCTTTCTATTTGCATTTCCCGATGATCCTGATGATTCAATCTTTAATCCCTGTGAAGGCAAAAGTCCATTGCCTGGAAAATCTACGCCAAATCCAACACTATGCGATGAGTCTGAATTGTAAAAAAATCTGACCTTTGCAAATTGGAGTCCGTTTTGTAAGTTTTGTACATTAACAGGAATTTCTAAATCAGAAAAATTTATTGTTTTTTGAAATTGAAAACTGTCAGATCCAATAGTACAGACTCCTCCATCTGTGGGAGAAAATATATTTATGGCTCTTCTTGATTCGTTTGGATCAATTGCGGCTCTTGCAATTTGTACTGTTGAATAATCTCCGGGGGTGGTTGTGTAAAAAATACTTACTTCAATTGCTGGAGTTGTATCAGATGAGGCAGAAGTTCCAGGTTTGCCCCAACAAACCTTCATCTGGTTTCCTCTAAAACAAGGTTTTTCTGCACTGCAGATAAAATTTCCGTCTTCATCATGAGCAACAAACCAGATAGTTGTTGATTCACCAGAGATCAAAGGAATTGGATCTGAAAAAAAATTTTCTCCTTCAGCAAAAGCACTTACGTTGGCATTATAAGTTGCACTTCCAATACTTGTAGATCCTATATCGCTTCCTATGATTAAAGCGCTTTCGACTCCAGCTTCAGCTGCTGAAAAAGCACGAAGTGAATCTTCATCCTGGCTTGAAATGGATAAATCAGTAATTGACCTAGCAAGAAGAGATAAAACAACTGTTAAAACAACCGCCATTAAAAGAAGAACAATAAGAAGGGCTTGACCGGAATTTAATTTTAGAAATTTATTTTTCATCTTTTAGTAAGTTTACTATTTATATAAATATAAAATCAATTTAGGAATAATTAATAGGTTCTCAAAAAAATTTTAGATTGAGAAGTGATCTTGCCTTTTTCTAAAGAAGTAGTTAATGAATCCTCGGCTGAAATTGAAACTGAAACTGATGGAGGATTACCTGAAACTCCTTCTAAACATACAAAAGAACATGCGGTTACATTTATTTCATTTGAAGTAAGTCTTGCCGAAGAAGAGGCAATATAACCACTTGTTCCCACAATGTTACAGGCAAAACTAGCTAGGTTTCCTTCCGAATCTAAGTAATCTATTTGTGAAGTATTTGTGTTTGGACATTCAACTATTCCCTGAGCATTTCTTAAAAGCCTTTGAATTATAGATAATGAATAATTAACATTTTCTCTGACCTTAATTAAAGATTGAGATTTTGATGTTCCCCTTAAGGTTAAAAATAAAGATCTAGTAGTAAGTACTCCTATGAGAGAAAAAATTACGATTACAACCATACTTTCTATTAAACTAACACCTTTTTTATACTCTTTCTTCATTTTGATTCTCTCCAATCTGAAAAACTGGTAACTGAGGATACCTCATGATAACCTCCTGCATCTATCCAATACATTTTAACGGTAGTTTCTACGCTTGAAGGCTCTAAGGGATTAAAACTAAAATTTACTTCTCTTGAGAGACTAGTCCCAGTTATTTGATCTTCCTCTCCACAAGCACCAATCTCAGCATCAAGCCAGGTAAGAGTAGGTAAACACCATTTTAGATTCAGTGCTTTTGAATAAAACACATCCCAATTATCATCTCTTTGTCCTCTTAACCACTCTAAAGCTTCTTCGCTATACCTAGTTGCAAGAGTAGTGTTTCTGGAAAAGGAACTATTTTTAATAGATATTCCAGCCATAGCAACAATAGCAACAATAATAAGAGAAATTAATCCTAATGCTAAAATTACTTCAAATATTGATTGACCTTTATTATTTACTTTCATTTAACCTCTCCAGCTTTTGTCACATATACATTATATGAATTCCCTGTTTTATTCTGATTTAAAGTAATTGTTACATCCCCAGAAAGATTTGTTCCTCTACTTAATACTTTAAATAAAATTGGACTTTCCAATTGAGCTTCAATAGAAAGATCTAAAGGCAAATCTACACTTTTAACCTCTACGTCCCCTCCTGAACAGACTGCCTCAATAACATAGTTTGTATCCGATTCTAGTCGAAAACTATATCCATCTAATGTGTTCGGTAGACTGCAGAAAACACTTGCCGGTTTTTCTCCTGAAACAGCGTTTTCTCTTGCAAGAGATAAATCACCTTTAACCTGTCGTGCAAATGAAGATAAAGACTGCCTTCTTGAAAAATCTCGGAAATTTAAAAGTCCAACTCCAAAAATAATCACAATAATTGTTATTGCAACCAAAATCTCTATCAAGGTATACCCATTTGTCTTAATTGAAGAATCTTTAGGCATTAATTAACTATAACCTAATTTTCAAGGATTTATAACTTTGTAATTACATTCTTCACCACAGTTTGATGTTCCACCACAAGTCTCAGTCCCAGTTACTCCCTCAAGAGATGCACATAATTCATACGTTAATCCGTTGGAAGTATAAATATATAATCTTTCATTGGGTTGAGGATCTGTTGGAATTTTAGTAATGTATTTATTTGCAATTAAACAGGAACTATTTGAATCATCACCCACTAATGTTTCAGATAGGGGAGATAAGGGGTAAGATCCACAATCAGATCTATAAACTTCGATTCCTGATCTAATAAGTTCTAAGTCTGATTTCCTGGTTGCATTACGACCTGATTGTTTTGATCCCTGAAGAGAAAATAATGATAATGCCAATAGGATACCGGTAATTGAAATTACAACTAAAAGTTCAACCAAAGAAAATCCTTCTTGATAGTTGTTTTTAAAATATTTTCTCATATTGTTTTTCAAAACAAATTATATAGGACAAATAGCTTCTGATGGAACTTCATCAACAGCTCCGCTTTTTCCTGATGAACAAACAACCCAATAGCCTCCTGATTTTTCCGAAACTGACCAAAGTATAAAGTCTGATGCATCACTTAAACCAGCTGTTCCATTAGATAAATATGAGTAACTGTAAACAGCCGGTTTGGGATCATCTGGACATTCTCCAGTTATCCCTAATGTAAGACATAAGCTAGATGGGTTAACTGCTGTTGTTCTTGAAGGATAAAGGCCATCATGAGAATTGGCAAAAACTTCAAGTGCGGTTTGATATTGTTTTAAATCTGATTTTCTTTGGGTATCTTTTGCTTGTTTTTGGGCTGGACCAAAGGCAACTAACACTAAAGATGCTAATATCCCAATTACTGAGATAACTACTAAAAGTTCAACTAAAGAAAATCCTTTTTTCATTATGGTACAAGTTCAATCATCCAACTGGTCGAACACCAATCGGTATCGTTAGTTATTTTCCCATTAGTATCACTTTGATTTTCCAAACAAGCAGAAAGTCTGTAGGATTCAAAATCTGCATCAACCTGATATCTATAAGCTTGATTTTCAAAGGGATCTTTAGCAAGAATATTCATATATGTGGTTGTTCCTGCAGTCCATTCTTCACCCCATTCGCACAGAGCCGTTCCGTTAGCTCCGCAACCTAATATATTACCTGATTCATTATTAGAAGGATAAACATTAAAATCATTATAATAAAGTCTTAAAGCGGTTCTTAAATTGTGAAGATCTGATTTCCTTTGTGCATCTCTACCTCTTTCTCTTGCTGCGTTTAAATTTGCGAATATTAAAGTAGTTAATACTCCAATTATTGAAACAACTACTAAAAGTTCTATTAATGTAAAACCCTTTTTTCTTAAATCCATATCTTTATATCTATATAATTTAATTATACGAAATATTAATCATCATAAGAAGTGTTCGGGCTCGTGATTGCAAAATTACAGACATCTTTTCCACAAGAATAACTAACAGGAGGGGTTAAACAATCCGCCCCCATACAATCCTGATCCTCAGAATTTTCAAGCTTAGCAAAAAGTTGAAACTTTTTGATGTCAGAATTGGGTGAACGGTAATAATAGTTATAACCAGTCACAGGATCCGGAGAAAATTTTTTAAGATAAACTGTTCTTAACGATGTAGTTCCAGGATATACATCGTAAAATTCTCCTGTACTCCAGTTACAAGAAATTCCTCCGACTCCTTTTTCATAAGGACAGGCCATAATTCTTCCTCCTTCATCCGCATTAGGATAATACCCGTAGTCGTTGAAAAAAAGTTCCAATGCGTTGGCAATTTGTTTTAAATCTGATTTTCTTTGAACATCTCTTCCCCTCATCATGGATGATCTAAAACTAGTTCCGATCAAAGTTACCAAAACACCCATAATTGCCATAACAACCAAAAGCTCAACTAAAGTAAATCCTTTTGACAACCTTTTCATTTTTTGATTTTTAAAATTTCTTTTTCTAATAATTGATTTTCGTATTCTTCTAAACTTATATCAAGTGGGGTATTGCCCGGAGCTATACCGAAATTACAAATCTTATTTCCACAATTAATATTTCTTTTTTGAATAATGGGATCAAACTCTGCTTCATCCACACCTTCTAAATAAGCTAAAAGTTGACATCTTGCCCCATCTGAAAGATAGGTAAAAGAAATGCCCTCCATATTTTTTGGATCTATAGGAATAGGGCTTATGAAGATTGGGATATCAGAATCAGAAATATTAACTAAATTATCTTTGCCCCAATCGCAAGCTCTTAAATTAACCCAAGTTTTTAATACCTCATCAAAATAGGTGTCGTTTCCTTTGCAAGCAATTATTTTCCCATTATCTGAACTTAATGGATATGCACCCATATAACGGTTATATTCACCTAAGGCAAACTTAAGCATTGTTAAATCATTTTTTCTTTGATTATCTCTGGCTCTTCTTATACTTAATCTAAAATTAAAAAAAGAAATAAAAGAAATAATAAAAAGAATTGACCCAACTATTTTAAGTTCATTTTTTGAAAAAAAATTCATAAATTTAAAGTCTCCAGTCTCTACATTCTTTAGATTCCTCTCCACACTGACCATAACAAGTTGCATTTTGATAGTTTGGATCACATTCTGGTCCAGGTCTTTCTGAATCCCATAAAATTCTTCTGCAAATACCCTGGATACATCCATAAAAAGTGGCAGAAGGAGGTTCTTCAGTTTGAATAGATGTATCAGGGGCTGATCCCATAAGTGGATTTGGTGCATTGGGTGTTGATACATAATAATTATAAGAATAGTCAGGACCGCAACCCCAAGTACAACCGACCTTATTAATATCTGGATCATTTACGTTTTCTAAATTAACATAAATCCTATACCAAGAGGGGCAAGTAGAATCTTCTACCTCAATAAAATATGAAGCTTTCGTAGTGGGATTACAAGGAATCTTATTTAAATAGGGGATAAGCCCTAAACCAGGTTTACAGACAATTATATCTGGCGTCGGATAACAATCGTGGTCCTTTTCGTATTCCTCCATAGCAATTCTAATCGTATGAATGTCTCCTTTTCTTTTTGTATCATTACCTTTAAAAACCTGAGTTCTTAAGTAAAAAACAATTAAAGCGGCCAAAAAAACAATTATAGAAACTACAATTAAAAGTTCAGTAAGCGAAAAACCTTTATCTTCTTTTTTTATAAAATATTTATTAAACATTTTAATAGTAGGGGACCCCATACAAGTATCATTATAAAGGATATTGCTAAAAAAGGGCCGAAGGGAATTTCTTTTCCAAACTTCGCCTTCTTAATCAGAATCAGAATTATTCCAACTATACTTCCTATAAGAAAACTTAAAAAAAACCATATAAGGTTATATGGAAAAATAAATAAAGTTGCCGGAAAAAGAGTAAATTTTACATCTCCCAAGCCCATTCCTTTTCCTTTCGTAATAAGATGAATAAGAAGCATCGATAAACTTAGTACAAAACCTCCCAGAATGTGTTGGAAATTCACTGAATTATTAAAAAATAATATATGGAAGAAGGTTAATCCATATCCTAAATAAATTAATTCATCAGGAATTATTCCTTCTTCCAAATCAATAACAGTTATTGAGGCAATTATAAGATAAAAAATACTGTAAAGGACTATTTTATATAAATCCGGTTGGAAGTTTAAATAAATAATTAGAAAAAATACACTTGAGAAGATTTCTATTAAAGGATACCTTAAAGAAATTTTGTTTTTACAATTTCTACATTTTGAATTGAGAAGTAGATAAGAAAAAACAGGAATATTATCAAACCAACTTATTTTGCTTTTGCATTTAGGACAAAATGATCTTCCTTTCACAAAAGATATTTTTTTGGGAAAGCGATATGTAAACGCCCCCAAAAAAGACCCAAATACTAATCCTAGAAGAATTACTATAAATATATTTAAATACATTCTTTTTATTTACCCACTAAAAAGAAGCGCACTTAAAAAGAGACTAAAATTGATTTAAGCACGCCCCTTTTTTATTCTGGAATACAAATGTACCATCCACTATCTGTCCAATTTGCTGCAGTATCCCCACACGAATCTACATCAACTGCGGTTCTTGTTCCGTCTGATGTCGATATTGTATAGACTTTTTCATCTGTACAACTTTTTTGTCTTATCGACTTGGATAAGGGGATAAAACATGCATATACGGATTGTGTTGATCCTTCGGACTTTCCAATCCATAGTTTTTGATCATCCGTACCTGTTGCATCCTTTTGGACAAAATCTCTATTCCTAAATTCTGGTTTTAACTCATCAACATTGATTAAAGTTCCATTGGTATCACAATCTGCTGCACAAAGGCCAACAGCTTGTGCTCCTGCACCGACAAAACCAAATTCATCTTCATTTGTGTATTCTGTACCAGCTCCTTCGGTCACCCAAGGAAACTCACTTCTGGTAGCAAAGTATCTATCAATAGCTGAGATAAGCTGTGCTCCATCTGCCTTAAATCTTGTGTCTCTAGCTCTATTGGCTTGCTCAATTGGGTTTATAGCTGCAATAACAATTAAAGCAATTGCACCCAAAAGGCTAATGACTATCAAAAGTTCAACCAGTGTAAAACCTTTCTTAATATTTTTCATTAATTGTTTTCACCCCCTTTCACACTTACATATTCAGTATTTAGCATTTAATTATCACTGTCAAGCAGTCTTAGAAACTACTTGTTAAATTATATATCGGCAAAATTACTGCAATAACCAAAAAACCTACTCCCAATCCCAAAAGGACCATAATCAAAGGTTCAATTGCGCTAGTTAACCCTTTGACCTTTTCATCACTTTCAACTTCAAAAACATGACTTATATTTACCAGTACTTCCTCCATTTTGCCGGTTTCTTCTCCAACAGCAATCATTTGACTTAAGATATAAGGAAATGCATCAGGATGACGAGCAAAAGAAAAAGCAATAGGAAATCCTTTCTCGACCTGTTTCGAAGCGTCTTTTAAAGCATCGGAAATTACTACATTATCAACAACTTCAGCTGTTATATTTAAAGCTTCCAAAATTGAAACTCCTGCTCCTATCATCATGCTTAAAGTTCTTGAGATATTGGTAAGAATAATTTGTCTTTGTAAGTCTCCGAAAACAGGAATTTTAAAAATAAGTTCGTCAATTTTCCTTCTTCCTTTGGGAGTTTTCCTATAAAGGATGAATCCGTAAATTAAAGCAATAAATAATAAAATCATTAAAGGCCAGAATTTAAACAACAAACTGGATATTCCGATTAATATTTTTGTTGGAAGAGGTAATTCGGCATTAAAATCCTTATACAGACTGGTTAACCTGGGCATTACAAAAATCATCATAATTAATGAAACTGCTAACATTCCAACTACAATAATTACCGGATAAATTAAAGCTCCTTTAACCTTTCCTTTAAACTCTTGTTGTTTTTCCATATTATCCGCAAGTCTTGCCAAAACCTCATCCATAACTCCTCCCACCTCACCAGATTTTATTAAAGCAATATATGTTGGAGAAAAAACCTTTTTATGTTTTGATAAAGCTGAGGATAATGATTCTCCACCTTCGATACCTGCTAGAATTGTTGCAACCACTTTTTGCATTGCTCCCTTGGATTGATTTCTTAAAATATGTAAAGATTCCGTGATAGGTAAACCCGCGTTTATCATAGTTGATAATTGCCTGGTAAATGAAGTTATATCAGATGAACTAATTCTTTCTCTTAATTTTTTAATAATCCCAAATATTCCTTCTCTTACTGGTCTTATGGTTATAACAATCAAACCTCTATCTCTTACTAATCGGGCAGCATGTCTTTCATCTGTTGCTTCAACTTCACCCACAACCAATTGATTGTTTTTGTCTTTTGCTTTGTAATTATAAAGTCTCATGAGGTTCTTACTAATCTAGTTAGTTCTTCGGGTCTTAAGCTCCAACTTTGCGCGGTATCAAGAGTAATTTTTCCAGCTTTTACTAATTGAACCAGAGATTTTTCCAAAGTTACCATACCTGCTTCCTGAGAAGTCTGGAGAATAGTTTCAATCTGATGAGTTTTACCCTCTCTTATTGCAGTTTTTACAGCAGTAGTTCCAAGCATTAATTCATAGGCAACTGTCCTACCTTTTGGCTGAGCAGGAACAAGCCTTTGAGAGAATACTGCCTCTAATACGTTTGACAACTGAAGTTTAATTTGTCCTTGTTGTTCCTCAGGAAAAACATCAACAATTCTATCTACAGTTTGCGCAGCCGAATTTGTATGAAGGGTTGCAAAAACCAAATGTCCAGTTTCTGCAACTGTCATTGCTGATGAAATTGTTTCCAAATCTCTCATCTCACCAATAAACACAACATCGGGATCTTCTCTTAAAACAGACCGTAATGCAACCTGCCATGAATGGGTGTCTGCCTTCATTTCTCTTTGGGAAATAATTGATTTTATTGGTTTAAAAATAAATTCAATTGGGTCTTCAATTGTTACTATATGAGTATTTCTATTTTTATTGATTTCGTTTATTACAGCCGAAATTGTCGTTGATTTTCCATGACCAGTAGGCCCAGTAACTAAAACCAAACCTTGCTTTAAACTGGAAAAACTATGAAGAATAGTGGGAAGACCCAGTTTATCTATTTCTGGAATTTCCAAAGGAATTTTTCTAAAAGAAGCTGCTAAAGACCCTTTTTGAGTGTAAGCATTTACTCTAAACCTTGCTTTATCAGAAAAGGGGATTGCAAAATCAATTTCTTTATTGACTGTTAATCTTTCTAGCTGTTCACTATTGAGTGTCTCCTTTAGTAAATTTTGGGTTATTTCAGAAGTTAATACTCCTAAGTTGGAAATTGTAGTTAGCTCTCCATCTATTCTTAAAGTCGGAGGAATACCGGCAATAATATGCAAATCGCTTGCATTTGTATCTATTGTCTGTTGTAGTAATTCTTTTAGATTCATATTATTCTTGAGCAACTCTTAACACCTCTTCAATTGAGGTAATTCCTTCCAAAACTTTCAAATAACCGTCCTGCTTTAAAGTTATCATTCCTTCTTCTCTTGCTTGTTTTTCGATTTCACTTGCAGCTGATCTGGAAAGAATGAGCTTCGTTATCTTTTCTGTTACTGGTAGGACTTCATAAATACCCATTCTTCCATAATAACCTGAATTGCCGCATCCTTGACAGCCCTTCCCACGATAGAATTGAATTTCCTTCCCTTGAGGCCAAAAATTACCTAAAATTGCCTTTATCTCTTCAATTACTTTAGGATCTGGCTGATATTTTTCCTTGCAATCATCATGGATTTTTCTGACAACACGCTGAGCAACGATAGCGGTCATTGAAGATGATAGAAGATAAGGTTCTGCACCCATATCTAAAAGTCTGGGAAGTGATCCTGATGAATTATTCGTATGAAGAGTTGAAAAAACTAAATGTCCAGTTAAAGATGCTTGAATAGCCAAATCAGCAGTTTCTTGGTCTCTTATTTCTCCAACTAAAATAATATTTGGATCCTGTCTCAGAAATGATCTTAAGCCAGAAGCAAAAGTTAATCCTGCTGCTGCATTAACCTGAACCTGATTTACTCCTTTAATTTTATACTCAATAGGGTCCTCTAAAGTAACAATATTTACTTTAGAAGTATTTATTCTTGAAATTAAAGAGTATAGGGTAGTAGTCTTACCAGATCCAGTTGGTCCACAAATAATAACAATTCCATGAGGTCTTAAAATTGCTTCTTCTAAAGTTTTAAGACCTTGTCCCCTTAAGCCAAGCTCTTGTAAATCAGGAACTCCTCCAGTTTTTTTCAAAAGTCTCATGACAATTTTCTCTCCCCAAGTTGTGGGAAGGGAAGAAACACGAAGATCGACCTCTTCATCAGCAGCTTTAAAGTTAAACCTTCCATCTTGAGGTATCCTTTTTTCATCAATCTTCATTCCAGCTAAGATTTTTATTCTTGAAATTAAAGATTCATGAAGTTCTCTGGGAATGGTAAGCTTTTCTTGCAATATTCCATCAATTCTGTATCTTACCCTGGTGGATCTTTCTTCAGATTCTATATGAATATCACTAGCTCTTGCCCTAATTGCAAACTCTAGTATATGACTTACGATTTCAGCAATCTTTTCTTCCCTAATAAATCCAGTTTTTGAACTATCTAAGGTATTAACACTATCCTTATCTTCTGCAACATCTTCCATTGCTTTAGTAACTTCCTTAGATAAAGAAGATGAATATTTAATTGAAATAAATTCATCAATCTTGCTCGGAGGAGCAGCTTGTACTTTTACTCGAAGGTTGGTTTTTTGTTCAATAAATTCAATGGCAGTTAAATCTATTGGATTAGCCATGGCAACAACAATTTGTCCATTCTTTTTATCAATTGAAACCGGAAAAACTTTAAATCTTTCTGCAACTTCCTGGGAAAGAAAAGCCAAAGCTTCCGGAGATGTGGGGATTTTTGATAAATCTACATATTCAATATTATAAAGAGTGGATTTTGCTTTAGTTAAATCTTCCTCAGAAACAAGATTTAGTTTTTTTATAATATCTTCCTGTAAAGTACCTTGCTGAATTTCAGTTAATTTTATCTCTTCTGCTTTCTTTGAATCTAATACTCCAGATGAAACTAAAATATCTGCAAGTGAACTTGCATTATTTGTACCAATACTTACATTCCCAGCAGGCTGAGCAGGCATATAGTTCATTATGAACTAATTAGGTTTTGCTATCAAGTATCCTTTGAACAAAATTAATCTAATTTAGTCTGAAGATTCCAAAACTTTTTATAAAGACTACTTTCATTATCAAGTAGGGAAGAGTGGCATCCTTCTTCAACAATTCTACCGTTATCTAATACTAATATTCTATCTGCTCTCATAGCTGTTGAGAGTCTATGAGCAATTATAATTGTTGTCTTTCCTTCTGATACTTTCCAAAATGCATCTTGAATATATTTTTCACTCTCTGAATCCAGCTGACTTGTCGCTTCATCAAAAATAATGATATCTGGATTTGAAACTATCATTCTTGCAATTGCTAAGCGTTGTTTTTGACCACCGGAAAGCTTAACCCCTCTTTCACCAACTATTGTTTTATATCCTTTAGGAAGATTTTTGATAAACGAATCTATATGGGCAAGTTTTGATGCAGATTCAATTTCTTTTGTAGAAACATTAATTTTTGGATAACCAATATTATAAGAAACCGTATTGTTAAAAAGAATAGGCTCTTGAGGAACCACACCCATAAAACTCCTAAGTTGAGATTTTGTGAACTTTTTAATGTTAATACCATCAATTAAAATACTTCCTTTTTCAGGATCGTAAAATCTCATTAATAGTTTAATTAAAGTAGTTTTTCCGGCCCCTGATCTTCCCACCAATGCGACAGATTCTCCTTTTTGAATTTTAAGGTTAATTTCTTTTACAGCATTTTTTTGTCCTTCTTTATAGGAATAACTTACATTTTTAAAATGAATTTCTCCCTCAACTTTTCTTTTATTAATTGGATTTATTGGATCCTTAATTTCAATAGAGTAATCAAGTATTGCAAAATATTTTTCAATATCAGTAAACTCTTTTGCGATATCCCTAATACTCCAAACAAGATCGTCCAGTTGTGGATAAAAAGAACTTACAAATCCTGCAATCAGTGCAAAATCTCCAGCAGTTATTCGGTAGTTTGAAGCCATTTTTAGAGCTATATATAAAACTAAAAAGATACTTATGTTAAATATAGTATCAATTGTTATGTTCATAATTCTAAAAGAATTTGCATATCTCCAAAGTGATTTCTTCCAATTTTTAAAATCTGCAATTAATCTATCTGTTTCCCACTTTTCTTTTGAAAAAAGTTTTACTGTATCGTAATTTATGATGCTATCTACAATTAATCCAGATATATGATCTTCATCATCGTTAAATTGTTTTCTTACCTTCATGTTGTATTTAACTAAGAATGTTGAGACTACCAATGTGAGAATAAAAGAAAGAATAATTAATAAAACTATCCTTATATCCAAAGATAAAAAGAAAAAAATCATTGTAGCAAACCCAACGATAACTGGAATAATGTGGAAATAGATTTCATGCTGTAAAGAAAAAAATGAGCCATCGCCACGTTTTATAATGCTTATTAAAGAACCTGTACTTTTTGAAGTATGAAATGAAAAATCCAAATCCTGTAAATAAGAAAAAACTTTAGTTCTAGCTTCAGCAGCTGAATCTAAAAGAAGTAGATCACCAACATAGTTATAAATAACAGAAAAAATTTGCACGGATACCTTTAAAATCATATATCCAGCTAAAATCTTTAAAAGCATTGGTGCATCAAGTTTGGAAATGTTATCTATAAAAAGCTTAAAGAAATAAGGTGATAAATTTCGTAAAACAGCAACCAAAACCAAAAGAACCAAAAAGATAATAAATACCTTTTTCTTTTTGGTATAAAACCTATGATAAGTTGATAGTGTTTTAAACATAACAATAAATATTGCCCAAACTTAGGGCAATATAATTATAGTACATTTAAAATCCTCTTGACACCTTAAGGATACTTAAAGATACTTATCTCGCGATGCATTCCTTTTTAATAGTCGGTAATAATAAAAAACTTGTAGAGGAAAAAATTAACGAAATTATTAAAAAATATTCTTTAAAAAGAATTGATTTTTTGGGTCAAAAAATTGAAGATATTAGAAAACTTAACAGTTTTACTTCACTTTCCCTTAAAGAAAAAACCGCAATTGTAATTGAAAATATTGATAAATCTACAAACGAAGCAATGAACGCGTTTTTAAAAAGTCTTGAAGAACCTCAAGAAAAACTATTTTTTTTGTTAACTGCAACAGGCATTCATAAAGTTCTACCTACAATTACTTCAAGGTGCCAAGTAATTAGTACCTCTCAAAAAAGAGAGTTAGAAGATACCGAAAGCCTGGAAAACTTTTTAAAAATAAAATCTTCCGAAAGATTAATTTTTCTTGACAAGATTAAAAAAAGAGAAGAAGCAATAATTTTTTTTGAAAATTTAATATTTTTTGTACATCAAAAACTATCTGAAGACGACCAAAATCTAAACTTATTATCCAATATTTTAAAGGTTGCACAAGAGACTTTATTTAGGCTTGAAAAGAACGGAAATGTAAATCTTCAACTTACATATTTTGTCGTAAATACGGACAATTTTGATACTTTTATCCATACTGGGCATGAAGTATAATCTATTTATAATCCCTAATCGGGTTTTTTTACTTTTTAAATAATTATGAAAAAAATGACTGACTACACAGCAGAACAAATACAAGTTTTGGAAGGATTAGAGCCAGTAAGAAAAAGACCTGGAATGTATATCGGTTCAACAGATTCAAGGGGACTTCACGAATGTGTTAGAGAAATTGTTGACAATTCAGTTGATGAAAGTTTTGCAGGAGTTGCTGATAAAGTTTGGGTTTATATCGATAAAGACGGAAATGCAACTATAAAAGATAACGGACGTGGAATTCCTGTTGATAAACATAAATCAGGTATATCTGCTCTAGAGCTGACCATGACCAAGCTTCACGCAGGAGGCAAGTTTGGAGGAGGAGCATATAAAATATCAGGAGGTCTTCATGGAGTTGGAGCATCTGTAGTTAACGCATTATCTAGTTATTTTAGAGTTGTTGTTTTAAGAGACGGAAAAGCTTACTTTCAAGAATATAAAGAGGGGAAACCTTCTAAGGATGTAAAAACGACAACCCAAGAGCAATTAGATAAATGGTTTCCAAAAAAATGGAATATCAAAATTGAAAAAGGAATTACCGGAACAATTACAACTTTTACTCCAGACAAAAAAGTATTCGGTGATATAAAATTTGAGGATTCAAAAATTAAACAATTACTCAAAGATCGAGCTTATCTAGTTGCAGGACTTTCTTTTCATTACGAAGATGAAAGAACTGAAGAGGTCGCAAACTATTATTTTGAAGGGGGAATTAAGTCTTTAGTCAAACATTCCAATAGGGGTAAAAGTATAATTTCGGATGTTATTTATTTCAAAAAAGAAGATGAAATTATTTCCTGTGAATTTGCAATTCAATACACTAATTCATTTTCAGAAAATGTAAAAGGGTATGTTAACGGAATAAATACAGTTGATGGAGGAACACATGTAACAGGTTTTAGAATGGCCCTAACAAGATCAATTACTGATTACGTTAAAAAGGCTACTGATAATGGTAACGGAAAAGGACCTGAATTAGTTCTTAGTGGAGAAGATATGAAAGAAGGCTTAACTGCCGTAATTTATATCAAAATGCCTTCAGAATCACTTCAATTCGAATCTCAAACTAAAGCTAAATTAAATAATCCTGAAGTACAAGGAATGACTATGACTACTGTTAAGCAGGGGATTGATACATATTTTGAAGAACATCCTGCTGATGCTAGGAAAATTATGGAAAAGGTGGCTCTTGCCGCAAGAGCAAGAATGGCAGCAAGGGCAGCTAAAGATGCAGTATTAAGAAAAGGTGCTTTGGATGGTGCTTCCTTACCTGGAAAATTAGCAGATTGTCAAAGCTCTGATCCCTCAATATCTGAATTATATATAGTAGAAGGAGATTCTGCCGGAGGGTCAGCGAAGCAGGGTAGAGATAGACATTTCCAAGCCATTCTTCCACTTGGAGGAAAAATTTTAAATACTGAAAGAGCACAACTAGATAAAATTGTTAAATTTGATGAATTAAAAGATCTAATTATTGCACTAGGTGGTGGAATTGGAGAAACCTTAAATTACGAAAAAATGAGATATCACAGAATTATTATTATGACTGACGCTGATGTTGATGGCGAACATATTGCAACTCTTCTTTTAACCTTTTTCTTTAGACAAATGCCTGAAATTATTAATAAAGGATATCTTTATATTGCCCTTCCTCCTCTTTATAAAATTGCTTCAGGAAAACAGGTTTTTTATGCATATTCAGATGATGAAAGGGATAAAATTTTCAAAGATAATAAACTAACAGGAAAAGTTAATGTTCAACGTTACAAGGGTCTTGGAGAAATGAATCCGGAACAACTTTGGGAAACAACAATGGATCCTAAAACCAGAACTTTAAAACAGGTAACTGTTGAAAGTGTAGAAGATACAGATAGAATGTTTACCATGCTTATGGGTGCAGAAGTTCCTCCAAGAAAAAGATTTATCCAAACTCACGCAAAAATGGCTACTTTGGATATATAAGAATTATCTCCTTATAAATAACTATTGAAGGTTTTTAGAATATTTTCTGTTACCTCTTTTAATTTTCCTTCAAAATTAATTGCTATAAAATGAGCATGTTTAGATAACTCTAAATCTTTTAAAACCGTTCCTTCAAATCTGTTAATTGCTTTCTCTTCAGCTTCTTTTCTTTTTTTTAGATCTAAAACATTTTCGACATCTCTCTTAAATATTCTTTGTTTTAGTATCTCTTCAGATGGAGGAGTAATATAAAAATATAAAATTGCTAGACCATTTAACACATTAGGTGTTTGCTTTGTAATAGTCACTGCGTTTTTAGCTCCAGTTGGATCAATTCTTAATATTGGAATTTTCCCTAGTGAAATCACTTTATTAATTTCACTTATTTTACTTCCATAATAATTTCCATCATACAAATTTGTTTCCAAAAATTCCTGGTTTGTAATTCCTTCTTCAAATTCTTTTAGAGTAAGTCTTAAGTAAGGATCTTTTCCAATTTCTTCTGGCCTAATTTGTCTTGTTGTACATGTTCTAATTCTTAGAAAAGAACTGGGAAGTAAATCGACAATGCTATCTTTTCCACTACCTGATGGGCCACTTATTAATATTACCAATTTACTTTTATCAAATTTTTGAGGTAAATTTTTTGTATTTTCAGAAATCCCATAAATATAATCATTAATTTTTTGTATTTGATTACCATTAAATCTTTCCTTTAAGATTGCAGGTAGATTATTTAATCTTTTCATCAACAAAATTTTAACATTTTTATAAAATATAATATAATAATATTAATGCAAGAATTTATTACAAATAACGCCCAGTATATTTTCCCAGTTCTTTATATTTGGAGTGCTATCTGGAAAGGATTTGCTCTTTGGAAAGCTGCTAAAAAAGATGCAAAGGTTTGGTTTGTCCTTATTTTTGTCCTTAATACAATGGGCTTATTAGAAATTTTATATATTTTCCTACTTCATAAAATTGATTTCCAAAAACTATTCTCCAATATTAAATCAAAATTAAAAATTAGTAGTAAAAAATGATTGAAAAGTTAGTCGGTTATATTCTTCTCTTTTTGGGAGTAGTAATAATAATTTTTTCAGGATTTAATGCTTTTAATATTCTTACAAAAAGATCTGATCCAATTAAATTTATTAATAAAGAAATAGTTACATCAATAACTCCAAGCGTAACTTCAAACAACCAAGTTTCTTTAAATCAAATGTTTAATATTGATGGAGAAACCATAACATTAATTACAAATATTGGCATCCACTTATTACTTTTAAGTTTCGTTATGAAAGCTGCATTTCATCTAGCATCTTTAGGAACAATGCTTGTTCGTCCGATTATTGTTGATGTAAATGCAAAAGCCTCTACCAAAAAGGAATAAATGACAAAAGACAAATATAGCGCACTTTGGTTATCCCACTCTTCAATTTCAGACTTCTTGAAATGCCCAAGACTCTACTTTCTTAAAAATGTTTACAAAGATCCAAAAACTGGTCATAAAATTGCTGTTGTCAAACCAGCGCTATCCCTGGGTCAGGTAGTTCATGAGGTAATTGATACTATTTCAAAGCAACCAAAAGATAAAAGATTAGATATATCTTTAAAAAAATACTTCGATCAATCATGGCTTAAAGTTACTGGTAGAAAAGGTGGATTTACAAACCACAAACAAGAAATGGAATACAAAGAAAGGGGAATTAAAATGATTAAAAATATTCAAGAGAACCCGGGCCCAATTACTAGAGATGCGATTAAAATAAAAAGTGAAGATGGACTTCCTTGGTATTGGTTTAATGAAAAAGAAAATATTATCCTTTGTGGAAAAATTGATTGGTTAGAATACTTAGAAAAAACAAATGGTGTTCATATTATTGACTTTAAAACAGGAAAAAACGAAGAGTCAGAAGATTCCCTCCAATTGCCAATTTATTTACTGTTGGCAACTAATTTACAAAAAAGAAAAGTTGAGAAAGCAAGTTATTGGTACTTAAATTCTTCTAAAAAACCTATTGAGGTAAAACTTCCTAACATAGAAAAAGCATATGATCAGATTTACACTGTGGGGAAAAGAATAAAATTAGGTCGACAAATCAATCATTTCAAGTGCCCTAAGGGAGGTTGTTATGCATGTAGAGACTTAGAAAGAATTATTAAAGGAGAAGGAGAAAAAGTTGGAATTTCGGAATATAATCAAGACATATATTTATTAAATGAAAAATAAAATAATTTTTGTTATTCTTCTAGCTTTTGCTCTTGTAGGATTTGTTATCTTAAAAAACAAAAATAATCTTAATCAAAAACCCTTAACGAATGAATCCCTCTCTGCTGACGCATTAATAGAAGAATATCTTAATACCCATATCCTTGAACCAGGATATGGTGGAAAAGTGTTTTGTGTTTTTCATAAATACGGATCTGAAGAGAAAGATAACCAAATATCATATTATCTTTGGACATATTGTGAAGAATATTACAAAAAGGGACAAGAAATTCTAATGGGAGCAGGAGTAAGTATGCCAGTAAGGCTAAATGCCATAAAAAATGGTAATCAAATCCAAATAACAGATTTTAAACAACCGATTGATGGTGAAGATTACCCAAAATCCATTAGAGAAATGTTTCCAGAAAAATATTCAACGGATGCTATTAATGGATTTAATGTAACAAATTTTTCCGAAACTCCTAAGGAAAAAGCAAATTTATTCTATAAGTCTTAAATAATTATTCTTGACAAATACTTTCACGCTTTTATACTTATTACATAACGTGAGTTATCACGAGTGTGGGGGAGAGAACTAGCTTATAGATCCCACCGGCAACCTTGGAAAAATACCATCCTAAAGGTGCTAAATCTAGCCCGAGAGGGAAAGATAAAGGTATTTTTTTATTTAATAAGAAAATAATTAAACTCTTTCCTTTCAAAGGAAGGAGTTTTTTAATTTAGAAGCAAAAATAAAAATTAAATAAATATGGATTTAAACTTTAAAACATATACAGTTGAATCAGTAACTTCTGGGCATCCTGATAAAATATGTGATCAGGTATCAGATGCAATCTTAGATGAATGTTTAAGGCAAGACCCCAAAAGCAGAGTTGCAATGGAATCATTTGGAAGCCATGGTTTATTTGTTATTGGGGGAGAGCTTACTACAACTGCAAATATAGATGCAGCAAAAATTGCAAAGAAAGTCTATAAAGAAATTGGCTATACAGATAAACTAAAAATTATTACCAATATTGTTAAACAATCTCCTGATATCGCAATGGGTGTAGATACCGGAGGAGCCGGGGATCAGGGAATAATGTATGGATTTGCAACCAATGAAACTAAAGAATATTTGCCTCTAGGAGTAGTTTTAGTTCATAAACTAACTAAAGGTTTGGAAACATTAAGGAAGTCAAGAAAAATTATCTGGCTTATGCCAGACGGAAAAGCACAAGTAACCATTAAAAATGGAAAAGTAGATACAGTTCTTGTTTCAACTCAACATAAAGAAAATGTATCTCATGAGGAAATGAAAAAAACATTAATTAAAAAACTCATAAAACCAATTATTGGGAATATTAATAATGTAAAAATATTAATTAATCCAACAGGAAAATTTGTAACAGGTGGATTTTTTGGAGATACAGGACTTACTGGAAGAAAAATAATGGTTGATACTTACGGAGGAATTTTCCCACATGGAGGTGGATGTTTTTCCGGAAAAGATCCGACAAAAGTTGATAGAAGTGGGGCCTATATGTGCAGATTCGTAGCCAAAAATTTAGTTGCTAGAAAACTTGCCAAAAGATGTTTAGTTTCCGTTTCATATGCCATAGGAAAAGCAGAACCTTTGATGGTTGAAGCCATAAATGAAAAAGGAGAATCCTTAGCTAGTTATGTAAAGAAAAATTTTGACTTTAAACCACTTTCGATAATTGAAAATCTAGATTTAAGAAAACCAATATACTATAAAACTGCTTCGTACGGACATTTTGGAAGAAAAAATTTTCCCTGGGAAAAAATTATTTAAACTTTATTTCCTATCTGAGAGATCCATCACAAAAAGAGTGAGACCCGCCTTGTGTGATTCTTTTAATAAATAGATGTCAAGATTTATAGGAAGTTCTTCTATCTTTCCTAAAATAGGATAATAAGTTAATTTATATGGTCCCGTATCATTTGAGTTTTCTCCTTTTACAAAAGTTTTGTTTTCAATCAAGTAATTAATAACTTCCGTATTACTGTAAAAAGTAATTCTTTTTACTCCTTCTTTTGGTGAATATTCAGAGTAATCATCAGTACTCGGTTTATTATCTTTAATTCCATCTTTAACTGCTTGTGCTTCTTTTTCATCCCATATTCCTTGAGCTACTAGTATATCTTTTCCATTTATTAGTAAAGAAACACCCATAAAACGATACTTACCAATTTTGCCATCTGCCTTTTTTAAAGCATCATTTATTACCGTGCTCCACATTGATCTATTAATCTCTGAAACTACTAACATATCAGTTGCTCCTTTTGGTTCAGGAACCACTCCAGTTTGCAAAGCTTGTCCGTTTTCTATTTTTGCCATACTTTGCGAATTTATCAGATAAATTAATATCTGTCAATCTAATTATTTTAAACAGAAGAAACTTCCAACTATTGTTGCCTCAGGAAGATTAATTTTATTATCATTAAAAACTGTTGGCGTTCCACCATCTAAATTCATTGCATCTGCAAATACTATTCCTGTTTCACTTTCAAACAAATTTAAGATCTGGGGTAAGTCCTTCAGAAATGGGCCTGCATATGCAGAACCGGAATTATAGACTATTAGAAATATTGCTTTATTATCTCCTGTTACTCCTAGTACGACTCTCCTCGCTTCTTCGTCATTTCTTAAAGATAAATTAATAAAATTACCATTTTCTTTTAATAAAGGACCTGCCTGTAGTGCCATTCGGAGTCTATCTCTTGGAACTTGGGAGGTAATTCTTGGAGTTGCAAAATCATTTACAGAAAATATTCCATCTGCTAAGGAAGATATTACAAACGGACTAACTTCCTCATATTCACTTATGAAATAGCCTGTTGGCGAATAATTACTTTTATAGTATCCGCCACTGGATAAAAAAAGACATTTTTCTTGATCTAAAAATTCTTTGGAAGTTAATTTATTTAAATTAACTGATAAAGATAGATTGTCGATATTACCAATCTCATACCAATTAACTCTATATATATTTTCCTTAAAGGAAATATCAACTTCGGAGCTGTTTATGCTGTCAGGCAAACCTAAAACATCTGGATTTAATACTGTTTCTTCCTTTTTTAAATTGCCTTTAAGAAAAAGACTAACTGAAAAAACTAAAACTATTGTTAGAGCGATAAAGGAAATCTTTTTAACTAACTTTTTCATCACCCCAATTATACACATTGATTAATATTTAAAATATAAATAGAATATTCATAGTTTTGATGACTGAAAAGAAAACAAAATATAGTTTCCTCTAAACCTTAAACTATGAACACTAAAAAATTTACAATTCTTCACAACAACGATATTCATGGAGATTTTTTATCTGAAGTAAAAAGTGGAAAAGGGGGAAAACTAATAGGAGGCCTTGCTCTTCTTTCAGGATATATAAATAAAGTAAGAAAAGAGGAAGAAAATGTTTTGTACACAATATCAGGAGACATGGTTCAGGGATCTTTAATTGATGCTGAATGGAAAGGAATTTCTACAATGGAAATTATGAATTATTTAGCTCCAGATGTAGTCGCTCTTGGAAATCATGAATTTGATTATGGACTTCCACACCTTTTATTTTTGGAAAAAATGGCTAACTTTCCAATAGTTAATGCCAACCTTTACATTAAAAAATATAATAAACGCTTAATGAAGCCATTCCACATAATAAATAAGGCTGGCTTTGATATTCTATTTACCGGAATTATTACAGAAAAGATAATGGATTCTTTAAAAATGGATAAACTAATCGGAAGTTTTGTTACTTTGGAAGAAGCAAGTAATGAAGTAGGTAAAATTTGTAATGCCTATAAAAATGATGACATTGATTTAACAATTATTCTTTCTCATATTGGATACGATTCAGATGTAGAACTTGCAAAAATGTTAAATCCTGAATGGGGAGTAGATATGATTATTGGGGGACACTCACATACTGTAATGGACAAACCAACAAAAATAAACAATATTTTAATTTCTCAAGTTGGGGTTGGATCTGATCAAATAGGCCGCTACGACATAGTTGTAGACGATGATACTAATTCAATTGTTGATTACAAATGGCAATTAATTCCCATAAATGAAAAAATTGCAAAACCTGATAAAAAGCTGGAAGAATTTATTAATTCGTTTAAAAAAGATGTTGATAGAAAATATTCAACGATAATTTGTAAACTTTCAGAAACATTAACTCATCCAAAAAGAGAGGAAGAAACAACCTTAGGTAATTTAGTCGCTGATGCGTTCGCAGAAAACGCAGAATGTGATGTAATGCTTGTAGGAAGCGGATCAATAAGAGTCAAAGAATTAGGACCAATCGTTACCTTGAAAGATTTTCTTGCATGTTTTCCATACGATGATTCTCTAACCAGATTTGAAGTACCTGGATCTTCCTTACTAACAATCTTTAATCACATATTAAGACAAGAAAATAGATCGGGAGAAGGGGAGTGCTACCAAGTAAACGGAAAGGTAAAAGCAATATACTCAGATATTGAAAAAAAACTCATATCTTTAAAAATAAATGGAGTTGAAGTAGAAAATACTAAATTTTATAAAATCTGTATGCAGAATTTTCATTTCAATAATTCTTTAAGTTACTTAAATGTTTCAAATGAGGAATTACTGGAATCCGGAAAACAAAAAGTGGTAACTACATCAGCCCAACAAGTTTTAGAAGAATGGTTCAGAAATCACCAAAACGAAGCAAGAAAAATAGAAGGAAGGATTACTTATACAAAATGAATTTTGATGAATACCAGAAAAAAGCTGCAGAAACTGCAATTTTTCCCAAAGTAAGAGAAAGATTTGTTTATCCGACTCTTGGACTTGTTGGAGAAACTGGAGAATTTGTTGAAAAAATTAAAAAAATATTTAGAGATAAAAACGGAAAAATCTCCAAAATAGACAAGGAAGAAATAGTTAAAGAACTTGGAGATGTTCTTTGGTATTTATCCCAAGTAGCTAAAGAGCTGAATATTTCTTTTGAAGAAATTGCTCAAAAAAATATTCAAAAACTTTCATCAAGAAAAATTAGAGGGAAACTTCATGGAAGTGGGGATAACAGATAAAAATGGCCTCAAAAAATGTCATTTTCCCCTTGAGCCGGAAGCTTAGAAAGAATACAATGTATTAAGGCTAGATAGCCTTGTTTTATTTTATGGAAATAGGTAACGTACAGATTACAAACATTACTGATGAACTTCAAAAAAGTTACTTGGATTATGCAATGAGTGTAATTGTAGCTAGGGCTCTTCCTGATGTAAGAGATGGTCTTAAACCGGTTCATAGAAGAATACTTTATGCAATGCATCAGATGGGTTTAACCCATACTTCGGCAAATACAAAATCCGCTAAAGTAGTCGGAGAAGTTTTAGGGAAATACCATCCACATGGAGATATGGCAGTTTACGATTCCATGGTTAGAATGGCCCAAACTTTTTCTATGCGATATCCGCTTATTAAAGGACAGGGAAATTTTGGTTCGGTAGATGGAGATTCGGCTGCTGCCATGCGTTACACAGAAGTAAAATTAGCTGCAATTTCTCAAACAATCCTTCAGGATATGGAAAAAGATACTGTTGATTATATTGATAATTTTGATTCCACTTTAAAAGAGCCAATTTATCTTCCATCACTTTTGCCAAACCTTTTATTAATGGGAGCTGAGGGAATAGCAGTCGGAATGGCAACAAAAATTCCACCTCATAATTTAACTGAAGTCGTTGATGCAATTATCGCAACTATCAAAAAAGGAGTGGTAATTACTGATGAAAAAAAGCAGCAAGAGAATACAGACTTTGTTATTAAAAAGATAAATCTTGTTGCCTCAGGAGAAAAAGAAAAATTAACTGAAAAAGAAATAACACCAGACAATATTTCTTTTGAAAGTGAAATTACCATTGATGAGCTAACTGATATTATCCCAGGCCCTGATTTTCCTACTGGAGCAACTATCTACGATGCAGAAAGTCTAAAAGAAATGTATTCAACCGGTAAAGGAAGAGTACTTATAAGGGGTGTTGCAGAAATAAAAGAGGGAGTAAAAGGTAGACAACAAATAGTAATTACCGAAATTCCATATCAGGTAAATAAAGCTGAAATGGTTGCAAAAATTGCCGAACTTGTAAAAGATAAAAAAATTGTCGGGATTTCGGACTTGAGAGATGAATCAGATAAAGCTGGACTTACAGTTGTAGTTGAATTAAAACGTGATGCTAAACCAAAAGCTGTTTTAAATAATATTTATAAACACACAAAACTTCAAACTACTTTTTCTGCTAACTTTGTAGCACTTGTTGACGGGACTCCACATACCTTGAATTTAAAACAAATCCTAACTGAATATATTAAACACAGACAAAAAGTAGTTGTTAGAAGAACTATTTTTGAACTTACACAAGCAAAAAAGAGAGCGCATATTTTGGAAGGCTTAAAAATTGCACTAGATAACTTAGATGCAGTTATTGAAACAATCAAAAAATCCAAAACCCAAGAAGATGCGAAAGTTAACTTAATGAAGAAATTTAAGTTAACTGAAGTTCAAACTATTGCAATCTTGGATATGCAGTTGAGAAGATTAGCAGCTCTTGAAAGAGAAAAAATTGAAAAAGAATATCAAGAAATCAAAAAACTTATTGATCAGTTAACTGCGATTTTAAAAGATCCTAAAAAGGTTTTAGAAATAATTTCAAAAGAGTTAACCGAATTAAGAGAAAAATATGGTGATGCAAGACTAACAAAAATATATAAACAAAAAGTTGGAGTATTTTCTGATGAAGATTTGGTTCCTAAAGAAGAAACATTAATTATGATTACTAAAACTGGTTATATTAAGAGACTTCCTTTAGGAACTTACCGAAGTCAAAGAAGAGGAGGAAAAGGGGTACTTGGAATGACAACCAAAGATGAAGATGAACTTCAAAGTTTAATTTCAGCAACAACTCACGACACAATGTTATTCTTTACCAATAAAGGAAGAGTATTTAGCACTAAAGCTTGGGAAATACCTGAAACATCAAGACAAGCAAAAGGGCAGGCAATTATTAATTTAGTTAATCTTGAACAAGGAGAAGATGTTCTGTCAGTTCTTCCAATCTCAGAAAAGGACGATATAAAACACTTAATAATCTCGACTAAAAATGGAGTTGTTAAAAAAACCAGAATAAAAGAATTTCAAAATTTAAGATCATCGGGATTAATTGCAATAAGGTTAAGAAAAGATGACAGTTTAGTTTCAGTGCTTCCAACAACTGGAGAAGACCATATTTTATTAGTAACTAAAAAAGGTAAATCAATACGTTTTCCTGAAAGCAATGTTAGGCCTATGGGAAGGGCTACTTCAGGTGTTTCGGGTATAAAAATTGATCAAGGAGATGCTGTAATTTCAATGGAAGTTTTTCCTGCAAAACTGGATATTCCAAAGGATAAAAGAAAGAAATTCTTTAGGGATATTTTAACAATATCTCAACATGGTCTTGGAAAAAGAACACCTATACATCTTTTCCCTGTACAAAAAAGAACTGGTAAAGGAGTAAAAGCTGCAGTTATTAACGCTAAAACTGGTGACTTGGCAGCAGCTTCAATGGTTACACAAGCAGTCGATCAGGTAATCATGACTTCAAAAGATGGACAAGTAATAAAGCTTCCATTAAAAAATATTCCTCAGTTGGGGAGAGCCACCCAAGGAGTAATTCTAATGAGATTCTCAGTTAAATCTGATTTAGTAGCAGCCTGTGCTTGTATAGCAAAAGATGGAGACGATGAGGAAGAATAGTCTATACTATATAGTATATATACGACTAAGATTTACCAATTAAAATAATGAAAGAATTAATTAAAACACCTTTCGCAATTATATTAAGTTTTTTTATTCTTCTATTTATTTATTCTACTTTTGGTCCGAGATTACCAATCTCAATTATTACACAGCAAAAAGGGGAGCCTTTAATTGTTTCAGAAGAAGGTAAAGTAGCTGCAATTCCCGATATTGCAAAAGTATCTTTAGGAATCGAAGAAAATGGTGAAAGTCTTAAATTAGTACAAGATAATGTTAATAAAAAATCAAAAAACCTAGTTTCAGAATTAAAGAAACTTGGGATAGAAGAAAAAAACATTAAAACAACTTCATATAATGTTTATCCTGAATATAATTATGAAGCTCAACCTCCGAAAATTTCCGGCTACAGAGTATCAACAAATTATGAAGTTACAATCGATAATTTTGATAAAGTAAATGAAGTTGTAGTAAAAGCAACTGAAGTTGGAGTAAATGTTGTTGGAAATATTTCCTTTGATCTAAAGGATGAAACGAAACAAAAAGCTTTAAATGATGCAAGAGAAATTGCAGTTGATAAAGCTAAAGAAAAAGCAAAATCTTTAGCTAATGCTGCAGGAATTTCTTTAGGAAAAATTTTAAATATTTCTGAATCTGAAACTGGTTTAACTCCAAGACCTTTATATACCAAATCTTCAGCAAGTTTAGATCAGGCGATATCACAACCAGAAATTACACCTGGAGAAACTGAAATAATTGTTAATATCTCAATCTCCTGGGAAATTAAATAATAATATTAAGTATTTTTTGAACTACGTTTTGTCATGCTTTGAATTTCATCAAGATCATCTACTGATTCGGGCATTACATTTAACTTGTTTATCTCAGGCTGTTTGCGAACAAAAAATAATATATTAGAGTTTTCAAGTTTTGCTTGAATTATTTGTACCTCATCGAAATTCTTAAATTGATTTTTAGAATCAATAAACACACCACGATATTCATTCAAATCACCATCAAAATCCATATAATATTTTATATTTTTGGTAATTATAAATTTACTCAAACCAGGATTATCACTATCTTCTACGCTTAAAATGGCTGATCTTGCAAAATGTGTAAGTTCATCAACTCTCATCTCATGGCAATAACCAAAAGATTCCTTTTTAGTAAAATAATTTATGATTTCCTTAAACATTTAAAACGTATTATACGTTAACAACAAAAATATTAATAATTCTGAATAGAAAAATGGTAAAATTCTAAAATGAAAGAAACAAATCCCTGTATAGCATCAGGTTGTTTAGGAAACTGTTGTAAAAATATTTTTCTTGAATTAACAATATTTGAAAAAAATAAGCTTTTTCCAAGGGCAATAAGAGTAAATTCTTTAAAGGAATTAAATCAAGTTCCAAGAGATATCCATGCTGTTTATTACACTTCTGTTAGAAGAAAAAAGTTTAGTTGTAATGGTATGGTCGAAACATTCATTGTTGGAGAATGCCCACATTTAAAACAAGATGGAAACTGTAATGTTCATAAAGAAAGGTCTCATGCAGCAAGAAATTTTCAAATTGGGTCTGATCTTTGTAACGAAATAAGAAAAAGCTATGGGCTTTCGACGATAATTCAAAAAGAACGAATTAAATAATAATTAATTTCCTTTTCCATGAAATGTCTGATGAATATCCCTTAATTGTCTATTTGTAACGTGAGTATAAATTTGAGTAGTTGAAATATTCTTGTGTCCCAACATCTCTTGTACGCTTCTGATGTCAGCTCCTGCTATTAGTAAATCTGTTGCAAAAGAATGTCTCAAAACGTGCGGAGTCGCATCAACAGGGAGTTTTATTTTTCTTACATATTTTTTAATCATTCGCTGGACCGATCTTATGGAAAGACGGGTTTTTTCATCAGGCGTTGAAGGATCTATTTTCCCTTTATGTCTAATAAAAAGAGGTCTGTATTTATCATCTCTTCCGTCAATATATTTTTTAACCCATTCAGCTGCACGAGTGGATAAAAAGACAACTCTAGCTTTTCCACCTTTTCCAATAATTCCAAACTCTCTTCTTTCCAAATCAACTTTATCCCTGTCTAATTTTGCAAGTTCCGATACACGAAGACCAGTTGAAAATAATACTTCCAAAATTGCTTTATCTCTTTTCCCTTGGATTGTTGAAAGGCTGGGAGCATTTAGAAGTCTATCCACTTGTTCACCGTTCATAAATTTGACTTGTCTTTCCTGAACTTTAGGTAAATCAATTTTTTCAGGAGACATCACATCTAAATCATTTTTAATGCACCACTTTAAAAAAGATCTTAAAGCAATAACATGATATCCTTGAGTTCGTCTACCCATTAATTCATCTTTTTCTCCTTTAAGACCTGACAAAAAGACTCTATATTGCCTTAATATTTCTTGATTTATATCTTTGAGTGTTCCTCTTATTCCTTGAGATTCCATCCAAATACAAAATCTATATAAATAATGTTTGTAGTTTCTAATGGTTAGGGGAGAAGAGCCTTTTTCAACCAACATATATTGAAGAAATTGATCTATTTTTTTAACAATTTCAGAATTACTGTTGGCAGGCAGCGTTGGCATAATTATTTTATATGTTAAAGCTCAAAGAGAATTATATTTTCAGTTTATAAGAAAAAAGGGGAACATGTCAATAAGATTGTGCGACTAAAGAAAGATATTTGATCTTATTAAATTTGACAACCCGATCACTTTTAGGCTTTTTAAGCCTATTATCATTTCCGGAAGGTATCCATATTATTCTGGTTTTGTCTTTTTTATATTTATCGAGATGAATAACGATCTCCTCAAGCTGTATAAAAGAATCTTCAATCATCAAATCAGCATATGTATGAATCACGTGTTTTTTATGATCAATTCCTTCAATTTTTTTATCTAAATTCATAAATACATTTTCTTTGGGAATATATTTTAGAATATTATTCTTATCAAGCCATTTCATAGTAGATTCTATAAAATATGGTTTTCTAGATGTAATGATCAATTGCTTTTTTCCTTTCTCTGACATTTTTTTAATAAATTCAAAAGTAGATGGAACAATTGGAGCTTTAATCAGAATTTCTGGATTTAGCCAATACCTACTAAAAATTTCAGTTATTTTTTCTTCATCATTAATACCAATATCTTTTAACCATTTAACCATTGTATTCCAACCATGTTCTTGCCAACGGTGATTAGTTTTAAACTCTTTATTAAATTCTTTCACTACAGGAATTTCCGAACGAACAATAATTTGGTCTAAATCATATGCGATAACTTTTGAATCGTTTATAAATTTATTTGCTAAAGATATTTGAAGTTTGTCATAAGAACTTATCTTTTCATTTTTGTCTTTTTTATTCATCATGAATGAAATTCTATCAAATATTAGCCATATTTACTACATATTTTAAATTCAAGACTTCACTAAATCGATTTCTAAGGCCTTTAGATTATCCAGATGATTAAGTAGTCATCTAATAAAATTACTTTTTATATTTTTATTAATTATTTAAATAAATTAATATATTTTATAAATTTTGATAAATATCTAAAAAACAGGGGAGGGGCAGTGGAGGAAAAATATATTCGGTTTTTATTCGGTTTGCAATTTTAGACAGATAAACTAAAAACGGAGAATATTAAGATATTTTGACACTTATAGAACATCAACAGTAATAGAAGAAAACGAAGCGTGTGAATAAGGCCTCCCACTCTTGACTAAATATACAACGTCGCAAAAGTATTATTGTGCGACTATATATAGTTTAGCTTCCCTGGTTAGACTGTCTGTGAAAATGATACTTACCTGTCTTGTAGAGAATAATGATTTCCTCTAATTCTCATAAGAGCAACTAACACTGTTCTTTCAATTATTGTTTTGCTTATGTTGATGGTTCTATTTAAACAATAAGTGTCTTCCCCTTAGAAGAGCACTCTTTTACATCGATTGATGATACTTATCCACAAAGAACAGGGTCTCTGAGCCTGACAGTTAAATAATTGTGCCTAGTAACTATATCATTGTGTATCAATTGATCTTCGGGTATTCTTTGGTTAATGCTTTACGTCGCAAATCGTGAAAACTACCTATAATATATGTGAAAACAATGCCTTTAAATTATAGGATGTTATTATATTTGGCGAACACTACCCTCTCTCCCCGCCTATACATGTCTATCATTTTTTTGTTATTGGATGAAGTTAAATATAATAACTATTATCCTGACCAATGAGTTGATAAAAACATTGCAATAAAAACTAAAATTCCCACTAAGAGGTATTCTCTAATTGTTTGAAAAAATAGCCTAGTTTCTATCTTTGCCTGGCCTAAACCTAAAAGCATATAAACGACTACCGTTAAACATAAAGAACCTACAACTACAGTTACTGGCCAAAAATAAAGCATTGCTGCTATCTCGCCAACGATTGATGATGAATAGAATGAAATATCGAAAATACTTTTTTCATAATTACTCTCTAAAGAAGATGTCCAAAAGCCTTGAAAAAATATGGGGAAGGTAAAAATGGAAGTAAGAGATACTAAATAATAAACTGGAATTTTTAATGACATAAATGCATCAAATATAAGGAATGATGTAACTAGACTGAGTACAAAGGATACTCCCCTCGCCGCCCTTAGTAGAGCAATATTTCTAATAGCAGCAACAGTAAAAATGTTCATTGTTAAACAAAGAACATAAATTCCAATTGCATAAAAAACTATGACAGGAAGTCTTGTTAAAAAGTTTGCCGGAAGTAAAAACCAAAAAATTCCAACCCCTACTGTAAAATATGTTGGAAGTATCAAAGTGAGAAGAGTCATATTTTTTCCCAATCCTTCCCTTAATGACCAAGAATAAAGAATAACTGTCATAACTGCCAAAATAGCTATTGAATAGAATCTGTACTGATTTTCCAAAAACTGAAATGATGCAAAACCAGACGAAAGAATTAATGATGTAGTTAAAAACCTTTTTCTTTTATTCATCAGAATTTATTGTTCATTAGGAACATCTAAATTGGAGTAAACAGACTGCACATCTTCGAGTTCATCTAATGTATCCATAAAGTCTAAAGCTTTTTTAACATCATTACCTTCAACTTTTTGGTATGTAATTGGTTTCATAAATAGTTCAGCTTCTTTAACAATAAATCCAATCTCTTCGATTTTTTTTCTAATTTCACCTAGTTTATCTGGAGCAACATAAACTTCAATGCCATCTGAAGTATCCTCAATGTCCTCTATCCCTAAATCAATTAATTTAAGAGTTTGTTCTTCAGAATTAGAAGTTTTTTCAACCAAAATAAAACCTTTATGCTCAAAATTAAAAGACACTGCATTTGGACCAGCAAGAGAACCCCCTGCCCTTTCAAAAGTATTTTTCATTTCCTGAGCAGTTCTATTTTTATTATTAGTTGCAGCTTTTACAATTACTCCGATTCCTCCAGGACCGAAACCTTCATATGTTATCTCTTCTAAAGCTTCTCCCCCAACACCACTTGAAATTGCTCTTTCAATATTTGATTTAGGCATATTATAAGAACGGGCCTTATCAATAACTAATCTTAATTTATAATTTGAGTCCGGATCTGGACCAGCAGCTTTAACTGCTATAGCAATATCCCTTGCCATCTTCGAGAATATTTTCCCTTTTTTAGCATCATTTAGCCCTTTTTGTCTTTTTATTGTTGCGAAGTGAGAATGCCCTGACATATTCTTAAGACGAATTATACTACGAAAAAAAGTGACCTCAAAGAGGGTTAATTATTGACAAGTGCCATTTGGTATTTATACTCAATAACAGAATTATGGATGATGTACTTGCCCAGAAAGCTATTTCGAGCGCTCTTAACGGGAATTGGAAAGAAGCCGTTGATATTAATCTTCAAATATTAAAACGTGCATCAAAAGACATTCCTTCTTTAAATAGACTCGCTAGAGCTTATACAGAATTAGGCGAAATTAAAAAAGCTACTAGTACTGCAGGAAAAGTAATAAGAATTGACCCAACTAACAAAATTGCTCTACGTGCTCTTGAAAAAATAAAAGGTTTGAAAGAAGGAGACACAATTTCTTCTGGTCCATCATCCGCAAAAGTATTTCTTGAAGAACCGGGTAAAACAAAAATTGTTCCTCTTATCCATTTAGGAGATCCAACGATTATCGCGAGATTAGATGCTGGAGATGAAGTTGTACTTGATTGCCATTGTCACAGAGTCCAAGTATCAACAATAAAAAATGATTATATTGGAAAACTTCCAGATGACATTTCTTCAAGAATAAAACAACTTATATGTTTAGGCAATCAGTTTCAGGCAATAATAAAATCAGCAGAACCAAAAGAAGTAAAAGTTATAATAAGAGAAACCTTAAAAGGTAAAAAGGCAAAAAATATTATTTCTTTTTCTTCTGAAAAAATTGACTATGTTTCTTTTGCTTCTCCCACTTTGTTAAAAAACAACGAAATTGATATTTGAAGATAGACAATTAATATCTTTTTGAGAATTTACTTCCAAGTTTTATTACAACATCAAAATCATTATTATTATTTATTTCAGGAGTACAAGAGTAGATAAGAGACATTTTTTTAACAACCTCTTTATCTTTCCCGTAAATAAGGCAGTCAGTATCATTATTAGAAGATTCTTCTTTAATTGATGTAATTTTGAAACCCATCGATTCAATTGTTTTGCCAATATTTTCGGCCACACTTCTGGATCCTGTAGCATTAACAATCTGCACCATATATCCAAAATCTGAACTAATAGATTCGGAGAAAGAAGACATAATATTTATTGGAACATCTTTTGAAAGAATATAACCCTCTTCCCCATCAGTAAGCTTAGTCTTTTTAAGAATACTTAATTCTGAAAGATCATAAGAACTTATTTTTTCATTTTGGATACCGAATGAAATAAAAAATAGACTTAATCTATCCCCGAAAGAAAGGTTAGATTTGTATGGAAATAAAGTCGCTTTAATTAATTTAATAAAATTACCACTAACAAATCCTGAAGCTTTCTCATCAGCCCAAATACTAACAGGAAAATGGAAATTTTTAGTAACAGTTTCCTGTAACAGTAAACCATTATATTTTTCATTTACGCCAAGCTGCCATAAACTTTTTGCTTTCCAGCTACCAAGTTGTCTGGAAGCTTCAAGCTGAGTATTCTGAGGAATCTTAATTAATGTAATTTCTTTTTCTTTTTTATTAAATGTAGAAACTATTATGTTGCCGCTATTATCTGGAGAGACCATGGAAATCTTTAAATTACCAGAACAATGTTTATTATCAAATAAATACAATCCGAAAATAATGATTAAAAAGAAAAGTAAAAATAGTAAAAATATATTTAACTTTTTTGAAGTTTTTTTCTTTTTAAAGTCACGCAAATTTTTACGTCTTTGGGCAGGCGTCATATTTTTAGTGTATTCAAATATTTCACGCGTGTAAAGTATTAACACCTAAACTTATCTAAAAATAAATTTTTTGGAGAATTTATATCTTTTTATACTTCCTTCTCTTTAGTAAGTTCTTTCAAAGCCTTACTTAGATCATCAGGTAAATCTGATTTATATTCAATTTTTTTATTTGATGAAGGATGAGAAAAACTAATCTTTCCAGCATGCAAAAAAAGTCTTGAACACCACACCCTATCGTCCCTCGAAGTTTTTCTCCCTGCATAAAAGTAATCTGCTACAACTGCATGATTAATGTGTTTCATATGAATTCTAATCTGGTGAGTTCTTCCTGTTTTAGGGTGACACTCAAGAAGAGAATAATATTCATCACCCTTTTTATATAAACTAATAAGCTCATAGTCGGTTTTTGAATCTCTACCCCCTGCAACAACTCCAAACCTATCTCTTCTCCATGGTAGCCTACCTACTGGAACCTCCACAGTCCCCTTACTAGGACTTACTCTACCATGAACCAGTGTTATGTATGTTTTACTAACTTCTCTTTCCTTAAATTGCCTTTGTAGCTCAATAAAAGCTTTTTCGGTCTTGGCAACAAGAAGAAGTCCACTTGTCTCTTTATCAAGCCTGTGAACTATTCCACTTCTAAGAAGAATATTCTTGGAAATTTCATAATCAAAATTCTTAAGTAACCAATCTTGGACAACAGGCTGTTCTTTTGTGGTCGTAGCGGAATTGACTATCCAACCGGAAGGCTTATCTAATATAAAAAGATCTTGATCCTCAAAAATAATGTTAGGTTTATCCATAAATCAGATTATACAGTTTTTCTTTTTACCAAATGCGATGAAGTTAAATAAGGCTTACTTCTCTCTTTTTGCCTGACATTTTTTACAATATGTAGCCTCAGGAAATACGGTTAATCTGTCTGTATCAATTAATTGACCACAATCTTCGCAAATGCCGTATTTACCTGTCTTGAGTCTCGCTAAGGCTTTTTTAGTTTCCCCGATCTTTCTTTCTAACTCAAGTTTTATAGCTGCAGTTTTAGCATGTCCAAATTGTTCAGCTGCATCTGTATCTGGGGATGCATTATCCATTACTCTATCTTCATCCTTAAAAGGATCATCTTTTTCAACTTGTTTCTTTCTTTTTTGAAGAATATGCAAACTTGAAGAAAGAAAATCTCCAACTGGTTTTAATAAATCCATTGGAAAGGATATTCCTTTTTTGTCTTTAGAGACTCTATTTTTCTCAATATTTTTTGCTTTTTTATTTTGAATAGTTTTATTCATAGGCTAACTCCTCGATAAATTATACGTTAAAGTAATAAAAATAAAAGAACTAACGGCAGATAAATATATTTCGAAATTATGGACAAAAGATAGTGTATTAGGAAAGTATAGGTAGGCAATTATCCTAGCTAAAAAGAATATTGCAGAAAGAATCAAACCTGTAAAACCGACTTTACCCGATTTGTACCAAGAATAATTCCTATAATGCATATCAACATACTGAAATATTCCAATTAAAATTACAGAAATCACAAAACCGGCAAAAGAAACAATATTTAAATTTCTTACAGAATCAGCCAAAAGATATAGGGAAAAACATATTAAAAATCCTAGAAAAGCTGCTTCAAAAGTTTCATAAAATTTCAATTTAAATCTTAGAAGTCCGATAATTAAACCTAAGAAAAATCCTAAATAAGTACACCAAAACCACCAAGAAGGAAATAAATTAATCGACAAGAAATAAGTTAGCAACATAAAGAACAATATACTGAAAAATGTTGAAAATATTTGATTAGGTAGATAATCCTCTTTTAGTCTCTTCCAAAAAAGAAAAAGAAATATGATTAAACCTATTATGTTAAAGATAATAAACATTATCTAAAATCTACTATATATTTAGTATAATTTCTAGGTTAAAAAATTTGACATATTTTGTTATACTTCCTAAGATTATATCTAATGCTAGAAACACCACATGTATTAGTAGGAGCAGCTATTGCCTCTAAGATAACTAACCCCCTTCTTTCAATCCCCATAAGTTTTATGAGCCATTTCATTTTGGAGAAAGTTCCCCATTGGAATCCCCACCTAAATACTGAAACTGAAAAATATGGGAAACCAACAAAAAAAAGTACGATCATAGCTGGATTAGATATTACTACCTCGTTAGTAATTGGATCTTTTATTGCCTACAGGGCATACCCAAACACCTTACAGTCAATTAATATTTTAGCTTGCTGCTTAATGGCATCTCTCCCCGATATTGTTGAGGGTCCATATTTTTTTCTTGGAATGAGAAATAAGATCGTAAAAAAATGGATAGACTGGCAAAAATCAATTCAGGTGGATACTAAATTTATTCCCGGGATGACCTCACAGTTAGCTACAATTCTTGCCTCACTTTATTGGATTTTTTCTAAATAGAAGTTATTTAGCTCTTTCTACATACGAACCAGTTCTTGTGTCAACTCTAATTACATCCCCAACTTTAATAAATAAAGGAACTTTTATCTGAAAACCATTTTCCAAAATTGCCGGCTTATATATATTTGCGGCTGTATTTCCTTTTACCCCCGGATCGGTTTGGGTTACTTTAAGTGTAATTTTTGGTTGGAGTTCAACTGAAAGAGCTTTATCCTCCCAAAACAAAACATCAATATTTTCTCCTTCTTTTGCAAACTTAATCTGACTTCCTAATACCGCAATAGGAATTTCTACCTGTTCAAAAGTCTTTGGATCCATAAATACTGCAACAAATTTGTCAGAATATAAAAACTGCAGTTTTCTTTTTTGAGTATTGGCTTCATCAAAAGATAAATTTGAAGAGAATGAAAAGTTTTCAACAGATCCAGTTTGAAGGTTTCTTACATTTACTTTAACAATTGCTCCGCCCCTACCTACTTTTATGTGGGTGTATTTAATAACCTGCAAAGCTTTTCCATAATAAACAAATATTGTTCCGTTTTTAAGCTCAGTTGCATTTATCATATTTTCCACTTACCTCCTAACTGAACTAGTTTATCATCAAAAGATAGTGCTCCTCCAGATCTTAAATCACAAATCATATCCCAGTGGATTGAAGAAACATTTTTACTCAAAGTTTCCTTAAATCCCTTTCCTAAAGCCAAATGAATTGTTCCACCAATTTTCTCATCAAATAATATTTCTTTTGTAAACTTCTTAATCTTAGTATTTGTTCCAATTCCAAATTCACCAATAAACCTTGCTCCCCTATCAGTATCCAAAATCTTATTTAAATCTATTTCATTCTTGGAAGAAGTTGCTCTAATTACCTTCCCGTTTTTAAATTCAAGTCTTACATTTTCAAACTCACGGCCTAAATATATTGCAGGAAAGCTAAATGTTATAAATCCATTAGCTGAATTTTCCTTAACAGAAGTAAAGACTTCACCGTCGGGCATGTTAAACTGTCCGTAACAACTCTCAGCCTTTCTTCCTCCAATACTAAAGGTTAAGTTGGTATCTTTATTTACAATTTTTACTAGCTTTGTCTTATCAAGAAGTTTTTTCAATTTGGCTTGTTTTTCTTTTAGCTGTATCCAATTAACATCGTTAATAGACGAAAATACAAAATCTTCATATTCGCTTAAGGACATCTCTCCTTCCTGTGCCAAAGATTCTGTTGGATAGATAGAAACAACCCATCTAGTTTTTTCAACTACCCAATCAGATATCTTTCTTGTTACAAGTCTCCTTTCTGAGATTAATTTTGGATCAATTGAAGAAAGTGATTTGGTATTTGATGGTGACCAAATACCAATCCAACAATCAATGTTTTTTGCTTCATACATAGAAATTTTCGGTAAAGTTTTTCTTTGACTAGGGCTAGAATACTTATAAAAAATCTCTTGAAAATCATCAGAGAGTTTTTCAGAACCAAAGTTGACTCTAACTTCAGAAGCTCCTTTTTGAATAATTTTTTTATATAGCTCCAAAACTAAAGGCTTCGACAAAACATCAGATTCAATTAAAACCCTCTCTCCCCTCTTAACTTTAAGGGAATAATTAACCAAAATATCGGCTTGTTTTGAGATTTTTGGATCAGCTGTCATATTAAGGCCGTATTATACAACTGGAAAATCAATTTGAGAATAGACCTAAAAAGAAGGTAAAATATACGGATACAAGCCGAGGTGGCGGAATGGCAGACGCGCAGGTCTCAAAAACCTGTGGGGCTCACACCTCATGAGGGTTCGACTCCCTCCCTCGGCACCATTTTACAAACAAGATTCGATTCTTTCAGCCCCTGCCTTTATCATTTCCTCAAGTTGGAGTAGAATCATTCCTAATATGCAAAAAGAACAACGGATAATCCGCTATTTTACACCCACTGAGCGAAAGGCCATGATGAATGCTTCAATATTACCGTCTCGAGAAGAAATTGATTTAGCCGGACAAGTAGAAAAGTCATTGGCCAAAGAAGGTATAATTGTGCCTGGTAGTTTACAAACTGTGCCTCGCGTAAATTCACTTATCTCTTTTGGTTTCTCTTCCGTAGAACTTAATCCTATCCCCTTTGAAGAATAAGTTAATGGATCTTGTTGGACCGTTTCTATGTTTAGCTATATCCAAAATTACGTTTTCAGGTTTCTCATCATCTTCTTTCCATAAAAACATAACAACGTCAGCATCTTGTTCTATACTTCCAGATTCTCTTAAATCCGCAAGTTGTGGCTTCTTTCCTCCCCTTGTTTCAACAGCACGAGATAACTGGGAAAGGGTAAGAACAGGAATTTTAAGTTCCCTTGCCAAATTTTTAAGCCCCTGGGAAATTTCTGAAACTTCCTGAACTCTATTTTCCAAGTTTCTTGAACGAGCTAGTTGAAGATAATCAACTATCAGTAAATCGATTCCAACTTCCACCTGAAGTCTTCTGGCTTTTGTTCTCATCTCTAAGATTGATAGACCTGGCGTATCATCAATATATAAAGGAGCTTCGGCCAACTCTCCCATTGCATTAGAAAGCTTGGTAAAATCTTCTTCATCAAGTTTCCCAGTTTTTAATTTCCAAGCATCAATATCAGCCTGTGCCACAAGAAGTCTATCTACCAATTCTTCCCTGCTCATTTCGAGAGAGAAAAATCCAACAGGTCTTTTGTATTTAACTGCAACATTTTGAGCAATGTTTAATGCCAAAGCAGTTTTTCCAACACCTGGTCTTGCAGCTAAGATAAGTAAGTTTGATCTTTGCATACCTGCAAGTGCATCATCTAAATCTTTAAATCCTGTCGCAACTCCTCTTAAACCTTCCCCTTGTTTATGAAGTTCATCTAATCTATCAAAGCTTTCAGCTAAAGCATCTTTTACTTGAGTAAAACTTTTTGTTAAATGTCTTTGGGTTAAGGAAAAAACTTCACTTTCTGCTTTATCTAAAAGTTCATTTGCAGAAAGTCCCTCATCTAAAGAAAGATCAACAAGTTTTGTGGCAGCTGACAGAAGAGATCTTTTGGTAGCAGAATCTTTTACTATTTTTCCATAATGTTCAACGTGTGCAGCTGTAGGAACTTTATTAGCCAAGTCAGCCAAATAAGAACTCCCTCCAATAGTTTTAAGAAGTTTCTTTTTCTTTAATCTTTCGGAGACAGTTAATACATCAATTGGAGTTCTTTCTTCATAAAGCTCAATTGCACAAGAAAATATTTCTTTGTGTTTTTGATCATAAAAATCGTCGGGAGACAAAAATCCTGCAATTGCTATAACTGCATCTTTATCCAAAAGAAGTGCTCCAAGAACTGACTCCTCTGCTTCTTGTGAGTGTGGTGGTACTTTAATCTGATTTAGTTGCGCCATTTTAAAAAACTTTTATCAAACAGAAAGATATATGTAAAGAGGCAGTAATTACTTTCTTTCCAAAAGAATCACTTTTTGAACTTCCGGATCAATTTCTTCTTTTTTAATTGAAAGCTTAGGCATTTTTTCCACAGCAAGTCCAACTTCTCTTAAAAATGGATCGATGGGATCTAATTTTTCAAAGGATGCTTTATTCATTCCATCTGTAAGATAATGCATTGGAATGACATATGAAGGTTCAATTTCGCGTACCAACTCGGCTGCCTCTTTTGAACCAATTGTGTAAGTTCCACCTACAGGAATAAGTAGTACATCAATTTCACCTAAGGCTTCAATTAAAGTTTCTGAAAGCTTTTCTCCCAGGTCTCCCAAGTGACAAACTCTAATCCCATCAATTTCAAAAACATAAATTGTGTTTTTACCTCTTTCTTCTCCTTTTTTTGAATCATGATAAGAAGGAAAACCTAAAATTGATATTTCTTTTATTTCATACTCCCCTGGACCAGAAATTATTTTTGGATCTCCCTTAATAAGATCAGCTTTATTGTGATCATCATGATCATGAGAGATTGTTACAATGTTAGCTTCAGTTGTAGGATACTTTAATCCAACCATTTTTGAATCAAATGGATCTGTAACAACAGTTGCAGTTTTACCTTTTAATCTAAAAGAAGAATGACCGGAATAATAAATATCCATATGTTTTCTTTAAGATAGTAACAAAACCAATCTTCCTTGACAAGGGCTTATAATTTACCTATATTTATGCTTTCGAAGTAAAATGTAAATAGATTAAGATATGAAAAAAGAATTATTCTTCGCAATAGGTGCAGGACTTATTTTAGGTCTTATTATCGCTTTTGGAATTTGGAGAGTTAATAAAACAATAACTCCATCAGATAATACTAAAAATTCAACATCAGAAGCTTCCCCCACTCCCAATGTTGGTTTTTCAATTACTCTTTCAAATGTTCAAGACTTGGATGTAATTACCCAAAGCCCTTTTAAAATTATCGGTGTAACAAAACCAAATATTAAAGTAACTATTTCTTCTGAAGAAAAAGATTATATTTTAGATTCTAAGACAGACGGAAGTTTTGAAAAAGAAGTTACTCTAATTGCCGGCTTAAATGAAATAATTGTTAAAGCCTTTGACCAAAATGGAGACTCTGTAGATACAAAAATAAAATTAGTTTATTCTTCAGAATTTGCAAAGTATATGGAAGGTACTAGCGAAGAAAAGGTAGCAACTGACGAAGCAGATTCAGTCAGACTTAAAGTAGAAGAGAAAATTGCCAATGCTTTAAAAAATCCAAAAGCATACATAGGAACAATTACAGATATCTCAAAATTAACTTACCAAATTAAAAATCAAAAGGGAGAAATTCAACAGCTCTCATTTACTGAAGATACATCTTTTGTAAAAGTTGATAAAACAACTAAAACCATTACTGCAAATGATGTTGCAATCGGTGATTCCATAATTGCCATGGGTTTTAAAAACGGAAATGAAGTACTTCAAGCAAAAAGAATTTTAGTAACCGAGCTTTCCGAAAATTCTTTGAGAAATATTTATCTTGGTAAAATTACTAATACTGCAAAAAGTGAAGTAACAATAACAAAACTTGCAAGTCAAGAAAAAATGGATGTTTTGGTGGACTCAAATACTGATTACGTATTATTAAAAAATTTAAAAGCATCTTCAATAAAATTGTCATATCTTGAAAATGATTTAATAATCTATATTTTTGGGACACAAGTTGATGATGATTTTGAAGCAAGAACAATTTATCTTATCGAAACAACAGAAACCCCTTCTCCCACACCTGTTGCTTCTCCTACAGGGAAAGCAACTTCTACCCCAAAGGTAACTTCTGCTCCCATAGAAGGAAGATAATTTGACTGCAATTAGGTGCAACACTATAATACACACTATGGGACTTATTAATACAAACATTGATCACAACCATCCAGCCTAAAAGTTGGTTGGTATTTTTGTGGAGAATATACCAGCCAATGGCTGGTTTTTTTTATTTTAAAAAGATATGATTAAAACAATGCAAAAAGTTCAAACACTAAAAGGATTTAGAGACTTTTTACCGGAAAAGATGGCTATTAGAAATGAGGTCATTAAAAGGTTAAAACAAGTCTTTGAAAGATATGGTTTTGATGAACTTCAAACCCCCTCACTTGAGTTTCAGGAACTTCTTTTGGGAAAGTATGGTGAAGAAGCTGAAAAATTGATGTATCTATTTCAGGATCAGGGTAAGAGAAAAGTTGGTTTAAGATATGATTTGACTGTTCCTCTCGCCAGAGTTCTTGCCGGAAATCAAGAACTTCCTAAACCTTTTAAACGCTATCAAATACAGCCTGTTTGGAGAGCAGAAAATACTCAAAAAGGAAGGTATAGAGAATTTTATCAGTGCGACATTGATATTGTGGGTTCTTCCTCCCCTATCTCAGATGCAGAAATATTAGCAGTTATTAATGACTCTCTTAAATCACTTGGTTTTAGTAAATTTAAAATAAAAATAAACAGCAGAAAAATATTATTTTCTTCAATGGAAAAATCTGGAATCCTCCAAAATAAATGGTTAACGGTTGCCCAATCTATTGATAAATTAGATAAAAAGGAAAAAGATGAGGTTGAAAAAGAGCTATTAGAAAAAGGTCTTCAAAAAAGTAACATTGATAAATTATTTAATAATCTTGAAAACGCTATACCGGACAAATACTTATCAGAAGTTATTTCTTTTGCCAAAAAATTAAATGTATATGAATCGCTGGAATTTACTCCAACTCTTTCAAGGGGGTTAGATTACTATACTGGACCAATTTTTGAAACTGTTGTAGAAGAGCCTAAAATAGGTTCCATTACTGGCGGAGGAAGATACGATAAACTACTTAAAAACTTAGAAGGAATTGATTTTCCAGCAGTAGGAACCACTATTGGTTTAGATAGGGTTTGTGATGTTATTGAAGAATTAAATCTTTGGCCAGAAATTCAAAAAACTAATTCGAAAGTGTTGGTAACATTATTTTCAAAAGAATTAGTAGAAAAATCTCTTGAAATTGCCCGAATATTGAGGGAAAAGAACATTAATACTGAAATATTTCAAAGTGTAGAAAATTTAGATAAACAGCTTAAATATGCAGATAAAAAAGGAATTCCATACGCGGCAATTATTGGACCAGATGAAGTAGAAAAAGATATTATTACTTTAAAAGATTTGAATAAAAAAATACAAGAAAAACTTTCTTTAGACAAAATAATCTCGAAACTCTCAAAATAATGAATCCAAAACGTTTAAGGGCTTATATTTATCTTATTATCGTTGCAGCGATTTGGGGAATTGCAAGTCCAATAATCAAATTTACATTAAAAGAACTTTCTCCATTTACATTTTTAACATATAGATTTTTTATAACTTCATTGGTTCTAGTTCCATTAATGATTGCTTTAAAAGAAAAGTTTCCAAAGGATTCAAGAAAAAATCTGACACTATTAATCCTTTCTTTATTGGGGACGACTATAAATTTGGGACTTTTATTTGTGGGGCTCAAATTTACTTCAGTACTAGATCAAGCTTTTATTTCTGAAACTGCTCCGATATTTATTATCCTTGCAAGTTATATTTTTCTAAAAGATAGAGTTACTAAAAAAGAAAAGATTGGAATTTTAATTACTTTTTTGGGAACATTATTAATTATCATTCAACCACTTCTGGAAAATGGTTTTTTGTCTTATCAAAACCTATTCGGAAATATATTAATACTTCTTTCTACAATTTCTTGGGTGGCCTATGTAATAATTTCAAAAAAACAAATGAGGGAAAATGTATCCCCTCTTGTAATGGCTGTGTCTAATTTTTTCATCGGATTTATTACACTCCTACCTTTGGCAGTTTTAGAAAATCATGGAGCCAAAAATCTTGTATTAAAAGTAACAAGCATTGGTTTTTCTACGCAACTTGGAGTTTTATACATGGCATTAATATCTGGAGCATTAGCATATTATCTTTTTCAATTAGGGCAAAAATCTATTGAATCCTCAGAGGCTGCAATTTTTTCATACCTTCAACCTATATTTTCTGCTCCCCTAGCTATTTACTGGCTTAAAGAAAAAGTTGATTCTAGCTTTAGTCTAGGAGTGGTAATTATTATCTTAGGAATTGTCATTGCTGAATATAAAACAAAGAGTCTTGATAGATAGTCTTTAGGCTGATATAATTTGAGGCTATGAAAACAAATCTACATCCAAAATATTACCCAGATGCCAAAATCACTTGTGCTTGTGGTAACACATTTACTGCGGGTGCAACACAACCTGAATTCAAAGTGGAAATTTGTTCAAGTTGTCATCCCTTCTTTACAGGACAAATGAAATATATTGATACAGCCGGTAGAGTTGAGGCATTTAAAGCAAAAAGACAAGGTGCTGACGAGAAATTTGTTTCTAAAAAGGAGAAAAGACAAATCAAGAAAATGAAGAAAATTCAGGAAGAAAGAGAAAGACCAGATTCTTTAGCAGAACTTCGTAAAGTTAAAAAAGACAAAAAAGAAGCTAAGAAAAATTAGTATTTCTTTTTCCCTACAACTTTTTTAAATATGGAAACTAAAAATATCTACATAGAAGCAAGAGGAGCTACAGGTGGAGATGAAGCAAAAATTTGGGCTGACCAACTCTGTACAATGTACCTAAGATTTGCCAGTAAGAAAAACTGGAAGACAACAATAATTAGTGAAAATGTAATCAAAGTTTCTGGAGAAAACGCATTTAACTTACTTAAAAATGAATCCGGAGTTCATAGAGTCCAAAGGATCCCATCCACAGAAAGGCACGGAAGAATTCATACATCTACAGCTACAGTCGTTGTCTTACCAGAAATTACAGAAGAGGAAATTAGAATTAATCCAAGCGAATTAGATTGGCAATTTTTTAGAGCATCTAGTAAGGGAGGACAAAATGTTCAAAAAGTTTCAACTGCGGTAAGGCTTATTCATAAACCATCTGGAATAATTGTCACAGCACATCAGGAAAGGTTTCAGGAACAAAATAGAAAAATTGCATTAGATCTTTTAAGGTCAAAACTTTGGGAGAAACAGGAAGAAGAGAAAGAAAGAACAGTTGCAGGATATAGAAGTGCCATAGGACGCGGTATGAGATCGGAAAAAATTAGAACATATAATTTTCCACAAGATAGAGTTACGGATCACAGAATAAAGAAATCTTGGGGAAACTTAGAAGCAATTGTAGATGGAAATTTAGAAAAAGTAGTTGAATTAACTTCAAGAATCAATAATTAATTTTCCTTAAATCTTCGCTTTTACAACCTCTATTGCTTTTAATAACTGTTCATCCTCAGTTGTTTCAATATTGTCTTTAATTTCAATATCTGGTTTAATTCCTTTTTCATTAACCCAAAATCCACTAGGAGTAAGCCATTTGGCAACAGTAATATGAAGACTTGACCCATTTTCAAGTTGTATTGGTTCTTGAATCGTACCTTTTCCAAAACTAGTATCTCCAATAATAGTTACTTTTTTTATTTCCCTAAGTGCCCCTGCCAAAATTTCAGACGCTGATGCGGATCCCTCATTAACTAATATTACAAAAGGAGTTTTTGTTAAAAGGCCAATTCTATCTGTTCTATATTCTTTTTTAGTACCATTTGAACGCTCTTCAATAACCACTACCGAATTATTATCAACAAACTCAGCTGCGATATCTATTGCACCGTCCATATATCCTCCCGGGTTTCCTCTTAAATCTAAAATTATTGCTCTAGCACTTTCTTTCTTCAGTACTTCTCTAACCGTCTTTTGCCATTCATCTAATGTTTCTCCGCCAAATTTAAGAAGTTTGATGTGTGCAATCTCTTGATTATCTCCGATAAATGACAAAATCAAAGTAGGTACATCTACTTTTGCCCTAACAATATCAGCTACAAAAGAATCGGCCGAACCTTCCCTTAAAATTGTCAATGATACTTTACTACCTGCCGGTCCTCTAATAATTTTTACAGCATCGTTTAAATTCATTCCATAAGTTCCAGTATCAATCTTTTTAGATTCATCTTTTATAGCTAATATATAATCCCCTGCTTTTAATCCAGCTTTTTCGGCTGGAGAAGCTGGAAGTGGAGTAATTACAGCAAGCTGTGTTCCCTTGTAACCAAGTTGAATTCCTATTCCTTCAAAAGCACCACTTAAATCTTCTTCAACAATTTTATTTTCTTTAGGAGGTAAAAATGCTGTATAAGGGTCCCCCAAGGAAGATACCATTCCACTAATTGCGCCATAAATCATTTCTGAATAATTTATTTTTTCTTTTTGAAGATAATTTTTCTCTAATATATCCCAGACTTCCCAGAAAAGAGAAAAGTTAACATTTTCCTTGTTAGCTGGAACCTCTCTTACTATTTGAATTTTTGTGCTACCGGCAAAATCTAATTTATATCCTTTGGATCCAATAATATATCCGCCTGAAAATATACCTAAAAAAATAAGAAGATATAGAACACTTTTTCTTACCTTAATAAATGAAATTTTTGGCAGTTTAAATTTTTTCTCCATACAAAAAATGATAGCCTATTAGAGGCTTGATGTGAAGGGTAAAAGTCCAAGACTTCTTGCTCTTTTTATTTCAATAGCAACTCTTCTTTGATGTTTTGAACAAAGACCTGTCCTTGTTTTCGGCATAATCTTTGCCCTATCAGACATATATTTTTTCAAAGTATTTACATCTTTATAATCAGGAGTTTTCTTAGCCTTGCAAAATTCACAATTTGTTGGAATTGGTCTAAATTTAATAATTTTTCTTCTTTGAGGTTTTTTTGCCATATTAATTATTAGAAGGGAATTTCATCTTCTGGTTCATCTTTCTTTGTTTCTTCTTTTTTAATAGGTTTTTCTTTCTTTACAGTCTTTTCGACATCTTTCGTTGCTGAAGCAGCATCTTGAGTTTCTTCACCGATATTATCTGGTACATTAAAATCATCAGGAGCTGTTGTAGTAGCAGCACCTTCTCTTCTTGAATCAAGAATAATCATATCATTAATGACAATTTCAGTTGTTGTTCTTTGTGCACCGTCTTGACCTGTCCAACTCCTTGTTTGAAGCCTTCCTTCCACAAAAACCTTTCTTCCTTTCGTTAAAAGCTGTGAACAAATCTCCGCTAATTTATTCCATGCAACTAATTTATGAAATTCTGCATCTTCTTTTTTCTCTCCTGATTCAGTAACCCACTGTCTATTGGTAGCTAAACCAATTGTGCAAACTGCAGCTCCCTGAGGGGTATATCTTAATTCTGGGTCTCTGGTTAAATTTCCTATTAGTGTAACTTTGTTTAAACTTCTTGCCATTTTTTAAATTCTAATTAATAAATGTTTCTTAATCTCATTCTCCATTTTAAGTTTTAAGTTCAGACCTTTAATAGAGCTACTTTCAAATTCTAATAGAAAATGTACAAAATATCCAGAATTATTTTTTCCAGATTTCTCATAGATTTCCCTTTCTCCCCAATCCTCGGTTTTTTCAATCTTTCCTTTAAAAGTAGTAATTATTTTCTCAATAGTTGAAATAACGGTTTTTCTCTTTGCAGGAGTTGATTTACCGTCCAATACTATTGTTAATTCGTATTTATCCATCGGGGTAAAGTATATCATTTTGAGCTTGGTTTATTCAATACGAGTTTATGAGCCAATCTTAAACTCAACTACATCAGAATCTTTCATTATATAGTCTCTCCCTTCAGATCTAACCTTTCCCAACTCTCTTGCTTTTTTCCAACCACCAACAGAAATAAAATCGTTAAACGTACAAACATCAGCTTTAATAAACTTTTTTTCAAAATCGGTATGAATTACTCCTGAAGCTTTTTGAGCAGTAATTCCACTATTAATAGTCCATGCCCTAACTTCAATTTCCCCAGCTGTAAGAAAAGTAATAAGCCCTAAAGTAGAAAAAGCTTTTTTGATAAGTCTTTCAAGTCCACTTTCCTCAATTCCTAAATCTTTCAGATACTGTACTTGTTCTTGATCTGATAAGGAGGCAAGTTCTGATTCTATCTTTGCGGATATTGCAACAACCTGATTTTTATTTACATTAAATTCTTTAGCCAACCTATCCTCTATTTCTGAAGATTTTACTAGATCTGTTTCATCCACATTTAAAGCAATAAGAATTGGCTTTAATGTAAGAAGACTTAACTGTTTAACAACAACAATTTCTTCATCTGTTAAATTAATTTCCCTGACCGCAATTTCTTTTCCAAGTTCTTCTTTTACCTTTTGGATTACTTCCCATCTAAACTTTAAATCCTTATCGGGAGTATGTCCTGGATCTTTTTGTTTATCTAAAGTTTGATAGTCGGCAAGCTTTAATTCTGTTTCAACTGTTTCAAAGTCGGTTTTCGGGTCAATCGATCCGCTTTTAATAATATCTTTATCAGTAAAAAGTCTAACTACATGACAAATTGCATCTACTTCTCTTATATGAGATAGAAACTTATTGCCAAGTCCTTCCCCCTTATGTGCTCCTGCTATAAGACCTGCGATATCAACAAACTCACAGGTTGCAGGGACTTCAGGAGGAAGATTCTGCACTGCTTCTGCTTCTTTTGTTACCTCAGCAAGTTGTTTAAGTTTTTCATTAGGAACAGGAACTACACCGATATTCGGTTCAATTGTCGCAAAAGGAAAATTAGCAACAAAAGCTAATTGTTTTTTTAGAAGTGCATTAAATAAAGTAGATTTTCCTACATTTGGAAGACCTACTATTCCAACTTTTAAGGATGACATGTGTAAATTTTAACATTACGTGTACAAATCTCAAATAAAGTACATTTATAAACTAAATACCATTACGTTTCTTGGAATTTTGGGATTCCACCAATCTGGCTCGTTCTCTTTAGCTTTCCAAGCTATAATTTGATTACATCTAATACCAGACTCAGAAAATCTATTTAATATCTCTTCTTTTGATCTTGGAAAGTATGGCACATCAACAACAGTATCTCTTCCGTGTATTGCCATAAGTCTTGCTGCCACCTCTGGATATTTTTCACCCTCTAATAATGTTTCCGTTTGACTAACTCCTTCTACTTGAAATGAAACGCTATTTTTATAAAAAAATGGAAATCCAGTATCATAATTTCTTGTTGTTATCACCAGTTTTCCTCTATTAATCAGGACTCTTTTTGTTTCACCTATAAAAGTAGTTAATTGGTCATCATCGAAATGATCAACTATGTCTTTCGCATGTACAATAACTGCCACTTTGTTTGGTAATGGGAAAGACGTCGCATTTGCCACTACTCCTCTAACATTATTTTCCATCATTCCAACTGGAGAATAATCAAATGCCAAAGATTTTATTTTACTTTCCTGCTCAATTTTCTTTGCTAGTTCACCTATTCCTCCTCCAACATCGACAAAAATCCCTTCCTCAATTTGAAATCCTTTTGAAACAATTTCAAGAATCAACTTTGCATAGGATTCAGGTAATCCGCTTCGTTCTTTGTCAGAATATGTATGGGGTTCCGACGCCTCTATACCATACCTTGGAATTCCTATTTTTTCTTTGTCTCCCATAATATTTTAAAAAATGATAGTCAGTTATCATAGTATTCATTTTTCAAAAAACCAAGGTTCAATATTAAATGAGAGCTTAGATAGGACCTAACTTTTTTTGCAGCTCTTCTAGTGAATTAAAAAAATCCTCTTTTGAGTTAATGTCTTTAATAGCTTTTTTAATATTCTTTTTAATATTTCCTCTTGTTTTAAATGCTTCAATTGCATATTCAATAGAATGCTTATTAATAAAATCAAGATCTTTTAATATTCCAGGATAATAACTAGAATTTATTTGTTTTACCAATTGCCCCCAATAATATAAATTGTTTTTTTCTTTATTTTGGATATTTCCAGGTTCGAAATATGCTTTATAAAATATATTCATAGGTATTTCCTTCTTACCTTTGTTTGCTAAAAAGTCTAACAGTAAAACTTCTCTTGAATAGGCTTTGCCTTTTTTATCAAGAACTAGTTCTTGCAAGTTAGTTGTAACCGCTTCATTAAGCCATTTGAAAGAATTTTTGTTGTTAAATCTCAATCCAGTTTTATTTGATGGCCTTCTTTCAATTATCTTTTCTCTATGAGAATAATGAATTTTAGGTTTAAAAAACGTTCTTCCTGATATCGAATGAAATATTTCATGAGTTAATGCTAAATTAACATCTAATTTATCTCTGACTAATACAGTCGATAAAGTGATAAGATTGTTATCATCTTCACCTCTATAATTATTGGTTCCAGCAAAATCAGGAGAAAAAAAATAATCTCCAACAATAAATTCCGTTTTTTTTCTTAAAAGTGTATTAATCTTAGGCATATCCAAACCAATTTGATATTTATTGTTTGATGATTCTAATATTTCCATAATTCTAAAAACATTTTCTTTCAAGGACGCTACAAGTGATGAGTAATATTTAAAATATATTTCTTTATGGTTCCTGAGAATATCTAAATAGATGTTTTCAGGAATATCTTCTAACTTTATATTTATATTCGATAAAGGCTTTTTAAAATCTTCAGTTTTGAATGATAAATTACTGTCATCTATAGACTCACATAGCTTTTTATTTTCCAGCAATTCAGAAAAAAAATGATAAACAGCAAATCGATCTTTAACAGAATTATAGAACTCTTGTTCTTCTTCAGGTGTATATTCCTTGCGCAAATATTTATTTTCTGGAACAATAACTAATGATGATTTTTCTCTTAAATAAGAATATCTTTCGATTTCTTCGTCGAATAGCCGTTTAAAATATTTATTTTCTTCTTTTATAAGAAGTGATGTCGATGTATATTTTTCTTTAGAATTTGCTAAATAAGAATTTACCATCAATACGTTCTCTCCAAAATAATTGTGCAAAATTACTAATTCTGGAAAAATATTTTCCAAATGTTCTCTATTATTAGAAACATTTGTCGGTCTATAGGGAGCTGTTGAATCTGATTCAGTCATAAATAAATAATATCATTCCTTAATCATTTTGTTATAGGCATATTAACTCGGTATCATAGCAGTAATTTACTATCACTTTCCTCAATTGACTCATCTAATATTTTTCCGCCAGATAGGATAAAATAGTCACTAAATGGTAAAGAAAAATATATTACTTTCATATATTTTAGCTTTTTCTAAAACAACCTGGTTTTGGCTTGGTATTTGGATATTTTATTATCTTAGATTCACTAATTATGCAGGGATAGGAATAATTGAAACCATTCTTGTATTAACTGTAACTTTAGCTGAAATTCCTACAGGAGTCGTAGCAGACCTTATCGGTAAGAAAAAGACATTAACCCTTGCATTCTTATTGGAAACAATTGGAGGCTTAATGATGGCAACTGCGCCAAATTTTAATATTTTAGCTTTATCTGTTTTTGTTTTGGGCATTGGAAGCGCATTTTATTCAGGAACAATTGATGCTTTAATCTTCGATTCTTTAAAAGAAGAAGGTAAAGAAGATTCCTATGACAAAAAAATTTCAAATATTAATTCTATTTCTTTAATTTCTCCAGCAATTTGTGGAATTCTTGGTGGATTTATGTATAAAGTAAACCCTTCTCTCCCCTTCTATGCAAATACCTTTGGGTATTTAATCGGTTTTATAGCTTCATTCTTTTTGAAAGAGCCATATGTTGACACTGAAAAGTTTTCATTTGCTAATTTTTTCAAACAAAGTGGAAAAGGACTACAAGAATTGTTTAAAACCGTTGATATAAAAAAGCAAACAATTCTACTATTATTCATAGGTTTCTTTGTAATTATTGCGTCTGAAATGATTGATGGATTTTTAGGTTTTGAATTTGGATTCAATGAAATTCAGATGGGAATACTTTGGTCAATAATATATGTAGTTTGCGCAGTTGCTTCTCAACTAACTCCTCTAATTAGAAAAACCCTCAAAGGAAATTCATCTATTATTGTTGTTGGCGTCCTAATGGGAGTTACTTTCATAATTTCTCCGTTCATCGGTTTAGTAGTTGGTGGATTATCGCTTGCATTTCGTTCATCTCTGCATAGTATATTTGGCAACTTGTACTCGACATTAATTAATAACAATACTGATTCAAAATTTAGAGCAACTACTCTTTCTACATTTAATATGATTAAAAATACTCCCTATGTTTTAACAGCTTTTTTTATAGGTTCTCTTTCAGATAAATTTTCTGCTAAAACTATCGCTTTATATCTTGGAGTTATATTAATCACATTTATTCTAATCCCATTGATTCCCCCGAAAAGAAAACTAATAACACAAAGTTAATAAATTGTGTTAATAAATAACGTAGATTTATATAAAATTCTTCTATTAAAACAGTAAACGTTTTTACAGGTTATAATATAGCTTATGTTAATTGACACAGTAGACGTAATATTCCAAGGTGGGTATGGTGGAAGTGGTGTTACTTCTTTTGGTAAAAAAGAACACTCTGGCCCTGATGGAGGCAATGGTGGAAAAGGTGGAGACTTATATGTTGTAGCTACTTCAGACTTAACACTTCTAAATCAATTTAGCCGTAAAGTCCTTCATATTGCTGGGAATGGAGTTCATGGAGGGAGAAACAAAATGAGTGGCTTAAATGGAAAGGATGTAGATTTATTATTACCAGTAGGAACAAGCCTAATTGATAAAGAAACAGATAAAGTAATTTATGAATTAGATAAAATTGGTGAAAGAGTGTTAATTTGTCAGGGAGGAATGGGAGGAAAAGGAAATTGGGAATTTAGAAATTCTACAAACCAAACTCCTAAATATCATGAAGTAGGTCAGCCAGGTGAAGAAAAAAAGTTAACTTTATCTTTGAAACTAATTGCTGATTTTGGATTAATTGGATTACCGAACTCTGGAAAAAGTAGTTTACTCAACGAATTAACAAATGCCCATGCCAAAATTGGCTACTACCCTTTTACCACTCTCTCTCCAAATTTAGGAGTCTGTGATGGAAAATTCTTAGCAGATATTCCAGGTTTAATAGAAGGAGCATCAGAAGGAAAAGGATTAGGAATTAAATTTCTTAAACACATAGAAAAGGTTGGAGCAATACTTCATTGTATTTCTTCTGAGAGTATTGATTTAATTAAAGATTACGGTACGGTAAGGTCTGAAATAAGTAAATATAGTCCAAAACTTTTAAAAAAGATAGAAATTATTCTTTTAACTAAGTCCGACCTAATTGATAAAAAAACAATTGAAAAAGCTCTAAAGAAATTAAAAAAAAGAAACAGTAATATCTTAGTTGTTTCTGTACATGATTGGGAAAGCCTGGAATTACTTAAAAAAACTTTATCAAGCTACAAAACAAAAATTAATATTAAAGAGAAATAATCTATAATACTTCCAGTCACCAATCTTACCTATTGAAAATATCAATTAATAAATAGAAAATTTATATCTGTATGACAAAATTCAAAGAATACTTCCAAAGAATGATTGATTCAAATAAAGAAGCATTTGCATCTTTTAGAATAATTCATGATGAATATGCACTAAATCCCGATATTAATCAAGAAAAATACAACAAAGAAGGAAAAGAAATAATAAAAATAATAAAAGAATGGGAATCTAAACTTTGCCATCAGCAGGAAAAAACATATTCCCAATATGCAGGCAAATTAGCAGAAAAATTTTGGGATGAAATAAGAAAAGAATATCCAATGATTGATCATATTGGAATTATTGTCAGAAAATTTAATTTAAAAAAGATTAAACTCTCTTAATTATTCTTCAAAATTAATATCCCAAAGAAGATTTGGTGGTGATAATTTCAAATCATTTATTACTGTTATTCCAATTTCCTTTTCAATTATCTTCAAATTCTCTTCAACCGCCAATATAGCAGAATCAGTTGCATAGCGAGAAGGATTAATAATTATTTCGGGAAGTGGAGATTGCTCAATACCCATGGTTGGTTTAGGAATTGATTTAACCTTCCCGCCGATTTTAGTTGAAACAGAAAAAATAATCGCAATTAACATAAAAAGGCCAAAAATAAATCCTGTAATCATTATTACTTTTCTTATAGCTGGATTTAATTTCATCCATAAATTAGTAACTATCAAAATATATTTATTAATTATTTTCTTATCAATAATTGGTTTATTAGAAACTGGTGGAAGGTTAACAGGCTGTTGAGTATTAACAGGAGTCTTATTAACGGTACTCTGTTGGTTATTAACTGTTTGATTAATTTGTTGATTATTTAAATTATTATTATCCATATTAATTTGTTTTTATTTGTTTAATTATCTCCAATAAATAGTTATTAACTTCTTTTATGTAAGAAAATGAATCTTGTGTTTCTTGAAGGGCCTCAGTATAAGTTCCCTCCTTATCTCTTTCTGTCGATTTTATTTGATTTACTGTGCTTAAAGCCTGATTGTCTTTTTCCTTGCTTCTTAATATTTTATTTTCTAAATCAGTGATTGATCTTTCAATTGAAGAAACATCTTTATCTCCATTTGCTCTTATCTCAGAAATTTTAGATTTAAGAATTGATATTTGTTTTTCAATTTCCGTTCTTAAATAAGAATTTTTTCCTGATGCAATACCTATTAAGGAATAAAAAATCACATTCTTACTCGTTCTTTCGTATCTATCTAGTGCTTCATCGGAATCTTCAACTAAATCATCCAAGGATCCAGCTGAAGATAATCTATCTTTATGCTCTTCAAAAAACTTATATTCCCCATCAATTCTTGAATAAAAACCTTCTTTCTCAGAATCTGATAAACCTTTTAGCTCTCTTATTTTCATCCTCAAAGATGTTAAATAAGTCTTAACTACCTCATCTCTTATAAGAAGTAATTTTAAAGTCTCTTGTTGAATAGTTTCTTTTGAAATTAAAGTATTAAATTGAAGATATTCTGACCTAACTTTTTGATAAACACTTTTTTGCTGATCATGAAGTGAAAGGTTATAAGAGAAATCTTGATAAGCTTTTGCATAATCAAATTCCTGTGCCGAAACAGCACTTAAAAAATAACCAAATAAAACCAATAATAATATACTTAATAAAACCCCTAGATTAGATATTTTTCTTTTCATTTAATTAATAAGTAATTTTAATCCTACCACTTCCAAAAGTTACTTCAAAGGAGTTTAAAGATTTTATTTGAACTCTGTATAAATTTCTTCCGGCCCATAAATTTAATTTTCCAGATGAAACTTGTGTGGAAGAAGCTACATTTGTAACAGATATTTCACTTCCATCAACTCCAATACCATGAGTAGCATCATAAAGTCGTGCAAAAGCCTGACCATTTCCATTTGCAATTTTTAAAAATGCTTCCCAAGAAACATACGTACTTTTTCCATAATCGTTAAGTAAATCTATATATACATCAGTTCCAACTACATCAACCCATCCTGTAGAAGTTGAAGTGACAGGCCCTGATAAAGGAACGTATGCTGTCTTTGATTCAGTTTTAGAAATTACAGTACTTTTGGGAGTTGAAGTTTTTGTAGCAGAAATAGTTGAAATTGCCTGGCTAATCTTATCTTCAATTTCTTTTTTACATTCTTCCGAACAGGAAACCTCTGAAATTGGAGTATTTTTAATATCTTCAGCTTCACTAGTCACAATCTTCTGTCCTGAAAATGAAGTAATAACCCTATCTAAAACTAGAACTTTATAAAAAAGGTATCCAAATCCAGAAAGAAATAAGATTATTAAAACAACAATAAATAAATATACTTTATTAAGATTTTGCATTTGGGACAGGTTTTACTAAAACTCCATTATTTGTATCTTCTAATTCATATCCTTTTTTCTCAATTTGTTTTCTTATTTCATCTGCTTCACTAAATTTTCCTAATTTTCTTAATTCTTCTCTTTTTTGACTTAAGTCATTTATTTCATCATCTATTACCATTTTTGTTCCTTGGGTTAATTTAAGTCCTAATACTTCATCAAAACTTACTAATAGATCATATTTATCTTCTGAAGGAATATTGCTTTTAACCATATTCCAAGTAATAGCTAAAGCCTGAGAAGTATTTAAATCATCACTTAGAGCTTGCATAAATTCGTTCTGAAAATTCGTAATTTTTATATTTTTTTCTGGAGATAATGTTGTTCTTGTACTTGATTTAAATGAAATTACAAATTGCCTTAGATTAGTTAGACCCGCTTGGGCTGCCTTTAAACTTTCCATTGAAAAATCTAGACCTTTTTTATAATGAGAATTTAAAATTAAATATCTTAAAGACATTGGATCAAATCCCTTTTTAACTAAATCCTGAACTGTTAAAAAGTTTCCACTAGTTTTACTCATTTTCTTTCCATCAATTAAAAGCCATTCGTTATGAAGCCAATAATTGGCAGTTTTATCGCCAAAAGCACCGAAACTTTGGGCAATTTCGTTTGTATGATGAACCGGAATATGTTCTTTTCCACCCGTATGGATATCAAATTTGTCTCCAAGATATTTTGTTGACATGGCTGTACATTCTATATGCCATCCTGGAAATCCTTTTCCCCACGGGCTATCCCACTGCATAATATGGTTAGGTTGATTAGTTACCCAAAGAAGAAAATCCCATGGTTGTCTTTTTTCTTTATCAACTATTACTCTTGACCCTGATTTAAGCTCTTCTAAATTAAGCTTAGCGAACTTTGCATAATCTGGAAACTTTGAAGTATCAAAAACTAGTCCTGTTTTTGTTTTATAAGCAAATCCCCTATCTTCAATTTTTTTAATTAATTCTATTTGCTCATTAACATGATCGGTTGCCCTACATAAAACATCCGGGCTTACAATATTTAATAAATTTAGACTGTCTTTAAACTGGTCTAAATATTTATTGGCAATATCCCAAACACTGGATCCTTCTCTTTTAGCACCTTTTTCCATTTTATCTTCACCCTCATCCTCATCTGATGTCATATGCCCAACATCTGTAACGTTCATAACCCACTTAACTTCGTAACCTAAGTATCTTAAAAACCTTGCTAAGATATCCCAATGAACGTAAGCAAACATGTGGCCTATATGTTGATTCCAATAAACCGTAGGACCACAGGAATAAATTCCAACGAAATTTTCTTTAATAGGAAGAAATTTCTCTTTTTTTCGAGTTAAGGTATTTGATAAATATATTTCAGTCACAATTAAATTGTATCAAAAAAATAAAATTTTAACCTGGTGGAGGCATAACCCTTTCAACTCTAGTCTTTTGTCTATCAGCTTGTAAGGAATTATTTTGTTTTGGTTTTCTTCCAAGCCCTGCAAGTAAGTTTCTTGTTTTTTTAGAGGTGGGACTCACAAAAGGAGAACTTTCTTTTTCTTCTTTTTCTAAAGCATCATTCTGTTTTTCGACTAAATCTACTTGTTGTTCTTTCATTTTTTTTATTTCAGCAATCTCCTTAGCTTCATTTTCTAATGCACGTAAAATTCTTTGACCTTGAGCTTTTTGTTTTTGCTCTAATAGTTGATTATTTTCTTGAGATATGTTTTGATTCTCTTTTTGTATATTTTCAGGTTGTTGATTATTAATTGGAGTTTCCAGACCTGATACTTGTTCTACTGCACTTTTTCCAATCTCAAAAGGCTCTTGAAGCATTTGTTTAGCGATCTGTTTAGCAAGATTTGTTCCTTGTTTTACCGGACCTGACTTTAATGGATTATTCATCATATAACTTACATTTCCCTTCTTCCTTCAATTGCTTGTGTTAAGGTAACTTCATCAGCATATTCTAGATCTGCACCAGTTGGAATACCCATCCCAAGTCTGGTGATTTTTATTTTGGGTTTTATTGATTTTATCTTTTTACTTAGATACATTGCAGTTGCCTCCCCTTCCATTGTTGGGTTTGTTGCAATAATTATTTCTTTAAAGTCTTCCTTTTTAAATCTTTTAAGTAAATCCTCAATATATATTTCATCTGGTCCAATATTATCCAAGGGGTTAATGGCTCCATGTAAAATATGATACATTCCCTTAAATCTACCTGTGTTTTCAAATGAAATTAGTTCTAAAGGTTGCTCTAAAACCATAAGAATTGATTTATCTCTCGATGAGTCAGTACATATATCACATGGCTCATTTTCAGATACATTCTTACAAATAGAACATAGTACTGTGTCTTTTTTTAAAGAGGATAGATTACTCGCAAATATCTCTAACTCAGTTTGAGGAACATGAAGTAAATAATATGTAAGTCTTTGTGCTGTTTTTGGTCCAATTCCCGGAAGTTTATTGAAAGAATCAATGAGTCTTAAAAGAGGTTTGGCAATCTTCATTTAATATATTATCTTTTTCCAAGAAGACTAGAAAGACCACCTATTTCAATCATTTTCTTAGCTGACTCTTTCTGAACTTTTTTCATTGCATCATTAATAAGATCAGTTAAATCTCTTAGGTCTTCCCCATCTTTTTTAATGTATCTAATTTTCTGATCCCCTGAAACTGAAACTGTCCAACCATTTTTTTCCAAGGTCTCAGAAATTTTTTCCAACTCTTTTTGAAGTTTTTGAGCTTCAGATCTCATTTTTGCTAACTCTCCCAATTGTTTTATTTTGTCAAACATATTTTTTAATTAGTGCTAAAGATTTCTTCAGCGATTTTTATTATATCTTTATCCTCGCCTTCGGTCAAAACATTTTCAACTTTCTGAACTGGTTCTTCTTTTCTTTTAGGTGGCTCTGTTAAAGTACAAACCAATCTAATTGGTTTACCAAAAACTTCTGCAACAACGTCTTCAAAAATTTTTCTATATTTAATATCCTCCAGCCTTTCTTTATGAAACTTATAAAAAACTCCAAGCTTGAAGGTATTTCCGTTAAATCCAATGGGTTTTGTTGCTCTTAACAAAGCTTCTATTGTTGAATTTATCGGTTTTAACTTTGCTAATATACTCTTCCAATTTTCTTCTGTAACTTCGGATATTGTTCCACTTAATTCACTTTTAATTACAGCATCAACTTTTTGATTTTCTACTTTTCGAATTACTTCTACTTTTTCCATTAAGATATTTAGTTTAGGTTTATCAAGATTTGCCTGAGTTTTATCTTTTTCATTGTCTTTCCCTTTTTCATCAAAAGAAGAACACCACTTAATTACTGCTATTTCTAAAGGAAGCTGTTCTATTAAAGAAGTTTTGAATAGTTCTTCTGCTTCTGTAAATAAATCAATTAATAATAACAAATCTTTTTTGTCCAAAGACTCAATTTTTGTTTCCCCTATCCCAACCTTTTCTAAAAGGCCTTTTCTTAAATAATTCATTACATTCTCTAAAAACTCGCTAATTGATCCTCTGGAATTAGCAACATTTTCAATAATACCTATTAATTTTTTAACATCTTTTTGAGAAAGAAAATTAATAAATTCCTCAATTTCAGAATCTTGGGAAATGTTTAGATATGCCTCTATTTTTTCTTTCTTTAAAAGAATTTTTTCTGTCACTAATTGTTCTAATATCTTTGCAGCATCTCTAAATGATCCACCAGCTTTTCCTGATATTAATTTAAGCGAAGCATCATCTATTTTAATTTTTTCTCCCTTTGTAACTCTTTTTAAAGAATCTGTTACCTCTTCAATTTTGGCTTTTCTAAAATTAATATTTGTAGTCCTTGATCTTATGGTTCCAATTAATTTTTCTGGGTTTGTTGTAGCTAAAATAAAAATTACATGACTGGGAGGTTCTTCCAACGTTTTTAAAAGCGCATTTGAAGCTTCCAGAGTTAACATATGCGCTTCATCGATTATATAAACCTTCTTTTTAGCTCTAGCTGCCGAAAGCTTTACTGCTTCTCTTAGAGCTCTAATATCATCAATTCCGCGATTGCTGGCGGCATCTAATTCAATAACATCAATGTTATTGCCGATTGTTATACTTTTACATTGGTCACATTTGTTGCATGGAACTCCTTTAGTTTTTGGTTTCTCACAATTAACAACTTTTGCCAATATTCTTGCAGCAGAGGTCTTTCCAGTTCCTTTAGGGCCTGAAAATAAAAACGCATGAGGAATTTTTCCAGATTTTACTATTTTGGAAAGAGACTCGCGAACTTCTTTTATATTTAATTCCTCAATAGTTTGAGGTCTATATTTTAGATAATATGTATCACTCATGGTGTCTTCCTAATAAATGCTCCCCTGCATGTAATAATAATTCAATTGCTTTTTCATCAATTAATTTTCCTTCCAATTGTGCTTCTTTTATAATTACTGGATAACAAAGGATAATTTCCCCAAGAAATATTTTATCGGGAGGATAAACAAACTTTCCTTTTGTTTCTTCCGTTGTAAATGATAAAACATTATGAAGACTTTTGTCATTAAGATATTTTTTACAAATATCTTTCATCTTCTTTTCACCAACAATAGAAACGGAAACTTGTGCATCGGACACAATTCCATTTTTTTTAAAAAAGTCCCTTAAAGCTTTCTTTATCTTTGGACCTTTTATAGGATAATTTTCAGTTTTTGTAACAAGTACTGAAATCATAATAAAAAAATCAAACTGAGAGTTTTTCTTTTATCAAAAGAGAGACTCTAGATCCGTCAACTGTTCCTTTTGTCTTACCCATTACAATCCCTATAACTTTCCCCATATCTTTAATTGATGAAGCTTTAGTTTGAGAAATTGCATCAACAACTATTTTTTCTAATTCTTCTTCACTCATTTCAGGAGGAAGAAATTCTTGAAGAATCTCAAGTTCTTTTTGTTCTTTTTGAGCTCTGTCTGTTGCTCCTGCCTTAGTATAAGCTTCTATCGCTTCTTTTCTTTTTTTAGCTTCCTTTCTTACAACTACAATTTCTTCCTGATCATCTAATTTATGCTGTTTTGCAATGAATTCATAATTTAAAGCGGAAGATAAAAGCCTTAAAGTTGAAAGCCTTATTTCCTCTCTTGCTTTCATTGCTACTGCGATTTTTTGGGTTATTGTATCCGTTATCATTTTTTATATTTTTTTACTTCAAGATTCAAACGTTTGTTTTTCTTTCCAACCACCAATCAGATGATAATGCATATGGAACACTGTTTGCCCACCCTTTTCTTCATTAGCATTTGATATTCTAAATCCATCAAAAATATCCAATTTCTTAGCAAGCATTGATGCTACAAACTGGATTTTTCCAAGCAAATTTATATCCTTCTCGTCAATCTCAGTTAAATTTTTAATATGCTTTTTGGGAATAATAAGTGCATGTACAGGAGCTATTGGATATATATTTTTAATAGCAATAATATCATCATCTTCATAATATTTTTCTGAAGGAATTTCTCCTTTAATAATCTTGCAAAAGATACAATCTTTATTCATATCAAGGTCAAGTATATAAACAATGTTTCACACAAACAATATGAAAAAACAACCGATTTTTAGGGAATAATTTAAAACAAGGACATAACCGCTTTTGCAAGTTTATCTGAGTCATGTCTTATTAGACTTCTTTTTAGTTTATCTGTTAGATTCTTTATCTGTATCTTTGGCGAAATAAAATCTTTTCTTAAAACTTTAAAATCATTTTTATCTCCTAAGTCATCAAAAACCGGATGGGCTTTTTCTTCTTTATATCTTTCTAAGATCCCTTTTGGAAAATTCTTTGAATTATTTATCAAACAATAATCTAATACTTTTCCACCCATGTATTTTTGTAATATGTTCACATGATCTTTTGCGGATAAATCATTAGTTTGTCCAAATCTAGTCATTAAATTAACTACATATATTTTTTTTGCTCTTGAGTTTCTTATAGCTTTAGCAATTCCGTCAACAATAATATTGGGAAGTACACTGGTATATAAATCCCCCGGTCCAATAACAATTAAATCAGCTTTCCTGATTTCTTTTAAAGCTTCAGGGTTTGCTTTTGCTTTTGGAAGAACCTCAAGTTCTACAATTTTATAGTTTCCTTGTTTTTCTCCTGGTTCATCAATTGAATGCTCGCCTAATACTTGTTTTCCATTTTCGTACCTTGCAACCAAATGTGAACTGTTAAATGTTACAGGAATAATTTTCCCTCTGACGTGTAGAATCTTGCAGGTTTCCTCAATCGCTTTTTCTTGAGATTTAAAAATATCAGTTAAAGCCGCCATAAAGAGATTTCCAAAAGTCATTCCAGATATCCCTGCCCCTGAAGAATATCTATAAGTAAAAAGTTTTCTTAACAGTTCATTCTCTTTTTCATCAGCCAAAGCAACCATGCATTGTCTTATATCAGAGGTTGGAAGAAGACCAAATTCATCTCTTATAACACGATTGCTTCCTCCATCATCCATCATTGAGACAATTACAGATAAATCTAATGGATATTTTTTAAGTCCCGAGAGAGCTACGAAGGTTCCTGTTCCCCCACCGATAACAACTACTTTTTTTCTATTTTGCATCGAGCTTTATAAGAATCTTTTCTAAAGGCAAAACTTCAATTTTGTCCGATGTTCTTTCTTTATATTCAATTAAATCTTTTGTTTTTGGAGATACTACTAACCTTATAGGAATTCCAATTAAATCTGCATCTTTAAACTTTTCTCCAGCTGAAACATCTCTGTCATCAAATAAAACATCTATTCCTAAACTTTTTAGTTTTTCATAAACTTCCTTACCTTTTCCATCAAGTCCAATTAAATGTACGTTAAATGGAGAAATTTCTTTATTCCAAATAATTCCTCTTTCATCGTGAGAATGTTCAACCCAAGTGCCAATAAGCCTTGTTGTTCCAATACCATAGCTTCCAAAATAAACTGGTTTTTTACCACCATCCTTATCAGTAAAATAAACTTTCATTCTTTCTGAATACCAAGTCCCAAAAGGGAATATGTTTCCCACTTCAATTGATTTTTCTTCCAGAATTTTTCCCTTTTTACATTTTTTACAGACATCACCTTTTTTACCTTTAAATATTTCTTTATTTTGTCCCCAATCACATTTATCGCAGTAATAAATAATGTCTTCTCCTGCGGGATTTATTACTTGAAATTCATGAGTTACGTTTTGAGTAAATACTCCACCAGCTGCTTCGGTAATTCTAAAGTTAAGCCCTATTCTTTTGAAAATTTTTGAATAGGCCATTTTTACTTTTTCATAAAAATCCCAAAAATCTTTTTCTGTTGCATGAACAGAATATAAATCTTTCATCAAAAATTCTCTCCCTCTTAAAATTCCTGATTTTGCACGCAGTTCATTTCTGAATTTTGTAGAAAAATGATACAAAGCAATTGGTAAATCTTTATAAGTTTTTAAACTCTTTCTAATTAGATCAAGAAATATCTCTTCATGGGTAAACGAAAGTGCAAATTCTTTATCTCTAGTATCTTTAAACTGATACATAACTTCCCTTGCACTGTCCCATCTGCCTGTTTCATTCCAAATACTTTTAGGGTGGACCAAAGGCATTAATACCTCAAAAGATCCAATTGCATTCATTTCCTCACGAATAATATTATTTATTTTATTTATTACTTTTATTCCCATTGGAAGAAGTGTCCAACTTCCCGTCATCAGTTGATCAATAAAGCCTGCCCTTACAAGAAGTTTATGATTGATGCTTTGTGCATCTTTAGGTGCTTCTTTTAATGTTTTAGGAAATAATTTTGATTGCTTCATTTTGAAATTATTTTACTACTGAATTCAAAAAACCTGAAATGCTTCCTGCTGCTATTAATCTTTGAACATCTCTTATGGTTAAAGCAAGAAGAAGAATAAGAAGAATAATCATTCCAATTGTATGTGCCATATTTTCTATTTTCGGAAGTACTTTCTTTCCAGCAATTGCTTCAATCGCAATAAATAACACTCTTCCTCCATCAAGTGCAGGGAAAGGCATAATATTTAAAATTGCCAAATTAACTGAAAATATACCTATAAAATTTATTAAGGATAATATTCCATATTTTGCAGCTTCAGAAGTTATTGCAAATACTCCAACAGGTCCTGAAACGTCTTGTGGAACCTTACCTGAAAAAAGACCGACAATCATCGTATATAACCCCTGGGCTATGGTAATTCCCCAAAATATCGCTTCTTTAAAACCGTAATAAATTCCTACAAAAGGTCGCTGCCAGACAGGTGGATAATACATTTCAGTTGAAGTAATAACAACTCCCAAAGGACCTTCATTTTCAGGTGGATTTGCTCTCGGAACCAATCTTATCTTTTTTGTTTCCTTATCATTTCCTGTCGTTCTTTCAATTTCCAATAACACCTTCTTGTCAACTTTTTCATTAACTAATGCTGTAAATTCTGAAATATCGGAAACACTTTTTCCATCAACTTTCTTAACAATATCTCCAACCAAAACACCCGCGACTTGTGCAGGAGAGCCTTGAACTATCTCAACAATTTTGACACTGCCTGTATCTTTTGGAATTCCGGAAAAAGAATATGTAATACTAAAAGCAATAATTCCTAAAATAAAATTCATTAATACTCCTGCTGTAATTATTTTTATCCTTGTTTTTTTATTCTTGTTTAAGAAAGATCTTTTAGGATGTTTAATATTTTCTTCTGAATTTTCACCGTGAAGTTTTACAAATCCACCAAAAGGGAGTGCATTTACGGAATAAATTGTTTCTCCAACTTTCTTGCCAAAAATTCTTGGAGGAAGACCAATACCAAATTCTTCGACTAAAACTCCTGATCTTTTTGCAGCAATAAAATGGCCAAATTCATGAATTAAAATTAATAATGATAAAACTAATATCGCAGTTAATATCGATCCAAACATCTTATAAAGTATATCCTAAAGAGGCTAAATTGATAAGGGAAAATTATATAGTAAGGAGTTCTTCTTTCTTCTTATTTCCAATCTCTTCTACCTTCCCAATAAATTCATCGGTAATTTCTTGAATTTGCTTTTCCTTATCAAATTTCTCATCTTCTGACATTTCTTTTTTCTCAAAAGATTCTCTTACTTCTCTCATTGCTTCACCCCTGATCTGCCTTATCATTACTCTTCCATTTTCTATCTTTGTTGAAAGAAGTTTTACAAATTTTTCTCTATCTTCTGTTGTTAAAGGAGCAAAAGAAATTCTTATTATTTCTCCATCAATTGCGGGATTTAAACCAATATTGGCTAAAGTAATTCCTTTCCTAATATCTCCAATTATTGATTTATCCCAAGGATCCAAAACCATAGTTTGCACATCTGGAACTATAATTGTTGCTAGTTCTTTTACTTTAAGTTTTTGAGTGCCACCATATGCATCAATAACTAAATCTTCAATTAACGAAGGAGTTGGCCTACCAGTTCTTATCCCACCTGCATCTGAAGAAACAAGATCCACTATTTGCTGCATTTTGGTACGTATTGAAGTTTCGTCCATTTACTTACCTAATTCTATACGAAAAATTCTCCCTATGCGAATATTTTCCCCTGTTTTAACGTTTACTTCTTTGACTAAATCTGAAACTTTTTTACTTGGATCTTTTATAAAATCTTGTTTTAAAAGTTCATCAACGTTTTTAGGGTCAAGTGAAGCAACTTGTAATGCTAAGTCGTGAGCTAAAGTTTTAAATAGTTCGTTTCTTCCAACAAAATCGGTCTCGCACAATAATTCAATTACTGATGCAACTTTCCCCGAGTGGTGTGAATAGACTTCGATTAAACCTTGTGAAGTATCTCTTCCTTCTCTTTTAGCCATTTTTTTAAAACCCTCTTTTTTAAGTATCTCGATTGCTTTCTTTTCATCACCTTTCAATTCTTCCAATATTTTCTTGACTCTAATAACTGGAGCTCCTGATTCTTCTCTTACTTTTTTAATTAAGTCAACGGAAATTTTCATTTTTTATCTGTTTTTACTGGCTTTACTACTTTAATACCTTTTTTACCTTCAAGAATCGCTTCTTTTACCAAATCTAAAACATAAATTAATGCTTTTGAAGCATCATCATTCATAGGAATAGGATAATCGATACTGGAAGGATCTGAATTTGAATCAACAATACCAATAACTGGAACTTTAGCTCCAACAGCTTCTCTAATAGCAGAATTTTCTTTATGTGTGTCTACAACAAATATAACATCGGGAATTTTTTTAAGTGTTGAAATCCCATCAAAGAATCGCTCTAATCTTTCTATTTCTCTTTGAATTAAAAGTCTTTCTTTTTTAGTAAAGCTTTTATATTCTCCAGATACATTTTTTTCTTTCATATCTGAAAGTCTTTTTATGGATCTACCGATCTGTTCAAAATTGCTAAAAGTTCCTCCAAGCCATCTTTCGGAAATATAAGGACAACCTGTTTCTTTACCAATTTCAATAATCTTATCTTTAACTTGTTTTTTGGTTCCCAAAAGAAGAACTACTTTCCCTTTTGAAATTGAGTCTTTAATAAATTCCAGGGCTTCTTCTATCAGAGATTTTGTCTTAATAAGGTCAAAAACATGAACTCCATCCTGAACACCATACAAATATTCCTCCATTTTTGGATTCCAACGTTTTGCTTGATGTCCAAAATGAGCACCTCCCTTAAGTAATTCTTCAGCTGATACTTTAATTGTCATTTAATAACAAAAATCATTGTTTCCTTGTACCGCCACTTATCGGAAGATTCCAGGAAACATGATAAGTGTGTGTTTTAACTCTACTCTGGTATTCTATCAGCTTGATTTGCCTTTTTCAATCAGACTATTAATCAAGTTTTCTAATAGACAATTAATTGTCATTGGACCTACTCCACCTGGAACTGGAGATAAAAAGGAAACTTTTCCCAATACCTCTTGAGTCCTAACATCACCATTTGGTGCTCCTACATCAATAACAACAGAATTGTCCTTAATTAAATCTTTTCCAATAATTCCAGGTTCTCCGGTTGCACTTATTAAGATATCTGCCTCTTTTGTATATTTTGAAATATCACCTGTTTTTCTATGAAGTAGACTCACTGTTGATCCCATATCAGTTAAGATGTGACTCAAAGGTTTTCCTAAAATTTCACTTGCGCCGATCAATACAACATTTTTATTATGGAACTCTACTTTAGAAGATTTTAAAACCTTTAAAACTGCCATTACTGTCGCAGGAATAAACCTAGGTTTTCCAATTAGAAGTAATCCTAAATTTTCTGGGGTTAAACAATCAATATCTTTTTTAGGTGAAATTGAAAGAGTAATTTTTGCCCAATCGGCACTATCAAAATCATTAACTCCAGATGGCTTTTGAACCAAAATCCCCTGAACACTCTCATCCTTATTTAACCTTTCAACGATGGAAACTATCTCTGAAACATTATTATTAGATTTTATTTCGAAACTCAAAAATTTAATTCCGATTTCCTCAGCAGCTTGACCTTTAAGCCTTGTATAAAGAACAGAACCAGGATCAGATGATAAATAAACACTAGCCAAACAAGGTTTAATGCCCTTCTCAGAAAGGCCAATAACCTTATTTTTAAGATCTTCTTTTTCTTCTTTTGCAAAGATTTTACCGTCAAAAATTGTCGTCATTTAGGCTAATTTTAGTTCAAAAAACACTAAGAAGCAATTTAAGGAATAGGGTATTTTGTTAAAAAGTTTTTAACTTCTTTTGAAATATCTAATAAAAATTTATCTTTTTGTACCTGCTTTTTAAAATTCTTAATATAAATTCTTCTTTCCTCTTGCTCATTGGGCAATTTATTATCTTTTACATGATCTACTACTTTTAACATCCATTCAGCAATTTTCTTCATTTCATTTTCCTTCATTCCCCTTGTTGTAACAGCAGGAGTTCCCAACCTTATTCCAGAAGGGTAAAAAGGAGGCATTAAATCAAAAGGAACTGAGTTTCTATTAACAACAATTCCTGCTACCTCCAAAGCTTCAGCAACAATATTTCCAGATAATTTTAATGGTCTTAAATCAACTACCATTAGATGACATTCTGTTTTTCCTCCAACTAAAGTTAATCCTCCTTCTTTAAGATAATTTGCCAACGAGCTAGAATTTTTAACAATCTGTTCTGCATATTTTCTAAATTCAGCACTGTCTGCCTCAATTAATGCCTGTGCAATTCCTGCAGTTGTATTATTATGCGGTCCCCCCTGAAGACCTGGAAAAACTGCTTTATCTATTTTTGATGGTAATTCTGAATCTTTCTTAATTCCTTTTTGAGTAACCATAATCATTGCGCCTCTTGGACCTCTTAAGGTTTTATGGGTGGTTGTCATTAATACATGAGCAAAAGGGACTGGATCTGGATATACTCCACCCAAAATAAGACCCGATACGTGGGAAATATCAGCAACCAAATAAGCGTTAATACTATCTGCAATTTTTCCAAATTTTGCCCAATCAAAGGCTAAAGGATATGCAGTTGTTCCAATTATCATTACTTTGGGTTTTTCTTTTTTAGCTAATTCTTCAATTTTCTCGTAATTCAAAAGTCCTTTATTATCCAAACCGAACTGAATAGATTTAAAATATTTACCTGAAAAGGTTATGTCAGGATGACCATGTGTCAAATGTCCCCCAGCAGAAAGTTTAAGTCCCATGATTTTGTCCCCATAATTTGCAAGTGCAAAAAGAATTTCTGAATTTGCGGGCGAACCAGAATATGGTTGAACATTTGCATGAGGAACTTTAAAAAGCTTTCTAGCTTTTTCTATAGCTAATATCTCAATCTCATCAATAAAATAATTTCCTTGATAATATCTTCTTTTGGAATAGCCTTCCGAATATTTATTTGATAATCTACTTCCTACAAATTCTCGTATTTTTTCAGAAGCATAATTTTCAGAAGGAATAAGCATTATAGTTTCCTTCTGTCTTTTTTCTTCTGACTTAACTAATAAATTTAGATTTGTCATTTAAAATTTTATTCAAGGTTTAACCTATATCGTAATTTCTTCCAGATAATGTCATGAATTTCTTCGATCGACATAAGTTTATTATCTTTACAACAATTTATCTTCTCAATATTTTTATACTGTTTAGCAAGAACTTCAAACATTTTTGAAGTTTCCATTTGATAATCAAGATTATCTTCTTGAATATCTTTTTTCTTTTTATTACCTAAATAACTTCGAGGCTTTTTCTTTTCAATTAATTTTTGTCCAATATCTACAGGTAAGGTAAGTAAGATATTTATATCTTCTTTCGGAATTCCATATATTTTATATTCTAATTCTTCCAAAAATTTAATAAGTTGGAGTCTTTTTTCTTTTGGAAGTTTGGATGATTGATGAGCCATATTTGATAATACATATCTATTAGAAACAACAAAATAGTTTTTCTTTAAATAACTATTAATTTCGTCTTTCGCTTGCCATCTATCACCCGCAAAAGTTAAAGCAGCTAAATATGGATTTACTTCTTTAAGGTTGCCAAACTCTCCTTTAAGAAATCTACCAACTAATTTCCCAAAAAAAGTTTTTTCATACTGAGGAAAATCCATTACTTTTACTTTCAAACCTTTAACTCTAAGTTCTTTTACAACCAAATTTGTTTGTGTTTCTTTCCCTGTCCCATCTGTACCTTCAATAACAATAAATTTACCTTTCATATTTATTAATAAATCTTTCTAATACCTTTTTAATATTTTTACTATCATAAAATGAAAAACTAAATTTGCCGTAAGAATGTCCATCTAAAAAAGCAGAATACGTTTCTTTTGAAAGTGAACTATTTCTTAAAAGTAATATGGGTTTATTAAATCCCTCTGCAGATCTATGTTCATACCCAACACCATGAGAGTATGTTGATACCTCTGCAATAAAAAAATCACTTTTCTTAATCCATCCTAAATCCCTTTTAACAATATATTTTCTTCCAGATAAATATTTTTTACTTTTAGCCTTATTATTATTTTTAACAACATTGTCTTTTGAAACAATAGTATGTCCCATTTCTTCCAAAGTATTTGATATCATTTCAATACTACTTTCAAATTCTCTACCACCTGCTATTGAACCAGCCAAATATATTTTCATTTATTTTTTTGTATTTCTGATAATTTCTCTTGAGTTTTTATCTCTGCCATAAACCTACCTAATCCATAATCCTCTACCCAATCTACTTTTGCAAACACTTTTTCCAAATAAGACATCTTCTTTAGTATTTCTCTTATTGCCACCTGCATTGCATTCCTATATGAAGGATGCCCACCTGGAATTGTTCTTAATTCTGAGAAAAATACCCATTGTCTTATGTTTGCACGAATATTAAATCTTAATTTATGTCCCAATAATGAAACATACTCAGCACTCGAAAATGGAATATCTTTTGATTTTAATATTTTGTAATTCAATTCTTTAGTCATTTTATGAAGTTTTATATAATCTTTTAGTACTTCTTCCATTCCTTTTTCTTTATATTCTTTTGGAATATCTAATTCGTTTGTATTTAAATAAAGTCTTTCTGTCGAAGATAATCTATTTCTTTGTAAATCCCTATAAATTCCAAAATTTTTATAAAATTCAACTTCTGCAAATGCATGTTCGAAGGCTCTTGAGAGTTTATGCCTCCTGTTTATATTCTGATTAGTTCTATCAGAAACTGCTTCGTCAATTATTCGGTGAACCTTTTTTAAATTTATTTTCTTTTTTGCCCAATTGAAAAATATTGACTTTGAGAAATATGATTTAGTCTGACCAGTAAATAATATTTGGGAAGCAATTTTTGCATCTCCATCTAAATCAAAATCTACAAGTGCAACATCATTTATTTTCCCTTTTTTAATTTCCTTAATGTATTTATTTGAAAGTTTTTGTTGGTAAAGATTTATATTCTTTCTATATTCCCTCATTATTTCTCCATGCTTGTGATTTATTTTCTGCAGGAAATTCGGGATTATTGTTAAAAGCTCCTTAAATGCCAAAAATCCTAAAAGTCTAACTTCCGAGTGAGATGAAGACATTAATTTATTAATAGTATTTTCAACAGATTGTCCTGAATAATGTGCACCCAAATTTGTAACAGTAGTTGTCGGTAAAAATATTCTAACAGTATCAAAAGCTTTTGCTTTTAAAGCTCTTTTATATGCTTGAGAAATTTTTTGATTTGATTCTTCGTCTTTAAGCTCTGAGTATCTTATTCTCTTTCCTGTTTTGGTATCCTCAACAATTTGATCATCTAAATTATATTTAATTAATAAAAACTTTAATGCATTCTTAAAGTTTCTATTGTAAGCTTCAAATGCAAAATTATTTACTTTTAAGTATTCTTTATAGAACTTTGAATTTTTAATTTCTGGAGCTTCCATATATAGATAGTGGTTATTTACTTTAGAACCAAAATTTACATACCTTGTAGATTTTTCAATATAGGAAGAACCAATCCTTTGATCCTCTATCACTTTAGCTGCAATTTGAGAAACGTATTCAAAAGCTATATGAATACTCCCCATTTGAATTACTGAATCATCTCCAAATTCTGCAAATACTCTTTGATAAAATTCTTTAGTCCGATCCATTGCCTTCTTAAGTTTTTCATTATCTTTTTTGTAAACAGTAAGAGATGAATTCCAAAATTCATCCAGAAAAAGTCTTCTAACACTTTTTTCAGATCTTGAATATCTTGAAAACATTGCACCAACTACTTCCTGAGGTAAATTATAAATTGCAAAAACTGGCTTATTTGTATTAGTAAAGAAATTATCTAAAATCTTTTTTTCTTTCTCAGTAAACTTTTCAGGTTTATAGGGAAAAGTATATTGGGAAGGAATTTGTAATTTTTCTCTAAGTGTTTTTAAACTCATTTTTTTATCTTTATCTTTATTTTTGGTTTACCTGGAACTTCATGATGAAATCTACACCGAGGTTCATATTCTTCTTCTCCAACCAAAACTGTTGGATCGGTGTATCTGGCAGGAATCTTTTTCCCGTTAACAATTTTTAGTCTTTGAGTCCTAGAAGCTTCACTTCCACAAATAGCACATCTTGCACAAAGTTGGGTAACTTTATCTGCTTCAAGTTTAATTCTAGACATTGGTCCAAACCCTTCCCCTCTAAAATTTCTATCAAGTCCAGCAACAATGACTCTTATTCCTTTTTCAGCAATCTTATTAACAACATCAGCTAAATCCAAATCAAAAAAATTTCCTTCATCAATACAAACCAAAGAAGTATCTTCAGGAATATTTTTCAAAATTTGCTTTGAACTTATTACTGAAAGTGCTGAAAACTTATCCTCGTCAAAGGTATTAATACAATTTTCTCCTCTTCTGTTGTCCCTTTTAGGTGTAAAGGCAACTACTTTTTGTTTTGCATAAAAAGCTTCTCTGGCTCTACTTATAAGAAGACTGGATTTACCTGAAAACATTGGCCCACAAATTACCTCCACACTTCCGTTATTTTCTAATACTTGCTTACATTTACTACAGACTGGGTATTTATGTTTTTTGAAGTTTTTATTTTTCTTTATCATATTTTATTGATTATAGTATTTTTATATTTATTTTTTCTGCAAAAGTTTCTATCTCTTTTCTGAGCGTTGTCTGTATATTTTTATCTTTCAAATAATTTATATCTCCAGAATCAACTTTATAAATATTTAAAGTTTTGTGGTTATTTTTATACCACTCTTCGAAACTATCACACAGAACTTTTATATATCTTGAAAAATTACTTTTATTTTGTTTTAATCTCAGTAACTCAAAATCTCTTGCTCTTTCAAAAATTCTTTTTTGAACAATCTTATAAGGAGCATAAGTATAAAGAAATATATTAGTTTTTGCATAACTACTAACATCATCCAATAAACCAGTAATTTTTTGATACAAAGAATATTCATCCTTATTCATAAAACCCATTTTATATTGAGCAAATGCAAAAACTTTATTTCCTTCTAAATCATTATCAACAATTGCTTTTTTATATTTATTAAAACTTATTATTTGGCTAATTCTATTTTCATAAAACCAAGTTTGTGAAGAAAAACTGAATCTTTGAGGATTTTTGTAATACTTTTCCAAAAAGGGATTCTTGTTGAAATTTTCACTAATTACTCTTATATTCCAATCTTGTGATAAAAACTTAACTAAAGAAGTTTTTCCAACACCCATCGGGCCAACTACACCTATTCTTAATTTATTAGCTTGTTTCATCAAAAAGTCTAATTGACTTTTTATCAACCGTGAAAAGTTATGTCAACTGGAACTTTTTATATCAAGTGCTGGTTTTCTCCAGGAAGCCCATTTGCAATCAGGATATTTGCTACAACCGAAAAACTTTCTTCCTTTTCTTGTTTTTTGAATCACTACATCTCCCTTTTTACATTCAGGACATTTCATTCCAACTTTTTCTATATATTTTTCTTTATAATCACAGTCAGGAAATCTCTCACATGATAAAAACTTTCCAAATCTCCCAATTCTAATAACCATTTTTCCCTTTTTACATTTCGGACAATCTTTATCAGTTTTTTCAACTTCTATTTTTACTCGTTTTGCTTTCTTTGTTACTTTTTCTAGAATCTTTTCAAAAGGATTCCAGAAAGTTTCAATCGACTCATTCCATATAAGTTTTCCGTTGGCAATTTCATCCAAATTATTTTCCATTTCAGCTGTAAAAGCATATTCAAATGTATCTGAAAAATTTCCAATAAGAAAATCATTTACTGCAATCCCTACATTAGTGGGAATAAACTTACCCTCCTCTTTTTCCACATAATTTCTTACTTGAATTGTTGAAATAATTGGGGCATAAGTAGAAGGCCTTCCAATACCCAAACTCTCTAATGTTTTTATAAGAGTCGCTTCAGTAAATCTATCAGGGGGTTGAGTAAATTTCTGTTCCGGAGATACTTTAATCAATTGAAGAGCATCATCAACCAATACTTTTGGTAATTCCTGTTTCGATGTATCTAGTCCAGTAAAAACTTTTCTCCACCCTTCAAATTTCATAATTTGCCCACCTACTCTTAATAAATAATTATTTGTTTTTTCTTCAGCTAAAACATCAATTATTGTTTCATCGTAAATACATGCTGACATTTGTGTGGCGACAAATCTTTTCCAAATAATGTTATATAAAACTTGCTGATCTTTTTTAAATTTATTTTCATCTAGTTGCTCATTTTTTTCGCTAGTTGGTCTTATTGCCTCATGTGCTTCTTGAGCAACTTTCGATTTTGTTTTAAAAAGTCTTATATCGCTAGATAAGTATTTCTCTCCGAATTTATCTGCAATATAAGTTCTTAAACTTTTTACAGCTCCTTCTGCAACATTAGTTGAATCGGTTCTATGGTATGTAATTAGACCCTCTTCATAAAGACTTTGAGCAATACTCATCGTTCTTTTTGCTGACCAACCCAATAATCTTGAAGCGGCTTGGGTTAAAGTAGAAGTAGTATATGGAGCAAAAGATGATTTTTTGATTTCCTTTTTATTAACAGCAATAACTTTATATTTTGATTTTTCCAATCCATCAACAATCTCTTTTGAACTTTTTTCATTGTTTAAAACTGGTTTTTGGTCATTTACTTTTAAAAATTTAACAACAATGTTTTCTTTTTTTGAGGTTTTTAGTTCTACAAATATTTCCCAAAATTCTTCTGTTTTAAATGCTTCAATTTCTCTTTCTTTTTCAACAATAAGTCTTACCGTGACAGTTTGAACTCTTCCCGCCGAAAGACCGCGCCTTACTTTTCTCCACAAAAGTGGAGAGAGCTTGTAACCAACAAGTCTATCCAATACCCTTCTGGCAATTTGTGCATTTACTAAATTTTCATCAACTTCTCGGGGATTTTGCAAAGCTTCTTCTACTGCTGATTTTGTAATCTCATGGAAAACAATTCTTTTAATTTTTGAATCTTGTCCGATAATTTCTTTTACATGAGCACTAATTGCTTCTCCTTCGCGATCAGGATCTGTTGCAAGATATATTTCTTTTGCTTTTTTTGAAGCTTTTTTTATATCTTTAATTACATCTTCTTTTTTTGGTACAACTAAATATTCTGGCTTAAAGTTTTTTTCAATATCAATTGCTAAAGTACTTTTTGGTAAGTCTTTGACATGTCCCTTTGTTGCTAAAAGCTCGAAATCTTTTCCCAAAAAATTCCCCAAGGTCTTTGCTTTTGTTGGTGACTCTACAATTATTAAATTCATAAAAAAATATTATATTATTTAAACAAAAATAAAAATACCATACATATCATACAATATTATCCTACTAAATATTTTTACGTCACGGAAGTTTATTTATTTTTTCTTTTTTACTTTCAAACTTTTCTCTATGAAACCAAAAATCAAAAATGTCTCTAGCAATCGGTCCTGCAACTGTGGACCCTTCACCCCCACCTTCAACTAAAACAGTTGTAACAATTTCTGGATAATCACTTGGGCCAAAAACTGTAAACCATGCATGAGTTTTTCCATCAACATTGGTCTCAGCTGTTCCTGTTTTACAAGCAACTATTGGTTCAAAATCAAAAAAAGTATATCCGGTTCCACCAGATAAACATGCTTCAGTCATTCCTTGTTTTACATCATTAAGATAATCTGATTTAATTTTTAAATCTTCACAATTTATATTATTACCTTCCTTATTTGCAATTTTTAAGTCACATCTTTTTCCTCCGTTTGCAATAACAGATGTTTGGGCATTTACTTCAGCCAAGGTAACCGCCAAGTCACCCTGACCAATTGACATATGGTAAGTATTACCCAAAAACCACTGCTCTTTTTTAACCTCATATTTCCACGACGGAGTTGGTATTAAACCTTTTACTTCTCCGGGGAGATCAATGCTTGTTCCTTTTCCTAAACCAAATTTCTTAGCCCAATAGGCAATATAATCAGGACCCAAAAGTCCCCCTATTGTATAAAAGAAAGTATCTGTTGAACGGGCTAAAGCTCTTATGACCCCTATTTCTCCTTCAGTTCTTCCATATTGAGTAAAGTACCAGTTTGAATAAGAATAATCATTAACTCTAATAACTCCTTCATCTAAAAATTTATAATTTTCGTCAATTTTCCTTTCTGATAATGCTGCAATTGCTACAACTGGTTTAAAAACAGATCCTGGATGATATATTCCACCAATAGCCCTATTAAATAACGGAAGATTACTGTCAGTTAAAACATTATTTATTTCATTGGAATATTGTTTCTTTCCAAAATAATTTGGGTTAAAAGAAGGATTTGAATAGAGAGAAATTACATGTCCCAAAGAATCGCTGACAATTATCGCTCCTTTTTTATCAGTCATTAAACTTGGAAGTTCTTTTTGTAAATCATAATCAATTGAAGTTTTTATATCTCTCCCGGCAGTAGGTTCTTTTAATCCTAAAATTCTTACCTGTCTTCCTCTGGTATCTACTTCAATTAATTCTTCTCCATCAATTCCCGAAAGATCACACTCGTAATATTGCTCAAGTCCACCCCTACCGATTAATGAACCAAGTTTTATTACTCCCTTTTCAGGACATTTGGGATTAATCTTTCCCACCTCATCTTCATTAGCCTCTGAAATATATCCACCAGCATGTAAAAAAGCTTCGTTTAAGGGATAAAATCTTTCATATTCAGTTATTACTAAATCAGTTTCAGTAACATCTTTCGCTTCAGCTTTTACAATTCCACCGTCATCTTTAAATTCGATCTTTTTTTTAATTTCTTTATTTCCAACCAAAATTTCTCCACCCCTAGCGTAAATTTTTCCTCTTGGAGCAACTATTTTTACCTTTCTTATCCTATTTCCCTCAGAAAGATTTCTATAATAATCTCCTTTTATAATTTGAAGTTCAAAAAGTCTGGCTACAATAAATAAAAAAAACAATATTAATAGCCCTTTTAAAAACCATGAAAGCCAGCTTTCATTTTTTGATGAGATAGCTAGTGTTTCCATTTTAAAGCCCTTTAGTTATTCTTATTTTATTAAGAAGTGAATAATCTTCCAACACTTTTCCACAACCTCTAACTACACATGTTAAAGGATCGTCTGCAATCCAAACCGGCATTTTCGTTGACTCACTGATTGTTTTATCAATTCCCGGAATTAAAGACCCTCCACCAGCAAGAACTATTCCTTTTTCCATAATATCGCTTAATAGCTCAGGTGGTGTTTCTTCCAAAGTATCTGAAATATTAGTAATAATTTCTTGAATTGTTGGAGCAAGAGCCTCTCTTATTTCTTCTGAAGAAACTTTCAAAGATTTCGGAAGACCGGTTTCTAAGTCTCTTCCTCTTACAACTGTAAACTTTTCTTTACCCGAAACTGTTGAGGCAATACTTATTTTTACTTCTTCTGTAGTTGACTGACCCAATAAAAGTGAATATTTAAGTCTCATATAATTGGCAATCGCCTCATCCATTTCATCTCCGGCTACCCTTATCGACCTACCCAGTACTATTCCACCCATTGAAATTACAGCCACTTCAGTTGTTCCTCCTCCGATATCTACAATAAAAATTCCTTCAGGGGACTCAACGGGAAGATTTGCTCCAATTGCTGCGGCCATCGGTTCCTCTATTAAGTAAACTTTCCTTGCTCCAGCTGCAATAGTTGCATCAGCAACTGCTCTTCTTTCAACTTCCGTAACTCCTGATGGAATTCCAATTACAACTCTTGGTTTGGGAATTTTAGGGAAATTACTACCAGATTCATGTACTTTTTTAACATAGTAAGTAAGCATTGCTTCAGTTGCATCAAAATCCGCAATCACTCCATCTTTTAATGGTCTTAAAGCCTCAATTGTTCCGGGGGCGCGACCTAACATTTTTTTGGCAGAGGAACCAATTGCCAATATTTCTTTTGTTTTTTTATTTCTAGCAACAGCCGATGGCTCTCTAATTACAATTCCTTTTCCTTTTACATAAACTAAAGTATTTGTAGTACCCAAATCTATTCCAATATCATGGGAAAAATATCCAAAAATTCTATCAATAAAAGGAATTCTCATTGTTCCCAAGTATAATAAGAACTGACAGCTATTTCAAAGCCTAATTTAATGTGGTAAATTCTTTTAAAGATGCAATTTTTTGAAAAATTAATCGGTATTTTATTTTATCTTCTATTTTTATTAATTCCGATAGTTCTTTGGCCATTTTCTTATGAACTTTTTGAATTCAATAAAATAATAATGATCTATGCGTTAGCTCTTTTAATTACCTTTTCCTGGATTGCTAAAAGCATAATAAAAGGGAAATTTATATTTCGTCGCACAATATTAGATATTCCACTTATTATATTTTTACTAACACAAGTTCTTTCAACTTTAGTAAGTGTAGACAGACGAACTTCTATTTTTGGATTTTATTCTAGATTTAACGGGGGCCTCTTATCATTAATTTCTTTTGCACTTCTCTATTGGGCATTTGTTGCCAACATCAATGCTAAACAAACTATCAACTACATAAAATCAATAATCTTTACAGCCATCCTCGTTTGCATTTATGGCATACTTGAACACTTTGGAATAGATAAAAATATTTGGGTTCAGGATGTATCTGAAAGAGTTTTTTCTTCTCTTGGTCAACCCAATTGGCTAGCTGCTTGGATTGTAGCGATTATTCCTCTTTCCTTAGCGTTTTTAATTAAAGTGAAAAAACAAAAAATCTACTTTGGCTTAATTTCAGGAATTCTTTTTCTAACACTTTTATATACCAAATCCAGATCCGGAATATTAGGATTCGGAGTTGCATCTTTAATCTTCTGGATAGGATTATTTTTATTAAACCTTAAAAATAAATCAGAAAATATAAAATTATTTAAAATATTTATTATTATTAATTCTGTTTTGTTAATAATGAATCTCGTTACTAAAACTCCTTGGACTCCTAACATTTCTAAAATAATAAACAAAAATAACACTAGTGAAGAATCTATAACTCAAACTGTAAAAACTGGAACAGTATTAGAAACTGGTGGAACAGAATCAGGAACAATTAGAAAGTTTGTTTGGGAAGGAGCCATTGATGTTTGGAAAGCCTATCCAATTCTGGGAAGTGGAGTTGAAACATTTGCTTTTTCTTTTTATCAGTTTAGACCAAAAGAACACAACTTAGTTTCAGAATGGGATTTTCTATATAACAAAGCACACAATGAATATTTAAATTTTCTAGCAACAACCGGTACTTTGGGATTTTTATCCTACACTGCTTTTATTGCTTTTGGTGTTTTTCTATTCATTAAATCTATTAAAGAAGATAAAGAAAATAGGATATTACACCTAGCTCTTCTTTCAGGTTTTGGAAGTATCCTAGTAACCAATTTTTTTGGTTTTTCAGTAGCACCTGTTAATCTTCTATTCTTCCTTTATCCTGCAATATCAATATGTTTGTTTCGAAAAGATGAAAGTAGTGATAATAACGATAGTAAAATCAGTTCTACACAAAAGTTAAGTATATGTATTTTAGGAGTAATAACACTATTCTTATTAATCTCAATAATTCGTTACTGGTTAGCTGACTTAAACTTTGCAAAAGCAAAAAGACTAAATGATGCAGGAATCTACACAAACGGAAGGGAAAATCTTTTAAAGGCAGTTAAATATTCATCCAAAGAAGCAATGTTCTGGTCTGAACTTTCAGAAAATAGTGCTGATCTTTCGATAATTCTGAAAGAAAAAAAAGATGTGGAAAACTCTAATAAACTAATTAATTCTGCAATTGAAGAATCGAAAATTGCCGAGAAATTATCTCCAAATAGTATAGGCATTTTAAGACAAATTACGACTACATATATCAAACTTTCACAAGTAGATATTAACTATTTATTAGATGCAAAAGAATACCTTGAAAAATCAATTATGCTTTCCCCTAATGATGCAAAACTCTATTTTAATCTGGGCCTTATTTATACAAATTCAGTAGATAGTAAAAAAGCCATAGAAACTTTAGAAAAAGCAATTGACTTAAAAGCTAACTATAAACAAGCAAGATCCAGCCTTGCCATAGTCTACTTAAGGGAAAATGAGAAAGATAAAGCAAGAGAACAACTGGAATATATCCTCAAAAATATTGATCCTAACGATCAAACAATAAAAGAAAGACTGCTTGAACTTTAAGTTGAATAATAAAACTTGACATTAATCTAGTTTTCGCTAATATACTAGCTTTATGCCAGGAAAAGAAATACAAACAAAACCTTTTGAAGAAGAAAACCTACCTTCAAAACTCGATTTGGTAAATTTTATCAATAATGGTCAAATTCCTTTTCTCAATGCTTCTAGTTTAATGGGCCAAGATTGGTATTATTTAATCGTTCCATTTACAGGAAAAGATGGTAACTCCCCAACATTACTTCAAAATCTAGGTGATCCAGAATGTTTTAGTTATTATTCGGGAGATGGAACCGAGTTGGAGGCAGAAATAGACAACGGTTTGAGAATTAGAATAACTAAAAATACTGCCAAAAAAATAGATAAATTTTTAGCTAGTCCTGACATAAACAATTTGATAGCCTTAAATTCAAATAAAAAAGCTGTTGAACTTGAAGTTAAAGAAGAAATTGGTAAAATTCGAAATCTTAGGAGAAAGGAACAAAAGCTAAAAACAAAACAAGCAAACAACTACTTATTACATGAGGTTGAGATTCAAAGAATAGCAATTACACAACATACAATAAATCTTAATTCAGTTAAAAGAGATATCAGGGAACAAATAAAAAATCAAACAGAATTAATTACCCCAAAATTATAATTTCCATTGATTAAAGGCTAATGTTATAATTGGCCTATGATACGGAAAATTCTCAGTACCAAGGACCCAAAAATATCCCAGGTCTGCAAAAAAGTTAAGTTAATTGATAAAAAAGTCATTTCAATTGCCAAAGACTTAAAAGAAACACTTAAGGTTCAAAATGATCCAGAAGGTGTTGGCCTTGCAGCTCCCCAAATCGGAGAAAACTTGAGAATCTTTGCCATGAATGATAATGGGAAAATAAGAGTGATAGTCAATCCAGAAGTTTTGGAAATTGCAAAGGAAAAAGCAAAAAAGGTTAAAAGTAAAGAAAAAGAAATAATGGAAGGATGCCTCTCTCTTCCTAATTATTATGGTCCTTTAAAAAGATCACAAAGAATAAAAATTAAATACCTTGATCTTGACGGAAAGGCAAAAGAAGAAGAATTTAAAGGACTTTCTGCTCAAATTGTTCAACATGAGATTGACCACTTAAATGGTATCGTTTTTGTAAATCGCCTCTTGGAACAAAAACAGCCTCTATATAAACTGGAAAAGGATGAATGGGTAGAAATTGAATTAATATGAAAATAGTATTTTTTGGAACACCAACTTACTGTCTACCTATACTTAATAAAATTCAAAAAGTATTTAAGGTTAAACTTCATGATGTTCCAATTGTTGCAGTAGTTACTCAAAAACCAAAGCCCGTAGGGAGAAAAGAATTTATTACTTATTCAGCTGTAGATACCTGGGCTTTTAAGAGACAGATTCCTGTTTTCTATTCAGTTGAAGACTTTTTCAAAAAGAAAGTTGATGCAGATTTAGGAGTTGTTGTAGCCTACGGTGAAATACTACCGAAAGAGATTATTAATTATTTTCCTAACGGAATTCTAAATGTCCATCCTTCTCTATTACCCAAATTTAGAGGTGCCTCGCCTCTGCAATCCGTAATAGCTTCGGGAGACTTAGTAACTGGAGCAACTATTATGAAAATTGATGAAAAAATGGATCATGGTCCAATAGTTTCTCAATTTACTGAAGAAATTTTAGAAAATGATAATTCAAAAATTTTGGGAGATAGAATTTTCGAAAGAGCAGCACAAGTTTTGGTAGATTTAATCCCAGCTTATATAAAAGGAAAAATATCTCTAAAAAACCAGAATGACAAAAATGCTACATATACAACTCTTCTTAAAAAGGAGCATGGTTTTATTCCTCCAAAATATTTAGAAGGGGCAGTTGAAGGAAAAACTTCTAAGGAAGATTGGAATATTGAATTTATGAAAGATTTTTCTTTAAGACCAAGTCCTGAAAATATTGAAAGATTTGTCAGGGCGGTTAGTCCTTGGCCAGGAGCTTGGACTTATGTTTTTATTGATTCCAAAAAGAAAGAACAGAAAAGATTTAAGATATTAGAAGCTCAGTTCATAGAAGGAAAACTAGTACCCAAAACTGTAAAACTTGAAGGAAAATTGGAAGTTACATGGAAGGAATTCAAGAAAGGTTATCCTAATTTTTCTTTTTCTTAGAAGTCAAAATCTTATCTTCATTTTTGAATTTTTTAATACACTTGGTACAAAGTTTCATTTGAACCTTTTTACCGTCCACAACTACAGTCGCCATTTGAAGGTTAATATTGAATAATCTTGGTGTAACTGGAGCACGTTTCTTCCATCTTTTTCCAGCAACGCCACGTTTGTGAGATTTTGACCTCCCAACTACTTTGATCTTTCCGCAATTTTGACAAATCATTGACATATTTTATAAATTTAAACTTTTCAGATTGAACTTGAGAGATTATACTATTTAATGAACTAGCTGACAATTATGATTTTATTTTTAGTTTGGATACTAGCTTTTGTTGTAACTATAACCATTCATGAATTCGCTCATGCCTGGATGGCAGATAAACTTGGTGACCCTACTGCAAGGATTCAAGGAAGGTTATCCTTAAATCCCTTGGTTCACTATGATCCTATCGGGACCACCCTACTATTAGTATTAGTAGTCTTAAGAGCCTTAGGGGCACCGGTTATACCATTCGGTTGGGCAAAACCAGTAAGGTATGATCCATTTAACCTTAAAGACCCTAGACGTGATGCAGCTTTAATTTCTTTTTCAGGTCCTTTTGTAAATCTTCTATTTGCAGCAATACTGTCTTTAGTATTAAGGTTTTCGATTATTCCATTTTCCCCTCTTTCTTTCCTCTCGGGTTTTCTTTACCCGTTTATTATTTTAAATATTTCCCTGGCCGTATTTAACCTCATTCCCGTTCATCCACTTGATGGAGGAAAAATAATTGTAGGACTATTACCCGAAAACCCAGCAAGAGAAGTTGATTTGTTCCTTTCAAGATATGGAACAATCATTCTTCTTTTCTTCATTTTTCCTATTTTTGGAGGAACTTCCCTAATTTCACTAATTATTTCACCTGTAATTAACTTTTTAATAAATCTCTTTGTCCCCGGAAGCTATATTGTATAAATTTTTTACTTTTCTTTCTCTAAAATTCCGTGTAATATTTATTTAGACCCTGTGAAAGGAATAAAGGTTCTACTTTCCTGATCATCGACTCATGGGGAAGGTTAAGTCTGCCAAGTCTGAGGACTTGGGAGCGACCTACCCACTTGGATTATTCCAGGAGAAGTCAGCCTTATTTTTGACGCAGGGTCTTCTTTTCCCCACAACTTTAATTAATAACGCGTTTTTTTGGTATAATTGCCATGTAAGCCGACATAGCTCAGCTGGTAGAGCAACGCTTTTGTAAAGCGAAGGTCGAAGGTTCGAATCCTTTTGTCGGCTCCAAGCTGAGGTGGCGGAGTGGACAATCGCACGAGACTGTAAATCTCGCGCCCGGAAGGGCTACCCAGGTTCGAATCCTGGCCTCAGCACAAATGGATATCTCCAAATTCGATTACCATCTACCTAAAAACCTGATTGCCCAAAAACCACTTAAAAAACGTGACCATTCAAAACTTCTTGTAATTGATAGGAAAACTAAATTAATAACCAGTAAACACTTTTATGACTTAGTTGAATTACTAAATTTCAATGATGTACTGGTACTAAATAAAACAAAAGTCTTTCCTGCAAGAATATTTGGCAAAAAAGAAACTGGTGGAAAAGTTGAAATACTTCTTGTAAAGAAAATAAATGATAATACTTGGGATGTAATGGTAAAACCTGGGATAAATATCGGTACAAAAATATCATTTGGGTTATTTTCGGGAATTAAAATATCTGATAATCATGAAACATCTAGAGTACAATTTAGTATCAATAATATTAATTTATTCGAAAAATTAGGTACAATTGGCCATACTCCAATTCCACCTTATATTCATTCAACAGAGAGTGAAAAGAATTTAAGAGATGAATACCAAACAGTATATGCCAAAACTCAAGGATCCATAGCAGCACCAACTGCAGGTTTTCATTTCACAAAAGATTTACTTAACAGGTTAAATATGAAAGGTGTTCAAATAGAATACGTTACCCTGCATGTTGGATTAGGAACTTTTACTCCGATAAAAGAAAGTGATATTTCTAAACATAAAATTCATTCTGAATATTTTGAGTTAGACAGAAAAACCACAGATAAATTGAATAATGCAAAGAAGAAAGGCAAAAGGATAATTGCAGTTGGAACCACAACTACAAGAGTTCTAGAAACTTGTACAAGTAGTAAAGGAATACTAATAGATAAGAAAGGAGAAACTAATATCTTTATCTACCCACCTTATAAATTCAAGTTTATAGATACTCTCATAACAAATTTTCATTTACCTGATACTACTCTACTTGCTCTAGTATCAGCATTTGTAAGTTACCCAAATACAAAAAAGATATTCACCAATTTTAATTCATCACTTATTGGAAAAGCATATAAAAAAGCAATAAAAGAAAACTATAGATTTTATTCTTTTGGAGACTCTTCAATTATTCTTTGACAATTTTAGGTTGTCCGATATTTTCTATATAAGTATTAGTAAATTCTTCATTTACTATTTTTTCATCTTCAAAGGTTAGCTTAACTAATAGTCCCTTTTTAGTTTCTTCACTCCACATCTGATCAAATACAAAGTTACCTAAAGAATAATAAACAGGCTTTCCGTCAATTAACTCATAATCTTCTACCCAATGGGGATGGTGTCCCGATACCACATCGGCTCCATTTTCAACCATTTTTTTAGCCCAAGCCCTTTGATTATTATTTGCTTTGTCTTTATATTCCTCTCCCCAATGAACTCCAACAATTAATACATCAACCTTACTATTTGAATCTTTTATTAAGTCCCAATCTTTTTGAGTTGGAACATCAACTGTAAAATCAAATCCTAAGAAGCCAAAGGTTGTATCTTGGACCTTTTTTATTGCTAGGTTGTTAATTCCAGTATATAAAATATTTGAATTAGTTAAATATTTTTTGGTATCTTCTAATCCTTCTTTATCAAAATTTAACATATGATTATTGGCAAGAGAAACAATGTCAACTCCAGAATAAACTAATCCTTCAACCATTCTAGGATCTGCACAAAAAGTAAAACCATGTTCGAAACGAGGACAATTGGTAACAACAGGAGTTTCTAGATTGGCAAAAACCAAGTCAGCACTTAAAAGAAATTCTGAAACTCCTAAAAATGGATAGTTTGGATTGTTTTCTTTGTCTATAGACTTAATTAAAACACTTCTCCCAAGCATTATGTCTCCTGCCAGAATTATTTGTACCTTTTTGGGTGATATTGGTAATAAAGAAACACTATCAATAATAGACTCCTTAAATTCTGTCTTTTTACTTGGTTGAAGAAAAATAAAAAAAATCAATAAAAGAAAAGAAAGTAGCAATAAAAGAATTGTTATAAATCTCTTCATTGTCATTTTTAAGTATATCAAGTTCTGATATAATTGGCCTTGATATGCCTGGATAGCTCAGCCGGTAGAGCGCATTCTTGGTAAGAATGAGGTCTCGGGTTCGATTCCCGATCCAGGCTCACTATTGTTTATTTAAAGCTTATTCTGTAAAATACACCATATGGCAAAAAAAGGCTCAAGAGAAAATGTCGCGATGATTTGTACTGTCTGTAAAAGTCAGAATTACATTACTGAAAGAAATAAGATAAATATTGAAGTGAAGCTTCAGTTGAAAAAATTCTGCAATAAATGCAGAAAAATGACACTTCATAAAGAAACTACAAAACTAAAATAGTCATTATAGGAAAGTGCTTATCAGAATTGATATAATTACGTTACTTAGGGGCGTAGTTAAATGGTATAACGGCGGTCTCCAAAACCGTCATTGGGGGTTCGATTCCCTCCACCCCTGCCAATTCTCACTTTGAGAGTATTTGGCTACTATATCAAATGGGGTTTTAAGCGTATATTCGACCTTTTTATCCTTCACAAAAACGTTCGAGACGACGAATCTTAAAAGTTCTCTTTGCAAGGCAGGTCTCGAACTCGCAAACAGCTTCGGAGCTTCCTTACAGAAGATCAAAAACGACTCAATTTCTTGGAAATAGGCTCTATCAGCATTCTTGTGCTTAACGATCTCACCATTAACATTCTCCATTTCAACTGTTATCTCTTTAGATTTTGCATCATAAATATCGGGCTTAATTTTTCCGGCAAGATAAAGGTCAAGTAGTTTGTCGGACTGCTCCTTTAAGCCTCCGTAGCGTGTGTTTAGAGCCTCTAGGGAGTCTTCAAGGTACTCAGATTCATCTTTGAGACTTTCTCTCATAATTTCCTTAATAGTGCCTAATTGTTTAACGCTCAAAGCCACGGCCTTAACAATTTCTTTTAGTTGCTCTGCGACAGTTTCCTCTCGTATGTATTTTTGAGAGCAAAATTTAGCTCCTTTAGGCTTCGTGCAATGGTAATAAGTATGTCCTCTTTGAACTTCGGCAGTTATACCGTTTCCGCACTCACCACACCTCATAAGCCCAATGTAACTAAAGTCATATTTATAGCCTCTCTTTTTATTTGGGTTCAAAACCTCCTGAACCTTATCAAACAAATCTTTGGTAATTATGGCTTCGTGGTTTCCTCTATGTAATTCGCCTTGCCAATCAAAATAACCGTAATAAAAAGGATTGTGTAATAGCTTTGCTATTGCTGACTTTTTGACCCTTTTTCCACTCTTGCCCCTAAAACCCTCCTTATATAAGATTTCTCCTATTTTCTTTTCTGAATTTTCTCCGGTTGCACACAACTCAAAAGCTCTCTTGATAAATGGGGCACGGACTGGGTCAATTATTGCCAAATGATCTTCTAATTTACTTAAATAACCAATAGGTGGAATGTGGGGATAAAAACCGTCTGCAACAAGGTAGTCATATCCTTTCTTAACTTCATCAGATAAATTATTAAGGAAAAATCTCGCGAAGTCGTTTTGAATATCAAACTGAAATTTGGCAAACGATTTTGAATCCTTATCTAAAATTAAAGATTGTTTAACAAAATGTAGGTGTTTATTGTAAGTATCAATTAAATCCTCTATGAGAACCCTATCTTTAAGATGACCTCTTAGGAGTCTATCAACTTTTTCACTAATAATTCCCTCGATTTTTTCGTCTTCCTTGACCTCTCGAAGCATTGTATTAAAAATGTTTCTGTCGGGTTTTTTAGCACTTTCATCAATGGAGTATTCCTTAACAATTAAGAAATTATTACGTTTGGCATATTCTCTTATTAACTTCTTTTGAGCCTCCAAAGACACTCCCTCATCTTTCTGTCTTTTGCTTGATACTCGATAGTAGGCTACGAATTGTTTTGGGTTGTCCATATTAATCTTTCTAAATTTTAGTTCATATTTTAACAATGTTCAAGACATTTATTTTTATGTCTCGAATAATCAAAGTTTTTCTATATAAGCTTTCAAATCGATCTTTCCTTTGTTAAAAAGGATAACGTTTCTTTCAATCCTTTTATCCCCCAAGGCCAATGGGATTGATTTCAATGAAAGGTTAATTAAAAACCCCAGTACACTACCTGTCTTTGAACTGATCTTATTTGCTCTCACTTCGTTAATTATCTTCTCCAATAAATAAACCGCGTCTAGATTGCTTCTGACCGATACCGGCTCGGATTCAACATAACTTCTTTTCAAACTATTTCCACCTTTTAAGACCGCTTCCTCCCGTTCTTTTTTATGCTTTTCTGAATGAAAAAAGCAATAAATATCATCTTTTACTGCAAATCCCTTGCATTGCGTTTTATCTGCTTTTAGGTGTGCACATTGTTTCATAGGTTAGATAAGCTAATGGGTATCCGGTAACTCTCAGGCATAAGAGTTGTCAGAAAATTCCATTTGGTAATACTCTTTAATAAGTAATTCTTTTAACTTCATAATACTTATATGGACTGATTCCATATACGGTTTTTTGCCAATGATTAAACCTAATCGCCATCGGCAATTTTTTCCGACGGATGATCAGTAAAACTTGGCTGATCCGTTCCTCTAATTAAATCGTCTTGCAAAATCTGATAACGATTTCTTTCGTACTTTCCATTAAGGCTTCTTGTTTTTCGCTTTTCTATCCACTTCATTTGAACTAGTTTCTTAATCCCGTCTTGTACGGTTCTAGTACTGCAACCCGAAAATCTTGCTATTGTTGAAAGCGAGGGAAAAGCAACGCCTTCCTGATTCATATAAGTCCTAATTACTATAAAAATTGCAAATGCTTTTATTCCTAACTTCTGTATATACTCACCTCTTATGACTGCATAACTAACCCGCAACCATAAATAACGATATTTATCCTTTTTATCCATATTCATATAAATTATTTTTAAGTCCTTGCAAATAACCTGTCCTTTAAGGTTCTAATCGCGTCGGCGTAATCTTTGGCTAAAACCTGTAACTCATTTCGCCAAAACATATCGCTCGTTTTGAGACACCCGTCCCGCCCCTCAAATATGAACCAGTAAAAACCATCGCCCTTTTCAAGAGTCAATAGTTTTTGCTTCTTGGCAATTAAGCACGCTGACTCATAAAAATCTTTTGTTTTATATTGGTTTTGCATTGGTTGCCTCCTTTTTCATTTGTTGAAGTACTCTAAAAAATCCGGAAAGATTAAAATATGCTTCCCACGCCTCTGAATTGGAGAGTTTCTTCTTCGTCAGGAGTTCTAGTTCGTTTTTTAGTTTGTCTTGTAGCCTTTTTTGGGTTTCCATAGCCATTTTTGCCAATAAAAAACCTCAGGCCTACACCTATGTAAGTTCTGAGGTATCTTTCGATCTCTTATTATCGATCTATCGGCAAAATGCCCCCGTGATTACTTGGAAAAGTAATCAGGCTTCGTGTTGTTTAGTGAAACAACCAAACTAAAATGTTAATTACCTAACAATCCCAATATACTCGTTCTATTCTTGATTTTCAATACCTATTACAAACCTAAGATCTGTTTCTTTTTAGCTTCAAATTCTACCTTTGTGATAACACCTTTATCTTTCATTTGAGCAAGTTTCTCTAATTCATCATAGTCTGATATTTTTGAAGCTTTTCCAGTTCTACCCTGATTTATGACTTCTCTAACAACAGCCACAGCCTCTTGAAACTTTGAAAATTTATCTCTAGCGAAGCTAACTGCATTATCGCTCATTATGGCACTATTCTCACCTTTACCCCAATAACTTTTGTGTGTATTTTGAGTTGCCGGAGTCAGTATTTCCACTATTCCGGTAAGAAAGCCTTTTCTCAGCTCTACACCCATTATGTCATTAAAATGGAAGCCTAGACACCTGCCTCCAAAGGTGCTTCCGACCATATAGCCCCACTTTAGGATATACAACCTTTTGTCTGTGAGAACTAATGCCTCTCCGTGAGCCCCCTTTAGTTTTAGAGACACTTTCTCGGTTTGAGAAATGTTATTTTCAAGGATTTTTTCACCCCTAGAACCCAAATTTTCAACCAAATCCTGTTTTTTAGTTTTAGCTACAATCTTAGGCATAAATCGGAAATATATTTCCTACTCAAAATAGGACATTTATGTCAGATTGTCAATTAGATATGGCTACCAACTACGAAAAACTTGGCTCGATGGTTAGAAAACTTAGGAAAGAAAAAGGTCTTTCCCAAGAAACCTTTGCTGAGGCTATCGGGAGAGACGCAAGAACGGTTGTAGCAATCGAGACTGGTAAAAGAAACCCAACCTTAAAAACACTTAATAAAATAGCCCAAGTCCTCAAAACCCCCCTCTCCGAACTTCTTAAATTCTAGAAGTAAAACTCTGGTTATTTAATTTCTGCTATAAGTTATATAATAACCCAACTGCCTTTTATAGATATGGAAAAGGCAGAATTAGGTAAAACCAAGAAAGTAATTCAAAGGATTTATTCTTTCGTATCAGTAAATGGTATTAAGGAAGCTTTCTATTACATAATAAAAATTGTCTGCTTTTCAATCTTCGTCTCTTTTGTAATTTATTACTTAATTGGCAACAAAACTTTGGGTAGCGTTACAGGAAATATAATCAGCAAGGTTCCGCTTTGGTATTCAAATTTAGGTATAACATTGTTACTTCTTTTTTTTCTTTTTGGCATATCAATCTTTAATCCAGTTAAGATTTTTTGCTTAAAGTATTTGAGAACAGTATTTAACACCCCAAATAATATCGCAACAGATATACTGCTTGTATCGGTTATCTTTATTTCAAATGATTGGTTTTGTGGTCGCAGACTTGTCTCCACCATCTTTGAACAAAGTCACATCGATTCTTACTTTACCTACTTAACATCCTTTTACTTCGGCTTTACATTAAGCTTTTTTGTTAATTTTTTCTATAAATTATTAAAGGGTCTATTTCCACCAACCTTGTCTTATAAATTAAGTGCTAAACCTAGTTTCCAAACCGACATTTCTGATGATCCCATTACGACTCCCGAAGATGATGTTTTAGATAGGGGTGATTTCGTAAATGAAATTTATAAACAAGTAGTAAATCTTCCATTTAGCTCATCGTTTGTCTTTGCTCTACAAGGAGAATGGGGCGAGGGAAAAACATCTACAATTAATTTACTTGAAACCAAATTAAAAAAGGATAAGAGACACATCATATTTAAATTCGACCCTTGGTATTTTGAGAATGAACGCATTTTAGTCGAAACTTTTATGCGTGATTTGGGAATAGTTATATCCAACAATTACTTATTACCCTCATTACGCAAAACCTTTTCTGTTTATGGGAAACTCATATTTGGCTTACTTGAAAAGTATTCACAAGTTAGTATAAGCAACTTCATTGATTTGTTTTTAAAAGATGAGACTCTCGAAGAGGTTCGAAATTCACTTGTTACCAAATTGGCCAGTATTAACAAAAAAATAATAATAGTTATCGATAATATAGACCGGTTACAAGAAAATGAAATACTCACAACGTTTAAACTAATCAAACTCGTCGGAAATTTTCCAAACACGATATTTATCCTAAGTTTTGATCAGGACGTTGTAAATAAAACTCTTAAAAATTTGTGTAATACTGATAAAAATTTTCAAGAAAAAATCATTCAAAAGGTCATACAACTGCCCAAACCAAGACAAACAACCTTAGACCAATATCTTGGAAGATACCTAGACGACCTAATTGATACGACAGATATACCAAAAAAGGAAAAGGAAACAATAACCAAGAACTATCAAAGTTTTTATCCAGAAACTTTAAGAAGTCATTTTTCAACACTAAGAATAATAAAAAGATATTTAAACAGTTTGAGAGCAACGGTCGCCTCTTTTGTAAAAAGCGAGGTCAGTTTATTTGATGTTATTCTCTTAGAAGTGATAAAAGCTTCATACTCAGATGTTTATGGAGATATATGGAAAAATCGTTGGTATTATATGTCTTACGATTGGGATTGGGACTCATCATCAAGCAGTCCATTTTCCACAGTAATAAAAGATGATCAATTAAATGAAGAGATAAGAAATCACATAAGTGAACTAATAACAGACTATCCAAAAGAAGACCAGAGAATCATCAGAAGTATTCTTGCAAAAGTATTTTTACCAGTTGAAAAAGCTCTTCATAAGCAAAACTATGACTTTAGTAGAATGTCTAGTGAATACCGCACAGATAGAAGAATGTCGCATCCAGATATATTCAAGAAGTATTTTAGCCATAACATCGGAAAAGAAGAGATCTTTGACAGCGACGTGAGAAACATTATTCAAGCTATTAACTCATTAATGAACAATCCTACTAAACTGAGAAAGGCTTTTACAAAATCCCTTAAAGTCTATCAGTCGAATAAAAATCTTTCAGATTTTGTCCAAAGACTGGATGTATTTGTTGATGATTTTTCAAATGAAGTTGCTGAAAATCTAATCGAGGTTATTTATTCGTACGCTGAAAAAAGACAAATTACTGACATATCGAAATTGGGTTTTGAAAGCGATTACCATAGGTTATTTGCATTAATGTACACAATTTTAGATAAAAAGGTCGATAAAAAGAGGATACAGGCCACTTTAGAGAAAATCATCAAAAATGCTTCTATATACTATGCTCTGATGTCTGCAAGTTGGGCAACTTCTAATGAATTGGCGTTCAACAACGTAAAAGAAAATGCAAATAAAGAGAGGGTCTTGGAGATGATTGATAAGAGACTTGATAACTATTTTATAAAACCCAAATTAGATATTTTTAAGATGAATCGAAAAATGAGTGGTTTCATCTTACGAAGCTGGGCGATATTTTCAGATAAATCTAAGGCTAAGGTGAATAAATACGTTTTTAGCCTTATTGATATAAACAAGTCATATGTTGGAAGAATCATCGACGGCTTTATTGTTACGTGGTCAAATTTACGTTCTCAAATTGAATATACAGACTTGCAAAACATTTATGATGTAGAAAAACTACACGAAATAACTAAAAAAATAAACAAAAGTCTTTATAAGAACACCAGAGAGAAAAAGGCAATTGAAATTTTCAACAAAGTTTATGAGGAAGTAAAGGCTAAGGCAATTGAAAAGCCAACTGGAGATTAAGAAACTTTGGGATCGTATTTGTATTGTTAAATTAAACGAAGCAGGCTACTTGAAAATTGGCATAGAAATAAACATCCCCAACTCCTTTTTTGGAAGCTTATCAATTTCTTCAACCACTTCTAACCGAATCCCTTCCGACTTGAACACATCCCAAGCAACTTGGTTTAAGTACAAAACTTCATCATAATCGGGATATGTTAGTTCTGTGTCGGGATTTAAAAGAAGTCCGCTATCAAACCTTATCACAGCCCAGTTCTCTTTTGCTCCAATAACTCTTCTTTCCAATACTGCCTTACTGGAATTTATAAAGGCATTACGAATCACGTCAGCAATTTGACTTAGTGCCCCCCGAGCGACCTGATCGTTCTTTAAACCAACCACATAGTATTTTTCCATACTCAGATTATATCAGATATGTCTATTTAATCGGCTACAGGGAGATATACGCACCTGCAACCATATTCGTGCGTGCAATTCTTAACAGGTAAAGGATTTACTTCTGTTGCTTTGTCAAAATCAAAAACTTTTCCATCCAAATCTTTACAGTCTTTACAACTATCATTTGTGCAGAGAACCTCAACCCCTACACATATTGATGGGTTACTTTGTAAATTCTTTATATAATCTTTCTGATGTATGAGTTTCATTTCATAGGCTTTATCTAGAAATTTTTTAGGGTCTTTTCCTTCCTTAATTAAAAAGTTGGCCATTTCTTGATATGTAATTCCCAAACCATAAAAATCGTTTGATTCCATCAGCTCCGTCAATTTTTGGTTAAATCTACTCCACTTTTCGTCTGGGGATAGCCTTTTCATCTTAAGGTCTGATGAACAAAAATAAAGCTACTGGAACTACAACATACAAAGCTATTATCTTTATTACCTTATTAATCCTTGTTAGGTTTTCATTTCTGATAACCTCTACACCTTTTGAGATAATCAAAAAGACGATTCCAACAGCCATAATCGGGAAAAAGATTGCTGAAACAATACCCTCAAAACCTCCGCTATACATACCTCCAATTAATTGTTGAATTGTTCCCCTTAGAACCCTTGTTACAGCTACAATAGCAAGATAAGTAAGCATATTAAAAGGAAATATAATCAAAAACCAATAAAACTTTCTTATGCCATATATAGAATTTTTAACTTCGTCTTTTTCATCTAGATATTCCTGTCCGAGTCCGATCTTTTGACCAAACTTAATTGAAACAACGGCTAACACGACTTGTATTACAAAAAGGGTAATATAAAAATCCACTTGAACTCCGGAGAAAATGGCTAAGTCTGACCAGTTAATTGGAGTTCCGTAAATTATAGCCATAACCGTCGCCACAATAATCAGCAATAACGGAGCGAAAAAGATAAGACTTAATCCTAAAATTAAATAAGTTGAGAATCTTCTATCTCTACTTAAATAAGCATAAACTGCGACGATAAAGCCAATAACTAAAGTGGTTAAAACGATTTTTACTAAATTTAGAGATAACAAATCTCCCCAAAACAAACTCCCAAAACTCGTCTCCTGACCCGTAAGTTGCAACGAAACATCATTTGCCCACTTCGTTAGATTGTCAATCAAATAAGTACCGGCTATAAAAGCAAACAAAAAATTCTTTACAGTATCTTTTCTAGAGTTCTTCTTTTCTTCAATATAATTATCTTGATTCATCTTTCTTTTTCTTCATATCCCAACCATACCCAATAAGGCTTATTCCACCGAAAAAACTGGCTATCTGAACAGCTCGCTCACCCAAATAAGTCATATTCCAATAGGCCTTACCATTTTCAGGATTTTGCTTGTTGCCAAAACCGTCAGTATAAACTCCGTTACCACCCTTACTCATAAAATCCATATTCAATGTCATAAATAGAGAAAATAAGAAGATCAGCCCTCCAACTACGATTACCGAGTGCCTGTATGCCTGTTTCAAGAAGTCCATATTCATAAATTCCGAATTAAATTACCGATCTTGAAACAATTTTAGTTCACAATAAACTGAGAAGCAAATGTCTGTTGAGGATTAAGAAATTCCTGAGATTATTGTTTAACCTCTAGTTTATTCATTGCAATTACGGCAATCGTTATTACTGCTCCACCGAGCAAATCTTTTAACAAAGGAGCTTCTTTGTAAAAAATAAATCCTAAAATAACTGCAAAAAACGATTCGAGGGTAAGAATGTTACTTGCCAATACCGCCTCAACTTTTTGAAAACCATAATTTGTTAAAAATACATTCATAGTATTGAACGCTCCTGCACCAATAACGGCCAATAGTAACCCCCAATCCCAGCCAGCAATAGGCAAACCATCGCCTTTGAATAGGGATACCAAAAATACCGCCAAGAAAGCAACGAAAAAGTTAATAACAGTTAGTTCTTTATTGTTTAATAAATTGGATTGCCACTTTCTGGCCACGTAACTAAGTGAGAAAAATACTGTGGATATTAAAGTAAGAACCTCACCGCGTCCCCAATTAAGCAGGTGTGAATAATCCTTTACTGAAACTAGAAACACACCAACAAAGGCTAATAAGATTAAAAAGGCTTTCTTCCAAGTGAATTTTTCACCAATTAGAATAAATCCCAAAACCGCAACCATTGGTAAAGCACCTATAAATGACACATTGGCATACTTTGTAATAAGAATTGCCTGAGTAAAGAGAATGATTCCAAAAAGCGAATAACAAACCGCCCTAAGAATAATTATTGCCCAGTCTCTAAGGGTAACTTTTTTGAATTTTGAAAAATCTATTTGCTTTCTAAATACAATGATGCCAACAATCAAAGCACCCAACATTCTCAAATAAACTTGTTGGAAAAGGAGAAATCCGGTCGCTAAATAGCGAGCAAAAAGACCCATTGAAGCGAACACCAAAGCTAAAAGAACTAAAGAGAGGACTCCTTTTTCTTGGTCAGACTTATTACTGAAATTATTTTTCATCATTCACAAAACTACTCACTTCTTTAGCCATAATATCTTCGTGGGGCTTAAAGGAGTGAACTGCACCATCAATAATTTTGCCTTTTGAATTAGAAATGTTTTTAAGAAGTATCTCCATTGCTTCTTCTGGGTGTTCAGGATTGCTTGGATAGAAATACTCGTCAATTGAGCCAACGATTACTTTTGTGGGTATTTTAATTTGTTTTAAGACAGGGAAATCATATTGTGGCGAGCAAAATTCAAACATCCTACCCAAGTCATCTTGCTTATACCAACTGATAAATGTTTTGTAAGACGTAGTCCCGTCACCAAACTCCGGTGTCATTAGTTCATCACCTTGTTCGCTATCGACCAATTTCTGAGCCTTATTTAATAAACTTTCAATATCTTTTTTCTGAATAAGCATATATCCCTTCTTGTCAAAAGGTGCAAGAAGAATAAGCCGATCGATTTTATCTTTATATTCACCCTCAAATAAATACCTAACAGCCTTCATTGTTCCCAGAGAATGACCCATCAATATGATCTCTTTGTAACCCTCATTCATAAGATATTTTAGCCAAGCCGAAATATCCAAGTGTGCTTCCTCAAGTAGCTCATATCTGGCTCCAACCCTTTTATCTTTTCCCTCAACTGTATTGAAACTGGTATCTCTACCGTTACCTCGGGTATTGACTGTCAAAAATCCAATACCTTTTTCTTCCATTTCATTTGCGAGTATATGAACAAAATTATTTTCATAAAAATTACCCTCAAAACCGTGAATATGTAGTATTCCTACTTTTTTACTTTCCGACGGCACATAATAGCCGTGTAAATAGAGTCCATCTGAAGTTGTAATTTGTAATAACTTATTTTTTTTCATATCCATCTGCGGATATTGTATCAGAAATTAGGCGAGGTTGAGAACTGGCTGTGGGTTAAGAAACTCTTGGATTTTACCTACATCAAATGAGCTCACCTTGTACCATATTGTTCGAAGTTGATATACTAAAGCCTGCAAAATAAGACTCGAATTATTGGAAAGATATATTAAATACTTTTATTTCAATATTTGGATTTGCTTTTACTGCATATTCCAAAGCAGTATCTTTCTTAGCTACAACAATAATTCCTCTAACTTTTTGTCCTTCTTCAGCTTTATGTTCCATAATCCAACCCATATATCTTTGTATCTGGTCTATTATTGAAGGACCAGCTTTCATCTTTTTAAGTTCAATTACTACCAAATTCCCATCTTTGTCTTTACAGAGTAAATCTAGCCTACCAACTTCCCCAGTATCCAATTGTCTATCAATAAGTTTCATTCCTTCTTCAACTTGTTTAATTCTGCCAGCAAGCAACATTTCAAGATTTGCTTCTAAAAGATTAACTCCGGATACTTCTTCTGTTGCTTTTTCTTTTATTATTTCTTGTTTAATATTTGCTGAATATTCTTTACTTTCTTTAATCCAATCGCCATCCTTTAGATATTTAAGAAAACTATCTATAGAACCATATTCTTTTGTAATGGCATCAATTTTTTTATCTCCTAAAGATGAAAAACCCATTGGTATAAAATTTGAGACATTTCCAACTAATCTGTTGTAATCCCTTAAAGGTAAAGTTATGTCTGTGACATTATCCAAAAAATAAATATATTCCCAAGTTTCTCCTTTAAAATTTGTTTTCCATAGATGTTTTGCAAGTTCATTATTATGAATTTTAAAAGTGACTGAAGCATAATATTCAAACACTTTCCTACGATAAATTAAAACCCTATCGTCGTATGTCATTTTCTGCCAATTTCTAATATTTTGACTTCCAGGAATAGCTCCCCAAGCTTTAATTTCTCTATCTCCATATAGTGCTTTTAGTTTATTGAATTCGTCTGAAGTTAAAAATTGTTTTATTGAATCAAGTGTAAATCCTTCTTCTATCGTATTAATATAATGCTGATAGGCTTCAGTGTTACTAGCAGTTAAAACAAATAAATTTTGTGTCATCAATTTTCATAATTATACCATTACCGTTAAATGTAATAGTAATTTCCGATAGTTGGCATAAAAGAAGTTCCTGACATAGATTACCAATAATTCACTATCTATTATCTAGTTTTACTTTTTGTAATAAGTGATAGTTTATTTCTTACCAACTTCATTTCAGTTATTTCAATATTTGGTCGTAACGCATCTTCGATCATGGATTTGAAAAAAACTTTTACAGGTAATGAATTTCCTGTACCAAAAGATTCATATACTCTCTTATGAATCTTATTACCCTGAGGTTCTATTAAAACTTTTTCATCTTCCGATAATACTCCATTGCTACCATTTATAATGGTGCCTGTAAACTTTAAATCAGATCTATCTTTTTTCTCATTTTTTCCGGCTATAGAATAATTAAAAGCAAAACAGATTTTGTCTGGAAAAAACGTAAAAGCTGAATTCTTTAAAATTGGCTTATCACCAGAATCATCACGTTTGGCTTGCAATCTGAATAAATCAACTATGTCACCACTTGATAAGCATTCCATGCAAATACCTTCTTTCTCCATTTGATCTAAAATACGCATGGAGACAGGTTCTGGACTAACATTATTTGTTTCTTGCATACCGGAATTTTACCTCAGGCATCAATCTAAATCAAAAGAAGTTCCTGACAAAGTTCAATAACCCATACTATGAATAATGTATTGTTACAATGTTATATAATAATCTTGCTATGAAAAAATTAACTCCTCCATTTGTTGGATTACTACAAGCCTTAGGGTTATCTATTTACTGTGCTTTGGTTGGAACTATTTTTTGGAAAGGTAATACTTGGTTTGGAAAAATGAACAACTTAACTGGACCTTTCGCCATGCTCTCTCTTCTTGTAGTTTCTGCTTTAATCTGTGCCCTTATTGCATTAGGTTACCCTTTTATCGTTTTTTGGGACAAGAAAAACACAAAAAAAGCTTTACAGATGGTTTTCTATACAGCCTGTTGGCTTTTACTGTTTGTAATCATTACTCTTTCAATTTTTGCTTTAACCTGATAAACCCTACTTAAATTAACTGCTATTGTTTTTAATATAAACTCGAATGTTATACTTCAAATATGGTAATTTTTATTAATGGAACAATCAGTTCTGGTAAAAGTACTGTTGCTAAATTACTTAAAAAGAAAATTCCCAACACTGTAATTCTAGAGATAGATATTTTAAGAAATTTAATTGATTGGGTTCCTCTTGAAGAAGCTGTACCTCTGAATTTAGAAAACGCAGTATCTATAATAAAAAACTTTGTCAACCGAGAAATCAATGTTGTAATTCCCTATCCTCTTTCTCAGAAAAATTACAACTATCTTATAGATAAACTAAAAGACCTTAATACAAAAATTTATACCTTTACATTGAATCCCAATCCAAACGAACTTATTAAAGGAGAGAGAGGAAGGAAGTTAGATAATTGGGAAATAGAAAGAATTAAATATCACACAAAAATTGGTCTTATAAAACCTTCTTTTGGAATAACAATCGATAATACTAATCAATCAAAGGAAGAAACCTCAGAAATATTATTTAACTTAATAAAAGAAAAATTGTAAATGATACATTATCAAATTTGTTATACTAATTTCTATGCCCATTAATTCGCCAGAATATATTGAAGACAAAGACTGTGAAATATATCACGATCCCAGTATAACTGCTATCCATGTATCACCTGATGAAAACCCGGTTTTGAAAAATTGTGACTGCATTGCATTCGTACACTACTTAAAAATTGATAAAAAAAATAATTCAGAAAAGAATATTGTTCTTTTTGGTGGTGGCTATGTAGAAGATCTACAGAGGTGTTCTCTAACTCATCAATCATTGGTTGAACAGGCAATTGAATCAGGGATAATTAATGAAAATACAAAAATTGAAGGAGGGGGAATATTGGACGCACAGACTTTCGACTTAATCAAACCTTCAAATTTATACGGTGAACCAGATAGTGAAGTCTTAGATAGTTTTATTTCTCTTGCAGAAAATAGCTTTCATAAAGATGGTGATAAATTTTACTTAGATTAATGGAGCTAAAAAACAACGAATCACATTCAATTAACGAATCTAAATATGAATATAACCTTATTCTTGATATCGCAAAAGAACATAATTTCGATCTCTTTAATAAATTAAATATTGATGATAGTAAAATCCAACAACTTCCCGACGAAAATCAGAAAATTTCAATACTACTTTGCAAAAAACACTTACCAGAAACGCTGAAAAGTTTGTTTGAGTTAAAAGATAAAGATGGAAACTTTAAAACCAGATTAGCTATTAAAACTCTAACTAATACAATAAAGGAAACTCCTTCTGACCCTTTAATATTTATGGCTAAATTTGCCCAAGATTCTTTTTTGGCAGGAGTTGATGCTAGTTCTGTAATCAAAAACCTAGTACCAAAAGACTTTTTGGAACAATATGGGAATGAAGAATTTAATAAAAAATTTCTTAGAATTATTCTCAAAAGAGCACCAAATGTATATCGAAAATATATAAGATCAGGGATAGCGCTAACAGAACCTAATATTGCAAGTCTTCATCTTAGATAAATTAGAAAACGTATAAAATTAACTATATAAAGAAAATCTATTTAAAAATAAGGTAAAATATTCGTTATGAATCCTAAATGGTATCCCAATCTCCCTTATAGTCCACTTTTCCCAATTGTTTTTGAAAAAGAAAGAGAAAGACTTTTAAAACAAATAAAAAACGCGACTGTTGAACACATTGGTAGCACTTCAATCCCAAATCTTGGTGGAAAAGGATATATCGATTTAATGATTTGCGTTCCCAAAAAGGAAATAAAAAATGCAAAAAAAATTTTAGAAACAAAACTAGGATATGAGTATAAAAAAGATGTAAGTATTCAAGGAGAAAGACTTTTCTTTAAAAGAGTTGTCCCAAGTGAATATTCAAAAGAAACTTTTTATCACTTACATCTTACCTACTTTGACAGTAAAGATTATAAACTGGCAATTTCTTTTAGAAACTTTCTTATTAAAAACCCCGATTATGTAAAAAGATATTCAGAAATAAAAAAGATTGCATCAGAAAAAGCACAAAATGCAAAGGATAGAAAAGAAGCAAGAGCTATCTATAAAAAAATAAAAGATCCTTTAATAAACGAAATCATTTCTAAATCATTCAACAAATAAAAAACCGTTTCTTAATTGAGTATTAATAATAGAAGAAGAAAATTATCGTATCATCCCTAGAGTCTCTGGAAAAATTGCTTCTTTTGGAGTAACTACAAACATCATATGCTCTTCTCTAGTAATATATTTTCTTCCTGTTTCCTGATCTGTGACCTCATTTTCATCCCACCACCTATGATCAAATTCCATAATATGAAATGTCCTATCACTTCCTGCGAATCTCTTATAAGGGTCGGAAAGCATAATAATATTGTTAACTGTATCCACATAAGTTACAACCGAATAATGTCCGTCATCTTCATCCGAGTCTTCATAAAAAACTCCCTGCCATTCAACAGCTACCGGAAATCCATAATTTTTTACAATTTCTTGTAAATCTGTGAGCGATGCATTTTCTTTATACCAAAAAATATAATCAGGAGCTATAACTCTCACTGCCTTTTGCATTTCTTTTACTGTCATTCCGTAGACACTAAAATTTTCTTCATCTTTACCAGTTGTTTCTTTAAAATCATCCTGATCAAAATACTTTCCAACAAAAGAAAAAAGCATTTCCAGAACCGCAGGACCACAATGTGCATTGGTTTTTTGACATACCCTTTTCATTGTCGGAAAAAAGGGATTATGAAATGGATTTTGCATATTTAGAAAGAAGGGCAGCTAAAGTATCTTCAAATTCTACCCCATACATCTTCATTACTTCAGTCATTGGAAGTCCTAAATCCGGCCCAAATGCAGTATTTGGATTGCTATCTGTAAAATATGGAGTATTAGTACTATCCTCCACTCTTATATCAAACTTTGCATAGTCCTTATGATGGAGTCCATTAAAAGCTCTTATGGCAAGTCTATTAATCTTTTCTTTCAATTGCTCATCCTCAACTTCTTTATACCTATAAGCATGTAAATCATCATATGAGGCAAGGGAAGTAAAATAATGTTTTCCAGTTTTTTTCTTAAAAATCTTTTCTGCCATAAATACTCTCTTTTTATCTCCATCATCGAATACAACCACAGTAATCTCAGGTCCATCAATAAATCGCTCAACAATTACGGGAAGTCTGTAAGCTGTAATCATTTCATCAACTCGCTTTTGTACCGCCTCAATAGTTTCTTTTACAGCTTTTCCATCAATTCCAACACTTCCTCCACCTTCATTTAATTTAACAATTAGAGGAAGACCCAATTCAGTATCAATAGAAGATCCTGCTCGTCTTACAAATTGAAAAGAAGGAGTGGGAATATCATAGGCAACCAATAGTCTTTTTGTTAAATTTCTATTGTTTCCAATGATGAGCCCCTCCATTCCAGCGCCGGTATAATAAATGTTTGAAAGTTCTAGAGCTGCAGGAACTGAAGTCTGAAGCCTATCTTTTCCTTTGAAAGTGTCAACTAAATTAATAACAACATCTGGTTTATCAACTAATAGATTAGTTAAAAAATATTGATCGCCCGGGTAAAGCTTCACATTTAGCCCCAATTCTTTTACCTTATCGGCAACTTCTTCAGCTCTATCTTCAACCTCAATTTCTGCATCATAAGCAGCTTGTGTTGGAAAATCTTCTCTTTCTACATGGGAATAAGCTACCGCCACCAGTGAAAGCTTCTTTAAAGCATCCTTATCAATTGAAAGTTTAACTTTTTTAAGCTTTGAGGATTTTGAATTATTTATGTCTGTCATCCTAATAAATTAATATTATCACAAAAAATTAAGGCTTTGCCCATGTTCTTATCACATTTTGGGGAACTTTAAGTTTTTTTGGCGTCACAAAATATAAAATTACAGAAACAAATGCAGTTGCAACTCCCATTATGACAAATGTATTCTTTTCTCCAAAAGAAGATGCAATAAATCCAGCCATGATAGGACCAATAATATAGGCAATACTACTGGTTGAATTGGACAAGCCAATCATGTGTTTTCTTTCTCTTCCCATTCTGACAACAATATCCGTATATACTCCATCGGTTAAAGGATAAACAATAGAAAGCATTAAAGATGATAAAAAGACCATTGTTAATTGCCAGTAAATTACATCAAAAACTCCCAGTAAAGCTAGAAATATTCCTGCTAAAAACAAAAATTTAATTGCAAGACGTTTTTTACCTTTATAAATTTTTAGTCTTACTACAATAAAACCCATAAAAAGCGCAGGTAAGGTATATAAGGGTAAAAACATAGTTCCCCAGAAACTTTTTTGTGCCAATGTTTCGGTCCATATAGATCCTATTGTCCAAAAAAAAGCATCAATTAATCCTAAGAAAATACTTAAAACTAATATTGGCCAGACATGTTTAAACAATACTCCCCAATGCTCCAACTCTTTAATAAAATTTACTTCCTTAATATTTATTTCAACTGGTCTATCATGAGTTTTTTTGGAAAATTGTAAGATTATAAATCCAATAAAAACAAAACCAATTGCAAAAATAGCTGGATAAATTTTTCCTTTCATTAAAAGCCAGCCTGCAATCATTGGTCCTATAAAATAAGCTAAATCTTTAAAAATTCGAAGTATTCCCCACGCACCAGATCTTAATTGCAAAGGAACACTATCTGCAACAAATTGCTGTTGTGCAAAACCTAAGAATTCATAATAGAAGCCCCAAACAGCCATTGAAAATAAAAACAATAATATGATTGGTCGGAAACTTGCCTCAATCAAAGCAACTGTGGAAATAATACTAGTTATAATTGCGAGGATAATAAGTTTTTTAACCGTAATTCCTTTTAATAGTTGAGGAAGAACAAGATCGGTTCCAAGGCCCACAACTGCAGAAAAACTCATTATAAAACCCATTGCAACAGTACTTTTTAAAGAATCCTCTAATAAATTTGGTGCCCAAAAACTTAAAATTGCATCCCCTAAAAGAATAAAAAATAAAACCAAAGATAAAGAAATTATTTTTGACCAGACAGCATCTTTAAATAATTCAGATGGTTTTCTAATTAACATTCTATATATATTCTGAAGCTATTTTGAAAACTTGACAAGATAGTAAATGTTAGTTATTATTCGGTCAATGGATGAAGAGCAAGTAGTCAAATCTACAGAAAATAATGATTCATCTGAAAACCCAAGTTCAGTAAATAGCGTACTTCTTGCAATTATTGTAGTTCTCCTTTTAGTTATTACCGCTGCTGCTGCATATTTATTTGGAAATAATAATAAAGTAGAAGCATCTCCTACTCCCACTGCGACCCAAGAAGCAATAATCGAAGTAACAGAATCTGCAAGTCCAACAGGAACAGCAACCGCAACACCAACAGCTTCTCCAACAGCAAGTCCAACCGTGACTCCTACTCCAACTGGAACATTGAAAATAATAAACCCAGACAATTTACGATTAGTAACACCGACACCGAATTTCCAAAAATTACAATTATAATCTTCGAAGAAACTTTTTATCTCAAATAAGATAATTCAGCAATTTAATTTAATCAATTATTAAGAAGAATTACTTAAGTCTTGCAATATTTGCATCAACCATCATCTGTACAAGTTTAATAAAAGACACTTCAGGTTCCCAACCTAATTCTTTTTTAGCTTTGGAGTAGTCTCCGATTAAAGGACCTGTTTCAGTGGGTCTAACAAACCTATTGTCAGCAACTACATAATTTTGCCAATCTTCCCCAACATATTCAAAAGCTGCCTCACATAAATCTTTTATTGTATGAGTCTCCCCTGTTGCAATAACAAAATCATCAGGCTTATCATGCTGAAGTATCATCCACATTGATCTAACATAATCACCTGCAAATCCCCAATCACGTTTGGCTTCCAAATTTCCCAAAGATACTTTTCCATTCTTCATAATAGGCTCTCCTTCTTCATTTAAGTGTTCGGAATTTTTTACTCCCAATTTTGCACAAGCTGCTGCATATGATACTTTTTGTGTTACAAAACCCAAATGCCTTCTTGGAGATTCATGATTAAACAAAATCCCATTGGTAGCAAACATTTTATAACTTTCCCTATAAATCCTTGTTAAGTTGTAAGCGTAGAGTTTTGCTGCTGCATATGGATTAGCGGGATTAAATGGAGTGTCTTCATTTTGTGGAATTTCTTTTACCCATCCATACATTTCACTTGATGAAGCTTGATAAAACTTGGCTTTTGGACAAACATCCAAAACAGCATCCAAAACCCTATGTGCTCCAATTGCTGTTATTTCTGCTGTATGAATTGGTTGCTTAAAAGATTCTGAAGGATGGCTTTGAGAAGCTAAATTATAAACTTCATCGGGTTGAATTTTTTGAATAAGTTCTCTAATTGAAACAGGATCCAATAGATCCCCTTGAATAAGTTCTAATCTATCTTGAATATGACCAATATTGGGATATAAAAGAGCACTAGTCTTTCTAACCATCCCAGAGACTTTATATCCTTTATTAAGAAGAAATTCTGCAAGATAACTACCATCCTGCCCTGTTATTCCAGTAATTAATGCTTTTTTAGCCTTCATCTTAAATATTATAATATCACAAATTATAGCTTCTTAATAATTAAGAATTAAAATAAACATTAACCAATGTGTAACACCTAAAGGTTGGAAAAAAGAATAAATTAAAACAGAAACAAAACCAATTAGCTTGAGCCAATTCTTACTACTATATATAGTAAATGCATTTATTAAAATCCAGCCTGAGAAAAATGCTAATCCAACAAAACCAGACCACAGGCCAATATCTATTAATAGGTTATGACCTCGATCAATCATTATATTTACTAAGGGTATTTCTATCTCCTTATATGCTAAATCATAGACATATTCTCCGGATTCTGCACCATATCCCAAGAATGGTTTTTCCATAATCTTTTTAACTCCCACCCTCCAAATAAGTCCCCTATTCTCATGAAGGGAGCTTTCTCTTAATAGAAAGCCAGATCGAAAAACTAAAATGAATGAAAAAATAATTATAGTTAATAGGCTAATAAAGATAAGAATATTCTTCTTTATTTTTAAAACTCTAAACTGGGTTAAACATTCAAAAGTAAATAAAGGTATATATGCAACAATGGCACTTCTGGAACCTGTTAATATTAAGGCAACAATCATTATTAAAAAAGATAAATATTTTAATATTTTCTTCTCTTTGACTTTCTCAAATCCCAAAATTAGAAAAGGAAAACAAAGTACTAAAAAACCTGCTGATGCATTGGGTTCACCTAAAGTACCTAAAGGCCTTCCTTTATATAGCAAAAACTGCAAAATAATTAAAAAACTTTCAAAAATAACAACCGGAATAAAACTCAACTTAAGCAGATTTTTATAATTAGAAGGAATAACTAACAAAGTTTTTCCCAATATCCACAAACCAATAAAGAATATTAATCCCTGATGTCTGTAACTTCCACCCAATATCGAATCTAAGGGGTGAACACCACATACACTTGATATGAATAATGTAATAATCCACAGAAAATAAAAAATATCATTTTTATTGATTAACTTCTTAAATTCATTTCTTTTATGCAATAGAAAATATAAACAAAAAACAAAACCTGCAATAAAAAAAGAGATTACTTTAGGGGCTTCAAATCGTCCATTCCAAGATAAAAGTCCAATTCCTGAAAACCAATATATTAATAGTATCCAGATATTAAACATTTATTGACTTATATTCTACAACTTCTTATGATGAATTGACTGTGAAAAGAGTTTTCCAGAAGATAAAAAATTTAAAGTTTGTCAAAAATTTTAAATCTCTACCTGTTAATATACGTAAATTACTATCCGTAGGAATCCTTTTTGCTCTTGTAATTGCCCTTCCTCTTTTTGTTTTAGCCATTATTAACCAAAACTTTGATTTAAGAAAAAAGGCAGCAACCGGTGAAATTCCTCCCTCTCTTCCTCCCTCCATCTCCTGTAATTATACTGTTAATCCTCCAAAAACATGTCCAGACGGATGGGCATGTAAATACAATTCTGATCTGGCAGGTGCAGACGGAATTTGCGAACAACATCAATATTTTTGTGACGGAACTCCTGGAAATGAGATTTGCCCTACTGGTTACGTTTGTACCAAAACCCAAGAATCCTGCAAAATTCCAGATGGAACTATCCAAGGACCTGGAATACCAATTTATTGCGATACTTTAGTCCGACCTTATTGCAGAAAAATCTCCGAATGTGTTCCAAGACCTCCATGTCTAGATGGAGTTGTCGGACCAAATGGGACAACAATGTACTGTGCTTCCATGATAGGAATAAATTATTGTCCACCAATTTCACCCACTCCTCCTACTCCTAAATGTATTACTGAAGGCGGTTGGACCAGTGGCTGGGAAGGAATACACACTCCTTGTTGTTCAGGTCTTAGTGAAATTAGTATATCCACACCACAAACAGGAGAAATATGCCGTGATACT